>Ga0160498_100039_pt1 | contig 172794 bp, 161 predicted proteins | sample DIDnMG_10_FD_108248 | JGI IMG/M metagenome (GOLD analysis project Ga0160498, IMG submission 108248) | Enriched soil microbial communities from UW Madison campus, WI, USA - DID2878_E24_Xylan MG | ecosystem: Environmental > Terrestrial > Soil > Unclassified | place: USA: Madison, Wisconsin... | reverse complement strand
TGGTCACCTTGGGTGGCGGGGTGGGTGGTGGTGCCGCGTCTACCATCCGCCGCTCGTTCCTCGCGGCTCCCGCCAGGCCCGCCACGACGCGGCACCACCACCCACCCCGCCCGGCGTCGTCTCACCCTGGTCGGTCCTCACCTCGAGCGACCGCCCGCGGTGTCGCTCTCGCGGATACGTCGGCTGTCGCCGCATTCCTTTTCGACACCCCTTCCCCGGCACCACCGCCCAGTGCCACGTCCTCGCGACACCACGCCGAGCAAGTGGTTTCGGTTCGTCCGGGGTGTCTGACGAGCCATGGTCGCCTGTTCGGCTTGCTGGGACGGTCTGGTGGGCCGTCGTCGGGGCGTGGCGGGCTGGTGGCTGAGCGGTTGGGCCGCTTGCCCGACGACGCGCGTCTGGGTTCCGACCATGGCTCTACTTCGGCGGACCAGGGCTCTACTTGGCGGGCCACGGGTCTCTGTCACGCGACCGAGGTCCCGGCGGGCCTCGGTCAGGTGGTCGCGGGTGGGCGCCAGGGGAGGGGTGGGAGCTCGGGCGGGGGGCCGTCGGCGCCGGGGGAGCAGAGGGGCCAGCGCTCGCCGACGAACCGGAGGGCGAGGGAGCCGAGCACGGCGGCGACGAGCGAGCCGGCGAGGATACCGATCTTGGCCTGCTCGATGAGCACCTCGTCGTCGAAGGCGAGCTCGGCGATGAAGAGCGAGATGGTGAAGCCGATGCCGGCGAGGATCGCGCCGCCGAGCAGGTGGGAGTAGCGCACCCTGCCCGGGAGGTCGCCGAGCCCGAGGCGCAGGGCGAGCGTCGCGGCGCCGAAGATGCCGACGGCGTTGCCCACGACGAGCGCGACGGCGACGCCGATCGTCACGGGCGACGTCGCCGCGGTCCGCAGCGACTCGGCGTCGAGCTGCACGCCCGCGTTGGCGAGGCCGAACACGGGCACGACGACGTACGCGCTCCACGGGTGCAGGACGCGCTGGAGGCGTTCGCTCGTGGGCACCGCCGCGCGCGCGGCGAGCTCGGTGAGGTGCTCGCGCTCCGCCGTCGTCTCCTGGGCGAGACGTTTGGCGTACTTGGGCACGACCGCGACGTCGACGGGACGCGACGAGCGCGACGGGACGAGCAGCCCCACGAGGACGCCGGCGAGCGTCGCGTGGACGCCGGACGCGTAGACCGCGCCCCACAGGGCGATCCCGACGAGGACGTACGGGGCGAGGCGCCACACGCCGAGCCACCGCAGCGCGAGGATGACGACGACGAGCACGGCGGCGACGAGGAGCCCGGGGAGCCAGAGGTCGTCGGTGTAGAAGAGCGCCATGACGGTGATGGCGCCGATGTCGTCCACGACGGCGAGCGTGAGGAGGAACAGCCGGAGCTGGTCGGGGCAGCGCGGTCCGAACAGGGCGAGGATGCCCACGAGGAACGCCGTGTCGGTCGACATGACGATGCCCCACCCGTGCTGCGCGGGCGACCCGGCGTTGAAGGCGACGTAGATGAGCGCCGGCACGGCGAGGCCGCCGAGCGCACCGAGCGCGGGCACCGCGACGGTCCGCCGGTTGCGCATCTCCCCGCTCGTCACCTCGCGGTTGATCTCGAGCCCGATGACGAGGAAGAACACGGCCATCGCGGCGTCGTTGACCCAGTGTTGCAGGTCCATCTCGAACGACCAGGGCCCGACGTGCCAGCCCGCGGTCGCCGACCACAGGTCGTCGTAGGCGCCCGACCAGGCGGAGTTGGCCCACACGAGCGCGACGACGGTCGCGACGAGCAGGAGCACCGCGCCGCCCGCCTCGGTCGCGAGGAACGACCGCAGGGAGGGCGCGACGGGACGCAGCTGGAAGCGCAGCGGCGGGCCCGGCCGGGCGGGGACGCGGACGATCGGGAACGACGACGGCGGAGCGGGCTCGGTCACGGGGCCTCCGGGTGGTGGGGGACGGGCGACGCCCCCGGGCGTCGGACGTGCGAGCGGGGATCTTTGGGCCTTCGGGCCAACCCTGGGCCGGCCCTGCGCTGGGACAACTCTTCCGGGCGGGAGTTCCTTCCGCAACGGGCCGGGTGCGGCGGAGTTCTCCACCACCCTGTCCACAGTGTGGAAAAGTTCTTCCGAATCTCTTGTGTCCTCGGTCACGCGCTGCTAGCGTCGTGCGTGCCAACGGCGGGCCCGGGCCGAGCGACACGCTCGGTGGTCGACGCGATCGATCCGACACCGGCAGCTACCTACCAGGCGGAAGTGACAACTCGCCTGCAGCGGCCCGCCGGCCGCCTCCTCCCGGCTCGTCGACGAGCCGGACAGCCGGAGGCGGAGCACCCGGCGTCGCTGCCCGAACCGTGGAGACTCACCATGGACACTCTTGTCGTGGACGCAGCACACCTGGACCGAGCCGTCGCCCTCGCGGTCGACAGCGTCGCGAACGCCGGAGGACCCTTCGGCGCCGTGATCGTCACCGCCGACGGGCAGGTGTTCGAGGGCAACAACCGGGTCACGCAGGACAACGACCCCACCGCGCACGCCGAGGTCACCGCGATCCGGCGCGCGTGCGCCACGCTCGGCACGTTCGACCTCACCGGCGCGACCCTCTACTCGAGCTGCGAGCCCTGCCCCATGTGCCTCGCGTCCGCCCTCTGGGCGCGCGTGCAGACCGTGTACTTCGCCGCCGACCGCCACGACGCCGCGAGCGCCGGGTTCGACGACGCGGAGTTCTACGACTTCTTCGCCGCGGACCCGGCCGACCGGAGCATGCATGTCGTGCACGAGCGCACGGCCACCGCGACCGCGCCGTTCGACGCCTGGCGCGTCCTCGAGTCCCGGATCGAGTACTGAGCGGCCGCGCGGCCGATCAGCACCGCGATCTCGCACCGAAAGGACACAAGGACGTGACCCTCCTCGGCATGCGGCGGGAGACCGCCGAGAACGACGACGCACGCGGTACCGGCCCGGCCACCGGCCGGCTGGACCGCTTCTTCAAGATCACCGAGCGCGGCTCGACCACGGGGCGTGAGCTCCGCGGCGGCCTGGTGACCTTCTTCGCGATGGCGTACATCGTCATCCTCAACCCCCTCATCCTCGGCGGGACGAGCGCCGAGAACGCGCCCGTCGACGTCGCGGGCGGGTGGCTCCAGACGGCGCAGGTCGGCGCGATGACCGGCCTCGCCGCCGGCGGGTTGACCATCCTGTTCGGCCTCGTGGCGAACCTCCCGTTCGCGCTCGCGGCCGGGCTGGGCATCAACTCGTTCCTCGCGGTCGCCGTGATCGGCGACGTGACGTGGCCCGAGGCGATGGGGCTCGTGCTCGTCAACGGCCTGCTCATCGTGCTGCTCGCCGTGACGGGCGCACGCTCGGCGATCTTCAACGCCGTCCCGCGCCAGCTCAAGGCGGCGATCACGGTCGGCATCGGCCTGTTCATCGCGTTCATCGGGTTCGTCGACGCGGGGTTCGTCACGCGCACCCCCGGAGGTCCGCCGGTCCAGCTCGGCGACGGCGGGTCGATCACCTCGGTCCCGACCCTCGTGTTCGTCGTCGGGCTGCTGACCATGGGCATCCTCGTGGCGCGCAAGGTCAAGGGCGGCCTGCTCATCGGGCTCGTCGCGACGACCGTCGTCGCGATCGTGGCCGAGTCGGTGCTGCAGCTCGGTCCGGCATCCGACGACAACCCCGGCGGCTGGCACCTCACCGTGCCGACGCTGCCGAGCTCCCTCGTCTCGGTCCCCGACCTCAGCCTGTTCGGGCAGTTCTCGTTCGGCGCGTTCGACCGGATCGGGGCGCTCGCGGCGACGATGCTCGTGTTCACGCTGTTCTTCACGAACTTCTTCGACGCGATGGGCACGATGACGGGTCTCGCCAAGCAGGGCGGCCTCGCCGACGCGGACGGCAACTTCCCGCGCATCAAGTCGGCGCTCGTCGTCGAGGGCGTGGGCGCGGTCGTCGGCGGCGCGACGTCCTCGTCGTCGAACACGGTGTTCGTCGACTCGGCCGCGGGCGTGGGCGAGGGCGCGCGGACGGGCCTCGCCTCGGTCGTCACGGGCGGGCTCTTCCTCGTCGCGATGTTCCTCACGCCGCTCACGGCGGTCGTGCCGATCGAGGTCGCGAGCGCGGTGCTCGTCGTCGTGGGCGCGATGATGATGGGCCAGATCAAGGAGATCGACCTGACCGACTTCACGGTCACGCTCCCGGTCTTCCTCACGATCGTGACCATGCCGCTCACGTACTCGATCGCCAACGGCATCGGGATCGGGTTCGTCACGTGGGTCCTGCTGCGGTTCGCGTGCGGCAAGGCGCGCGACGTCCACCCCCTCCTGTGGGTGGTGGCGGCCGGGTTCGTCGTGTACTTCGTGCGCGGTCCCCTGACCGCGGTCGTGGGAGGCTGAGCCTCGACATCGACCGCACGGCCGACGGGTCGCCCGCTCCTCCGGGTGGCCCGTCGGCGTGCACGGAACGTGGGAGGGCAGGCATGGCCGGGACTGCACGCGTGAGCGTCGACCAGCACCGCGCGGACGTCGCGGCGCTCCTCGCCCCCCTCGTCGAGGCGGCCCGACGGCGCACGCGCACCGAGGACGTCGTCCTCGCCGACGCGCTCGGCCGGGTCCTCGCTGGCGACCTCGTCGCCCCCGTCGCCGTCCCGTTGTTCCGCAACTCCCAGATGGACGGCTACGCCGTGCTGGCCGCGGACGTCGCCAGCGCGAGCGCGGACGCGCCCGTCCGGCTCGGCGTCGCGGCCGAGATCCCCGCCGCCCCGGGCGTCCCGCCGCGGCTCGCCCCGGGCACCGCGGCCCGCATCATGACGGGCGCGCCCGTGCCCGACGGCGCGGACGCCGTCGTCCCCGTCGAGGACACCGTCGCGGGGACGTTCGCCAACGCGCCACGACCCGACGCCGCAGGGCCGGCGGGCGACGACCCTGCCGGTCCCGGTGCGAGCCACGCCGTCGAGGTCCGTGTCCCGCGGTCGGCGGGGGACTTCGTCCGGGAGGCGGGCTCCGACGTCCGGCCCGGCGACGTGCTCCTGCCGGACGGCACCGTCCTCGCACCGCACCACCTGGCCGCCGCCGCGGCGTGCGGGGTGGGGAGCGTGCGGGTGGTCGCCCGGCCGCGCGTCGCCGTCCTGTCGACCGGGTCGGAGCTCGTCGGCCCGGGGGAGACGCCGGGGCCCGGGCAGGTCTTCGACGCCAACGCCGACGCGCTCGGCGCCGCCGTGCGGCGCGCGGGCGGGGACGTCGTGCGGACGGCCCGCTGCGGCGACGACGCCGCGCGGTTCGTCGCCGTGCTCGCCGAGGCGACCGCGGTCGCGGACCTCGTCGTCACGTCGGGCGGCGTGTCGCAGGGCGCGTACGAGGTGGTCAAGGACGTCCTCGGTGGCGGTGCGTCGTCGGGCGTCACGTTTCGGTCGGTCGCGATGCAGCCCGGCGGGCCGCAGGGGTTCGGCACCGTGCACGGGACTCCCGTACTCACGTTCCCCGGAAACCCGGTGAGCGCCCAGGTGTCGTTCGCGATGTTCCTGCGCGAGCCGCTCGAGCGGGCGGCGGGCCTGCCCGGGGCCGAGCGCGTGCGCACGGCGGTCCTCGCCGAGCCGCTGACGTCGCCCGCGGGCAAGCGACAGCTGCTGCGCGGCGCGACCGGCCCCGACGGCACGGTCCGCGTCGTCGGGGGAGCGGGGTCGCACCTCGTCGCGTCGATGGCGCGGGCGGACGTGCTCGTGGACGTCCCCGCGGACGTGGAAGAGTGGGAGGCCGGGACCGAGGTGGAGGTACGAGAGCTGTGAGCGAGACGCAGGGCGAGTCCCGAGGCGCTGGCCAGGGTGGTGCGTCCGAGGACGTGAGCCGCGTGACGACGGACGTGCTCGACGACGCCGTGTCGCGCGCCGTCGAGGACGCGGTCGCGAGCCCGGAGTGCGGCGCCGTCGTGACGTTCCGCGGGGTCGTGCGCGACGTCGACGGCGGCCGCGGCGTGAGCCGGCTCGACTACGAGGCGCACCCCGACGCGACCGCGGTGATCCGGCGGTGCGTGGCCGGCGTGGCGGCCGAGACCGGGCTGCGCGTCGCCGCCGTCCACCGGTACGGGACCCTCGGGATCGGCGACGTGGCGCTCGTCGCGTCGGCGGCCGCGGGTCACCGCCGGGAGGCGTTCGAGGCCTGCTCGCTGCTCGTCGAGCGCATCAAGGCCGAGGTGCCGATCTGGAAGCGGCAGCACTTCGACGACGGCGTCTCGGAGTGGGTCGGGCTGTAGCGGACCGCGCTCCGCCACGCCGACGACCGGGTCGTCGAACGACGAGAGGCGAGAAGTGGCCCCCGGCTCGGGCCGGGGAGGGACCACTTCTCGCCTCTCGTGCGTCGGGCTGCGGATCCGCCGTGCGACGACGATGTCGGGCGGGGCGTTCCCGGTCTCGCGCTCGTCGCGCGGACCGTGGGTAGGACCGGTCGGGTCAGCGCGTGGCGTGGCGGTTGTCGAGCAGCATGCCGATGCCCAGCCCGACGGCGGTGCCGAGGACGAGGCCGAACCAGCTCAGCACGACGGTCCCGACGACAGCGCCGATCGTCGCGCCCAGGACGCTCTTGGTCCCGGCCTTCCAGCTCCCGGACCGGTCGTCGGTGCGGAAGATCGGCAGCGCGGAGGTGCTGTTGTCCGGCGTCGCCGTGGACGCGTCGGAGGAGGAGGTCGCGGGGCGGTTGATGGGTGCAGGGGAGATCGTCGTCACGGCATCCATGGTAGGAAAGTCCGCCCCACGTGACCTGGGCAGACGCGTCGTGGTGACCGGCTTCACCCTATGATCTGCGCCACCGTCCGCGGCGTCGTTCAGCCGCCGATCGCGCCCATGCTGCGCGACGTCGGCGCGAACGCGTCGGCGGCGAGCGTCCGGGTGTCGCTGCCGTGGGCGAGCGGCTTGCGCCACATGGCGCCCTGCCACGCGCGGGCGAGGGCGTCGTCGCGCTCGTCCTCGGTGAGGTCCGCGGAGCGGAGGATCGCGCGCAGGTCGGTCTCGTCGTCGCCGAACAGGCACGACCGGACGGTGCCCTCGGCGGTGAGCCGGGTGCGGTCGCACGCGCCGCAGAACGAGCGCGTGACGGACGCGATGATGCCGACGGTCTGGGGGCCGCCGTCGACGAGCCACTCCTCGGCGGGCGCGGACGGGTCGTCGCGGCCGACGGCGAGCAGGTCGAAGCGGCTCCCGAGCGCGGCGAGGAGGTCCGTCGCGGAGACGAGGTCGTCGCGCGTCCAGTGCCCGTCGGCGTCGAGCGGCATCTGCTCGATGAACCGCAGGTGGCAGCCGTGGTCGACGGCGAACGCGAGGAGGTCCGCGGCGCCGGCCAGCGTCTCGGGCATGAGGACCGCGTTGAGCTTGACCGGCGCGAGCCCGGCGGCGAGCGCGGCCCGGATCCCGGCGAGCACGTCGGGCAACCGGTCGCGGCGCGTGAGGCGCGCGAAGTGCGCGCGGTCGACGGAGTCGAGCGAGATGTTCACGCGGTCGAGGCCCGCGGCGACGAGCTCGTGGACGCGCTTGTCGAGCCCGATCGCGTTGGTCGTCAGCGAGAGCGACACGTCGGGCGCGGCTGCGCGCGCGGCGCGCAGGATGTCCGCGAGGTCGCGGCGCATGAGCGGCTCCCCGCCCGTGAACCGGACATCGGTGATGCCGAGCCGCCCGACGGCGACGCGCACGACCCGGCCGATCTCGGCCGGCGTGAGGAGGTCCTCCCGCGGGATCGCGGGGAGGCCCTCGGCGGGCATGCAGTAGGTGCAGCGCAGCGAGCACTTCTCGGTGATCGAGATCCGCAGGTCGCGCGCGACGCGGCCGTAGCGGTCGACGAGCGCCTCGGTCGCGGGACGGCTCGGGTCGAGGTCCGGTGAGCCGCCGGCGGGCGCGGTCGAGCGCAGCCTGGGCATCCCGAGCGAGACCGCGGTCATGGGCCGATCGTACGTTCCCGGTCGGGGACTCGTGACCTACGCGAGGCCGCGTGCTAGCCTCGAGTCCATCGGATGGAAGTTGAATTCCATTCGGCGGAACATCTCTCCCCTCGCGGGAGAGCAGTCCAAGGGCGGATTCAAGCCCTGCGTCCCCGGAGCGTCACAGCCGACGCGTCCCCCCGGCACGCAGGGGACTCACCGCAAGGGTTCACTGGAAGGACGCCGGTTCGCCGGCACCCTGGCGGAAACGAGGCCCACGATGCTCCAGATCGTCGACCAGCTCGCCCCGTGGCTCGGCCCGGGGCAGCCCCCGTTCGCCGTCGCGACGGTGGTCGCGGCGTCCGGTTCCGTGCCGCGACCGGTCGGCACCGCGATGGCCGTGCGCGCCGACGGCGCCGTCCTCGGCAGCCTGTCCGGCGGGTGCGTCGAGGGCGCGGTGCACGCCGCCGCGCTCGACGCCATCGCCACCGGAGCGTGCCACCGCGAGACGTTCGGCTACAGCGACGACGACGCGTTCGCCGTCGGGCTGAGCTGCGGCGGCACGCTCGACGTGCACGTGCAGCCGGTCTTCCCGGGGGACGACGCGGCACGGGCGCTCGCCGCGACGACGGCACGGCCCGACGGCGGTGCGCGTGCGGGCTCGACCGCCCCGCCGGGTCCGGGCGGGGGTCCGTCCGACGGCGAGGCGGCGGCCACCGGGCTCGGGTCCGTGGCGCTCGTGCGCAGGATCGACGGGGCGCGGCGCACCGCGGTCCTCGTCGACGACCCCGCGGCCGCGGACGAGCGGAGCGTCGCCCGGGCGCTGCGCGACCTGGTCGGACCGGCCGCTCTCGACGCCGCGGCGGCCCAGGTGGTCGCCGTGCTGCGCGCGGGCGGCACGGCGACGGTCCACGCGGCGCACGGAGCGCCGCGGGTCTCGGCGCCCGGCGCGGAGCTCGACCCCGCGACCGTCGCAGCGGCGCAGGACGGCGAGGCTGCGTGCGACGAGACCGAGCCCGTCACGCTGCTCGTCGAGACCCGGCTGCCCGCGCCGCGGTTCCTCGTGTGCGGGGCGAACGACTTCGCCGGCGCGCTCGTGCGTCACGTGCGCCTGCTCGGCTACCGCGTGACGCTGGTCGACGCGCGCGAGGTGTTCGCCGACGCGCGCCGGTTCCCCGAGGCGAAGGTCGTCGTCGAGTGGCCGGACCGGTACCTCGCCACCGAGGCCGCCGCCGGTCGCGTCGACCCGCGGACCGCCGTCGCGGTCCTCACGCACGACGCGAAGTTCGACGTGCCGCTCCTGCACCTCGCGCTCGACCTGCCGCTCGCGTACGTCGGCGCGATGGGGTCGCGCCGCTCGCACGCCCAGCGTGTCGCGGCCCTGCGCGCGGAGGGCGTCACCGAGGCGGCGCTCGCGCGCCTGCGCTCACCCATCGGCCTGGACCTCGGGGCGGTGACGCCCGAGGAGGTCGCCGTCTCGATCACGGCGGAGCTCGTCGCGACCCGGCACGGGCGGGCCGCCGTCGTCCCGCTCAGCGGCACGGACGGGCCGATCCACGCCGACCCTCCCGCCGCGTCGTCCGACCACCACCCCCCGGCCACGTCCGCGCCGATCCCCGAGGAGGCCTCCCGATGGACCTGAGCACCGTCACCGACCTCGTCCCGACCGTCGACCCGGGCGACTGGCGCGAGGGCGACGCCTGGCTCGCGGGCGGCACCGTCCTGTTCTCCTACGGCAGCCAGACGCTGCGGCGCCTGCTCGACGTGACGAGCGCCGGCTGGCCCGCGCTCACGGTCACCGACGACGGCCTCGAGATCGCCGCGACCTGCACGGTCGCCGAGCTGTGGGCCTTCGAGGAGAGCCCGCAGGCCACCCCCGTGCGCGGTCGCTGGACCGCGCTCGACCTCGTGCGCCCGTGCTGCGACAGCTTCGTCGCGTCCTTCAAGATCTGGAACACGTCGACGGTCGGCGGCAACGTCTGCACGTCCCTCCCGGCCGGGCCGATGATCTCCCTCACGGCCGCGCTCGACGGCGTCGCGGAGGTCTGGGGACCGGGCGGCACCCGCCGGGAGCAGCCGGTCGCCGAGCTCGTCACGGGAGAGCTGGCCAACACTCTCGCGCCCGGCGAGCTCCTGCGCGCGATCCGCGTGCCCGACCACGCGCTGCGCGCGCGCACCGCGTTCCGGCGCTTGTCCCTCTCGAACCTCGGGCGCTCGGGCGTCCTCCTGATCGGCCGGGTCGACCCGCCCGACGCCGGAGGCGGGCTCGTCCTCACCGTCACCGCCTCGACGCGGCGGCCCGTGCAGCTCCGCTTCCCCACGGACGCGCTCCCGACGGCGGCCGGGCTCGCTGCCGCGCTCGACGCCGCGATCCCCGTCGAGCTCTACCACGACGACATCCACGGACTGCCCGCGTGGCGCCGGGACATGACCTACCGCCTCGGCGAGGAGATCCGCTCCGAGCTCCTCTCCGGGCTCGCGGACGGCACGGACGGAGACCCCCGATGACCGCGATCGACCCCCGCCCGACCCCGCCCGTCTCGATCGACGGCCGGACGGCGCAGACCGAGCCGCGCGCGGGCCAGTGCCTGCGCACGTACCTGCGCGAGCAGGGCGCGCTCGGCGTCAAGAAGGGCTGCGACGGCGGCGACTGCGGCGCGTGCACGGTCCACGTCGACGGCGTCCCCGTGCACTCGTGCGTCTACCCGGCGCGGCGTGCGGCGGGCCACGAGGTGACGACCGTCCAGGGCCTCGCCGCGACGGCGTGCCGGGGCAGCGGCGCCGGGGACGAGGGGACCGCCGCGTGCGACCACGACCCGCACGGACCGCAGGACGCGCTGCACCCCGTGCAGCAGCAGTTCCTCGACGCGCAGGGGTTCCAGTGCGGGTTCTGCACCGCGGGGATGATCATGACCGCCGCGACGTTCGACGACGCGCAGCGCGCGAACCTGCCGCGCAACCTCAAGGGGAACCTGTGCCGCTGCACCGGCTACCGCGCGATCGAGGACGCCGTCCTCGGTCGCGGCGACACGACCGGGACCGCCCCGGGCACGGGGGAGCGCACGCCGTCGGGCGGCGACCACGCCTCTACCTCGGGGGACCGGGCCGCTACCTCGGCGGACCAGGGGTCTACCTCGCGTGACCAGGGCTCTACCTCGGCGGACCGGGCCTCTACCTCGGCGGTCGGGCGGGACGTGCCCGCGCCGGCCGGGCGCGGGGTCGTCACCGGGACGGCGCGGTACACGCTCGACGTCGACCCCGCCGACTACCCGGGGCTGCTCCACCTCAAGCTCGTCCGGTCGCCGCACGCGCACGCGCGGGTCGTCGCGATCGACGCGTCCGCGGCGCTCGCGGTGCCGGGCGTGCACGCCGTGCTCACCCACGAGGACGCGCCCGCGGCGCGGTTCTCGACCGCGCAGCACGAGCTGTTCACCGACGACCCCGACGACACCCGCGTCCTCGACGACGTGGTCCGGCACGTCGGGCAGCGCGTCGCGGCCGTCGTCGCCGACACGGTCGCGGCGGCCGAGGAGGGCGTGCGCCGGGTGCGCGTCGAGTACGAGGTGCTGCCCGCCGTCGTCGACCCGGAGGACGCGATGGCGCCCGGTGCGCCGCTCGTCCATCCCGAGCTGGACGCCGCGGACGCGCGCGTCTCGCGGCCCGAGGCGAACGTCGTCGCCGAGGTGCACAGCGAGCTCGGCGACGTCGAGCGCGGTCTGGCGGAGGCCGACGTCGTGCACGAGGCCACGTACCGCACGCACCGCGTGCAGCACGCCGCGCTCGAGACCCACTGCGCCATCGCGTCGCTCGACGACGACGGCCGCCTCGTCGTGCGGTCGTCCACGCAGGTGCCGTTCCTCGCGCGGCGCCACCTCGCGCGCGTGCTCGACCTGGACCCGGAGCGCGTGCGCGTGCACTGCGAGCGTGTGGGCGGCGGGTTCGGCGGCAAGCAGGAGGTGCTCACCGAGGACGTCGCGGCGCTCGCGGCGCTGCGCCTCGGGCGGCCCGTCCGGCTCGAGCTCACGCGCACGGAGCAGTTCGTCGGGACGACGACGCGCCACCCCTTCCGCATCCGGGTGCGCGCGGGCGCGCGCCGCGACGGGACGCTCACCGCCCTGCACCTCGACGTGCTCACCAACACGGGCGCGTACGGCAACCACGGCCCCGGCGTCATGTTCCACGGGTGCGGCGAGTCGCTCGCGGTGTACCGGTGCGAGAACAAGAAGGTCGACGCGCACTGCGTCTACACGAACACCGTGCCCGCGGGCGCGTTCCGGGGCTACGGGCTGTCGCAGATGATCTTCGCCGTCGAGTCGGCGGTGGACGAGCTCGCGCAGCAGCTCGGGATGGACCCGCTCGAGCTGCGGCGGCGCAACGTCGTGCTCGACGGCGACCCCATGCTCTCCACGCACCCGACGCCGGAGGAGGACGTGCTCTACGGCAGCTACGGCCTCGACCAGTGCCTCGACCTCGCCGCCGACGCGCTCGCGCGCGGGCGCGCCCGCGACGTCGCCGTGTACGGGGCGGGCGCCGGGTCGGGCGCTGACGCCCTGCCGGACCTCGGTCCGGAGTGGGGCGTCGGCGAGGGCACCGCGCTGTCGATGATCGACACCGTGCCGCCGCGCGGGCACTACTCCCACGCACGCGTGCGGCTGCGCACCGACGGTGTCGTCGAGGCCGAGGTCGGCACCGCCGAGTTCGGCAACGGCACGACGACGGTCCACGCCCAGCTCGTCGCGAGCGCGCTCGGGCAGGACGCCGGGGACGTCGTCGTGCGGCAGTCGGACACCGACCTGCTCGAGCACGACACCGGCGCGTTCGGGTCCACGGGCACGGTCGTCGCGGGCAAGGCGTCGCTCGCCGCGGCGCAGGACCTCGCGGAGGCGGTGCTCAAGGTCGCCGCCGGGATGGCCGGCGCGGCGCCGGGGGACTGCCGGCTCGTGCCGGGGGGCGTCGACTGCACGGGAAGCGATCGAGCGGCGACCGTCCTGCCGCTGGCCGACGTCGCGCGCGCCGCCACCGACGCCGGGATCGAGCTCGTCGCCGAGGGGCGCTGGGGCGGCACCCCGCGCTCCGTCGCGTTCAACGTGCACGGGTTCCGCGTCGCGGTCCACCACGGCACGGGGGAGATCCGCATCCTGCAGTCCGTCCAGGCCGCCGACGCGGGCGAGGTCGTCAACCCGCGCCAGTGCCGTGGCCAGGTCGAGGGTGGCATCGCGCAGGCTCTCGGCGCGGCGCTCTACGAGAACGTGATCGTCGACGTCACCGGTCGCGTCACGACCGACATCTTCCGCCAGTACCACCTGCCGACCTTCGCGGACACCCCGCGCAGCGAGGTCTACTTCGCGCGGACGTCGGACACGGTCGGGCCCCTGGGGGCGAAGTCGATGAGCGAGAGCCCGTTCAACCCGGTGGCCCCCGCGCTCGCCAACGCGATCCGGGCCGCGACGGGCGTGCGGTTCACCGAGCTCCCGCTCGCCCGGGACCGGGTCTACCTGGCCATCAAGGCCGCGTCCACCCGCTGAGTGCTGGCTATCTGTCGTCCTCCCGGCTGTCCGACGACAGATACCCAGCACTCAGCGGGGGCGGGGGCGCGGGGCCAGGAGGTCGAGGTCGGCTTCGGTGTCGAGGTCCCGCCCGTCGCCCGGGTGGTCGACGACGTCGATGAGGTCCGCGTGGGTGCGCAGGAAGTCGCGCGCGCCGTGGTCGCCCTGGGCGCTCGCGGCGGCGGGCTCGGCGAGCGCGGCGTCGAGGACGAGCGGGTGGGCCCACCGCGGGGTCGGTTCGGCGCCGAGCACGACCTGAGGGTCGTTCTCCGCCTCGGGGCGACCTTCAGGTCGTGCTCGACGCGCGGGGCTCGTCGTCCAGCGGGAGGCCGTCACGCGGCCGGGGTGGTGGGCGGCGAGGAGGCGCGCGACGTCGTCGGGCACGACGCCGGGCTGGTCCACGTGCGCGACGAGGACCCTTGCGGGTGCGAGCCCGAGCGCCGCGGCGACGCCGACCCGCAGCGACGACGCCATGCCGGTCGCCCAGTCGGGGTTGTCGACGACGCGCACCCGGGGGTCGTCGAGCGCGGTCGCGGCCCGCACGTCCTCGGCCCCGGCGCCGAGGACCACGACGACGGCGTCGCACCCGCCCGCGAGCAGCACCCGGGCCGCGTGCTCGACGAGCGTCCCGCCTCCGTGGGGGAGCAGCGCCTTGGGCCCGCGCCCGAGCCGGGTCCCGGCACCCGCAGCGAGCAGGACGGCGACGGTGGGCGTCGCGGGCGCGGTCGTCGGCGGGTTGGGCACCCGGCCAGGATAGGTCGCCGCCGAACCCGGGGTCCCTCCCCGGACGACCGCGTCCGTGGGGAGCGATCCCGGGTTCGGCGGCCCGGGCGCGAACCTGTGGCCACCAGTCGGTTTTGCCAACTCTTGGCGGTTTCATCGGCGGGGCGGGATGCCGCTATGCTCGGCGCGCCAGGGCGGGCCGTGCACCCGCACGTGCGGGCGCCCGCGGCCGTCCCGCACGACGAGCGAAGGAGTCCGGATGAGCTTCATGGAGAAGCTGCGCGGCCAGCTGATCGACATCATCGAGTTCCTCGACGAGAGCCGGGACACGATCGTCTGGCGCTTCCCGCGCCAGGGCAACGAGATCAAGAACCAGGCGAAGCTCGTCGTGCGCGAGGGGCAGAGCGCCGTCTTCGTGAGCGAGGGCCGGCTCGCCGACGTGTTCGGGCCGGGCACGTACACGCTCGAGACCAAGAACCTGCCCATCCTGTCGACGATCCAGGGCTGGAAGTACGGGTTCAGCTCGCCGTTCAAGGCAGAGGTGTACTTCGTCGCGACGCGCCAGTTCACCGACCTCACGTGGGGCACGCAGAACCCCGTGATCCTGCGCGACCCCGAGCTCGGCGCGGTCCGCATCCGCGCGTTCGGGACGTACGCCCTGCAGGTCGTGGACCCGTCGGCGCTGCTCCGCCAGCTCGTGGGGACCGACCCGCAGTTCCGCACCGACGAGATCGGCGACTACTTCCGCCGCCTCGTGGTCGGCCAGCTCGGCCCGGCGCTCGCGGAGGCCGGCGTCGCGGCGATCGACCTCGCCGCGAACCAGCGCGAGATCGCGACGCGGCTCGCGGGCCAGCTCTCGGAGGACCTGTCGGAGTACGGCATCGCCGTGCCGCGCTTCGTCCTCGAGAACGTCTCCTTCCCGCCCGAGGTCGAGGCGGCGCTCGACAAGCGGACGCAGATGGCCGTCGTCGGGAACCTCGACCAGTACACGAAGTTCCAGGCGGCGAACGCGATCGAGACCGCCGCCGCCAACCCCGGAGGCGCGGGCGACGGGCTGGGGCTCGGCGCCGGCATGGGTCTCGGCGCCGCCATGGGGCAGCAGCTCGCGCAGTCGCTCGGGACGACGGCGGCCCAGCCGACCCCGGCCCCGGCGCCGCCCGCGGGGCCGCCGCCCCTGCCCGCCGCGGAGTCGCCCTGGTACTGGGCGGTCGGCGGCACGCAGGCCGGGCCCGGCACGACGGCGGACCTCGCCGGCCGCGTCCGGTCCGGCGAGGTGACGCGCGCGTCGCTCGTGTGGCAGGAGGGCATGGCCGCGTGGACCGCCGCGGGCGAGGTGCCCGCGCTCGCGGCGCTGTTCGCCGCAACACCGCCGCCGTTGCCTCCGACCGGCGCCCCGACCGGAGGCCCGACCGGACCGGTGGCGGGCTGACGGTGAGCGACGCCCAGGGAGAGCTCGTCCGCACGCGCTGCGAGGCGTGCGGGTCGCAGCTCGCGTACGCGCCGGGGACGCAGCACCTGCGGTGCGTGGCGTGCGGCGGGACGGTCGCGATCGTGCACACGCCGGGGGACGCCGTCGACGAGCACTCGTTCGACGCGTGGGCCGCCGCGCAGGGCGGGGTGCGCGCCGGGATCCTCGACGCGCGGGTCCTCACGTGCGACGGGTGCGGCGCGACGACGCAGGGGACCGACCTGTCCGTCGCGTGCCGGTTCTGCGGCGGCCACCTCGTCGCGGCGGCCGAGACGGACGGCCTGGTGCAGCCGGAGGCGGTCGTGCCGTTCGGCGTCGAGCAGGCGCAGGCGCGTGACGCGTTCCGGCGCTGGGTGCGCTCGCGCTGGTTCGCGCCGGGCGAGCTGAAGAAGGTCGGGGACACGGAGTCCCTGCACGGCTCGTACGTGCCGCACTGGACGTTCGACGCGCGCACGTCGTCCGCATACTCGGGGCAGCGCGGCGATGCCTACTACGTGACCGTCAAGAACGGGGACGAGGAGCGCCAGGAGCGGCGGGTCAGCTGGACGCCCGTCTCCGGGCACGTCGCGCGCGACTTCGACGACGTGCTCGTCCCCGCGTCCTCGCAGGTGGCCGAGCGTGACCTGTCGAAGCTCGGCCCGTGGCCGCTGTCGCACGCGGTGCCGTTCCGCGCCGAGTACCTCGCGGGATTCTCGGCGGCGCGCTACGACGTCGAGCCCCCGGTCGGCCTCGACCGCGCGAAGCAGAAGATGGCGCCGGTCATCCGGGACGACGTCGAGCGCGACATCGGGGGCGACGAGCAGCGCGTCGGCTCGATCCGCACCGCCTACGCGGACGTGATGTTCAAGCTCGTGCTGCTGCCGCTGTGGATCGCGACGTACGTGTACGCGGGCAAGCAGTGGCAGGTCATGGTCAACGCGAACACCGGCCAGGTGATCGGGCGGCGCCCGTACAGCGTCGGCAAGATCGTGCTCGCCGTGCTGGCGGGCCTGCTCGTCGTCGGCGCGCTCGTGTTCTGGTACGTACGCTCGCAGACGTGAGCCTCAGGCGTCCCGGCGCGCGTCGTACGCGTGCTGGGACGCCGTCACCTCCGCGACCGAGCCCTCGAGGACGTCGAGCAGCCCCGTGAGGCTGTCGGCGACGCGGTGCCCGAGGTCGGTGAGGGAGTACTCGACGTGCGGCGGGATGGTCGCGCGCACCTCGCGCACGACGATGCCGTCGCGCTCGAGGGACTGGAGGGTCTGGGCGAGCATCTTCTCGCTGACCCCGTCGATGCGGCGCCGCAGCGCGTTGAACCGCACCGCGCCGTCGCGCAGGCCCGCGACCGTGAGCACGCCCCAGCGTCCGGTGACGGTCTCGAGGACGTGCCGCGACGTGCAGCCGCGCTGGAAGACGTCGGCCACCATCGCGTCGGTGGGTCCGGTGTCCTCCGCGGGGCGGGCGTCGGTCGTCATCGCCCCAGGATACGGCGCGTGCGCGACGGGCGGCACTGTGAGATAGACCGCACCTGCGTCTAGTTGGCACTGTCGAAAAGTAAGTGCATGCTGGGACCGCGCGACCGCCCGGTCGTGCCACGCACCGAAGGAGCCCTCGCATGTCCATCGCCGTCACCGGAGCCAGCGGCCACCTCGGCCGCCTCGTCGTCGAGTCCCTCCTCGCACGCGGCGCCGACCCGTCCCAGGTGGTCGCCGCCGCACGGACCACCGCCAAGGTCGCCGACCTCGCCGACCGTGGCGTCCAGGTCCGCGAGGCCGACTACGCGCGCCCGGAGACCCTCGCCGCGGCGCTCGCCGGCGTCGACGTGCTCGTGCTCGTGTCGGGCTCTGAGGTCGGGCAGCGGGTCCCGCAGCACCGCAACGTGGTCGAGGCGGCCGCCGCGGCCGGGGTCTCCCGTGTGATCTACACGAGCGCGCCGCACGCGACGACCTCCGCGCTCGTCCTCGCGCCCGAGCACAAGGCCACGGAGGAGATCCTGGCCGCCGCGGGACTGGCGACCACGATCCTGCGGAACAACTGGTACACGGAGAACTACGTCGGCGACGTCGTGGGCGCCCGCGAGTCCGGCGAGATCGTGTCGAGCGTCGGCGACGGTCGGGTCGCGAGCGCGACCCGTGCGGACTACGCCGAGGCCGCGGCAGTCGTCGCCCTCGCCGCGCAGGCGGACGCCTCCGCGCACGCGGGGGCCGTCTACGAGCTGAGCGGCGACGTCGCGTGGACGTTCGACGACCTCGCCGCCGCAGCCGCCGAGGTGCTCGGGCGCCCCGTCACCTACCGGCGCGTGAGCCCCGACGAGCACCGGGCGTTCCTGCTGGGGGCTGGACTGGACGAGGGCACCGCCGGGTTCGTCGTCGCGCTGGACGGCAACATCCGCGACGGGCTGCTCGCCGAGACGTCGGAGGAGCTCGCGCGCCTGCTGGGCCGCCCGACGACCCCGCTGATCGACGGGCTGCGCGCCGCCGTCGCGCAGGACTGAGAGGTCGCGACGTGGCCGTCCGGGGTGCCGGGAGGCCACGTCGCGGCACCCGTCAGGAGGGCGTCAGTGCGACGCCTTGACGACGAGCACCGGGACGGGCGAGTCGAGGAGCACGCGCTGCGTCGTGCTGCCGAGCAGGAACTTGCCAACCGGCGAGCGCTTGCGCGCGCCCACGACGACGAGGTCGGGGCCGGTGCGCTCGGCCGCGTCGATGATCGCCTCGGCGGGGTCGAGGTGCTCCGAGCGGTAGGAGATCTCGGGGCGGGCGACCTCGGCGGGAAGCGTGTCGAGCAGGTGCGCGAGGGTCGCGGGGACGCCCGCGTCGGCGTCCTGGGGGGTGAGGACGAGGACCGCGAGGGCGGTCGAGCGGTGGACCGCCTCGGCGACGGCCGCCCGGAACGCGGTCTCGCCCTGCGGGGAGTCGTTGTACGCCACGAGGACGGTCATCGCGGGCCCTTCCGTCATTCCGTCGTGCTGCGGTTGAACTCTCTCACAGCCCCGCTGGCGTCGCCGGTCGACGCGCTCCGGTCGCGGCGGGGTCGTCGTGCCGGCCGAGCACGGCGTCCGGCACGGTGAGCGTCGGCGGCAGCAGCGGCGGGACCACCTCGCGGAGGACGGCCTCGATCTCACGGCGCCGGCGAGCCCCGAGCCGCTCGGCCGGCGCGGTGACGCTCACCGCGGCGACGGACTGGCCGTCGCGCAGCACGGGCACGGCGACGCAGCTGATGCCCGGCTCGTTCTCCTCCGTCTCCGTCGCGAAGCCGCTCGTCCGCGTGGCGTCGCACGTCGCGCGGAGCGTGGCGGCGGTGACCGGGTGCTCGTCCGGGGCGGCCGCGGCGTACCAGGCGAGCGCGGCGTCGTCGAGCGGCCGGTGGGCCAGCAGCGCGCGCCCGAGGGCGGTGGTGGCCGCGGGGCGACGCCGGCCGACGGCCGACCAGACGCGCACGGCGCGCGCGGGCTCGACCTTGTCCAGGTACACGATCTCCGTCCCGGCGAGGGCGCCGAGGTGCACGAGCTCGTCCGTCGCGCGGCAGACCGCGACGAGCACCGGGTGCAGGAGCGCGGGCAGGTTCTCCTCGCCGAGGTAGACCGTCGCGAGCGCGGTCGCCGCCGGGCCGAGCCGGTAGTCGCCGGTCGTGGCGTCCTGCTCGGCGTAGCCGCGGTAGCGCAGCGCCGCGAGCGTGCGGTGCAGGGAGGCCTTGTGCAGCCCGAGCGAGCGTGCGAGGTCGCCGAGAGCGACCCCGGTGGGGCCTGCTGCGGCGAGCGCCTCGAGCGCGGTCAGCGCCTTGTCGACGCTCCCGAGCGGGCTCGCAGCCTGCCCCTCCGGCGCGTCCTCGCTGCCCTCCCGCGGGCCCGATGCCGTGCTCCCGGCTTTCATCGTCGTGGCCCCTTCGCCTAGAGTGCGTTCCGTAGTGAACAACAGGCGTTCACCATAGCGAAACGGAGCGAGGATGTCATCCCACGGACCCCTGGAGGCGATCGCACGCGCCCGCGTCGTGCCGGTCGTCGTCGTCGACGACGCGGAGCAGGGCGTGCTCGTCGCGACCGCGCTGCGCGACGGCGGGCTGCCGGTCGCGGAGGTCACCTTCCGCACCGCGGGTGCTCGCGCCGCGATCGAGGCGGTCGCGCGCGAGGTGCCGGACGTGCTCGTCGGCGCGGGGACCGTCGTCAAGGCGGCCCAGGTCGACGAGGCCGTCGAGGCCGGGGCACGCTTCCTCGTCTCGCCGGGGCTCTCGGCCGTCGTCGTGCGCCGCGCGCAGGAGCTCGGGGTGCCGGTCCTGCCCGGGGTCGCGACGCCGTCGGACGTCATCGCCGCGCTCGACCTGGGCCTGGACGCCGTGAAGCTCTTCCCGGCGAACGTCGTCGGCGGCCCCGCGGCGGTCAAGGCCTTCTCCGCGCCTTTCCCGGGCCTGCGCTTCGTCCCGACCGGCGGCGTGAGCGCCGCCAACCTGCTCGACTACCTCGCGCTGCCGTCGGTGCTCGCGGCCGGCGGTTCCTGGATGGTCGACGCCGCGCTCGTGCGCGCGGGCGACACCGCCGAGATCACGCGCCGCACGCGCGAGGCCGTCGCTCTCGCCGCCATGGCCCCCCACCCCGCCGAAGGAGCCTGACCCGTGCCCGACACGACCCAGAACCAGCCCCCGCTCGCCCTGCGCCCCGCGGGCGAGTGCGCCTACGACGTCGTCGCGCTCGGCGAGGTCATGCTGCGTCTCGACCCGGGCGAGCGCCGCATCAAGACCGCCCGCAGCTTCGACGCGTGGGAGGGCGGCGGCGAGTACAACGTCGCGCGCGGCCTGCGCCGCGCCTTCGGCCTGCGCGGCGCGGTCGTCACCGCGCTCGCGGACAACGAGGTCGGCCGCCTGGTCGAGGACCTCATGCTCACCGGCGGGCTCGACACGCACTGGGTGCAGTGGCGCGAGTACGACGGCATCGGCCGCACCGTGCGCAACGGGCTCAACTTCACCGAGCGCGGGTTCGGCGTGCGCGGCGCGGTCGGCGTCTCCGACCGCGGCAACACCGCGATCGCGCAGCTCCGGCCCGAGGACGTCGACTGGGACGAGATCTTCGGCGCCGGCGTGCGCTGGTTCCACACCGGCGGGATCTTCGCCGCGCTCTCCGAGTCGTCGGCGGACGTCGCGGAGGCGGCCATGGCCGCCGCACGCCGCCACGGCACGGTCGTGTCCTACGACCTCAACTACCGCCCCTCGCTCTGGAAGGGCATCGGCGGCGTCGAGCGCGCGCAGGAGGTCAACCGCCGTCTCGCCCGGTACGTCGACGTGATGATCGGGAACGAGGAGGACTTCACCGCCTCGCTCGGCTTCGAGGTGGAGGGCGTCGACGAGAACCTCACCGACCTCGACACCGGGGCCTTCCGCGCGATGATCGCGCGGGCCGCCGAGGAGTACCCCAACTTCCAGGTCGTCGCGACGACGCTGCGCGGCGTGAAGACGGCGACCGTCAACGACTGGGGCGCGATCGCGTGGTCGCGCGTGCAGGGCTTCGCCGAGGCGACGCACCGCCCCGGGCTGGAGATCCTCGACCGCGTGGGCGGCGGCGACTCCTTCGCATCGGGCCTCGCGTACGGGCTCCTGGAGCTCGGCTCGATCCACGAGGCGGTCGAGTACGGCGCGGCGCACGGCGCCCTCGCCATGACGACGCCGGGCGACACGTCGACGGCGTCGCTCGCCGAGGTGCGCAAGCTCGCCTCGGGCGGCAGCGCGCGCGTGCAGCGCTGACGCCCCGCTCCTCCCGGGCGCACCGCGGGTCGCGGTGCGCGCGGGAGCGCGGGCTCAGTGCGCCGGGGAGAGCATCCGCCCGGACAGCGTGACGATCGCGCGCGTCGGGGCGAGGCGCGCCGCGAGCGTCTGGAGGCGGTTGCCGAGCCCGGGGACGACGCCGGGCGGCGCGTCGCGGCGGTCGAGCGCGCGCAGCGCGTCGCGCACGACCTGCTCGGCGCTGCGGACCTGGCCGATCTTCGCCTCCTCCGCGCCGAGCACGTCGAAGAACTCGGTCGGGACCGGTCCGGGGGACAGGGCGAGCGTGCGCAGGCCGGTGCCCCGCGTCTCGTACCAGAGCGCCTCGGTGAAGGAGCGGACGAAGGCCTTGGTCGCGCCGTACACCGCCATGCCGGGCGTCGCTTGGTAGGAGGCGGTGCTCGCGACGTTGACGAGCGCGCCGCGACCGGTGGCGACCAGCTCGGGCAGGAACGTGCGCGTGAGGTCGACGAGGCTCGCGACGTTCACCTGCACCTCGGCGGCGACGCGGTCCGAGTCCGCGTCGGCGAGTGCGCCGTGCGAGCCGAACCCGGCGTTGTTCACGAGCGTGCCGAGGGTGATGTCGCGCTCCCGGAGCATCGCCGCGAGGGCGGCGCCCGGCCTGGGGGTGGCGAGGTCGTAGGGGAGCACGGTGACGGTCGCCCGCGTGCGGGTGCGCAGCTCGGCGGCGAGCTCCTCCAAGCGGTCGGCGCGACGGGCGACGAGCACGAGGTCGGCGCCGCGCCCGGCCAGGCGGCTCGAGAGCTCGCGGCCGAGGCCCGAGCTCGCGCCGGTGACCAGGGCGGTGGTCCCGCGGTAGTCGAGGGGCATGGCGGTCCTCCAGGGTGGTGGGATCGAAGGTGTACACCTGTTCACCGAGTATGGTGAACAGGTGTACACCGAACTCGCGCCCGCCGCAAGCCCCGGTCGACGCCCGTGACCGCCGCGCCGAGCCGTCGCGTGCCGCACGCGCGGGGGCAGGGCGAGCAGCTCCGTCGTGAGCTCGTCGACGCCGCCGCGACGCTCCTCGCGCGGCCCCGGGGCGTGCCGGCCCCGTCCCTGCGCGCCGTGGCGCGGGCCGTCGGAGTCTCGCCGGCCGCCGTCTACCTCCACTTCGCCTCGCAGGCGGACCTCGTCTGGGCGGTCCTCGAGCGCCACCTCGACGGGCTCGCGGCAGCGCTGGGCGCCGCCGACGACCCGGCGCTCGACGCGCGCGAGCGCCTGCACCGGGGGGCCGCGGCGTACGTGGCGTGGGGCCTGGACCATCCCGGTGCGTACCAGCTCCTCTTCGAGAGCATCGACTCGCTGGACCTCGAGGGCGGGCAGGACCTGCCCGGCGACCGGCTCGTCGAGGAGACCGCCCAGATCCTCGTCGACGGCGGCGCGGACCGGGAGAGCGCGCGGCGCGCGGCGACCCGGGTGTGGGTCGCGCTCCACGGCCTCGTCTCGCTCCGCCTGCACAAGCCCCACCAGCAGTGGCCCGGCGACCTCGCCGACGACCGCCGCGCGCTCGTGGACGCGGTCCTCGCCACCGTCCTCGCGCCGGAGGCGTGACCGACCGGGGTCGGCCAACGGGTCGGGCCGCCCGTGCCGGCGGCTCCCCGGCGTGGTCCTGGGCCGCGGGTTAGGGTGACAGGACGCGTCGGGGGCGGGAGGTGTCGTCGTGACTGGTGGCCGGGCTGCCTCGGCGAGCCTGCCCCGGCGCAGGGTGGACCCGGCGCTCGACCTGGCACGCGCCGTCGAGCACGCGCGGATCCTGCGAGGTGCGGGCGACGCGGCAGGGGCTGCCCGCGTCCTCGACCGCGCGTTCGACGCCGAGGGCGTCCGGGCCCGCACCGTCTCCGAGCCCCTCCGGTTCCGCGCGCTCGTGCTGCGCGCCGACCTCGCGCTGCGGCTGCACGACGACGCCGGCGCCGCCCGGTTCCTCGCGGGCGCCGAGGCGTTGCCCCTGCTCGCGGACGCGCTCGCCGCCCTCGACGACGAGCGGCACCTCGTCGAGGAGCTGCGCGAGCAGCTCGCGGCGGACGAGGACTGAGGCGCGGCGCCGGGCCAGGGACGTCGCACGCACGTGTCCCGGGGCGTCGCGCGCACGGACCGCGAGCGTGCGGGAACCCGGGCGGCGTGTGGCGCGTTGGACTGCCAGCACCCGTGCCGCAGAGTCGGACGGACGACGCCCACCCGAGCGGAGGACCTCATGCTGTGCCCCACCGACCAGACCGTGCTCGTCATGACCGAGCGCAAGGGCGTGGAGATCGACTACTGCCCGACGTGCCGCGGCGTGTGGCTCGACCGTGGCGAGCTCGACAAGATCATCGACCGCTCGCTGGAGAGCGAGATCGCCGCCGAGGCCGCGGGTCCGGCCGCCGCCGCGCCAGCCCCGGCCCCCGCGCCGACGTCGTACCCGCCGGCGTCGGCCGTGGACTACGGCACGCCCGGGTACGACGGGCACCGCGACGAGCGCCGGTACGACGACCGTGACGGTTACCGGGGCGGCCAGTACGGAGACGACCGGTACCGCGACGACCGTTACCGCGACGACCGCGACCGCCGCTACGACGGGCGCGACGGGTACGACCCCCGCTACCGCAAGCGGAAGAAGAAGGAGTCGTGGCTCGAGGACCTCTTCGACTTCTGACGCGGCCCGTGGTCGACTGTCCCGCGTGACCGTCCTCGACTCGTTCTCGCTCGTCGGCCGCACGGCCCTGCTCACCGGCGGGAGCCGGGGCATCGGGCGTGCCGTCGCCCGCGCGCTCGGCGAAGCCGGGGCGCGGGTCGCGCTCACCGCGACCACCGCGCCGGCCGCCGAGGACGCGGCCGCCGCGCTGCGGGCGGACGGGATCGACGCGCGCGGGTACGCGCTCGACGTGACGGACCGCGCGCAGGTCGACGACGTCGTCGGGCGCGCGGCCGCGGACCTCGGGACGGTCGACCTGCTCGTCAACAACGCGGGGATCTCGATCGGGGGAGCCGCGCTCGAGATCGACGACGACGTGTGGCACCGCACGCTCACGACCAACATCGACGGCGTCTGGTACTGCTCGCGCGCGGTCGCGCGGGCCCTGGTCGCCGAGCGCCGGCCCGGCACGATCGTCAACGTCGGCTCGATGTCGGCGTCGATCGTCAACAGGCCGCGCTGGCAGCCGGCCTACCTCGCGTCCAAGGCTGCGGTGCACCAGCTCACCAAGGGCCTCGCCGCCGAGTGGGCGCCGTACGGCATCCGCGTCAACGCCGTCGCGCCCGGCTACGTGCGCACCGAGGCGTCGCCCGTCGACCAGCCCGAGTACTACGACGACTGCGTCGCGCCCGCCGCGATGCGGCGCTGGGCCGAGCCCGAGGAGATCGGCCCGCCCGTCGTGTTCCTCGCGAGCGCGGCGTCGAGCTTCATGACCGGCGCTGTCGTCACCGTCGACGGCGGCTACACCCTGTTCTGAGCCGGGCTAGGCTCGGTCCCCGTGCGTGCAGTCCTGAGCCGGTGGGTCGACCCGTTCGTCGTCACGCTGCTCGTCGTGCTCGTGCTCGGGCTCGTCGTGCCGGTGGGGCCGGGCGCGCAGCGCGTGGTCGACGCCGTCGCGGACGTCGCGGTCACGGTCCTCTTCCTCGTCTACGGCATGCGCCTGTCGACGCGCGAGGTCTGGGCGGGCCTGCGGAACTGGCGCCTCCAGGGCGGGATCCTCGCGGCGACGTACGTCGTGTTCCCGGTGCTCGGGCTCGTCACGGCGTGGGCGATCGAGCCGCTCGTCGGGGCACCGCTCGCCGCGGGCGTGCTCTACCTGTCCCTGCTCCCGTCGACGGTGCAGTCGTCCGTCGCCTTCACGTCGGTCGCGCGCGGCAACGTCGCCGGGGCGATCTGCGGGGCGACGGTCTCCAACGTCGCCGGGATGGTCGTCACGCCGCTGCTGGTGCTGTGGCTCATGAGCGGGCCGGGCGGGGCAGCCGGCGGCGACGGTCCCACGGGCGGGCTCGGCGGGCTCCGGACCGTGCTGCTCCAGCTCCTGCTGCCGTTCGTCGTCGGGCAGCTCCTCCAGCCCTGGGTCGGCGACTGGGTCCGCGCGCGGCGCTGGCTCACGCTCGGCGTCGACCGCGGCACCATCCTCGTCGTCGTGTTCGGCGCCGTCGCCGCCGCGTCCTCGGCGGGCGTGTGGTCGAGCGTGTCCGGCTGGTCGATCGTCGCGCTGCTCGTCGTGAGCGCGCTCGTCCTGGCCGCGATGCTCGCGCTCACGTGGTGGGGCGGTGCGGCGCTGCGGCTGTCGACCGAGGACCGGATCGCGCTCCTCATGTGCGGGTCCAAGAAGTCGCTCGCCACGGGCCTGCCCATGGCGAGCGTGCTGTTCCCCGTCGCCGTCGCGGGCGTCGTCGCCGTCCCGGTGATCGTGTTCCACCAGTTCCAGCTCGTCGTCTGCGCGGTCCTCGCGCGCCGCCTCGCGCTCCGCGACTGACGCGCCGGGCATGGCGTTGCGTCCCCGTCAGGACGTCCGGACGGGCCGCAACCGCATGCTCGGCCGGTGCTGGTGCGAACCTCCGGTCAGGGGCGCTCGGCCACCTGCTCACGGACCTGGCGCTTGGCGCGCGTGAGCATGCCGTTCATGCCGCCGATGCGCAGCGGGCTCACGGCCCGCGTGAGGCCGATCGACATGGGGTAGTCGTCCGGCACGTCGAGCACCTCCTGCACGGTCAGGCCCGAGAGGCCCTGCGCGAGGATCGACGCGAACCCGCGCGTCGTCGGCGCCTCGGCGGGCGCGGTCGCGAAGAAGTGCACGACGCCGTCGCCGTCGACCTCCGCGAACGCGCGCACGGGCGACTGGCACTCCTCGATGCGCTCGAGCAGGCCGGGCGCGCTCGCGTAGCGCTCCGGGAGGTCGGGCAGCTCGTTCGCGAACTCGAGCAGGAGCTGCAGCCGCTCGCGCTCGGGCAGCGCGAGGAAGTCCTCGCGGATCTCCGCGAGGGCCGCGGGCAGGGACGAGGCGTCGGACGGGGAGCTCATGGTGTCGATCCTTGCATCGAGGGCGTGCGGCCGGGACGGAGTCCCACCGTGCGGAACACCCGGCCGGCGCGACGTATGCCCGGCGGCAGACGCCGACGGCGCGCGGCGGCTCCACGAGGGAGCGGCCGCGCGCCGTCGGGCGTGAGGGACGAGCGGTGCCTCAGTTGAGCGACGCGGGGGCCTCGCCGGCCTCCTCGCCCTTGACGATCGGCACGCGCACGGCGTTGCCCCACTCGGTCCACGAGCCGTCGTAGTTGCGGACCTTGTCGAAGCCGAGCAGGTAGGTCAGCGCGAACCACGTGTGGCTCGAGCGCTCGCCGATGCGGCAGTACGTGACGACCTCGTCGTCCGTCGCCAGGCCGAGGCCGCCCTCCTGGTAGATCGCCTCGAGCTGCTCGCGCGACTTGTACGTGCCGTCCTCCGCGACCGCCGTCGCCCACGGGACGTTACGCGCCGTCGGGATGTGCCCGCCGCGCAGCACGCCCTCCTCCGGGTAGTCGGGGATGTGCAGGCGCTCGCCCGTGTACTCCTGCGGAGAGCGGATGTCGACGAGCGGACCGTTGCCGATGTGCGCGAGGACGTCCTCCTTGAACGCGCGGATCGTCACGTCGTCGCGCTCGACGACGGGGTACTCGACGGCCTCCGGCGCGGGGACGTCGGTCGTGACCTCGCGGCCCTCCGCGATCCACTTGCCGCGGCCGCCGTCGAGCAGGCGCACGTCCTCGTGGCCGAACAGCGTGAAGACCCACGCGGCGTACGCGGCCCACCAGTTGTTCTTGTCGCCGTAGACGACGATCGTCGTGTCGCGGCCGATGCCCTTGTCGCCGAGGAGCTGCGCGAAGCCCTTGCCGTCGATGTAGTCGCGCGTGTCGGGGTCGTTGAGGTCCGTGTGCCAGTCGATCTTCACCGCGCCGGGGATGTGGCCCGTCTCGTAGAGCAGCACGTCCTCGTCCGACTCGACGACGACGATCCCCGGCTGACCGAGGTGCTCGGCGAGCCAGTCCGTGCTCACGAGGCGGTCGGGGTGGGCGTACTGGGTGATCTTCTCGCTGGTGTCGAGCGGTGCGGGCATGGTGTCCTCCGTGCGGCGGGATGAGCTGAGGGTCGTCCGAGGTGGTGGTCCGTCCGAGCGTCAGGCTAGGTCTGCTGTCCGCATCACGGAAGGCCCGTCGCGCATGCTGAGACGGTGTAAACGCAGGCTGCCGGCAGGCTCGCACCCGGTCAGACTGGACCCGTGGTCGGCGTCGTCCCGGACCGGGTCCAGCGTGCCGTCGCGCTGCTCGACCTGCGCGGCGACGAGGCCGTGCTCGAGATCGGACCAGGCCCCGGCACGGCCGCCGAGCTGGTCCTCGCGCGGTATCCCGCCGTGCGATACGTCGCGCTCGACCGGTCTGCCACGGCCGTCGCCCGCACGACGGCGCGCAACCGCACCGCGGTCGACGACGGCCGGCTCGTCGTGCGGCAGGGTGACGTGACGGGCCCCGACCTCGGCGACACCCTCGGCGGCCCGTTCGACGTCGTGTTCGCCGTGAACGTCAACGTCTTCTGGACCCGGACGGCGCACGTCGAGGCGAGCGCGCTCGCCGCCCTGCTCGTCCCGGACGGCGCGCTCTGGCTGGTCTACGAGACGCCGGGCGGGGACGACGGCCGCGTCCTCGACGGCGTCCGTGCTTCGCTCGCGGTCCCCGGGCTGGAGGAGGCGGTCGTCGCGCGCGACGGCGTGCTCGCCGTCGGCGCACGCCGCACGCTCGCTGGGCGGTGACCCGGGCGTGGCTCAGCCGAGGAGCTCGCGCTCCGCCTCGCCGAGCGCGCGGTCGAGGAGCTCGAGCCCGAGGTCGAGCTCCTGCTCGCTCACCGTGAGCGGCGGCGCGATGCGGAACACGCCGCCCATCCCGCGGAGCTGCACGACGTTCATGTGCAGCCCGAGGTCGAGCGCCCGCCGGGTGACGAGGGCGCCGAGGGCGTCGGCCCCCTCCTTGGTCTCGCGGTCCAGCACGAGCTCGATGCCCTGCAGCAGACCCCGCCCGCGCACGTCGCCGATCGTGGCGTGCCGCTCCTGGAGATCGAGCAGCCCGGCACGCAGGCGGTCGCCGAGCACGCGCACCCGGGCGTCCATCTGCTCCGCCTCGAGCACGTCGAGGACGGTGTTGCCGACCGCCGCGACGAGCGGGTCGGAGACGTGCGTCGTGAAGAACAGGAAGCCGCGCTCGTGCGCACGAGCCTCGATCTCGGCGCTCGTGACGACGGCCGCGAGCGGCAGCCCGGCGCCGAGCGTCTTGGAGAGGGTGAGGATGTCCGGCACCACGGGCTCCTCGCCGTCGCGGCCCTCGAACGCGTACCAGGAGCCGGTCCGGCACAACGCGGTCTGCGCCTCGTCGAGGATGAGGAGCATCCCGCGCTCGTGGCACTTGTCGCGCAGGGCCGCGAGGTAGCCCGGCGGCAGCTCGACGATCCCGCCCGAGCTGAGGATCGGCTCGACGATGCACGCCGCGAGGCTGCCCGTGGACTGCACGTCCACGAGGTCGAACGCGAGGTCGAGCTGGCGGCGCCAGTCGTGGCCGCCGTCGGGGGTGACGTGGTCGGGGCGGTACGCGTTGGGCACGGGGATGACGAGGTTGCCGGGCGCCGTCGGGCCGTACCCGCGGCGCCCCGCGCTGTACGTCGCCGCGGCGGCGGCGTGCGTCATGCCGTGCCACGACCCGGCGAGCGAGATGACCTCGTGCCGGCCCGTGACGAGCTTCGCCATGCGGATCGCCGCCTCGTTGGACTCGGCGCCGGTCGTGAGGAGCAGGACCTTCTCGAGCGGGTCGGGCAGCGTGGCCGCCAGCCGGCGGGCGAGGTCGACGACCGGGCGCGAGAGCATCCCGGAGAAGAGGTGGTCGAGCGTCCCGACCTGGTCGCGCACCGTCTCGACGATCGCCGGGTGGCTGTGCCCGAGGATCGCGCTCATCTGGCCCGACGTGAAGTCGAGGACCCGGCGGCCGTCGGCCGTCGTGACGAAGCTGCCCGACGCGCTCGCCACGATCTCCGGTGTGAAGGGCCCGCCGTACCGCACGAGGTGCCGGTCGGCGTCGGCCCAGAACGTCGCGGCGTCGTCCGCCGTCTCGGACAGGGCGGCGGGAGGGACCGCGCGGGTCGACGCGGCGAGGGCAGGGGACGGGACGACGGCCATCCTCCGAGCGTAGGGACGCCGCCCTGTGCGCGTACAGCACGAGTTCTCGTACAGTCTGTGCGGAGAACCCGCACAGCGGGACCCGCACGGAACGGAGGACCGCGTGCTCAACGCCGCCCGGTTGCAGATCCTCGCCCGGCTCGAGAGCCTCGGCACCGTGCGCGCGGTGGGCGCGTCCCTGCACCTGAGCCCGTCCGCGGTGTCCGCGCAGCTCGCGGCGCTCGAGGCCGAGACCGGGGCGCGCCTCGTCGAACGGACGGGACGGCGCGTGCGCCTGACGCCCGCCGGCCGCACCCTCGCCCGGCACGCCCGCGTGATCCTCGACCAGATGGCGCTCGCGGAGGCGGAACTCGCGCACCCTGACGGGCAGCCCGCCGGGGTCGTCCGCGTCGCGGCGTTCTCGAGCGGCGTCCGGGCCCTCGTGATCCCCCTCGCGCGGCGGCTCGCCGTCGAGCACCCGCGGGTGCAGGTCGAGGTCGTCGAGCTCGATCCCCGCGAGAGCGGGCCCGCGCTCCGCCGCGCGGACGTCGATGTCGCGGTGACCGCCGACCTGCTCGACGGCGCGCGGCTCGCCGGTCCCGACGTCGCGACCGTCCCGCTGCTCGAGGACCCGGTCGTCCTGGTGGCGCCGGCGGGTGCGTCGGCACGGACGACGGCGGGGGTGTCGGTGGGGGACGGTCCCGTCGACCTCGCCGCCCTCGCCGACGCGCGCTGGGCCGCCGACCTGCCCGGCCGGTACCTCTCGACCCTCGTCGAGAGCGCCTGCCGCGGGGCCGGTTTCGAGCCGCGCGTCGTCGCGCGCCTCCCGAGCTACGAGCTGCTGCTCGCCCACGTCGAGGCGGGACTGTCCGTCGCGCTCCTGCCGGGCCTCGCCGTCGACCCTCGCTACGACGTCGTCGCCCGCCCGCTGCGGGTGCCCCGGACGCGCCCGGTCTACGCCGCCGTGCGCCGCGGCGCCCCGCCCACCGCGGCGACGAGCGTCGTCCTCGCCGGGCTGCGCCGCGTCGCGAGCGAGAGCACCGCCGCGGCACGTGCTCGCCCCGCACGTCGCTGACGGCCCGGTCGCGCCGCGCGGGGCGACCCCTACACTGGGCCCCAGCACCGCACGACGACGTGGGAGGTCCCGTGCCGCGCACTCTCGCACCGCCGCTGCGCTCGGACGCGCACCCGCGCCGCCCCGACGCGCGCCGCGACGCCCGCTCGGTCCGTGCCGCCTACCGGTCCTTCCTCGTCGACGGCGTGCTCCCGCCCGGCATCCACCCCGTGGTGGCGGACTCGTGGCGCCGGTCCGTGCACAGCGGCGTCGACCCCGAGGGCCCGCGCACCGGATCCGGGCTCGCCCACGACGACCTCGTCGCCTACCGCGACGCCCACCCGCTGTCGGCGGTCATGCCCGTGGTGCGCGAGCTCGTCGTCGACGCCGCCGCGGACGACGGCCTGGCCGTCGCCGTGTCCGACGACGCGGGCCGGCTCCTGTGGGTCGAGGGCAGCCGCTCCTTGCGGGACGCCGTCGAGCGCGTCGGGTTCGTCGAGGGATCGGTGTGGCGCGAGGAGCGCGTCGGGACCAACGCCCCCGGGACTGCGCTCGCCGCGCGCCGCGCCGTGCAGGTCCTCGGCGCCGAGCACTTCTCGCGCCCCGTCCAGGCGTTCAGCTGCACGGCGGTCCCCATCCACGAGCCCGGGACGGGCCGCGTCCTCGGCGTCCTCGACGTGACTGGCCGCCAGTCGGCCGCCTCGGGCGTCGTGCTCTCGCTCGTGCGGGCCACGGTGCTGAGCCTCGAGCGCGAGCTGGCCCAGCGCGCGGCGGCGCCGACGACCGACGGCGCCGGGACCGTCCCCGCGCCGCCGCGCGACGGGGCGCCGGAGCTGGTCGTGCTCGGGCCGTCGCCCGTGCTCCGCGCACCGGACGGCCTCGAGCACCGCCTCTCGCTGCGGCACGCCGAGATCCTCGCGCTCCTCGCCGCGCACCCCCGCGGCCTCTCCGCCGACGAGCTCGCCGTGCTCCTGCACCCGGGCGCGCTCTCGGACGTCACCGTGCGCGCGGAGGTCTCGCGCCTGCGCCGCGTCGCCGGCCCGCTCCTCGCCGGCTCCCGCCCGTACCGGCTCGCGCGCCCGCTGCAGACCGATGCCGACGTCGTGCGCGACCGGCTCGCCGTCGGCGACGTCCGGGGAGCGGTCGCGGCCTACGGCGCGCCGCTCCTCCCGCGCTCCGGGGCGCCCGCCGTCGAGCACCTGCGCGCCGAGCTCGCGGCCGAGCTCCGCGCGGCCGTCGTCTCCGCGGGCGACGCCGACGCCCTCGACGCCTGGACCCGCACCGACGACGGCGCCGAGGACCACGCCGCGTGGACGCGCCTCCAGCGCGTCGCCGACCACGGCAGCCCGCGCTGGGTCCGTGCCCGCGCCCACCTCGACCTGCTCGACGACGAGCTCGGCTGACCGCCACCCCCCCCGCTGCAACGGTCCTGCAACCCTCGGGTGCCTAGCGTCGTGCCACGGCGCGACGAGGCGCCGTGCCGCGCACCGCCGTCGGGCATCCCCCGCCCGGCCTCCCTGGGGCGCGGCGGGTCAGCACTGCGAGGAGGCAGACGCATGACGGTCTACGCAGCCCCCGGCACCGACGGGGCCATCGCCGAGTACAAGCCCCGGTACGACCACTGGATCGGCGGCGAGTACGTCGCGCCGGCGAGCGGGCAGTACTTCGAGAACCCCAGCCCGGTCACGGGCCGGACCTTCACCGAGGTCGCCCGCGGGAACGCCGACGACATCGAGCGGGCGCTCGACGCCGCGCACGGCGCCGCCCGGTCGTGGGGCCGCACCAGCGCGACCGAGCGCGCGAACATCCTCAACAAGATCGCCGACCGCATGGAGGAGAACCTCGAGCGGATCGCCGTCGCCGAGACGTGGGAGAACGGGAAGCCCGTCCGCGAGACCCTCGCCGCCGACATCCCCCTCGCGATCGACCACTTCCGCTACTTCGCGGGCGCGATCCGCGCGCAGGAGGGCTCGATCTCCGAGATCGACGAGGACACCATCGCGTACCACTTCCACGAGCCGCTCGGCGTCGTCGGGCAGATCATCCCGTGGAACTTCCCGATCCTCATGGCCGTGTGGAAGCTCGCCCCGGCGCTCGCGGCGGGCAACTGCGTCGTGCTCAAGCCCGCCGAGCAGACGCCCGCGTCGATCCTGTTCCTCCTGGACATCGTCGGCGACCTGCTGCCGCCCGGCGTGGTGAACGTCGTCAACGGGTTCGGCGTCGAGGCCGGCAAGCCGCTCGCGTCCAGCCCGCGCATCCGCAAGATCGCGTTCACAGGCGAGACGACGACGGGCCGCCTGATCATGCAGTACGCGAGCCAGAACATCATCCCGGTCACGCTCGAGCTCGGCGGCAAGTCGCCGAACATCTTCTTCTCCGACGTCGCCGACGCGCGCGACGACTTCTACGACAAGGCGCTCGAGGGGTTCACGATGTTCGCCCTCAACCAGGGCGAGGTCTGCACGTGCCCGTCGCGGGCGCTCATCCAGTCGTCGATCTACGACACGTTCCTCGGCGACGCGGTCGAGCGCACGAAGGCCGTGCAGCAGGGCAACCCGCTCGACACCGAGACGATGATCGGCGCGCAGGCGTCGAACGACCAGCTCGAGAAGATCCTGTCGTACATCGAGATCGGCAAGGCCGAGGGCGCGAAGGTCCTCACGGGCGGGACGCGCGCCGAGCTGGGCGGCGACCTCGCGGGCGGGTACTACGTGACGCCCACGATCTTCGAGGGCAAGAACTCGATGCGGATCTTCCAGGAGGAGATCTTCGGTCCTGTCGTGGCCGTCACCGACTTCTCCGACTTCGACGACGCCATGACCATCGCGAACGACACCCTCTACGGCCTCGGCGCCGGCGTCTGGTCGCGGTCGGGCAACACCGCCTACCGCGCGGGCCGCACCATCGAGGCCGGGCGCGTGTGGACGAACTGCTACCACGCGTACCCCGCCGCCGCCGCGTTCGGCGGGTACAAGGGCTCCGGCGTCGGGCGCGAGAACCACAAGATGATGCTCGACCACTACCAGCAGACGAAGAACCTCCTGGTCTCCTACTCGGCCCAGAAGCTCGGCTTCTTCTAGGCCCCCGGCCCCCCGGCCCCCGGCCACCGAGCAGGCGGTCCTGGCTCGTCCTGAGACGCCGACGAGCCAGGACCGCCTGGTCGGGGTGCCGGGATCGCCTGGTCGGCCCCGACACGTGGAGGTTCCCGTGCACGACGACGTTCTCTCGCCCCGTGCGGGCGGCTCGGCTCCCGCGCGGGTCGCCGTCACCGGCGACGCGGCGGCGCTGCTCGCGCGGCTGCGCGCGGTCCACGGCGAGCTTATGTTCCACCAGTCCGGCGGGTGCTGCGACGGGTCGTCGCCCATGTGCTACCCGCAGGGCGACTTCCTGCTCGGCGACGCGGACGTGCACCTCGGCGACCTCGTCGTCGACGTGCCCGGTCCCGGCGCGGACGGCCCCGCCGGGGCGGACGGCGCGGCGGGCGGGTTCGTCGTGCCCGTCTGGATGAGCCGTGCGCAGTTCGAGTACTGGAAGCACACCCACCTGACGATCGACGTCGTGCCCGGTCGCGGCGCGGGGTTCAGCGTCGAGGCGCCCGAGGGCGTGCGCTTCATCATCCGGTCGCGCCTCCTCACCGACGACGAGTGGGCCGCGCTCGGCGCCCTCGCGGGGCACTAGAAGGTCCAGGCGTCCTCGACGGTCGTGTAGACGACATCGACGTGGTCCCAGTCGAGCGAGACGTTCATCGTGAGGTCGGCCGGGTCCGTGACGCCGAACCCCTGCTTCCAGGTGATCGACTGCCCCGGGAGGACCGGGGCGGTGGGTGCGCCGCCGTATCCCTGGTCGGAGTCGAACACCTCGTCGCCGGCGACGCCCCCGCTCGTGACCTGTGTGTAGCCCGACGAGGACCAGGTGGTGGCGGTCCCGTTGGTCACCGTGAAGGTGAAGCTGAGGTAGGTGGAGAACTCGCCGACCGCTGCCCACTCGCTCGGCGTGAAGTATCCGTCGTTGGTGACGGTGAGGGTGAGCCCGTCCTCCCACTCCATGGGGGTGCCGAACGACGTCACGGGGTTCTTGTTCGCGGCTTCCGCCTCGTCCTTCCCCGTGGAGTACCCGGCCTCGTAGCCGTCGTTGAACTGCTCGGTCCGGCCGGCGAGGAAGTCCGTGCCGGCCCGGGCTCCGGTCGTCGACCCATGCTCGTACCCGAGGTCGTAGCCCTCCTGGTACGTGCCGATCAGGGTCGTCTCGGCGGCGGGGGTCTCGGACGCCGCCGACGACGCGGCCGGGGTCACCTCCGGGGCCATCGGCGCCGCGAGGCCGCACGCGGTGAGCGACCCGGTGAGCGAGAACGCGACCGCGATCGCGCGAGCGCCGCGCAGCGGGGGTACGGACAGGGGCTGGCTGTACGGGGACATGGTGCTCCTTCGGTTCGGTGCGGCTTCGGTGGGTCGGACGCGATCAGTGGCGGGGGAGGTGCAGGAGGTTGTCGGTCTCGCGTCCGTTCGCGACGGTCGCGATGTAGCGGGTCCCGCGCGGGCTGACGCGGGCGACGACGTCGGCCTGGTTGTGCGTGCGCTCGTCGAACGTCCGGAACCGCTCGCCGCGGCGGATCGCGGCGTGCACGGCCTCGCGCGTCCCGGCGCGGAGCGGTCCGGTCGTGGTGGTCGAGTAGCGGACCTCGACGACGTGCTCGTTGGTCGTGCCCGGGTGCGCGACCCGGACGGAGCGGATGAACGGCATGGTGGCCTCCTTGCGGTGCGGTGCGATGCGGGTGCGACGAGACGGGGTGTCGGAGCTCAGTCCTCGTCGGCGTCCGGCTCGGCGACGGCTCGGTCGACGGGCGGGGTGAGGGACACGCAGTGCGGGCACAGGCCGCGTCCCTCGTGGACGGGGTACACGGACCCGCAACGGCACCTCACGTGGCTGATCGAGGTCATACGAGCTCCTTCGCCCTGCGCCGGCCGTGGTGACCGGTCATGGAGGAGCGTTCTCGAACAGCGGGTCGATCGGCTATGCGGGATGTGATAAGAGGGCTTATCGCGGCGGTGCATGGGAACACGTTCGATCCCGATAGGGTCGGGAATCGACGACGAACACGACCTGAGGAGGTGTCCCACCGTGACCGCTTCTCCTGCAGTCCCCGCGCCGCAGCCGCTGCTCACGGACCTGCGCCTCACGCTCGCCGACGTCGCCGAGCTCGCCCACGTGCGCCGTCCGGTGGTGTCGGTCTGGCGCCGGCGCCACGCCGCCGGCCCTACGCCGTTCCCCCCGCCGGTGCAACGGTCGGTCGCCGTCCCGGGTCGATCGCGCTCCGATGCCCTGCTGTTCCGCGCGTCGGACGTGGCGGACTGGATCGAGGCGAGCGGCCTCGGCAACAACCGCGCTTTCCGCGCGGACGTCGCGCTGCGGGCGATGCTCGACGACGCGTCCGGCCCGGACCGCGACGTCGCCTTCGCGGGTCTCACCGCGCTCCTGCGCCTCAAGGCCTACGTGTCCGAGCCCCTCGGATCCCTCGACGCGGACGACGTCCTCGACCTGGCGGACGAGCTCGACCCGGGCGACGACGCCCTCTACGCGGAGGTCGAAGCGCTCGGGGATCACCTCGACCGGTTCGCCGCGCTCGCGGATCTCGCCGCCGGGTCGGCGTACACGCCCGGCGCCGCGGTGGAGGCACTGCTCGCCGACCGGTTCCGCACGGGACGCGACGAGCTCTCCCGATCGGCGCTCGCGCCCGCAGCGCTCGCGCTCGTCGCGGACCTAGCCGGCGCGGTCGGGGGCGACCACGCGGCGTCGGGCGTGACGGTGGAGCGCGCCGTCGCCGACCCGTACCCGGGTTGCGGGGACCTCTTGGCGGTCGTCCTCGGCCGCGGCGAGGTCGTGGAGTCTCCGACGGCCCACGTGCCGACGGGCGACGCCCACCGTCTGGTACGCCGCCGGCTCGGCGCGCACGGCTGGTCCGTGCGGCCCCTGGAGACCGAGCCCGTCGCCGGTGCTCCCGGGTCGCACGAGCTCCCGCTCGTGGTGACCCAGGTCCCGTCCGTCGGCTCCGGTGTGCTCGACGACGTCGCCGTCCTCGACCTCGTGGACGACCTCGTGCTCGGTCTCGCCGACGGTCAGTTCGCGCTCGTGATCGGCCCCGCGAGCGCGCTGATCGACGCGTCGTCGTCGCCCGAGGCGGAGTCGGTGCGCGCGGCCTTGCTGCGACCGAACCGCCTGCGCGCGGCGGTCCTCCTGCCCGCCGGCCTGCTCGTGGAGCGCTCGCGCGAGCGCCTCGCGCTCTGGGTCCTCCGGGGCGGCGACCCCGACCCGAACCTCGACATCGCGGACCGCTGGACGACCGTGGCCGACCTCTCGGGGGTCTCGCCCGTGCACGGCGCGTTCCCGCCGGGGGTGGTCCAGGACCTCGTGACCGACGTCGTCGCGGCCCTCGGCACGCGGGACGACGTGGCGCGGCACGCGTTTCGGTTCTCCCGGTTCGTGCACGTGCGCGAGCTGCTCGCCGCGCGGGGAAGCCTCGTCGAGGTCGTGCGACCGCTCGCACCGGTCGCACGCGACGACGGCGGTGCTGCCGTCGCGCGCGCCGTCGAGCTGGTGGACGCGCTCGACGGCGTCCCGCGCCCGGCGCTCGACGTCCGGGTCGATCGTGGCCACGCCGAGCCGGTGCGGCGGGCGCGGTTGGGAAGCCTTGTTGACGGAGGCGTCGTGCGCCGCGTGCCGGGCAATCGGATCGACGACGCCGACGTGCGCGCGCCCGGCGACGACCCGGCGGGCGAGTCGCGGGTCCTGGGCGTCCCCGAGCTGCTCGGTGACCTGGATGTCGGGACGCGCGTCGTCGACCGCCTGGAGTTCGCCGCCCGGTATCCCGCCGGCCGCGTCACCGAGCCGGGCGACGTCGTGTTCTGCACCACGCCGCACCCCGCCGCGATCGTCGACACCGCAGGCTTCTCCGTGGTCGCCTTCCCGGCCCGGGTGCTGCGCCTGCGGGCGCACGGCCCGGGGGAGCGCCCGGGCGCTGTCGGGGCCGACGCGCTGCTCGTGCCCGAGGTGCTCGCGCGCGACGTCGCGGCGCAGGCCAGGGGGACCCGGTGGCGGTCGTGGGACGTGCGGCTCGCCCCCGCCGAGCAGGCGGACGACGTCGCGTCGGCGCTCGCGCGGGTGCGCGAGAGGCGGGCCGCAGCGCGCGCCGAGCTGGTGCGGCTCGAGGAGCTGGAGCAGGTGCTGGTCGACGGCGTCACGAGCGGTGTCGTACGCATGCGCAAGGATGAGCCCGGCTCGTGAGCAGGGCTGTTCACGAGGACCATTCGAGGAAGCGAGCAGAAGTGCCCCCGAGGACGAAGCAGGCGGTGGCGACGCCGAGCACGGCGACCACCATGAAGGAGCTCAAGGACACGCTGTGGAAGGCCGCGGACAAGCTCCGCGGCTCCATGGACGCGAGCCAGTACAAGGACGTGGTCCTGGGGCTCGTGTTCCTCAAGTACGTGTCCGACGCGTTCGAGGAGCGGCGCGGCGCGATCCTCGCCGAGTGCGTCGCGGACGGGCTGACCGAGGAGGACGCGCAGCCGCTGCTGGAGGACCAGGACGAGTACCGCCGGGCCGGCGTGTTCTGGGTCCCGACGCGCTCGCGCTGGGGCTACCTCGCGCAGCACGCCAAGGGGCGGGCGGCCACGCCCGAGGAGCCGGGCGCGACGATCGGCGAGCTCGTCGACGACGCGATGGTGCACATCATGGGGTCGAACCCGGCCCTCGCCGCCACGCTCCCGACGATCTTCAACTCCAACAGCGTCGATCAGCGCCGTCTTGGCGAGCTCGTCGACCTCTTCAGCTCGGCACGGTTCACCGGTGTCGGCGCGATCCGGGCGCGCGACGTGCTCGGCGAGGTGTACGAGTACTTTCTTGCGAAGTTCGCCGCCGCCGAGGGCAAGCGCGGCGGCGAGTTCTACACGCCCCCCGGCGTGGTGCGGGTGCTCGTCGAGATGCTCGAGCCGTACTCGGGCCGCGTGTACGACCCGGCGTGCGGGTCCGGGGGCATGTTCGTCCAGGCCGAGAAGTTCCTCGAGCGCCACGGCGCCGACCCGCAAGCGATCTCCGTGTACGGGCAGGAGCTCAACGAGCGCACCTGGCGCATGGCGAAGATGAACCTCGCCGTGCACGGCCTCACCGGCCAGCTCGGCTCGCGCTGGGGCGACACGTTCGCGCGCGACCTGCACCCCGACGTGCAGATGGACTACGTCATGGCCAACCCGCCCTTCAACATCAAGGACTGGGCGCGCACCACCGACGACGCCCGCTGGCGCTACGGCGTCCCGCCCGCGGGGAACGCCAACTACGGCTGGATCCAGCACATCCTGTCCAAGCTCGCGCCGGGCGGGTCCGCCGGTGTAGTCATGGCCAACGGGTCCATGTCGTCGAACTCCGGGGGAGAGGGCGAGATCCGCGCCCAGCTCGTCGAGGCCGACCTCGTGTCCTGCATGGTCGCGCTGCCCACGCAGCTCTTCCGGTCGACCGGGATTCCCGTGTGCGTGTGGTTCTTCGCGAAGGACAAGACGGCGGGCTCCCGCGGGTCTGTCGACCGCACCGGGGAGGTGCTCTTCCTCGACGCCCGCAACCTCGGCCACATGGTCGACCGCGCCGAGCGCGCGCTGTCCGACGACGACATCGCCACCATCGCAGGCACTTTCCACGCCTGGCGTGGCACGAAGTCGGCCGTCGACGCCGGGCTCACGTACGAGGACGTCCCCGGCTTCGCCTACTCCGCCAGCCTGGCCGAGATCAAGGACGCCGGCTACGCCCTGACTCCCGGCCGCTACGTCGGCGCCGCCGAGGTCGAGGACGACGGCGAACCCGTCGAGGAGAAGATCGCGAGGCTCACCAAGGACCTCTTCGAGCAGTTCGAGGAGTCCGCGCGACTCGAGCAGGTCGTCCGCGAGCAGCTGGGCCGGATCGATGGCTGAACACGTGACGATCGCGGCGCTGATGCAGCGGGGCATCCTCACGATGGGCGATGGGTATCGGACGAAGCGCTCTGAGCACGGACAACCGGGCCACCGCATCATCCGGGTAGCCGATGTGCGGGACGGCAACGTCTTCCTGGACGGCGATGACTTTGTGTCCGATGAGTACACGCCGCAGATGGGCGCGAAAGTGGCGATCCCTGGAGACGTGCTGCTGACGACCAAGGGGACTGTCGGCCGGGTAGCGGTGATGCCTGCAACCGACGAGCCGGCGGTGTACTCACCGCAGCTCTGCTACTTCCGGATTATCGACCGTAACGTGCTCGATCCGGGATATCTGCGCTACTGGTTCGGATCGAAGGAGTTCTTGGCGCAGGCGTCGTTCCTCCAGGGCAACACCGACATGGCGCCGTACATCAGCTTGTCCGACCTGCGGGCCGCGACCATCACGCTTCCGTCACTCCCGGAACAGACCTCCATCGCCGCCGTGCTCGGTGTACTCGACGACAAGATCGCGGCCAACACCCGCCTCGCCGCCACCGCCGACGACCTTGCGCGGGCTCTCCTTGCGTTGGCTGAGCCAAACGTGCCGGTAAGTGAGATCGCGGTGCACTCGCGGCTGACGGTCAGTCCCGAGGGGATGGCCGCGCTCCGCGTCGCTCACTTCAGCCTGCCCGCCTTTGACGTCGGAACCGGCCCCGAGGTCGTCGCACCTGAGTCGATCAAGAGCAACAAGTTCCTGGTCTCCGAACCGGCTGTTCTCGTCTCGAAGCTGAACCCGCGGTTTCCTCGCGTCTGGAACATCCCGCATCTTCCCGTAGAGCCCGCTCTGGCATCGACGGAGTTCGTCGTCCTCGTTCCGACGGCGTGCTCGACCACGGTGCTGTGGGCGCTGACGTCGCAACCGCGCTTCGGGGCAGCGCTCGAGGGGATGGTCGCAGGCACGTCGGGCAGCCACCAGCGTGTTAAGCCGGCCGAGATGCTCGCGACGCTCGTCCCAGACCCGCGTCGATTCGAGCCGTCGTTGCTCGCACAGGTCGACGCACTCGGTGCTCGCTCGCTCGCTGCCCGGACCGAGAACGTCACTCTCGTCGCAACCCGGGACACGCTGCTGCCGCAGCTCATGTCGGGGAAGCTCATGGTGCGCGAGGCGGCCGAGATGGCAGGGCTATGACGGTGCCTCGCGTGTCGTCGGCGTCCAGCACGCCCGTGCCGTTGTCATCCGCACGCCGGGGCTGCCCGGCGTGCGGACGCGCGCTCGCCGCGAACCCGGACGAGTCGTGGCCGCCGCACTTGGACGCGAGCAGCACCGCCGTCTGCCCCGGCCCGCGCCGTACTGCGAGGCGAGGTCTCGCGCGGACGGACGCTGCGCCGTCGGGCACGATTACCCGGAACGGTACCGTCCCGAGCAGCGCGAGCCCGAGCGTGCCGGACCCGGACGCGCTGGCCGAAACCCCGCGCCGTCGCGCCCGGGACGAGGCGGACGAGGACCGCCCGACGTACCTCGAGCGTCGCGAGGCCCGGTTCCGCGAGCGCGCGATCTTCGACCTCGACGACGGCCCGGCCGGCGAGGACCTCGACGACACGCTCCACCGCGCCCGCGAGTCCCGCGGCGGCCTCCCGACCCTCGGAAGGGGACACCGATGATCGACAGCAGTGCCGGAGGCGGCGACTCCGTCGTCGAGGTCCGGGTGGTCGGTGCCTGCGACGGTCTCGCCGTCGTCGAGAACTTGGCAGCGGTCGAGCGCTTCCTTGCCGCGGAGCGGTTGCCCGCCGGCCGCATGGAGGCACGGCCGTGATCACTGACCTCGTGTGTACCGCGTGCGGGTCCGACGACGTGGACTTGCTCGACGTCCTGTCGGACGGGCGCCGGCGGGTCTGCTGTGTCGAGTGCGGACACACGTGGGTGCGTGGGACGGTGAACACGCCGACGCGCCCGAGGCCGTTGCCGACGTTCGACGAGCTGCGGAAGACCTTCCCGAGCCCCGAGGACGTCGCACCGGAACGGGTCGAGCACGCGCGGAGGCTCAAGGCCACGTACCTCGCGGGCAGCCCGACACCTGACCCTGCCGTGGCGCCCTTCTGGGCGAAGTACCAGCGCATCTTCAGTGCTGAGGGTCTGCCGACGGCAGCGCCTCAGGACCTCAAGGACTTCGCGAACCTCTCCGTCGGGGCGAACCCGGGCAACATGTCCGTGTTCAACACCGAGTGGAACCGGATCGGCGACGACGCGGCCGCCGCGCAGGTGCGCACGGCCGTCGAGCACCTGCTCCGCGGCCCGGAGTCCACCCCGCTCGAGGACCGGCTGACGCAGCTGATCGACGACACCACGTCCCTCGGGATGAAGGGGTTCAAGGAGGCGCTGCTGACCAAGGTGCTGTGCATCGTCCACCCCGACGAGTACCTGACGATCCTCAAGTACACCGGCACGGCCGGGAAGGTCGAGGTCGCGCGCGCGATCTGGGGCGTCGAGCTGCCGGACCCGCACCGCGTCACGTGGACCATCGGTCGGCTCATCGTGTGGAGCAACACTCTCCTGCGGGCGCTCGTCGGCGACGGGTTCGAGAACCAGCAGCACGCGGCGGACTTCCTCTGGTGGGCCAAGGACCAGCCGTTCGACGCGTCGCCCGGAGGTGTCGTCCGAGGTTCGCCTGAGGGCCGGTAGCGAGGGTCTGGACCGACGACCGGGTCACGCAGACCTACCTCGACGAGTGGTGCGGTTCGTCGTGCACTCCTAGGCACTGGGCGCTTGGGGCGAGCCCGTGTGAGCGTCGCTCACGGCGCCGGATTCCGCAGGCTTCTCCGGATCTCCTTCATCGGGAGAACCAGGTGCATCGGCTGGAACCAGTCGTCCAGCTCGCTCGCGCCGCCCTTGAAGGCTTCCCGGTCGTCGTCCCGCCGCAGGCGACGCGGAGGTTCAAGGGACTCTTCGCTCATCGAGCGTTCGGTGTGAACGGCTGCCGGAACGGCGACGGACGCGACCAGAGCTTCTCCAACGCGACGGTCGAGGGGAGCGGCTCGTCGAGGAGCCGGAGAAACGCCTGGTGCTCGCCGGGCGACCCGGTGAACCATCGACGCTTGGCGAGCACGCGCTCCGCCCGCTCGACCGCGGACGAGAGGACGAAGCTGGCGATGGTCTGACTGCTTGCGGCCGCAGCCTGCCGGACCAGCGCTTCCTGGCGTTCGGTGGCGCGGACCTCGATGCGTCGGTTCTTTGTCTGGCGTGCGGTCGCCATGGTCTCCCCCAGGACTCAACCCGTACGGACACCGTACGGACACGCCCCGTCGATGGTCACGCTGAATTGGGGGGACTTCCCATCGCCGATCTGGCGACCGCGGTCGCCCTCTCGGCAACGCGTTCCGGAACCTGGGCGTGTGGGACATCGGTCGGGACTGCATCGAGGCCCTGCAGAACGGCGTCCGCTATCGAGGCGATGGTCTCCACCGCCGTCGCGCGTCCCATTCCCCATGACACCGCTTCCTCGACCAGAAGTGCACCCGTGACGAGGTCGAGCCGGTTCCGGCCTGCGACGGCGAGCCCGGAGTGCCGGTACGCGGACGAGACGAGGTAGACCGGCGCGGCGTCGTACAGCGGCGCGACGCCGTACGACGCCTCGGTGTCGACGAGCAGCGAGTAGTTCTTCGCGTGCGCGTCGCCGTTGCCGACGATCGTGTTGAAGGTGACGAGCCGGAGCAGGTCGCGGCGAAGGGCCGCGGGGTCGATCGCCTCGGCCGAGGCCGTGCGTGCGACGTTGGCGAGTCGTCCCGGCGACCGTCCGGACGGCTCGTACTTGTCCTGCGCGGCGAGACCGAGCGCCTGAGCGAGGTCCTCCTGATGCGTTCGTCGCCCGCCCGTGCGGTCGTACCGCTCGACGACGATCACGTCCCGCCCGTCGACCGCGATCAACTCGCTCCGAGCGGCCGGGACACCGCTCGCCCGGGCGAGGCGCAGCGTCCAGTGCTCGAGGCGCACCAGGCCGTTGATCCCGGTTCCGCCGAGGGGATCGGGCTTGACGATGTGCGTCGAGAGCGCGCCGTCCGCGGGCCACGCCCAGCCCGACTCGGTGCGGTGCAGCAGCACCTTCGCCTGCACCCCACCGAGCGACGCGGTCACGGTGAGGTCGTCCGGTGGATCGAGCGTCGGCAGCTCGGACACGAGCCGTACGAACTCGGCGTCGTCCAGGGGGCGGAGGTACCCGTGGTCGAGCGTGGTTCCCTCCGGGGTGAGCTGCACGGCTCCGGCGCACTCGGCCCCGACCCGGGCGAGGAGGCCGAACGTGTCCGAGGGGGCGACGTCGTGCTCCCGCTCGAGCGCAGCTCGCACCGGTCCTTCGGGGAGCAGGTTGTCCAGGAACCGATGCACCTCGGGTCCGTCGAGCCGACGCGGGGTCAGCGGGAGCGACAAAGAGAGCGGCCGGCTGCCCTCGCCCCAGCGGTGGAGCGCGTCGTCCGAGAACTGCAGACGCAGGCGTCCGTTCCGTAGGCGTCGTACCTCGCCGATCAGGTCACCGCGCAGGCACACGGCGAGGACGTCGGGCGTGGCGCTCACGACTCGCCGTCGCTCGTGCCCGTGGTGACGGTGAGCCTCGCACCCCGAGGGACGAGGACGAGCTCGTAGCCACACGTCGCTGCGACATCGAGCAGGGTCGAGGTCGCGACGGCCGAGCCCCGTTCAAGGCGCGAGACGGTGGGCCTCGACGTCGCCGCGCGACGAGCGAGCTCGTCCTGCGACAGCACGGCAACCTGCCGGGCGCGGCGCACGGCCGAGCCCAGAGCGTCCGCGGTCCGCGCGCGGAACCACGGCATCGTTGTGCTCATATCTGATTCATTCCGTTCGACGGTCAGGATCGAATCATTTCTGATTCAGCATCAGACTACGCGTCGAATGAATCAGATGCGATGCAGATTGGCGCGGAAGGGGCAAGTTCGCCCAGCGGGAGCGTCGACCGTGTCGTGGACGGTGAGCAGGGGCCTTCGCGCCCGCCGAGCGGAGGACGGCGTGCGGCGCGGCCTATGCTGATCTGGCCCCGCCCGCGCGAGCCCGACCGGAGGTGAGAGATGACCGACGTGCTGCCCGTCATGCGCGACGTCGCCTCGTCGCTCGTGCTCCTGCTCGGGACGCAGACCCTCACTGCCACGCTCCTGCTCCTCGGTGCCGCGACGCTCGTCGCGGCGGTCGCCGCGGCGACCGCGCGATGGGGGAGTCCGCTCGTGGTCGGCACGGGTGCGCGCCCGGTGGATCGGCTGCGAGACGCTGTCGACATCGGCCCGGCCGTGACCCAGAGCGACCCCGACGCGCCGGGAAGCGCTCGGCCCAGGGCGCCCGGTCTTCTCCTCGGCTGATCACCCCGGCCGAGGCTCATCGTCCGCACCCGTGCACCGTCGCGGCGTGCTGCTGCCCGCTGAGCGCGGGGTGATCGGCGAACGCGTCCACCACACGTTCGACCGAGGACACCACCACCATGAACCTGCTCGACCTCCCGCCCGTCGCGGCGGTGCTCGACACTGCCTACCGCGCCCTCATGGGCCTCTCCCACCTGCTCGAACCCCTCGCCGGGACCGCGGCCTCCGCGGTCGCCGTCGTCCTGCTGACCCTCGCCGTGCGGGCCGTGCTCGTCCCCGTGGGCGTCTCCCAGGCCAAGGCCGAGCGCGACCGTGCCCGTCTCGCCCCGCGCCTCGCCGAGCTCCAGCGGCGCCACCGGAAGGATCCCGAGAAGCTGCAGCGCGCGATGCGCGACCTCTACGCCGAGGAGGGCACGACGCCGCTGGCCGGCTGCCTGCCGATGCTCGCCCAGGCACCCGTCGTCGGCGTCGTGTACGCGCTGTTCCTGCACGCGCAGATCGCCGGGCACGACAACGAGCTGCTCGGGCACGACCTCTTCGGGGCGCCGCTCGGGTCGAGCCTCGTGGGATCGCTCGGCGCCGGAGCCGCAGCGGTGCCCACCCTCGCCGTCGCCGGGATGGTCGTGCTCGCCATCGCGCTCGTGGCAGAGCTCACTCGTCGGGCGTCTCTTCCCGGCGGTCGACTGGCCGTCCCGCGCGCGACCGCTGCGACGGCCGTCGCGCCCGGAGGCGACATGCCCAACCCCCTCGCCGGGCCGGGGATGCAGAACGCCCTCGGTGCGCTGCAGTTCCTCACGGCCGTCATCGCGTGCTTCGTGCCGCTCGCGGCCGGGCTGTACCTGCTGGTCACGGTGACGTGGACCCTCGTGCAGCGCGTCGTCCTGCGGCGCAGGTACCCGATCGAGGTCGCCGGGTAGGCGTTCAGTCGCCGACGTCGTCCGGTGTCAACGGTCGCACGCGACGTCCCGTCGCAAGAAAGACGCCGCGAAGCCGGACACCGCACCGGGCCGCGCAGGCGTGCAGCGCGGAGAACCACCGGCCGTCCCCGGCGGTCACCGCATCCGTCCCGGGACGTTCGAGCATGAGGACCGCGCTGCCACCGGGTGCCTGGTCGTCGAGCACGTCGCTCAGCACGCCGACGAGGTTCGTCACGATCTCGTCGTCCGGCGAGGTCGGGACGTCGTCGATCGGGACGACGACCGGCAGGGTGCGGTCGTCGGCGTCGAGGAACGTGATCCACAGGGAGACCTTTCGAGCGTCGACCTGCTGGTGGAGGAACCGTGCCCAGGCGAGCAGGGACTCGTCGTCGGGGAGCCGGTCGCCGGGGCGGACAGTGTCGGGTGGGGTCGTCATCCGCCCAGGATGGAAGGGCGTGGCCCGAGCGATCCGGTTGTCCACAGGAGTCGTCGGCGCGCAGCGAGCGAGTTCTTCCTCCACAGCTCGCAGCGTCCGTGGTCCGGGCAACGCGCGGCACACCGATACCACCCCGTATCGCGTCACGCTGCACGACGCGCGCGCCGCCACGGCATGCTCGGGAGCGCGGTCGGGCACCGGCCGCCAGTAGTCTCACGACCAGCCGACCCAGTGACCAGCCGACCAGTGACCAGCACCCGGCCGGCACCGATGCCACGGAGGAACAGTGCGCAGCAACGAAGCCGAGTGGGAGCACCTCGCGCTCGACCACCTCGCCGGGATCGGCTGGCAGCACCTCGACGGGCCGGCGATCGCGCCCGGCGCGGCGTCCGCCGTCGGGCACCCCGGGTACGCGACGGGTGGCGAGCCGCTGCCGCAGCGAGAGTCCTGGGACGAGATCGTGATCCCCTCACGTGTACGCGCCGCGCTGCGACGCCTCAACCCGGACGTCCCGCGGGACTACCTCGAGCAGGCGCTCGTCGAGATCCTCCGCCCGACGTCGCAGGATGCGATCACGGAGAACAAGCGGGTCCACGACGTCCTCGTCGACGGGTACCGCGGCGTCACGTACGTCGAGGACGGACGTCAGCAGACCCCGACGATCCGCCTCGTCTCCTCGCGCGAGGACGAGAACGAGTGGCTGGTGGTCAACCAGGTCCGCGTGGTCGACGGCGACGTCGAGCGTCGCTTCGACGTCGTGCTGTACGTCAACGGGCTGCCGGTCGTGGTCATGGAGCTCAAGGACGCAGGGAGCGCGAGGGCCGACGTCGCCGCCGCGCACGCGCAGCTCACGACGTACGTGCGCGAGCTGCCCATGGCGTTCCGCGCGTGCGTCCTCACGGTGATCAGCGACGGGATCGTCGCGAAGTACGGGACGCCGTTCACGCCGCTCAACCACTACTCGCCGTGGAACGTGGACGACGACGGGCGCGTGGTCGGCCCGACCGGTGCGCCCGTCCCCCCGGTCACCGACGCGGACCAGGCGGCGGACCGGGACGGGCACGCCGTCGACGGCATCACGGACGACGTCGCGGAGGGCGAGGTGACTCTCTCGTCGCCGCTCGAGACGATGCTCGACGGCCTCTTCAATCCGCAGCGGTTCGTGCAGCTGCTGCGCGGCTTCGTCGCGTTCGACGAGGGCGAGGACGGACTCACCAAACGCGTCGCGAAGCCGCACCAGTACTTCGCGGTGAGCCGCGCGCTCGAGGCGACGATCCGGGCCGTCGAGACCGACGGTCGCGCGGGCGTCGTCTGGCACACGCAGGGCTCCGGCAAGTCCATGGAGATGGAGCTCTACGCGGCCCACGTGGCGCGGCACCCGAAGCTGTCGAACCCGACCATCGTCGTCGTCACCGACCGCACGGAGCTCGACGGGCAGCTCTACGAGACGTTCGCGCGCTCGCAGCTGCTGACCGAGGCTCCGCGACAGATCAGGCGGAGGGCCGAGCTGCGCGACGAGCTTGCGTCACGCAGGACCGGGGGCATCTACTTCACGACGCTCCAGAAGTTCGGCCTGACCGCGGAGGAGAAGCACGCGGGCGCCCAGCACCCTGTGCTGTCCGACCGCCGCAACGTCGTGCTCGTCGTCGACGAGGCGCACCGGTCGCACTACGACGACCTCGACGGCTATGCGTGGCACCTGAAGAACGCACTGCCGAACGCGACGCTCATCGCCTTCACCGGCACGCCGATCTCGACCGCCGACCGGAACACCGAGAAGGTCTTCGGCGACGTCATCGACGTGTACGACCTCACGCGCGCCGTCGAGGACGGCGCGACGGTGCCCGTGTACTTCGAGCCTCGGCTCGTCAAGGTCGCGTTCGCGGACGGCCTGGACGCGGAGACGATCGACGCCGCCGCGGACGAGGCGACCGCCGGTCTCGACGACGTGGAGCGCGACCGGATCGAGAAGTCGGTCGCCGTCGTCAACGCCGTGTACGGGGCTCCGGCCCGGCTGCGTGAGCTCGCGGGCGACGTCGTGCAGCACTGGGAGCGACGTCGTGAAGCGATGGAGGAGCTCGTGCGCGGCGCCTCGGTGCCCGACGAGGCTCGCGCACCCGTGGCGGGCGGCGCGCCGGGGAAGGCGCTGATCGTCGCGGCGACGCGCGACATCTGCGCGCGGCTGTACGACGAGATCGTCGCGCTCCGTCCCGACTGGCACTCCGACGACCTGCACGCGGGGAGGATCAAGGTCGTCTACTCCGGTACTGCGGCGGACCAGCCGCCGATCGCCGACCACGTCCGTCGCGACTCCGAGAACGCCGTCGTCAAGAAGCGTCTGAAGGACCCCGACGACGAGCTGGAGCTGGTCATCGTCAAGGACATGATGCTCACCGGGTACGACTCGCCCCCGCTGCACACGCTCTACCTCGACCGACCCATGCGTGGAGCGCTGCTCATGCAGACGCTCGCCCGCGTCAACCGCACGTTCCGTGGCAAGAACGCCGGCCTGCTCGTCGCGTCCGCACCGATCGCGGAGAACCTGCGCGCCGCGCTCGCGGAGTACACAGTGCGCGACCAGGGTGCGCGACCGGTCGGACGCACCGTCGACGACGCGGCCGAGGTGGTGACCGACCTCGTCGCACGGCTGCGCGAGCTCGTCGACCCGTCGGGATGGCGGGGACTGCTGACGAGCGCCCGCGCGGCAGGGTCGCGTCGTGGCTACCTCGACACGGTTCTCGCGACCGTCGCGTGGTTGCGCGACCCCCGCACACCCGGCAACGTCGTCACGGCAGACGGCGAGGAGTCGCGCGGGTCCGAGTTCCGCCGTCGGGCCGCGGCGCTCGCGAGGGCCTGGGCCATCGCCGGGCGGTCCGACGCCGTCACGGATCTCGCGAACGACGCGCGGTTCTACGAGCAGGTCCGCGTGTGGATGGGCAAGCTCGACGCGGAGGAGCGCCAGGCTCGCGGCGAGCCCGTGCCCGACGACGTCCAGCGGCTCCTCAACCAGCTCATGGCGACGGCAGTGGTGTCCGGGGAGGTCGTCGACGTATACGCCGCCGCCGGGCTCGAGCACCCGCGGCTCGACCGCATCGACGATGACTTCCTCGCGACCGCGCAGGCGGCGCCAAACCCCCAGCTGACCATCGAGGCGCTGCGCCGGCTCGTCACGGAGGAGTCGAGGCGGCTCACGCGCGGCAACCTCGTGCGGCAGCAGGTGTTCTCCGAGCGACTCCAGTCGATCATGTCGAAGTACGTGAATTCCAACCTCACGTCGGCAGAGGTCATCGCGGCGCTCGTGGAGATGGCACGGGAGGTGGCCGCGGAGGAGACGCGCGGGCAGCGCTTCGAACCGCCCCTGGACCGCGACGAGCTCGCGTTCTACGACGCCGTGTCCACGAACGAGTCCGCTGTCGTCGTCCAGGGTGACGACGTCCTCGCGCAGATCGCTCGGGACCTCGTCGCCGTGATGCGCCGGGACGTCAAGACCGACTGGACCGTCCGCGACGACGTGAAGGCCAAGCTCAGGTCGTCGATCAAGCGCTTGCTGATCAAGCACAAGTACCCCCCGGACCGGCAGTCCGGGGCGATCGTCCTCGTCATGCAGCAGATGGAGTCGATGGCGCCGCGCTACGCGGCGTGAGGAGGGGACATGACGACGCCCGCTGAGGGATTCTTCGTCGATGACTTCGATCCGAGCCACTGGCTCGGTGCCGCAGGAGTGGTCGTCGACCCGGGCAGGGTCGACGAGGTGATGGTTGCTCGTGAGCTGATCTCGGTCCTCGAGGAGGTCGGGGGGAGGGTGGGTCACGTCACCGAGTCGCCGGAGATCCCCGCAGGTCAGATGGGCATGATGTTCATGCGGACACGCATGTACGTCCACGTGGAGGGGATTCGGGACGCTCTCGTGCCCGTCGTCGTCGGCTTCCTCGTGGATCTGCTCAGCGCCGGGACGACGGGCGGGCTTGGAGTCGCGGCTGGTGGGGGCTTGGCGCTCTGGAGGCGGTTCGGCCTTCTCGACGACGACCAGCTCGAGGTCGTCCGTGCCCTGCAGCGCTGCTGTGACTACACCGACCTCTACACGACCTGGGTACCGGAGGAAGCGCTCCTGGCACGGTTCCCGGGCGATGAGGCTGAAGCGGTCCGGGGACGTCTCCGCGAGCTACGGGACCGCGGTGTGGTCGATGACGCGAGTCGTGCCTGGCGCCTCGTTCGCTGAGCTGTCGTCCTGTGTCTCCAGCGTGGTTGCAGCCCTGGTCAGGGAGCCGGTGCCCATGCGAGGGTGTCGGGTATGACCGATCTGCTCACGTACCGCGACGACGCGGACGACGTCGAGGTCCCCCTGCTCGGCGGTGACGTGTCGGACGGGATCGTCCGGCGCGGCGACACGGTCCGCCGTCCGCGCGGCCCGCACAGCCCCGCCGTCGAGGCGTACCTGCTGCACCTGGAGCGCGCGGGCTTCGAGCGCGCGCCGCGGTTCCTCGGTGTCGACGCCGACGGGCGGGAGGTCGTGACGTTCCTGCTGGGCGAGATGGGCGGTCGGCCGCCGCACGCCTGGGCGGCCGACGAGGACGTGCTCGTCCAGCTCGGCGGGTGGCAGCGCGACCTGCACGCCGTGTCGCGCGACGTCGTCCTGCCCGACGGCGTCGCGTGGCCGGAGCGGGTGCAGTTCCCGGAGGTGCCGGACGTGTTCGACGTGCCGGACGTCGTCGGGCACAACGACCTCACGGTGGAGAACGCGCTGTTCGTCCCGGCGGGCGACGACCCGCGGGGTCCGCACAGGCTCGTCGGCGTGGTCGACTTCGACCTCGCCGCGCCGACCACGCGCCTGCTCGACGTGGCGACGACCCTGCGCTACTGGGCGCCGGTGAGCGCGCCCGAGAGGCGGCCGGAGGCCCTGCGGGACCTCGACGCGCCGCGCCGCGCGCGCATCCTCACGGAGGCGTACGGGCTGGACCGGTCGGAGCGGCTCGCGCTGCTCGACGTGCTGGCGCAGCGGTTCGCGCGGAGCTGGTACGCGATGCGGCACGCGGCGCAGACGCGGGGCGGCGGCTGGCAGCGCATGTGGGACGACGGCGTCGGGGACGCCATCCGCGAGGACGAGGCGTGGTTCGCGGCCCAGCGGGTCGACTTCGTGCACGCGCTGGGCTGAGCCGGGCCCCTCGCGCGGCGGGGGCACGCTCGTGCGCGAGTCCCGCGTGGAGCAGACGCCGCCCAGGGGCGGCACGGCGCTCAGAGCGCGGCGAACCGTCCCACGGCGACGAACACCGCGAGGGCGAGCAGCACGACGTTCGCCGGCACGGCCTTGGCCTCGCCGAGGCGCACGTGCAGCGGGATCGCGCCGACCTGCGTGAGCGCGAGCCCGACCGCCGCGACCGGGGTGAGGACCGGGGCGACGCCGAGCGCCCAGGGGAGGATCACGCCGAGGGCTCCGGCGACCTCGAGCCAGCCGATCGCGCGCACGCCCGCGGCGCGCTCCGGCGTCACCCACCGCATCTGCTCCTGGAGCACGGGGATCGGGCGCAGGGCCTTCATGAGCCCTGCGCCGAGGAAGGCGAGGGCGAGCAGACCGGAGGCGATCCACAGGGCGACGTTCATGCGTGAGTCCTTCGAGGGGAGGCGGTGACGGCCCAGGATGGCCGGTCACTCTTTGTGCCTGGGCACATGATGGGTAACCATGGGCGGCGCTACAAAAGGCACACCCGTGTGCGAGAGGCACACGGAGCCGCACGCCGACGAGACGGAGACCCCATGACCACGACGCCGAGCACGGACGTGCCCGTGGTGCGCGAGCTCGCGCAGCGGCACGGCATCCCGGTCGACCGGGGCTGCGCCGCGGCCGAGGCCACGAGCGAGGTGCGCTCGGTGCTCGACCGGGTCGGCGACAAGTGGAGCGTCCTCATCCTGGGCATGCTCTCGGGCGGGCCGCAGCGGTTCACCGAGCTCCTGCACGGCATCGACGGGATCTCGCAGCGCATGCTCACGCTCAACCTGCGCCAGCTCGAGCGGGACGGGCTCGTGAGCCGCACGGTGCACGCCGTCGTGCCGCCGCGCGTCGACTACGCGCTGACCGACCTCGGCGCGACCCTCCTGCCGCCCGTGCTCGCGCTCGTCGAGTGGGCGCTGGAGAACACGACCACCATCCGCGACCACCGGGACCGGTTCGACGCGCGCGGCACCGCCGCGGGCTGAGCCGCCGGGCCGCTCCGCGACGGCCCGCAGCGTCCCGTGACGGCTCCGCGACGATCCCGGCGACGACCCAGCGACGTGGCCGGTCAGTCGCGGTGCAGCGCGGACCGGACGCGCGACCACAGCCGCTTCATCGGCCCGTCCGGGCGCACGACGGGGATCTCGGTCGTCTCGACGCCGCGCACGAGCCACGCCTCCGCGTGCCGCGTCGCGTCTGCGGTCGACTCGCCGATCACGGGCCGCGCGGGGTACACCGCGATGCGTTCGTGCAGCCGGACGTCGATGACGTGCTCGAACTTCTCCGCGAGCTCGGGGTCGACGCCGCTCACGTACAGCCGGCCACCGCTCTCGCCGAGCCGGTCGGCGTAGTGCGCGAGCACGGTGAAGGCCGTCGCGCCGAGGCTCGCGCGGCCGCGCAGGCGCAGCACGACGACGGCGTCGTGCGCGTCGGCGGGCTCCGGCAGCGCGGCCTCGAGCGAGCGGGCACCGGCGTAGAACAGGCTCCCGTAGACGTCGAGCACGGTGACCGTCGCGTCGTCGAGCCGCTTCGGCGCCGGCTCCTCGCGGTAGCGACCCTGGGCGAGGGGGACGAGGCGGACGATCCGCAGGTCCTGGGACTCGCGGTTCGCCTGCAGCAGGATCGACAGGGCGGCCCCGATGCCGACCGCGGCCGCGACGGGCAGGAGGAGCGTGGCGAGGAACGTGGTCGCCATCGCGACCTGGGACTGGCTGCCCGTGCGCCATGCCGTCGCCATGGCCGACAGCCGGATCGACCCGACCGACGCTACCGCGAGCAGCGCCGCGAGCGTCGCCGACGGGACGGCCCCGACCGGCCCTGAGAGCGCGACGAGGACGACGAGCACCCAGACGCCCGACATGATCCCCGCCCAGCGGTCGCGCGCACCGGCCGCGGTGCTGATCGCCGTCTGGCCGACCGAGCCGCCGACCGGGATGCCCCGGAAGAATCCCACCGCGAGGTTCGCGACGCCCTGCCCGACGAAGTTGCGGTTCGGGTCGGCGCGGCGCCCGCCGGGGTTCGGGACGGACTCCGCGACCCCCGCTCCCTGGACGAGCACGATCGCCGCCACCGCGAGCGCCCCCACGGCGACGTCGACCGACACGAGCCCCAGGTCGGGCAGTGCGAGGGAGGGCAGACCGGCGGGGATCTCGCCCGCGTCCCCGACGAGCTGCACGGGCGTCGCGCCGAGTGCCCACACGCCGACGGCGGACGCCACCAGCGCGACGACCGCGGCGTACGGGGCCAGACGCGTCCGGCCGAGGACGAGGAGCAGGACGACCGACCCCAGGCCGACGACGAGCGTCGGCAGGTCCCACGTCCCGGGAGAGCGGAGCACCTGGTACGCCTGCGCGACGGCGAGCGGCGCCGTCGGGTCCGCGCCCGTGAGGTCGTCGAGCTGGCCGAGGAGGATGTTCACCGAGACCCCGGTGAGGAACCCCGTCATCACCGAGTGGGACACGAACCCCGTCAGGCGGCCGAGCCCCACGATCCCCGCGACGACCATGAACGCCCCGGCGAGCGTCGTGAGGAGGATGAGCGCCGCGAGCCGGTCCTCGCCGTCGACCCCCGCGAGCGCCGAGCCGGCGGCGAGGGCCGCGGCGCTCGTCGTCGTGACGATCATGAGGCGCGAGTCGACGGTCAGGCCGCCCGCGATGCGGCCGATCGCCGTCGCGTAGAGGCCGTGGATCGGGTTGACGCCGACGAGCGTCGCGGTCGCCATTCCGTCGGGGACGCCGCCCACGGCGCCCGGCACACCGGCGCCGGCCGAGCGCCAGAACGTCCCCGGGGCGGGCCGGACGCCGCGCCACCAGGCGTGGGCGGCGCGCACCGGCCGCAGGCTCATCGGGTCTCCCGCGGGTGCGCCATGGGGAGACTCTGGCACGGCAGGGGCAGGGCGACCACAGCAACGCCGTGACGCCCGCGTCCCGGTGGCGGTCAGCTCGCGAGCGGGTCGTCCGCCGTGAGGTACCAGGGCTCGTAGCCCTCGAGCGAGAGCGTCCACAGCCCGGCGGCGCCAGACGGGACCGCGAGACAGACGTTGCCCGACACGGTGTCGTCGGTGCCGATGATGCCCGTACCGACGAGCGCGTCGGGCACCGCGCCGCACTGGCCGTCGGCGACGACGCCGTCGTCGCCGACGAAGCCCAGGTCGACCGCGCCCGACGCGGTGACCTGGGAGCTCGGGCCGAAGTAGGTCGCGGTCACGGGCACGATCCAGTACTCCGTGCCGTCGGGCGGCGCGGCGTTGACGTCGCTGTGCGCGAGCACCTCCGCCGTCGCCTCGTAGGGCGGGTCGAGCAGGACCTCCCACTCCTCCCCGCCGATGGTGTAGCCGTCGAAGAACCACGGGTCGTCGGGCGTGCCGGAGCCCTCCCACCCGCCCTCGGGCCAGTCCTCGCCGGACCAGTCGTCGTCGGACCAGTCGTCGGTCGGCGCGGTGTACCAGTCGGCGATCTGCCCGCCCGCGTCGCTCGCGACCCCGGCCGCGAAGCCGACGCCGCCGCCGACGGCGAGGCACGCCGCGCCGACGATCAGCCCGACGGCGGTGCGCGACAGCCCGCGGCGCGCGGCGGGCGGGGGCAGGCCGGGGAGCCCGGCGACGGGGTACGTCGGGCCCGGGCCCGGAGGGAGCGGTCCTGTCGGCGGGGTCCCCGGCGGGACGGGGCCGTGGCCGATCGGGGCGGGCCCGTACCCGGGAGGAGCCTGCGGAGGGGTCGGCGAGAAGGGGACGGGTGCGGCGGCGGGCGGGGCGGCCGCGTGCCCGGGCGCGGGGACCGGAGGCGGGGGTGATCCGGGGGCCGCGGGGGGTGGACCGGACGGGCCCGACGTCGACTGGTTCGGCGGCGCGAAGGGGTTGCTCATGGTGCTCCGGGCTCGTGCGGGCGAGCGCCCGGACGACAGGTGTGTCGCCGCGCGTGGCGGGATGCTCCCACACCGCGACCTCCCGCCGCCACCACGCGACCCGGGGGTGACACGGTCGACCACGACGCCGTCCGCCCCGAGAACGACCTTGGTGTCGTTATCGCGGGGATAACGACACCAAGGTCGTGTTCGGCGGGGGTCTACGGCTGGTCAACCTCCGAGCCCACCAGGAACTGCGAGTACGCACCGATGGTGAGGAACGTCGGGAAGTCCTCGGCCAGCGCGACGGCGCGGAAGACGTTCGCCGCGTCGTCGATGCGGTTGCCCGGCGTGCGCGGCAGGTCGTCGACGATCTCGGCAAGGAGCGCCTCGACGCGGTCGCGCGTGATCGGCACGCCGTTCTCGGTGCGCGTGCCGGACGCGATCCACTGCCAGACCTGCGACCGCGAGATCTCGGCGGTCGCGGCGTCCTCCATGAGGTGGTCGATCGCGGCGGCCCCGACGCCGCGCAGCCACGACTCGAGGTAGCGCACGCCGACGGACACGTTGGACCGCAGGCCGGCGGCCGTCACGGTTGCCCCGGCGCGGCGGGCCGAGCCGATGTCGAGCAGCTCGTGCTGTCCCACCGTGACGTCGTCGCGCAGCCGCGCCACCTGGTGCGGACGGTCGCCCAGGACCGCGTCGAACTCGCCGCGCGCGACCTCGATGAGGTCGGGGTGCGCGACCCACGTGCCGTCGAACCCGTCGGTCGCCTCGCGGCGCTTGTCGGCGCGCACCTGCTCGAACGCGCGCTCGGTGACGTCGGGCCGGCGCCGGTCGGGGATGAACGCGCTCATCCCCCCGATCGCGTGCGCGCCGCGCTTGTGGCACGTCGCGACGAGCAGCTCGGTGTACGCCCGCATGAACGGGGCGGTCATGGTGACCTGCGCGCGGTCGGGCAGCACGTAGGAGTCGCCGCGCGTGCGGAACGCCTTGATGACGGAGAACAGGTAGTCCCACCGCCCGGCGTTGAGCCCGGCGCAGTGGTCGCGCAGCTCGTGGAGGATCTCCTCCATCTCGAACGCCGCGGGCAGGGTCTCGATCAGCACGGTGGCGCGGATCGTGCCCTGCGGCAGGCCCAGGTACTCCTGCGCGAGGACGAACACGTCGTTCCACAGCCGGGCCTCGCGGTAGCCCTCGAGCTTGGGCAGGTAGAAGTACGGCCCGCGGCCGCGCTCGACGAGCTCGCGCGCGTTGTGGAACGCGTACAGCCCGAAGTCCACGAGCGACGCCGACGCCGACACGCTGACCCCTGCCCGGTCGACGTACCGCATGTGCTTCTCGATGAGGTGCCACCCGCGCGGGCGGAACACGATCGTCGGGAGGTCGGTGAGCGTCGTCGAGCGCAGGCGGTACTCCTTGCGGTGGTCGCCCGAGCCGGTCGTGTGGGTCAGGGTCCCGCGGATCGCGTCGTGCAGCGCGAGCTGGCCCTCGATCACGTTGCGCCACGTCGGGCTGGAGGCGTCCTCGCCGTCGGCGAGCCACACCTTCGCGCCGGAGTTGAGCGCGTTGATCGTCATCTTGGGGTCGGTCGGGCCGGTGATCTCGACGCGGCGGTCCTCGAGGCCCGGCGCGCCGGCCGAGCCCGCGACCCGCCACGACGGGTCGTCGCGCACGGGCCGCGTCGCGGCGCGGAAGTCGGGGTCGATCCCGTCCGCGACGTCCTGCCGGCGCTGCTGGCGGTCCATGAGGAGCTCGTGGCGGCGGGCCACGAACCGGTCGTGCAGCAGCGTGAGGAAGTCCAGCGCCTCGGGCGTGAGGATCTCGCGGTACCGCTCGCCGAGCGTGCCGGTGACGCGCAGCGTGCCGGTGACGCGGAAGGTGCCCGACGGCGTGGGCGCGCCCGGGCGCTCGGCGTGCGGGCCGCCGTCGGGCCCGGTCCCGGACGGGCCGGAGGGCGGGGGAGAGGTGGTCGTGGTGAGGGTGCTCATGGCGTGCTCCGAAGGTCGATGTCGCGAGGTAGAGCTCTGGTAGGCCGAGGTAGAGCCCTGGTCCCGCGAGGTAGAGGCCTGGGCATGACCAGGCCTCTACCTCGCAGGACCGGGCCTCTACCTCGCGAGAACGGGGTTAGTGGAACTGGGCGGTCTCGGTGGACCCGGCGAGCGCGAGGGTGGCGGCGTCGGGGTTGAGAGCCGTGGCGACCCGGTCGAAGTAGCCGGTGCCGACCTCCCGCTGGTGGCGGGTGGCGGTGTAGCCGTCGGCCTCGGAGGCGAACTCGGCCTCCTGCAGCTCGACGTAGGCGGACATCGCGCGCTCGTTGTAGCCGCGCGCGAGCTCGAACATGGAGTGCGAGACGGCGTGGAAGCCGGCCAGCGTGATGAACTGGAACGCGTAGCCCATCGCGGCGAGCTCCTTCTGGAAGCTCGCGATCTGGGCGTCGTCGAGGTGCTTCTTCCAGTTGAACGACGGCGAGCAGTTGTAGGCGAGCTTCTTGCCCGGGTGCCGCGCGTGGATCGCCTCGGCGAACGTCCGCGCGAGCTCGAGGTCGGGCTCGCCCGTCTCGACCCAGATGAGGTCGGAGTACGGCGCGTACGCGAGGCCGCGCGCGACGACCGCGTCGAAGCCCGGACGCACCCGGTAGAAGCCCTCGGACGTGCGCTCTCCGGTGAGGAACGGCTGGTCGCGCTCGTCGACGTCGGACGTGAGGAGGTCCGCGGCGAGCGCGTCCGTGCGGGCGATGACGATCGACGGCACGCCCGCGACGTCGGCCGCGAGACGCGCGGCGTTGAGCGTGCGGATGTGCTGGCTCGTGGGCACGAGCACCTTGCCGCCGAGGTGGCCGCACTTCTTCTCGGACGCGAGCTGGTCCTCCCAGTGCACGCCCGCCGCGCCCGCGGCGATCATCGAGTGCATGAGCTCGTAGGCGTTGAGCGGGCCGCCGAACCCGGCCTCGGCGTCGGCGACGATCGGGGCGAGCCAGTCGCGGTCGGGCCGCTGCCCGTCCGTCGCCGCGCGCTCCGCCGTCTCGATCTGGTCCGCGCGCAGGAGCGCGTTGTTGATGCGGCGCACGACGGCGGGCACGGAGTTGGCGGGGTAGAGCGACTGGTCGGGGTACGTCTGGCCGGACAGGTTGGCGTCGGCCGCGACCTGCCACCCGGACAGGTAGATGGCCTTGAGGCCGGCGCGCACCTGCTGCACGGCCTGGTTGCCGGTGAACGCGCCGAGCGCGGCGACCCACTCCTCGGTGTGGATCTGGTCCCAGAGCTTCTCCGCGCCGCGGCGGGCGAGCGTGTGCTCCTCGCGCACCGAGCCGCGCAGCGCGACGACGTCCTCGGCCGTGTAGTCGCGCTCGATCCCGTCCCAGCGCGGGTCGGTCGCCCACTGCTCGGCGACCTCGGCCGCGGTCTGGGTCTGGTCGCCGGGGCGGGGACCGGCGCTCCCGGCGCGACCCGGGGTGGGGCCCGCGACGTCCGCCGTCGTCGCGACGGCGCCGAGCGGACGGGCGCCGCCCGCGTACTCGGACGGGGAGCGGCGGCTGACGATGGTGGGCCTGTTCACGGGTGCCTCCTGGTGGTGCGCCGGTCCGCTCGGGGCGGACCGGACGGGCCGGTCGGTGGACCTCGGCGAGGTCCGTGCTTCGACCTTCCTCCCGCCGGCAACCCCGTCTCAAGCCAGATCGAGCGAAAGAACCGCACTTCTTCTCTTGTGCGGAAGGAGTGGCGCGTGTCACTCTCAGTCATGGCTATCCCGACGACGCGACCGGCCGGAATCGCGGAACATGCGGAAATCCCGCTCGAGAGCGAGCCCGACGCCCTGACGATAGGCCGCAGGATCCGGCACCTGCGCACCGCTCGAGGCATGACGCTCGATGAGCTCGGCGCCGCCATCGGCCGCGCACCGTCCCAGGTGTCCCTCCTGGAGAACGGCAAGCGCGAGCCCAAGTTCGCCCTGCTCCAGGCGGTCGCGCGGGCGCTCGGCGCGAGCCTCGACGACCTGCTCTCGCCCGAGCCCCCGTCGCGCCGGGACGCCCTGGAGATCGAGCTGGAGCGCGCGCAGCGGGGGCCGCTCTTCGACGCGCTCGGGCTGCGCCCGGTCCGGGTCGGCAAGTCGCTGCCGACGGACGCGCTCGAGACGATCGTGGCGCTGGAGCGGGAGCTCCAGCGCCTGCACACCGAGCGTGCCGCGACGCCCGAGGAGGCGCGCCGCGCCAACGCGGAGCTGCGCGCGACCATGCGCGCGCAGGACAACTACTTCCCGGAGCTCGAGGACGCGGCGGCCGAGCTGCTCGACGGTGTCGGGCACGCGGGCGGCCCGCTGCCCCAGCGCGTCGCGGCGGACCTCGCGACCCACCTCGGGTTCACGCTCCACTACGTGGGCGACCTGCCGCACTCGACCCGCTCGGTGCTCGACCTGCGGCACCGCCGCGTCTACCTGCCGAGCGACGGGATGCGCGGGCGGTCCAACGCGACGTCGGCGCTGCTGCAGGCGCTCGCGCCGCACGTGCTCGGGCACGCCGAGCCGCGCGACTACCGCGAGTTCCTGCGCCAGCGGGTGGAGGCCAACTACCTCGCCGCGGCGCTCCTGCTGCCGGAGCGGCACGCGGTCAAGGCGCTGCGGGCCGCGAAGGACGCGCGCGAGATCTCGATCGAGGACCTGCGCGACGCGTTCGCCGTCTCGTACGAGACGGCGGCGCACCGGTTCACGAACCTCGCGACGAAGCACCTCGGCATCCCGGTGCACTTCATGAAGGTCCACGAGTCCGGGGTCATCCACAAGGCGTACGAGAACGACGGCGTCCGCTTCCCAGCGGACCCGCTCGGCGCCGTCGAGGGGCAGTACGTGTGCCGGAGCTGGACCGCGCGCACGGTGTTCGCCGTGGAGGACCGGCTCAGCCCGTTCAGCCAGTACACGGACACCCCGAGCGGCACCTACTGGTGCACGTCGCGCGTCCAGGCGTCGGCGGACGGCGAGTTCTCGGTGAGCGTCGGCGTGCCGTTCGCGCACGTGAAGTGGTTCCTCGGCCGCGACACGACCGAGCGTCTGGTCTCCCGGTGCCCCGACGGCGCGTGCTGCCGCCGCCCGCCCGACGCGCTCTCGGACCGGTGGGCCGGGCAGTCGTGGCCGAGCGCCCGCCCGCACGCCTCGATGCTCGCCGCGATGCCGACCGGTGCGTTCCCCGGCGTCGACACCACGGAGGTGTACGCGTTCCTCGAGTCCCACGCCCCACGGTGAGTGCGGGGTATCCGTCGTCGCCCCGGTGTCTCGACGACGGACACCCCGCACTCGCCGGATGCGGGCGTCAGCCGATCGAGCCGCCCTGGGTCGGCGCGTCCATCGCGGCCTTGAGGCGCGCCGTGTCGGCGTCCGACCAGCCGTCGGGGGCGTGCAGGGCGGCGAACCCGTCGGCGTACTCGAGGTGGTAGACGTGGCCGTGGCCCGGCGGGATGTCCGACGCCGCGGCCACGAACAGGTCGCCCGTGAGCTGCCAGAACGTGACGAACGGGTACCACCGCACGTCGCCCAGCACGTCGGGCCCGCGCGGCTCGCGCAGCCAGTCGGGCTCGGACCACAGTGTCTCCGGGCCCCACCAGGTGACGCCGTCGGACGCGTGCTGCAGGTAGACGACGCGCGGCTCGTCCCACCGGGGACCGGGACCCCACAGGTCCGCGACCCCGGTCTCGACGGGCGCGCCCCACCGGACCTGGCGGCCGTCGTCGAGCACGGGCGCGTACTCCAGCGACCCCGGGTCGCGCGCGTCGGTGAGCTCGCGCCACATCGGCGTGAAGCCGGGCGTCCCGGTGAACATCGCGCCGTCGGATCGCGCCTCGACGTCCTGCACGCCGCTGAACGCGCCCTGCATGCCGAACGACCCGAGCGAGATGCCGAACGCGAGCAGGCGCGGGCGGTCGTCCTCGGGGAGCTGCGACCACCGCGCGTACACCGCCTCGAACAGCGCCTTGCCGGCCGCGGGCGGGGTCGTGCGGTCGCCGACGAAGCTGATCCAGCTCGGCAGGTACGAGTACTGCATGCTCGCGATCGCGGTGTCGCCGCCGTGCATGAGCTCGAGCGCCTCGATCATGCCCGGGTCCACCCAGCCCGTCCCGGTGGTCGTCGCGACGACCAGGACCGACCGGTCCCACGCGTCGGTGCGGTCGAGCTCGTCGACGACGCGCGCCGCCGTGGCGTCGAGGTCGCCGTCGGGGTCGAGGCCCGCGTAGGCGTGGATCGGCTCGCGCACGTCCGCGGGGTCGACGACGTCGCCCGCCTGGGCGAACGCGGTCAGCTCGTCGAGGGTCGGCCCGGACACGACGAACTTGCGGCCCTCCGCGCCGAGAGAGTCCCACGTCTCGGGGGACGCCTCCGACCCGGACCGCTCGGGCTGGGCCGGGGGCGTCAGGCGGGGGTCGACGTCGGCGTTCGCGGCCGAGTAGATCGAGTTGAGCGCGCTCATCGCGCCCGACCAGACGACGCCGTTGAACACGAGCACCACGACGACCGCGACCGCCACGCCGCTCACGAACCGCGCGACCGGGGCGGGCACGACTCGGCCGACGAGCCGCGCGACCCAGCGCGCGACGCGGCGCAGCCCTCGCCCGGTCTGGAGCACGAGCAGTGCGACGGTGAGCGCCAGCGCGAGCGTGGCGACCTCGCGCCCCGGGACGTCCTCGGACATGCCGAACAGGTGCCGCAGCTCGATCTGGCGGCGGGCGCCGAGGATCAGGGAGAGCGGGACGAGCACGACGGTCGCCCCGGCGAGCACCCACCACGCGACCCGGCTCGCGCGCGCCGTCCACCGGATGCGCAGCCCGACCTTGACCGCGAACCACTCGACGAACGCCCCGACGCCGTACCCGCCGACCGCGCTCACGCCCGAGATCACGGCCTGGTAGTACCAGGCCCGGGGGATGAGGGAGGGCGTGAACGACAGGCAGAACCAGAGCAGCGCGAGCACCAGCCCGGTCGCCGAGAACCGCCGCAGCCACCGTCCCCACGCACCGTGCCGCGCGGGCTCCACGTCGACGGGCTCGGGGGCACGGGTCTCCGTCACGGTGGGCTGCACGTCGCGAGCGTAGGCGAGGCGCTCCACGCCGTCCTGTCGAACCGCTCCGCTCCCGCGGCTCGGTCGGCGGAGGGCGGGTCCACGATGTGAACCCCGGGCGCCCGGACCCGCGGACCGCGCCAGTCTTTCCGCAGCACCTCGCCGGTCGCCCGGTCCGAGGGTGCGGCTGCCACACGAACCAGGGGGGAACCGTCGTGCGCGAGGGGATCAAGCAGTCAGGCCGCGGAGCGGTGCGAGCGCTCCGGGGCGCGCTCCTGGCGGGGGTGGTGCTCCTGCTGTCCGCCTGCGGCGCGGTCATCAGCACGACGCTGACCGTGAACGACGACGGCTCGGGGGTCCGGACCATCACCGCGACCCTCTCCGCGAGCGACATCGCGGACCACGTCACGGGCGGCGTCGCCGCGATCGAGGGCGCGATCACGGCGTCCCTGCCGAGCGCGATGACCTACGAAGGGCGCACGGAAGGGCCGGAGGGCGAGTCGGTCTTCACCTTCACCGTGCCGTTCGAGGATCCTGAGGACTACCAGGAGAAGGTGGTGTCGATCCTCGGCGCCGGCGGGGTCGTCGACCTCGACGCCGGGACGCGGATCGTCCTGGCCGACAGCGTCTTTCGCCAGGGGCTGGAGGTGGAGGAGAACTTCACGTCGCAGGACCTGCTCGCCTGGCTCGTGAACTCGCTCGTCGAGACGGGGGCCGTCCCCGCGGACTCGAGCTCGAACGCCTCGGAGATCGGGACGACCGCGGTGACGGTGGGCGGCGTCGCGTTCGAGACGACGGCGGCCATCGACTTCACCTCCATGAAGGACTTCGGCGTCCGGGGCCTGAGCGTCGAGACCCGGGGGCTCGAGGGCGACAGCTTCGTCCGGTCGATCAGCTACGACCTCGCCCGGGAGGCGTACAGCCGTTCGCCGGAGGGCTACGACGCCTTCTTCGACGCGGCGACGCCCGAGGGCGGCGAGCTCACCGAACCGGGCGAGGCCGGGAGCACCTGGGTCGTGACGTTCCCGGAGGGGACGAGCGCCGACGTCGCCGCGTGGACCGACGTCGCGCTCGCGTCCTCGACGACGGAGTTCGGGGTCGAGCACGCCGTCTCCCCGGACCAGGCGGGAGTGCTGACCACGACCGTCGTCGACGCGGTCGACTGCTCCGCGATCTGCGCCGAGGACGTCTTCGCGACCAGCCACCTCGTCACCCCCGCCGGCTGGTCGTCCAGCACCCTGTACGCCGGGGAGCCGGGGGACGGCGGCGACCGCTGGGACGCGTCCGGGGTCGCCGGGCCGGTCGTCTTCGAGCACGCGGTCCCGTTCGAGTCCGTCGTCGTCGAGGCGAGCCTGCCCGAGTCCGGTGACGGCACCGTCACCGTCGCGCTGACCCTGACGGCCGCGAACCACGCCGCGGCGGGGGAGCAGCTCGTCGAGGCGCTCCGCCCGACCTCGACCTACGGGACCCTCGCGGTGGACGAGGCGGACGACGTCGTCACGTATCGCGTCGAGCTCACCGGCGACACCGCGACGGGGGAGCTCGACGCCGCGCTCGCCGACTACCTTCCCGGCTCTCGGCTCGCCGTGTACCCGCTGCCCGGTGGCGCGTTCACCCGGTCCTACGGCGCGGACCTCGACCTGGTGCTCCGCCCGGAGTGGACGCAGGGCGGGGCGGCCGCGGCCCCGACCTACGTCGTGACGCTGCCGGGAGTCGACATCGACGGCACGTCGGTGCTCCCGCAGGGGAGCCAGGTCGAGGGCGGGACCGTCTCGGCGTCGCCGGGCGCCGAGCCCGCGACGTTCGGTCTCCAGGGCACCGGCCCCAAGGTGGCCGCGCTCGTCGTGGTGATCGGTGTCGGGCTGGTCGTCCTCGCCGGGCTCGGCGGTGGCGCGTGGTGGTTCCTCCGGCGGCGGCGACCGGTGCCGGACCCCGACACGCAGGTGCTGCCGGCGGTGCCGCCGCCGCCGCCGGCGCCGCCGCGCGTCGGCGGGTAGTCGGCCCGGTCCGCCCGGCCCGCCGGGTCGGGCCGGCCGGGCCGGCGGCTCACGCCTCCAGCAGCAGCGCCTCTCCCTGGCCGCCCCCGCCGCACAGCCCGACGGCGACGCGCCCGCCGCCGCGTCGCGCGAGCTCGTGCGCCGCGTGGACGGCGAGGCGGGCGCCGGAGGCGCCGATGGGGTGGCCGAGCGAGATGCCGCCGCCGTGCACGTTGACGACGTCCGGCGAGACCCCGAGCACGCGCGTGGAGACCGCGACGACCGTCGCGAACGCCTCGTTGATCTCGACGAGGTCGAGGTCGTCGACGCTCCACCCGGCGCGGTCGAGCGCCTGGCGGATCGCGCGCGCGGGCTGGGAGTGCAGCGACGTGTCCGGACCGGCGACCTGCCCCCACGCCCGCACCGTCGCCAGCACGGGCGCGCCCGCGGACTCGGCCCGGGCGCGCGTCGTGAGGACGAGCGCGGCGGCGCCGTCGGAGATCTGCGACGCGTTGCCCGCGGTGATGGTGCCCTCGGGGTCGAACGCGGGCCGCAGGCGGGCGAGACCCTCGGCGGTGGTGTCGGGGCGCACGCCCTCGTCGTCGCGCACCTCGACCGGCTCGCCCCGGCGCTGCGGGACGCTCACGGGCGCGAGCTCGGCGTCGAACAGGCCGTCCTTCGCCGCGGCCGCGGCGCGCTGGTGCGAGGCGGCCGCGACGGCGTCCTGCTCCTCGCGCGACACGAACACGTCGCCCACGTTCGTGCGCTCGGTCGAGACGCCCATGGAGGCGCGGTCGAACGCGTCGGTGAGCCCGTCGCGCGCGACGGCGTCGACGAGCGTCGCGTCGCCGAACGCGAACCCGGCGCGCGAGCCGGGCAGCAGGTGCGGCGCGTTGGTCATGGACTCCTGGCCGCCGACGAGCACGACCTCGGCCTCGCCAGAGCGGATCATCCGCGTGCCGTCGATGACGGCGGTGAGCCCTGAGAGGCACACCTTGTTCACCGTCACGGCGGGCACGTCCCAGCCGACGCCGGCGGCGGCCGCCGTCTGGCGCGCGGGGTTCTGGCCCGCCCCGGCCTGGAGCACCTGGCCGAACACCACGGCGTCGACCGCCTCCGCGCCGAGCCCCGAGCGCTCGATCGCGGCGCGTGCGGCGACGGCGCCGAGCTCGACCGCGGTCAGCGCGGCGAGCGAGCCCTTGAGCCGGCCCTGGGGGGTGCGGGCGGCGGCGACGACCACGACGTCGTCAGGGGAGTGGGTGGTGGTGGTGCTCACGGCTGGACCTCCAGGGGTGCGGACGGCTCTGTCTGCGCGGGCGCCGGGGGTGTGGCGTCCGCTCGTGCGGCGGCGGCGTCGACGTCAGCAACGGCAGTGTCGACCAGCCCGAGCAGGAGCCCGAGGAACACGTCCGGCTCCTCGAGGTGGGGGCTGTGCCCGACGCCGGGCCGCACCTCCTCACGGTACCGCCCGCCCGCGGCCGCGTAGGCGTCGAGGACGGCCCGGGTCTGGGCGACCATCGGCTGCGGCGGGTGCGTCGCGGCCCCGGGCCAGCCGGGGACGGCGCCGAGCGCGCCGAGCTGTGCGAGGTCGAACAGCGACGCGTCCGAGACGATCGCGTCGGCGTCGCCGCGCACCCACAGCACGGGCGCCGTCGCGCCGGACGTCGCGAAGCCCGACAGGTCGCAGTACCGCGCGCTGATCGCGTTGTTCATGCCGCGCGTCCCGGGCGCCACGCCGGGCCACGTGCCCGACGACGTCTGGTCGCCCGGGTAGTTGTCGTCGCCCGTGCGTGTGGACAGCACGGAGTCGAGCAGGAGCTCCTCCAGGTCGCCGAGCGGCTCGCCGAGCGAGGCCGGGTCGGCGACGTAGAACCGGCGCAGGACGTCGCGCGGGGAGCCGGCGTCCTCGCTGCGGTCGCCCGCGGCGAGCGCCGCGACGAACGCGGGGTTGGCCGTCCCGCCGCCGGAGCCTGCGAAGTCGGCCGAGAGCGGCGTGCCGTCCACGTCGCGCGTGCCGCCGAACCCGTACGGCGACATGGGCGCCTCGAGGAGGACCGCGTCGAAGAGGTCGGGCCGGTCCGTCGCGAGCTGGAGCACGACCCCGGCCCCGGCCGAGTGCGCGACCGCGACGAGCGGGTGCGCGAGGTCGAGCGCGTCGACGACGGCCGCGACGTCGTCGGCGAAGTCCCGCACGCCGCGCGTCGCGTCGACGGGCCGGACCTCGGCGTCGCCGTACCCGCGCAGGTCGACGGCGACGCCGCGCACGTCGGCGGGCAGCGCGCGCAGCAGCGGGTCGAAGAACGCCGACGACGAGCAGTTGCCGTGCACGAGCAGGACCGTGGCCCGCACGTCGCCGTCGGCCACGACCTCGCGCACGTGCTCGCGCCCGCGGGCGGTCGCGACGTCGTGGCGCAGCACCTCGCGCGTCACGACGCCGTCCCCGCGGCCTGCGTGGACGGTCCCGGGCCGGCGTCGGCGACGTCGAGCGGTGCGTCGTCGAGCGCGACGGCGAGGTCGGGCTCCGTGGCCGCGCGGACGTCGTCGACGCTCACGCCCGGCGCGGTCTCGCGCAGCACGAGGCCGCCCGGCGTCACGTCGATCACCGCGAGGTCGGTGATGATCCGGTGCACGACCTCGCGCCCGGTGAGGGGCAGCGAGCACGAGCGCAGGATCTTGGGCGACCCGTCGCGCGCGACGTGCTCCATGAGAACGATGACGCGCGCGGCCCCGTGCACGAGGTCCATCGCGCCGCCGGGGCCCTTGACCATCTTGCCGGGGATCATCCAGTTGGCGAGGTCGCCCGTCTCGGAGACCTGCATGCCGCCGAGGATCGCGGCGTCGATCTTGCCGCCGCGGATCATGCCGAAGCTGAGCGCCGAGTCGAAGAACGCGGCGCCCGGGAGGACGGTGACGGTCTCCTTGCCGGCGTTGATGAGGTCGGGGTCGACGGCGTCCTCGGTCGGGTACGGCCCGACGCCGAGGATCCCGTTCTCCGACTGGAGCACGAGGTGCCGGTCGGCCGGGACGTAGTTGGGCACGAGCGTCGGCAGGCCGATGCCGAGGTTGACGTACCAGCCGTCCTGGAGCTCGCGCGCGGCGCGCGCGGCCATCTCGTCACGGGTGAGCGCCATGCGTCAGCCCTCCTTCACGCTGGTCGCGGTGCCCGACGTCGTGCGCGCGGGCTGGTCGGTCTCTGCGGCCGGGCGCACGGTGCGGCGCTCGATGCGCTTGGGCGCGTCGGGGCCGACCTCGACGACGCGGTGCACGAACACGCCGGGCAGGTGGACCTCGTCGGGGTCGATCTCGCCGGGATCGACGAGCTCCTCGACCTGCGCGACGCACACGCGGCCCGCCATCGCGGCGAGCGGGGAGAAGTTGCGGGCCGAGCGGTGGAACACGAGGTTGCCGTGGCGGTCGCCGCGCAGCGCGTGCACGAGCGCGTAGTCCGTCGTGATCGCGTCCTCCAGGACGAACTCGGCCTCGTCGGCGTGCGACCCGTCGCGGCCGCGCGGCCCGACGCCGAACGTGCGCACCTCCTTGGGCACGCTCGCCTGTGCGACCCCGCCCGCGCCGTCGTACCGCTGGGGGAGGCCGCCCTCGGCGACCTGCGTGCCGACGCCCGTGCGGGTCCAGAACCCGGCGATGCCGGCGCCCCCGGCACGCAGCTTCTCCGCGAGCGTGCCCTGCGGCGTGAGCTCCAGCTCGAGCTCGCCCGAGAGGAACTGCCGCTCGAACTCCTTGTTCTCCCCGACGTACGAGCTCGTCATCTTTCGGATGCGGCCCGCCCCGAGGAGGATGCCGAGACCCCAGTCGTCGACGCCGCAGTTGTTGCTCACGACCCACAGGTCGCGCGTGCCCTGGGCGAGCAGCGCCTCGATGAGCGCGATCGGGTTGCCGCACAGGCCGAACCCGCCGACGGCGAGCGACGCGCCGTCGGGCACGTCCGCGACGGCCTCGGCCGCCGACGCGACCACCTTGTCCAGCCCGGTCCCTCGTGGGGACGTGATCGTGGGGCTCATGTCGTGACCTCCTCGTCACTCGCCGGTCCTGGTCCGCCGCTCGTGACGGAGGCCAGGGCCCGCAGGGTCTCGCCCGCGACGGCCTCGACGCCGGGCGGGCTCATGATGATCGTGTAGTGATTGATACCCGCTACGTCGCGGGTGCGCAGCCCCGGCAGCCGAGCGCGCCACGCGGCGAGGTGCTCGGGGGAGTAGAGCGCCTCGGGCTCGTCGAGCAGGCCGCGCGGCGCGCGCAGCAGGACGAGCGGCACGTCGAGCGGGTGGTCGCCCGCGAGCGCGTCCGCGAGCGGACCGCCCTCGTAGAGCTCGAGGGAGTCCGCCGAGACCGCCGCCCCCGACGACGCCGGGCGCAGCACGGGCGGTTCGCCGACGAGGTCGTAGTCGACGTAGCCCGCGACGACGTCGCCCCACGGCTCGTCCCACGCGCTCGCGAACGCGGGGTGCGCGCGCCAGAAGCCGCGGTACTCCTCGTGGTCGGCGAAGGTCCGCTCCAACCGCTCGACGGCCGGCCCGAGCAGGGCGCGCAGGACCTCGTCGTGGCCGGCGTCCGCGGGCAGGCCCGCGGGCGGTGGGAGCGGGACGCCGCCGTCGACGAGCACGAGCCGGGAGACGCGGCCGGGGTGGCGGTGCGCGAGCACGACCGACACGAACGCGCCCATCGAGTGCCCGAGCGCGACCACGCTCTCGATCGCCAGCGCGTCGAGCACCGCCGCGAGGTCGTCGGCGTGCGCGCCCATGCCGTACGGGCCGGGCAGGGTGTTGCTGCGACCGCGTCCTCGCAGGTCCGGCGCGACGACGCGCACGCCCGGCAGCGCGGCCACGACCGCGGGCCAGGCGCGGTGCGACGCGGTGATGCCGTGCACGGCGAGGACGGTCGAGACCGTGGGGCGCGCGCCGCCGTCGGCCGGGTCGTCCGCCGCGGCGTCGTCGGCGGCCACCGGGTCCCACACCCCGACGCGCAGGCGGCCGCCCGCGACAGGCACGTCGAGCGTCGCGTAGGTGTGGGTCGCCGCGGTGACGTCGTGCGACGCGCGCGCGGGGTCCGTCGTCGGGCGGGTGGCCGTGCCCGTGGTCGCTCGCGCGGTCGCTCCCGGGGTCACCGCGCGCTCCAGCCGCCGTCGATCGTCCACGAGGCGCCCGAGACCATCGACGCGTCGGGGCCGGTGAGCCAGCCGACGAGCGACGCGACCTCCTCCGGCTCGACGAGCCGCTTCACCGCGGACTCGGCGAGGAGCACGGTCGCGAGCACCTCGGACTCGGGGATGCCGTGCACGCGCGCCTGGTCCGCGATCTGCTTCTCGACGAGCGGCGTGCGCACGTACCCGGGGTTGACGCACACGCTCGTCACGCCGTGCGGGCCGCCCTCGAGCGCGGTCACCTTCGACAGCCCTTCGAGCCCGTGCTTCGCGGACACGTACGCCGACTTGAACGGCGACGCGACGAGGCCGTGCACCGACGAGACGTTGACGACGCGACCGAACCCGCGCGCGTACATCCCCGGGAGCGCGGCCCGGACCAGCAGGAACGGCGCCTCGAGCATGATCGCGTGGAGCAGGCGGAAGTCGTCGGGCCGGAAGTCCTCGATGGGGCTCACGCGCTGCACGCCCGCGTTGTTGACGAGGACGTCGACGTCGAGGCTCAGGTCGTCGAGAGCGCGCGTGTCGGCGAGGTCGACGACCCACGCCTCGCCGTCCAGCTCGTCCGCGAGGCGCTGCGCGCCGTCGGGGTCGACGTCGGCGACGGTCACGTGCGCGCCGCGCGCGGCGAGCTCGCGCGCGCACGCCGCGCCGATGCCGCTCGCACCGCCGGTGACGAGCGCGCGGCGCCCGGCGAGCGTGGTTGTGGGGACGGTCATCGCTCGTCTCCTTCGGTCGGGGACGCGGGCGCGGGCCCGGTCGGGGGAGTGGTTCGGGGCGCCGCGAGCGCGCGCTCGATGAACTGCATGGTCTGCTCGAAGACGTGCGGGGGGACCTCGGCGGCCGCGGTGTCGTACGACGGCGGCTCCGCGCCCTCGTCCCAGCGCCCGCCCCACAGGACCCAGCGCATGCCGACGATCTCGCCGATCCCCATCAGCGCCCACGCGGCGACCTCCGGGTCGACGTCGTGGCCGACCTCGCCGTTCGCGCGCGCCTTGTCGAGGCCGGTCATGTAGCCCTCGACGATGCGCGAGTAGTGCCGGCGGAGCGCGCCCGGCGAGACGAACTCGGCCTGGCGCACGATCCGGTAGAGCGCCGGGTGCTCGGCCGTGAAGCGGAAGAACGCCTCGAAGCCCGCGCGCTCGGCGGCCAGCCGCGTGCCGGCCTGCGAGCTCGCCTCGATCATCGCGTGCCGCACGCGGCGGTTGAGATCGTCGACGAGCTCGTCGAACACGTCGATCTTCGACTCGAAGTACAGGTAGAACGTGCCCTGCCCGACGCCCGCGGACTCGGTGATCTTCACGATCGACGCGTCGTGGTACCCGACCTGGGCGAACACCTGCTCGGCCGCGGCGAGGATCTTGGCCCGCGTGCGGTTGCCGCGGGCGGTGCGGGGCTGGGTGCTCATGAGTCCTCCGGGACGGTCACGCGCTCGGCGAGCGAGCGGCGCGACACCTTGTGCAACGACGTGCGGGGCAGGGACGGGACGAGGTCGAAGCGGCGCGGGACCTTGAAGTGCGCGAGCTCGCGGCGGCAGAACGCCTCCAGCTCCTCGGCGTCGGTGGGGTGGCCGGAGCGCGGGACGACGAACGCCGCGCCGACCTCGCCCCACCGGTCGTCGGGCACGCCCACCACCGCGACGTCCGCGACGCCGGGGTGGCGTCGGAGCACGGCCTCCACCTCGGACGGCGTGACGTTCTCGCCGCCGACGATGAAGACGTCCTTGATCCGGTCGACGACCCGGTAGTACCCGTCGGCGTCGCGCTCGACGAGGTCGCCCGAGCGCAGCCAGCCGTCGTGCAGGACGGCGGCCGTCGCGGCCTCGTCGCGGAAGTACCCGGCGAACACCCCGGGTCCGCGGACGAGCAGCTCGCCGGACGCCGGCCCGTCGAGGTGCTGGCCGGTCACCGGGTCGGCGACCGCGACCTCGACGTGCGGGTACGGCGTCCCGGCCGACCCGAGGCGCTCGCGCGCCTGGTCGTCGGGCAGGCACAGCACGTTGGGCCCGGCCTCCGTGAGCCCGTACCCCTGCGAGAGCGCGACGCCGCGCCGGTGCCACGTGCGCAGCAGGGGCTCGGGCATCGGCGCGCCGCCCACGACGGCGTGCCGCAGCGACGACAGGTCGGCGCCCGCGAAGCCGGGGTGCTCCGCGAGGAGCAGGTAGTTGGTCGGGACGCCCATCATCGTCGTGACGCGGCGCTCCGCGACGAGCTGGAGCACGCGCTCGGGCTCGAACGTCCGCTCCAGGACGACCGTCGCGCCGGTCCACCACGCGAGCAGCGGCTGGATGTTCCACCCGCCCGCGTGGAACTGCGGCAGGACGCTCAGCACGACGTCGTGGCTCGTGAGCTCGACCGTGCGCGAGAGCGAGAGGTTGGTCCAGAAGCAGTTCGCGTGCGTGAGCAGCGCGCCCTTGGGCGTGCCCTGCGTCCCGGACGTGAAGACGAGCAGCAGCGGGTCGTCGTCGCGCACGGCCCGGCGCTCGGGGGCGGGCGCGACCGCGGCCCGCTCTGCGCCGCCCGTGCCTCGCGCGCCGTCGGTCAACCGCGGGCGGCGCGACGGCGCGGGAACCCGCGCCTCGACGCCGCTGCGGCCGAGCTCGGTGCGCCGCGGCGGGAGGACGAGCCGGTCCAGGGCGGCGTCGGCCAGCGCGGAGAACTCCTGCTCGACGAGCACGAGCGCCGGGTCGGCCTGCTCGAGCTGAGCCGCGAGCTCGCCGGGCGACAGGCGCCACGACAGCGGCGCGAGCACCAGTCCCGCCTGCGCGCACGCGAAGAACAGCACGACCTGGTCGGCGCTGTTGCCCGTCACCGTGGCCACGCGGTCGCCGACGCCATACCCCGCCTCGCGGAACGCCGCCGCCAGGGCGCTCGCGCGCTCGTGCAGGTCGCGGTAGCGCAGGGTGACACCCCGGTCGTCGACCGCGACGCGGTCCGGCGTCGCGAGGGCGCGGTCGCGCGTCCAGCGTCCGAGGGTGTGCAGGCCGTCCTGCGCGCCGGGCCGGTGCTGCGTCGTCGTCATGCCACCTCCTCGAGGCGCTCGCGGGCTCCCTCCCGATCCTCCCGCGGGCGACGGCGCGCGGCGAGGCGCGACGCGGCGCCGGCGATGCCGCCGGGCAGGAACATCACGACGAGGATGAAGAGGGTCCCGAGGAGGAACAGCGGCTCGCTGAGCGGCACGCGCAGCACGGCCGGCAGGTCGGCGACCGTCGCGGAGCTCGCGAGCGTCCCGAGCCGCTGGTCGAGGATCGTGTAGAGCACGCCGCCGACGATCGCGCCCCACCGGGACCCCACGCCGCCGAGCACGACCATGACGAGCAGCGTGAGCGTGAAGTCGGCGGACGTCGCGCGCGGCACGGCCCCGGACTGGAGCAGCAAATAGGCCATGCCGACGACCGTCGCGAGCGTCGCCGCGAGCACGAACACGAGGAGCTTGACGAGATAGGGGCGCCCGCCGATGACGCGCACACGCATCTCGTTCTCGCGCGTCGCCGCCGCGACGTGCCCGGCGCGCGAGCGCTCGACCCACAGCACGACGAGGTAGACCACGACGAGCACGGCGAGCGCGAGCCAGTAGAGGTTGCGCGTGTTGAGGACGCCCACGAACGCGTCGGGAACGTTGCCGGTCGCGAGCGCGAGGCCCTCCTCGCCGCCCGTGGCGCCGCCGGGGTTGCGACGGACGAGCACGTTGCCCGCCTGGGCGAACGCGAGCGTGACCATGGCGAACGAGATGCCCGTGACGCGCAGCGAGATCGCGCCGACCACGTGCGCGAGGACGATCCCGCCGACGAGCACGAGGGCCGCGGCGGGCAGGAGCGGGATCTCGGTCGTGTCGAGCACGATCGCGAGGCCGTAGACGCCGGCCGCGAAGTACAGCGCGTGCCCGAAGCTCAGCAGGCCCGCGACGCCGAACAGCAGGTGGTAGCTCAGCGCGAGCGCGCCGATGAGCCAGCACAGCGCCATCATCTGCAGCGCGCCGGGCGTGTACGTCGGACCAGGCAGCACGCCGGGCACGTGGATGGCGAGCAGCGGCAGGCACGCGAGCAGCGCGACGAGCGCGACACCCGCGAGCGTGCGGACCACGGTGCCCGACGGCGTCCGGCGCGCCGGACGCGCAGCGTCGCCAGGGTGCGGGGCGCCCGGCACGGACCCGGCGGGAGCGGAGGTGGGGTCGGCGGCCGCGCGCGTGCCGCCGTCGGGCCGGCTGCCAGGAGCGGTCTGGGTGGTCATGCGGCTGCCCTCCCGAGGAGGCCGGTGGGACGGACGAGGAGCACGAGCGCGAGCAGCAGCACGACGATGAGGTCGCCGTAGCCGAGGTAGTAGTTCGCGAACTGCTGGAGGACCGCGACGAGCACGGACGCGACCGCGGCCCCGGTCAGCGAGCCCAGCCCGCCGATGACGGTGACGATGAACGCGAAGATGAGCAGCGACCCGCCGAGGTGCGGCGAGACGAAGCCAAAGTACTGCGAGGCGAGGACGCCGCCGAGGCCCGCGGCGGCGCCGCCGAGGGCGAACACGAGCGTGAACGCCTTGCGCACGTCGATTCCGAGCGCCGTGACCATGGACCGGTTCTCGACGCCCGCGCGGATGACGAGCCCGTAGCGCGTGCGCTGGAGGAACAGCACGATCGCGCCGAGCACGAGAACCGCGGCGCCGATCGCGACGAAGCGGTCGTTGGGGATCGGCGCGCCCGCGAGGTCGGTCGTGCCCTTGAGCCACGCGGGACCGGAGATGAACTCGGGGTCCGAGCCCCACATCCCCTCGAACAGCGCGACGGACGCGAGCGAGAGACCGACCGTCACGAGCACCTGCTCGATGTGCCGCTCGTAGAGCGGGCGGATGAGCAGCAGCTCGGTGAGCGCCGCGGCGCCCGCCCCGACGACCGCACCGGCGACCAGGGAGAGCGCGAAGACGCCCCACGAGTCCGCGCCGAGCGAGCGCGCGACGAACCAGCCGCCGAACGCGCCGAGCGTGAGGAACGAGCCGTGCGCGAAGTTGAGGACGCCCATGAGCCCGTAGATGAGCGACAGGCCGGACGCGACGAGGAAGTACAGCGCCCCGAGGCCGAGCCCCGTGACGAGGAGGAGGACGATCGTGCTCACCGGGCCACCGCCCCTTCGGTTCCGTGGTGGTCGACCTCGGCGTGCACGCCGAGGAGCTGCTGGACGCGGTCGGGGTCGTCGAGGAGCTCGCGCGCCGGGCCGGTGTGCACGACGCGGCCCGCGTCGATCACGACGACGCGCTCGGCGAGCCGCTCGATGACCTCGAGGTTCTGCTCGACGAGCAGGATCGGCACGGTGCGTGCCGCCTCCGCGAGCGCGTCGGCGACCTCGCCGACGATCCGCGGGGCGAGGCCCTTGGTCGGCTCGTCGACGAGGAGGAGCCGGTTCGCGTTGAGCAGGGCACGCGCGAGCGACACCATCTGCTGCTGGCCACCCGAGAGCGTGCCGGCGCGCTGTGCCGCGCGCTGCACGAGGTCCGGGAAGAGCTCCGCGACGAGCTCGCGGCGAGGGTGCGCGTCACGTTCCGCGAGCCGCAGGTTCTCCGCGACCGTGAGCCCGGCGAACACCTCGCGGTCCTCGGGCACGTACCCGACGCCGCGGCGCACGATCCGGTCCGTGCGCTCGCCGTCGACCCGCGCGCCCGCGAGCAGCACCTCGCCCCGGCGCTCGATGAGGCCGAGCACGGCCTTGAGGGTCGACGTCTTGCCGACGCCGTTGCGCCCGAGCACGGCCGTGACGCCGGTGGACGGGACCGAGAACGTCACGTCCTCGACGACCTGCTGGCCCGCGATGCGCGCGGACAGCCCGCGCACCTCGAGGACGGGCACGTCGCTCCCGGCCGCGGGGTGGGTGGTGCTCCCGCTGCTGGCGCTCATGCTGCCTCTCCTGCCGTGACGCCCAGGTAGGCGCTCTGCACCGTCGGGTCCGCCATGACCGCGTCAGGGGTGTCGCACGCGAGCAGCTCGCCGTGGTGCATGACGGCGACCCGGTCGGCGAGCCCCAGGACGACGTCCATGTGGTGCTCGACCATGAGGACGGTGCAGCCGGTCGCGTGCAGGTCGCGGATGACCTCGACGAGGCCGGGAACGTCGGCCGACGACACGCCCGCCATGGGCTCGTCGAGCAGCACGACCCGCGGCTCCGTCGCGAGGAGCACCGCGATCTCGAGCTTGCGCTTGTCGCCGTGCGACAGGTCCCCGGCCGCGACGTCGGCGCGGCGCGTGAGCCCCACGGTCTCGAGGTGCCGGTCCGCCTCCCGCGTCGCGGCGTCGCCGCGGCGCGGGAAGCGCAGCACGGACAGGGAGCCGCCGAGGCGCCCCTGCGCGGCGAGCCGCACGTTCTCCCGGACGCTCAGGCGCGGGAACAGGCTCGACGTCTGGAACGTGCGGCCCAGCCCGGCGCGGGCGCGCGCCGCCACCGAGGTGGTCGTCACGTCCGTGCCCTCGAGGAGCACCGACCCGCTCGTCGGGCGGTGGATGCCCGAGACCAGGTTGAAGAGCGTCGTCTTGCCCGCGCCGTTCGGCCCGATCACCCCGAGCATCTCGCCCTGCCCGACGGCGAGGCTCACGCCCTGGAGGATGCGCGCCCCGCCGATCTGGAGCCCGAGGTCGCGGACCTCGAGCGCGGGGAGGGTGAGCGGCTCGCCCACGTCAGCCCGCCTCGGCCGGAGCGACGTCCTCGCCCGGCACCTCGGTGACGAGCTCGGGGACCCAGGCGTCGCCGTCGGCCACGAGCTTGACCTGGTACATCGGCTGGATCAGCGCGTGGTCGGACGCGCGGACCGTCGTCGCGCCCTTGGGTCCGTCAAAGCTCCAGCCCTCGAGCGCGTCGACCATGGCGTCGACGTCGTCGCCGCCCTCCTCGATCGCGTGGACGATCATCTGCGCCGCGACGAAGCCGTCGGGCGTGAAGAGGTCCGCCTGCTTGCCGGCCGCCTCGACCGACGCGAGCATCGCGGCCTCGACCTCGGTGCCCGCGGCGCCGGGGAAGTAGTGGTTGAGGAAGTCGACCTTGCTCGCCGCGGCGCCGTACGCGCCGTAGGTGGCGACGTCGCCGAGGCCGGTGACGACCGTCGTCGAGTCGAGCACGCCCTGCTGGTCGAGGCCCTGCCACATCGCGCCCGACGTCGCCCCGGCCCACGCGACGAACACAAGGTCGGGCGCGGCGTCGACGATCTGGTGCGCGAACGGCGTGAACTCCGTCGCGTCCTCGGGCACGAGCACGCTCGCCACCTCGGCGCCCTGCGCGCCGAGGACCGCCTCGACCGCGGCGAGGTTGCCCTGGCCGAACGCGTTGTCCTGCGCGAACACGACGACCTTCGCGCCGTCGGGGTCGACGAACGTGCCCGCCGTCGCGACGTCCTGGAGCGACTGGCGCCCCGAGCGGAACGTGTAGTCGTTGATGCCCGTGAGCGCGTCGACCGCGGCCGGGCCGGAGATGTAGAGCACCTTGTTCTGCTCGGCCTGCTCCGCGAGCTTGAGCGCGACGCCGGACACGACCGTGCCGCCGAGGATCTGGTAGCCCTTGCCGATGAGGTCCTTCGCCTGGCCGACCGCCTTGTCGGGGTCGCCGCCGTCGTCGTGGAACGTCACGTTGACGGGCCGGCCGTCGACCTCGCCCGTGCCGTCGGTCGCGTAGTCGAGTCCGGCCTGGAAGCCCTCGTAGTAGGCCTCGCCGTAGGCCGCGAGCGGCCCGGTCTTGGAGTAGATGATGCCGACGTCGACCGGGTCGGCGCTCGCGCTGCTCTCGCCTCCGGTCGTGTCACCGCCGGTCGCGTCGGTCGGCGCGCACGCGGCGAGCACGAGGCTCGCGGCCGCGAGCGCGGCGACGGCGAGTGCCGGCCGCTGGGACTTCTTCGTCCGCATGACTTCGCCCTTCGTTGGGTGGTCCTGGGGGGAGCGCCGCTCAAACATGAGAGGCGATTCAGGTTGCGGGAATCATGGATCCGCGACGAGCGCGATGTCAACCCGCGCCGGTCACGATCCGGCCACGAGGGCGGCGCGAGGATGTTGACAGGTGATTCAGGTCACACGTAACGTCCGGTCCGCCCGGGTCCGGCGCGCGACGGAGCGCGCCGCGGCGTCTCCCGCCGACGGCGACGCGACCTCGACGTGGAGGTTCAGATGGTCAGGCACTCCCTCAGGCGGCGCGGCCGCGCCCGCCGGTCCGCTGCCACGCTCGCCCTCGGCACGGCGCTCGCCGTCGTGCTCGCGCCGCTGGTTACGGCCCCCGCGTCCGCGGCCGGCTCGTGGTCCCAGCGCTCGGCGGGCGGCATGACGGTCGAGCTGTACCGGCCGACGACCGAGCCCGCGCTCCCCGGCGGCCGGGCGCTCATGGTCTCGCTGCACGGCTGCGTCCAGACCTCGCAGGTGCTCAAGAACGCGGGCAACTGGGCCGCGACCGCCGACGAGCACGGCATGGTCGTCGCGGTCCCCGCCGCGCCGAACGGCGGCGTCCTGCTCGGCTGCTGGGACTACTACGACACGAACCACAGCCGGACGAACCCCGCGCGGCACGACGACAACCTGCTCGACCTCGTCTCGGCGCTGCTCGCCGACACCTCGCTCGGCATCGACCCGGACCAGGTGTACATCAGCGGGCTGTCTTCCGGCGGCGGCCAGGCGATGGTGATGGGCTGCCTCGCCCCCGACGTGTTCGCCGGCGTCGGGATCGCGGCCGGGCCCACGGTGGGGACGACGTCGGGCCAGATCGGGAGCGTCGCGACGACGGTCGCGCAGGCGCGCTCGACGTGCCGGACGTTCGCCGGGACGCACGCGGCGGACTTCGCCACCCAGGTGACGTCCGTCGTCTTCGGCAGCGCGGACACGACCGTCGCGACGGGGTACGGGACGCTCAACGCCCAGGTCATGGCCGACCTCTACGGCGCCGGGACGATGTCGTCGTTCTCCCTCGCCGGGCTCGCGGGGACGAACACGGCGGGCTCTGGCTCGCTGTGGTCGGACGCCGACGGCCCGCGCGTCTCGCTCGTGCGGAACACCGGGCTCGCCCACGCGTGGCCCGCGGGCGGCGGGCCGGGCGGGTCGTACGTGTCGACGAACAGCATCGACTACCCGGCCTACCTCACCGACTTCCTGTTCGAGAACAACCGGCGGGTCGACCGCGACCCGGGCACCGGTCCCGACCCGGACGTCGTCGCCCCGACGGTCACGGTCACGTCGCCGACCGCGGGCGCGACCGTGACAGGGACCGTCCGGGTCGAGGTCGCGGCGGCGGACGACCGCCGCGTGGACCGCGTCGAGCTGAGCGTCGACGGCACCGCGCTCGCGACGCTGCGTACCGCCCCGTACGCATATGACTGGGACACGACGGCGCTCGCGGAGGGCGCCCACGTGCTCGCCGCCCGCGCGGTCGACGCGGCGGGGAACGCGACGACCGCACAGGTCACCGTGACGGTGCAGGTGCCCTCCGGACCGTGGTGCGGCACGGCGACGAACGCCCAGCACCAGGCCGCGGGTCGCGCGATCTCCTACGGCGTGAACCCGTACAACCCGTACTACGCGGTGGGCTCGCTCGCCTACCTCGGTCAGGGCGACGCGACGATCACGACGCTGCGCGAGGCAGCGCCGGGCCGCTACGAGGTCGCGACGACCTGCTGAGCGGGCCCCACGCGGCGCACCGACCGGTGCCGAACCCGGGGATACGGGCGGGCTGGGCCCTCGCCTCGCCCGCAACCCCGGGTTCGGCGAACGCGGACGGCCCGGGTCAGTGCTCCAGGCGGTCCTTCGCGTCGCCGATGTGGTCGGTGACGGCGTCCGGCAGGTCGTCGAGGTTCATGTCGTTGCTGCGCGCACGCCGGGCGTCCCAGCGCAGCGCGACCGCGGCGAGGGCGGCGGCGATCGTCGACGCGGCGAGGACGGCGATCTTCGCCGCGTCGGTGTGGGTCGAGTCCGGGAACGACAGCTCCGCGATGAGGAGCGACACGGTGAACCCGATGCCGCCCAGCAGGCCGACCGGGAGCAGGTCGCGCACCCCGATGCCCGGCGCGAGGCGCAGCGGGGTGAACCGTGTGACGAGCGCCGTCACCCCGAGCACGCCCACGAGCTTGCCCAGCACGAGGCCGAGGACGATCGCGAGCACGACCGGCTGGCCGAGGACGTCGCCTCCGCCGCCGACGAACGTCACGCCCGCGGCGAAGAACGCGAACACCGGCAGGGCGATCCCCTGGGAGACCGGGCGCAGGGCGTGCTCGAACCGGTGCGTGCGCGACTCGGTCTCGCCGTGCATCGCGAGCGCGGGGACGGTGAAGCCGAGCAGGACGCCCGCGATCGTCGCGTGCACGCCGGACTCGTGGACCAGCACCCAGGCGACGACCGCGACGGGCACGAGGAGCCACCACCGGGTGCGCCGTGCCCGGACCAGCACGGCGAACAGCGCGACCGCGACGAGCGCGAGGCCGAGGAACCCGATGCGCAGGTCGGCCGTGTAGAAGACCGCGATGACGACGATCGCGAGCAGGTCGTCCACGACCGCGAGCGTGAGGAGGAACGTGCGGATCGCGGCAGGCAGCCCGCGCCCGAACACGGCGAGCACGCCGAGCGCGAACGCGATGTCCGTGGCCGTCGGGATCGCCCAGCCGTGCAGCGCGCCGTCGTCGCCCGCGAGCAGCACGACCGCCGTGAAGATCGCCGCCGGCACGGCCATGCCGCCGACCGCGGCGAGCATCGGTACCCCGGCCTGCCGTGGGCTCCGGAGGCTGCCCGCCACGAACTCCTGCTTGAGCTCGACGCCCACGACGAAGAAGAAGATCGCGAGCAGCCCGTCGGCGGCCCAGGTCTCGAGGCTCAGGTCGAGGTGCAGGGACAGCGGGCCGATCGAGGCGGGCCCGACCACCGTCTCCGAGAGGGTCGTGTACGCGTCCCGCCACGGGGAGTTCGCCCACAGCAGCGCGAGCAGCGCCGCGCCGATGAGCAGCGCGCCGCCCGTCGTCTCTCTGCTCACCCACCGGCGCAGCCGCACGCGAGGCGAGGGCCGGTCCGTCGGCGGGGAGTGGTGGGTGCCGGAGGGCGGGGTGGCGTGGGTCATCGTGCTCCCGGGGTCGCTGTCGTGTCGCACGGCCCGCGGACGCGAGACCGTGGCCGACCAGACTTCCCGGCACACCGTCCTCGATTCTACGGGGGCCGTACCCCGCGCGGCCGACGTGCCCGTCTGGCGATCATCCTCCCGGGCGACGCCGCCCGCGGCCAGCGCACGTGAGGATCGGCAGGTGCCCGACGCCGTCCCCCGCCCCGTGCCCGACCTCACCCCGGCAGAGCCCGCCTCCGCAGAGCTCACCGGCTCCGCCGCGACCCCGACTCCTGCCCCGGCGTCGTCCCCGACCCCGACGCCTGCCCCGATCCCGTCCCCGGACGGGACGGCGTCGCCGGACGGGCCGACCGTCGTCGGACCGACGGCGCTCGACCGCTGGCTCCTGTGGGGCGGGTCGCCGGTCCTCGGGGCGCTGCTCGCGTACGGGGTGCTCCACCTCGCCGGATGGATGGCGGGACTGCGGTGGGCGCCGTTCCAGGGCCTCGCGCGCGCCATCGACGAGCTCCTCGGCGAGCGGGGAACCCTCGGCGTCGCGATCTGCCTCGCCCTCGGGGTCGGTGCCGGGCTCGTGTTCGCCGCGCACGCGGTGCGGGACATCGCGGTCGTGACGCTCGACGCCGCGCACGCAGCCGTCGACCGGCGCGGCGACCGCACCGAGCTGGACCGGGACCACGTCACCGCCGTGCTCGTCGACCGCAAGGACCTCGTCGTGCTCGGCCGTCGGACCCCGACCGCCACCGACCGGCCCACGTCGCCCGCGGCGCGCACCGCACCCGACGCCGGCGTCGACATCGTGGACGGCGACGCTCACGACGCACCGGTCGTCGAGCTCCTGCACGTCCGCACCGAGCTCGCGACCCACCGTCTCGCCGCCGCGTTCCGGTCGCACGGCTGGCCGTGGCACGACGGCGACCCGTGGGCAGAGGAGTTCCGGCGCTGGGTCCCCGGCGACCCGTCGCTCCCGCCGAGCGCCGACGCGGTCCTCCGCGCCCGCGCGACGATGCTCCAGGCCGACAAGACGTCCGACGCCGCCGACCTGCGGCGCGAGCTCGCCCGCCTCGACGTCGTCGTCCGCGACGTCGACAAGGTCCAGCACTGGCGCCCGGCCACCCCGCCGAGGTAGAGCCCTGGTCTGCCGAGGTAGAGGCGTGGTTGCGTGAGGTCGAGCCGTGGTTCTTGTGTTCGACAGCGGTCTGGTCACCGTGGGTGGCGGGGTGGGTGGTGGTGCCTGTTCGGCCTGCCGGGACGGCCTGGTCGGCCGGGTGGCGGGCCGTGGTGGGCCGACGGCTGAGCGGTGGGGGTGGGCTCGGATGCGAAGGGGCGTCAGAGCGGCGCTCCTAGAACCCACGGCCGAAGGGCCGGGGTGAGGGCGCCGCAGCCCCGAGCACCGAGGCCACCCGCGCCGCGGACCCGACCCCACGGGCTTGAAATCCGACCACGCCCACCTCGCCGAACCACGGCTCTACCCTGCGTGACCCCTCGGCGGGGCGGTCAGGTGGGGGTGTCCTCGGCGAGGGTGAGGAGGCGGGTCATGGTGTTCCAGTTGCGGCCGGTCACCGGGGTGCCGGCGGCCTTCGCGAGGACCGCCGTCGTGAGCTTCGAGCGGCCGATGCCGTCGGGGTAGGCGACGTACAGGACGCCGTTCGCGACGGCGGCGCGCTCCGTCCCGCCGCGGTCGTCGATCGTGGTGGCGCCGTCCGGGTCGACCGGGGTCTCGCCGACGAGGACGAGGAGCGCGGCGGGGCGCTCCTGCGCGTCGTCGGGGAGAGGGTTGCCGCGGACGATCTTGCGCAGCCGCTCGGTCGTGAGCACGGCGACGGCGGCGTCGACGCCGAAGCGTTCGGCGACGGCGTCGTGCAGGAGCCGCGCGACGTCGTCGGGACCGGTCGCGCCCGAGGTCCCGGGCGCGACGACGAGGTTGCCGCTGTTGACGACCGTGCGGGCGTGCGCGAACCCGAGCTCGCCCGCGAGATCGCGCAGCGCGGTCGACGGGACCTTGCGCCCCCCCACGTTCACGGCGAACAGCAGGGCGACGTAGGCGGTCACGACGCCGTCCCCGGTCGTCGGTGGGACCACGGCGCGGCCTCCTCGAGGCGGGCGGCGAGGTCGAGGAGGAGCGCGTCGTCCCCGTGGTCGGCGCCGAGCATGACGCCCACGGGGACGGTGGCGGACGACTCGTCGGGGTCGGTCACGTGCGCCTCGCCGAGCGGGAGCGAGATCGCGGGCCGGCCGGTGAGGTTCCACACGCTCGTCCAGGGGGTGAACGCGGTCTGCGCGGCGAAGTCGGCGGCCGGGTCGTCGTCGATCCGCTGGCTACCGACGAGCGCGGGCGGCTGCGCGAGCGTGGGGGAGAGCACGACGTCGACCCCGGCCCAGGCGGCGGCGACCTCCCGCGTGAGCTGCTGCACCCCGGCGAGGGCGGTGGCGTACGCGAGCCCGCTCACGCCGCGCCCGCGCTCGCGCAGCCACCGCGTGAGCGGGACGAGCAGGTGCTCGCGGTCCGGCGGGACGGGGGCCTGGAGCGCGCCGACCGACCACAGGGCGGCGAACGCGTCCCAGCGCTCGGCGCCGAACGGCGGGGGGATCTCGACGACGTCGTGCCCGAACCCTGCGAGGAGCGCGGCGGTCGTGCGGGCCGCGTCCGCGCACGCGGGGTGCACGGGCGCGTCGGCGGCGATCACGGGGTCGAGCAGGAGCCCGACGCGGAGCCGCCGCCCCGACGGTGCGGCGGCCAGGCGTGCGGTGAACGTGTCGCCCGGCCACGGGCGCGCGAGGACGTCGAGGAACGCCGCGGCGTCCCGGACCGACCGGGTGAGGACGCCGTGCGTGGCGAGCCCCGCTCCGTCGACCCCGTACGGCCCGGGGCTCACGAGCCCGCGCGACGGCTTGAGCCCGACCAGCCCGCACGCGCTGGCGGGGATCCGCAGCGAGCCGCCACCGTCGCTCCCGTGCGCGACGGGGACGACGTGTGCCGCGACCGCGGCTGCGGCGCCGCCGCTCGACCCGCCCGCGGACCGCGCGAGGTCCCACGGCGTCCGGGCCGTGGGCCCGACGTCGGGCTCGGTGTAGCAGGGCAGGCCGAGCTCCGGGGTGGTCGTCTTGCCGACCATGACGGTGCCCGCCGCGCGCAGGAGCGTCGCGACGCCGTCGTCGTAGGGCGCCGGGAACGGGTCGATCGCGGCCGACCCGGCGCGGATCGGCACGCCCTCGACCATGGTGAGGTCCTTGACCGGGCACGGGACGCCGAGGAACGGCGGCGGCGCGCCCGGCTCCGTGGACGCGGCGACGAGGGAGCCCGCGCGACGTGCCGCGACGAGCGCGGCCTCCGCGGCGAGCGCCTGGGTGCGCGCGAGGTCGGCGGTGACGACGGTGAACGCTCCGACGTCTGCGCCGACGCCCGTGGCGGCGTCGAGCGTCGCGTCGAGCACCTCCGTGGGGGAGGCGTCGCCGCTCCGGAGCGCGTGGGCGAGGGCGGTCGCGTCGAGGTCGAGCAGGTCGGTGACGCTCATGCCTCGTGAACCTACGCGGCGGGCCACGACCGCGCGAACCGCCCGGGGTCGACACCCCGCCGGGTCCCGGCGTATATTCCAGTCGGAATATTCCTCGCGGACCTCCTGGTCCGGGCCGCCTGCCCGCACCGTCCGCCGCCCCCGCCGTGAACCCGTCCCGGAGACGACCGTGCCCGCACCGCGCCTGAGCCCCACGGCGACCCTCGTGCTCGCCGTGCTGCTCGACCAGCCCATGCACCCGTACGAGATGCTCGTACGCCTGCGCAAGCGGCGCGACGACCGGCTCGTCCGGCTCAACCCGGGCGCCGTCTACCACGCGGTCGACCGGCTCGAGCGCGACGGCCTCGTCGAGCGCGCGGGCGTCGACCGCGACGGCAACCGGCCCGAGCGCACCGTCTACGCCATCACCGACGCGGGCGTCGCTGCGCACCACGACCGCACGCGCGACCTCGTCCGCGAGACGCCGCCCGAGTACCCGGCGTTCCCGGTGGGGCTCGCGCTCGTGCACGACCTCCCGCTCGACGACGCCCTCGCCCTCCTGCGGGAGCGCCGGGCAGCGCTCGCGGCCGCGACGGACGGGGTGCGCGAGCACCTCGACGGCGTCGTCGCGCGCGGGCTGCCCCGGCGCTACCTGCTCGACGCGTCGTTCCAGCTCCACCAGGCCGCGGCCGAGATCGCGTGGCTCGACGCGACGGTCGCCGACCTCGAGTCGGGCGCGCTGAGCTGGACCGACCAGCCCGCGCCCGCGTTCCGCTTCCCCCGCACGACCTCACCTCAGGAGCCCTCGTGACCACTCCCGCCCCGGGCAGCAGCCCGAGCACGGCCCCGGCACCCGCCGACGCCGGCTCGCGCGTCGTGCCCCTCGTCGACCTCCACGGCCGCAGCGCCTGGAGCATCCTGCCGCCGCTCATCCTCGGTTTCTTCATGATCATGGTCGACACGACCATCGTGAACATCGCCGTCCCGACGCTCCAGACCGAGCTCGACGCGTCGCTCGTCGCGGTGGGCTGGGTGAACAGCGCCTACCTGCTCTCCTACGCCGTGCTGCTCCTGCTCGCCGGGCGCCTCGGCGACCGGTACGGCCCCAAGCCCGTGTTCGTCGTCGGGCTCGCGGTCTTCACGATCGCGTCCGCGTGGTGCGGGTTCTCGGGATCCATCGAGATGCTCATCGCGGCGCGCGTGGTCCAGGGCGTCGGCGCGGCGCTCATGACGCCGCAGACCATGGCGATGATCACGCGCGTCTTCCCTCCGCGGCAGCGCGGTGCGGCCATGGGCCTGTGGGGCGCGACCGCCGGCGTCGCGACGATCGCCGGACCGCTGCTCGGCGGCGTGTTCGTCGAGTCGTGGGGCTGGGAGTGGATCTTCTTCGTCAACGTGCCGGTCGGCGTCGTCGCGCTGTGGTTCGCGCTCACGCGCCTGCCGCGCCTCGCGACGAACAAGCGCTCGTTCGACGTCCTCGGCGTCGTGCTCTCGGTCGTCGGGCTGTTCGCCGTCGTCTTCGGGCTCCAGGAGGGCGAGACGTACGACTGGGGCACCATCGCCGGGCCGATCACGGTCTGGGGCGTCATCGGCGCCGGGCTGCTCGTGCTCGTGGGCTTCGTCCTGTGGCAGCGCCACCTCGGCGACGGCGCGCTCCTGCCCCTGCGGCTCTTCCACTCCCGCAACTTCTCGCTCGCGAACGTCGCGGGCATGTCCGTCTCGTTCGCGATGATCGGGATCTTCTTCCCCCTGACGATCTACCTGCAGTCGATCCTCGGGCTGTCGCCGCTGCACGCCGCCCTCGTCAACCTGCCGGGGTCGCTCGTGTCGGGGATCGTGGCGCCGCTCGCGGGTCGCCTGTCCGACAGGGTGCCCGCCAAGTGGGTCGTGGCGACCGGGTTCGGCGTCCTCGCGGTCGCGATCGGGTGGCTCGCCCTGGTCGTGGGCCCGGGGGTGTCGGTCGTGACGATCGTGCTGCCCATGACGCTGTTCGGCATCGGCACCGGCTGCGTGTTCTCGCCGCTCGCCAACCTCGCGACGTCGGGCCTCGACCACCGCACCGCGGGCGCCGGGGCGGGCGCGTTCAACACCACGCGTCAGGTGGGCGGCGTCATCGGCTCGGCGGCGATCGTCGCGACCCTCACCGCGCGCCTCGCCGTCACCCTCCCCGCCGCCGCGCAGGACGCGGCGGCCTCCCTCCCCGAGCAGTTCCGCCAGCAGTTCGTCGGCGGCTTCGCGAACGCGGGGTCGCTCCAGGGCGGCCAGGGCGGCTCCTTCCCGCTCCCGCCCGGGGTGCCCGACGACGTCGCGCGCCAGGTGACCGACGCCGCCACCGCCGCGTTCCACCAGGGGTTCGCGACCGCCGTCGGGCAGACGCTCGCGGTCACGGCCGCGGTCCTGGTGCTCGGCTTCGTGTGCGCGATCGCGATGGCACCGAAGCACGTCGAGCACTGACCCGCGAGATCGGCCCGTACGTCGCGAGATCGGCCTCCCGAGGGTCGATCTCGAACGCTCGGGCCGATCTCGTGGCGCACGCGTCCGGACCACCGCGTGAACGGAGGGTTAAACCTCGCCCCGGAGGCGTGTCGGGGGTGGTGAGCGGAATCACACGGGCGTAGTTTCGAGGAGACGGACGGCACCACCGCCGTCCTCCGGGAGGCCAGCCGATGGGGTTCACGCTCCGCTCAGGAGGGCCGGCACCGGCGCTGCTGAGCCGTGGCACCCACGGCCCGACGGCCGGTCGCCCGCCTCGCCCAGAGAGAGAACGGCGCCCGCGCGCCGGAGGGGAGCCCTCGTGGTCCGCACCTCACCCACCACCCCCACCCCGCAGGACGACGCGCGAGACGACGCGCGCCGCACGTTCGTCGTCGACACCTCGGTCCTGCTGAGCGACCCCCGCGCGATCGGGCGGTTCGCCGAGCACGACGTCGTCCTCCCGGTCGTCGTCATCACCGAGCTGGAGGCCAAGCGCCACCACGCGGAGCTCGGGTACTTCGCCCGCAGCGCCCTGCGCATGCTCGACGACCTGCGCGTGAAGCACGGCCGCCTCGACGCCCCGATCCCGGTCGGGGACGTCGGCGGGACCCTGCGCGTCGAGCTCAACCACACCGATCCCGACGTGCTGCCCGCCGGCTTCCGGCTGGGGGACAACGACACGCGCATCCTCTCCGTCGCCGCGAACCTCGCGGCGGAGGGGCACGACGTGACGGTCGTGTCCAAGGACCTGCCGATGCGGGTCAAGGCGTCGGCGGTCGGGCTGCGCGCGGAGGAGTACCGCCACGAGCTCGCCGTCGACTCGGGCTGGACGGGCATGGGGGAGATCTCCTTCACGGACGCCGAGGCGGCGTCGCTCTGGGAGCACGAGTCGGTCGAGCTCACGAGCCTCGACCCGGAGGTCGTCGAGGCCGCCGGACCGCTGCACTGCCACACGGGCCTCGTGGTGCACTCGCCGCGCGGCTCCGCGCTCGGCCGCGTCACGGCGGACAAGCACGTGCAGCTCGTGCGCGGCGACCGCGAGCTCTTCGGTCTGCACGGCCGCTCGGCGGAGCAGCGCGTCGCGATCGACCTGCTCCTCGACGAGTCCGTCGGCATCGTGTCGCTCGGCGGCCGGGCGGGGACGGGCAAGTCGGCGCTCGCGCTGTGCGCAGGGCTGGAGGCGGTCATGGAGCGTCGGCAGCACCGCAAGGTCATGGTGTTCCGCCCGCTCTACGCGGTGGGCGGCCAGGAGCTCGGGTACCTCCCCGGCTCCGAGGCCGAGAAGATGAACCCGTGGGCGCAGGCCGTCTACGACACGCTCGGCGCGCTCGTCTCGCCCCAGGTGCTGGACGAGGTGATCGACCGCGAGATGCTCGAGGTGCTGCCGCTCACCCACATCCGCGGGCGGTCGCTGCACGACGCGTTCGTCATCGTCGACGAGGCCCAGTCGCTCGAGCGCAACGTGCTGCTCACGGTCCTCTCGCGCATCGGGCAGTCGTCGCGCGTCGTCCTCACGCACGACGTCGCGCAGCGCGACAACCTGCGCGTCGGGCGGCACGACGGCGTCGCCGCGGTCATCGAGGCGCTCAAGGGCCACCCGCTGTTCGCGCACGTGACGCTCACGCGCTCCGAGCGCTCGCCCGTCGCGGCGCTCGTCACGGAGATGCTCGAGTCGATCGAGGTCTGAGGCGCGTCGCACGCGCGTCTCCGGAGGCGGGTGAAATCTCCGCGGACGGATCCACGGGCCCACCACGGCACGCTACGCCTCGGCCGCCGTCGTGGTGGGCGCCGTGCCCGTCACTCGACTTCCCGGAGGAAGCCCCCATGTCCGTCCCCGTCTCGAACCAGGCCACGAGCCCCAAGCTCCTGCTGCCCGCGGTGCTGCTCTGCTTCTTCCTCGGCACGCTGGGCCTGCACCGCTTCTACGTCGGGAAGATCGGCACGGGCGTGCTCATGATCCTCACGCTCGGCGCGTTCGGGGTCTGGACCCTCGTCGACCTCATCATGCTGATCGTCGGCGCGTTCCGGGACAAGGAGGGGCGCAAGCTCACCCAGTGGACCTGAGCGAAGGCTGAACGACGCGGGCCGGGTGCGAACGCACCCGGCCCGCGTCGTGCCGTCTCCGCGGTGCGTCAGGCCTGCGGCGGGCGCGTCATCGACAGCACGTCGAGCGCCTCGTCGAGCTGCGCCTCGGTGACCTCGCCGCGCTCGACGAAGCCGAGGTCGATCACGGCCTGGCGGACGGTGAGGCCCTCCTTGACGGAGTGCTTCGCGACCTTCGCCGCCGCCTCGTAGCCGATCACGCGGTTGAGCGGCGTGACGATCGACGGCGACGACTCGGCGAGCGCGAGCGCCCGCTCGACGTTCGCGGTGATCCCCGCGACGGTCTTGTCGGCGAGCACGCGGGACGCGTTCGCGAGGAGGCGGATCGACTCGAGGACGCCCTGGGCGATGACGGGGATCTGCACGTTGAGCTCGAACGAGCCCGACGCGCCGGCCCACGCCACGGTCGCGTCGTTGCCGATCACGCGCGCGGCGACCATGAGCACGGCCTCCGGGACGACCGGGTTGACCTTGCCCGGCATGATCGAGCTGCCCGGCTGCAGGTCGGGGATGAAGATCTCGCCGAGGCCCGTGTTGGGGCCGGAGCCCATCCAGCGCAGGTCGTTGCAGATCTTGGTGAGCGACACGGCGATCGTGCGCAGCGCGCCGGACAGCTCGACGAGGCCGTCGCGCGAGGACTGCGCCTCGAAGTGGTCGCGCGCCTCGGTGAGCGGCAGGCCGGTGTCCTCGACGAGCAGCGCGATGACGCGCTGCGGGAACCCGGCGGGCGTGTTGATGCCCGTGCCGACGGCGGTGCCGCCGAGCGGGACCTCCGCCGCGCGGGGGAGCGCCGCCTCGAGGCGCTCGACGCCGTAGCGGATCGCGGCGGCGTAGCCGCCGAACTCCTGCCCGAGCGTGACGGGGGTGGCGTCCATGAGGTGGGTGCGGCCCGACTTCACGACGGTCGCGAACTCCGCCGACTTGGCCTCGAGCGTCTCGGCGAGGTGGCCGAGCGCGGGCACGAGGTCCCGCACGACGCCCGCGGTGGCGGCGACGTGCACCGACGTGGGGAACACGTCGTTGGAGGACTGCGACGCGTTGACGTGGTCGTTCGGGTGCACGTCGCGCCCGAGCGAGCGCGTGGCGAGCGTCGCGAGGACCTCGTTCGTGTTCATGTTCGACGACGTCCCGGACCCCGTCTGGTAGACGTCCACCGGGAAGTGGGCGTCGTGCGCGCCGGAGGCGACCTCGTCGGCCGCGGCGACGATGGCGGCGGCGACGTCCTCGTCGAGCACGCCGAGCTCGGCGTTCGCGCGGGCCGCGGCCTTCTTCACGCGCGCGAGGGCCTCGATGTGGCCGCGCTCGAGCGGGGTGCCGGAGATCGGGAAGTTCTCCACGGCGCGCTGCGTCTGCGCGCGGTAGAGAGCCTGCGCGGGGACGCGCACCTCGCCCATGGTGTCGTGCTCGATGCGGTACTCGGTCGTCGGTGCGGCCTCGCCGGCGGCGGCGCCGGAGGCCTCGGGAGATGCAGTCATGGGGCCATCCTGCCGCACCGCGCGCGGGCTCCCGCAACCCGCGTGACCGAGGTCACGCGGGGCGCAGGCGGGCAGGCCGAGGGCCGGTGCCGGGGCCTCAGTCGTCGGCGAGCGGTGCCTCGCCGACGTCGCCCACGACGTCGACCAGGCGGGCGCGGCCCTCGGCGAAGTCGTACTCGACGCCGACGATCGCGCAGCGCCCCTCCGCGACCGCGGCCGCGAGCCCGGCGGAGTACGAGTGGAGCATGTCGACCGTGTTGCGCACGTGCTCGCGGCGCAGCACGGCCGGGTCGAGGTTCTCCAGCGAGCCGTTCCCGGCGCCGGTGATCTTCGCGATCGACGGGATGACGCGGTCGACCACGGCGCGGACGAACCCGTCCGCCTGGGCGCCGGTCGTCAGCGTGTCCACCGCGGCACCGACGGCGCCGCACGAGTCGTGCCCCAGCACCACGACGAGGGGCACGGACAGGAGCTCGACCCCGTACTCGATCGACCCGAGCACGGTCGTGTCGACGACGTGGCCCGCGGTGCGCACGACGAACATGTCGCCCAGGCCCTGGTCGAAGATGATCTCCGCCGCGACGCGCGAGTCCGAGCACCCGAACAGCACGGTGTGGGGGTGCTGCGACGCCGACGTCTCCCGCCGTCGGTCCGCGCCCTGCGACGGATGGAGCGGGGCGTCCGCGACGAACCGGTCGTTGCCGGCGCGCAGGGTCGCCCAGGCCTCGGCCGGGGTGAGGGGGGCGGGGGTCGGAGAGGCAGACGTCATGGCCTCATGATCGCAGCCTGCGTCCGCGCAGGCCGGAGCCGTTCGCATGGCGAACCACCGGGGCCGGGTGTAGCCATGGAGGGGGACGCCGGGAGACCGGCTGGCCGCGACCGAGGGGAGCTGACGTGCGTCGACGCACCCGAGCGCTCGCCGTCCTCGTCGCCGTGGGGCTCGTGGCGCCGCTCGCCGCGTGCGGCCCGGGCGACGACGGGACGCCGGTGCTCACGTGGTACATCAACCCGGACAACGGGGGGCAGGCCGACATCGCCGCGTCCTGCACGGAGGCCGCCGGGGGCGCGTACCGGATCCAGACCGAGCTCCTCCCGCGCGACGCCGCGTCGCAGCGCGAGCAGCTCGCCCGCCGCCTCGCGGCGAAGGACTCGTCGATCGACATCATGAGCCTCGACCCGGTCTTCATCGCGGAGTTCGCGGAGGCCGACTTCCTCGCGCCGGTGCCCGCCGACGTGGCCGACGCGACGACGCAGGACGTCGTGCAGGGCGCGATCGACGCGTCGACGTGGAAGGACGAGCTGGTCGCCATCCCGTTCTGGGCCAACACCCAGCTCCTCTGGTACCGCAAGTCGGTCGCCGAGGCCGCGGGGCTCGACATGTCGCAGCCCGTCACGTGGGACCAGATCATGAAGGCCGCGCAGGACCAGGACAAGCTCCTCGCGGTCCAGGGCGCCAAGGCAGAGTCGCTCACGGTGTGGATCAACGCGCTCGTCGAGGGCGCGGGCGGGCACATCCTCGAGAACCCGGAGGCGCCGGCGGACGAGGTGAAGCTCGGCCTCGACACCGACGCGGGCAAGGCGGCCGCGACCATCATCGGCGAGATCGGCACGTCCGGCGTGGGCGGCCCCGGGCTGCCGAGCGAGGACGAGCCGGCGTCCCTGACGAAGTTCCAGGGCGACAGCGGGTCGTTCATGGTCAACTGGCCGTTCGTCTGGTCCTCCACCCAGGGCGCGGTCGACGCGGGGTCGCTCGACCAGTCCCTGCTCGACGACATCGGCTGGGCCCTCTACCCGCAGACCACGGAGGGCGAGGACGCCCGCCCGCCCTACGGCGGCATCTCGCTCGGCATCGGCGCGTTCGGCAAGCACACCGACCTCGCGTACGAGGCGGCGCAGTGCATCGTCAGCCCGGAGAACCAGGCCGAGTACTTCGTGACCAACGGGAACCCCGCCGCGAGCATCAAGGCCTACGACGACCCCGACGTCCAGAAGGCGTTCCCCATGTACGACGTCATCCGCGACTCGCTCGACCAGGCCGCGCCGCGACCGCAGACGCCGTTCTACAACGAGGTCTCCACGGGCCTGCAGCAGACGTGGTACCCACCGGCGTCCGTCGACCCCGACACGACCCCGCAGCAGTCCACCGAGTTCATCACCGCCGTCCTGCGAGGGGAGCGACTCCTGTGAACGCCGGACCTCCCGCCGAGCCCGCACCCCGCGGCCGGCACGCCACGCCGTCGACCACGACCGATGAGGCGTCAACCCGTCGCGAGACCGGCCGCGAGTCCCGGGACGACGCCCGCGGCGCGCCCGACGCCGCCGCGAAGGCCGCGCGCAGCGACCGGGCCCGCGCCGAGGCACGCCTCGGGTGGTACCTCGCCGGGCCGGCGTTCGTCGTCATGCTCGCCGTGACGCTGTACCCGATCCTGCAGGCGGTCTACGACTCGCTCTTCAACTACAAGCTCACCGCCCCGGACGACCGCGCGTTCGTCGGGCTCAACAACTACGTCGTGATCCTCACGGACCCCGTGTGGTGGAAGGCCCTGTGGGTCACCGTCCTCATCACCGTGATCACCGTCGCGATCGAGCTCGTCCTGGGCTTCGCGCTCGCGCTCGTCATGCACCGCGCGATCAAGCGCCTGCGCGGGCTGCTGCGCACCGCGATCCTCGTGCCGTACGGGATCATCACGGTCGTCTCGGCGTTCGCGTGGTTCTACGCGTTCGACATCACGTCCGGGTACGTCAACCACTGGTTCGACTGGGTCCCGGGGATCGGCCCCGACCTCAACTGGTTCGCGCAGCAGGGCACGAGCCTGTTCGTCATCATCATGTCCGAGGTCTGGAAGACGACGCCGTTCATCTCCCTCCTGCTCCTCGCCGGCCTGGCGCAGGTGCCGGGCGACCTCGAGGAGGCCGCGAAGGTCGACGGCGCGACCGCGTGGCAGCGGTTCACGCGCGTCATCGTGCCGAACATGAAGGCCGCGATCATGGTCGCCGTCCTGTTCCGCGCGCTCGACGCGTTCCGCATCTTCGACAACGTCTTCATCATGACGAACGGCGCCAACGGCACCGAGGTGCTGTCGCTGCTCGCCTACCGCACGTCGATCGGCCAGCTCCAGATCGGCATGGGATCGGCCATCTCGGTGCTGCTGTTCCTGTGCGTCGTGCTCATCTGCTTCATCGCGATCAAGCTCTTCAAGGTGGATCTCGCCGGCGCGAGGGGGGAGAAGTGATGGGCAGCGTCCTCAGCACCCGGGCCAAGATCTGGTGGGCCGTCATCACGGTCGTCGTCCTCGTCGGCGCGCTGTTCCCCGTGCTGTCGATCTTCATGACGAGCTTCAAGGCGTCGAGCGACATCAACTCCGGGACGTTCCTCCCGCCGCGGTGGAGCACCGAGAACTACGAGCAGATCCTCGCGTCGGGCGGCTCGGCGCAGGAGCTGTTCCTCTCCGCCCTGCGCAACTCGATCGGCATCTCGCTCATCGCGACCGTCATCGCCGTCGTGCTCGCGACGCTGTGCGCCTACGCGATCGCCCGGCTCGACTTCCCGGGCAAGCGCCTCATCCTCACGACGGCGCTCGGCGTCTCGATCTTCCCGGTCGTCTCGATCGTCACGCCGCTGTTCAACCTCTGGCGCAACATCGGCCTGTACGACACGTGGCTCGGCCTCATCATCCCGTACCTGTCGCTCACGCTCCCGATCTCCATCTGGACGCTCGCGGCGTTCTTCCGGCAGATCCCGTGGGAGCTGGAGCAGGCCGCGCAGGTCGACGGGGCGACCCCCTGGCAGGCGTTCCGCAAGGCGATCGTGCCGCTCGCGGCGCCCGGCGTCTTCACGACGGCGCTCATCGCCTTCTTCATCGCGTGGAACGACTTCGTCTACGGCATCTCGCTCACGTCGACCAGCGCCGCGCGCCCGGTCCCGGCGGCGCTGGCGTTCTTCACCGGAGCGTCGTACTTCGAGGAGCCGACCGGCGCGATCTCCGCGGCGGCCGTCGTCGTGACGATCCCGGTCGTCGTCCTCGTCGTGCTCTTCCAGCGCCAGATCGTCTCCGGCCTGACCCAGGGGGCGGTGAAGGGATGAGCACCACCGCCCTGCCGCCCGCCCCGCAGCCCGCCGCGGCACCGCCGCGCCCCGCCCGCGCCGTCGCGCACCGTGCCGCACGCCGAACCCGAGGAGAGAGCTGATGGCGTCGATCACCCTCAAGGACATCGTCAAGCGCTACGGCGACGGGTTCCTCGCGGTGGACCGCGTGAACCTCGACATCGCCGACGGCGAGTTCGTCATCCTCGTCGGCCCGTCCGGCTCGGGGAAGTCGACGGTCCTGCGCATGATCGTCGGGCTCGAGGACATCACCTCCGGCGAGCTCGACATCGACGGCACGCGCGTCAACGAGAAGGCGCCGCGCGAGCGCGACCTCGCGATGGTGTTCCAGAACTACGCGCTGTACCCGCACCTCACGGTCGCGGAGAACATCGCGTTCCCGCTGCGCCTCGCCAAGGGCAAGCACAGCGAGGAGGAGATCCGCGAGAAGGTCGAGCGCGCGGCCGACATGCTCGACCTCCGCGAGCACCTGGACCGCAAGCCCGCGAACCTGTCGGGCGGCCAGCGCCAGCGCGTCGCGATGGGGCGCGCGATCGTGCGCGACGCGAAGGCCTTCCTCTTCGACGAGCCGCTGTCCAACCTCGACGCCAAGCTGCGCGGGCAGACGCGCACGGAGATCGCCCGGCTCCAGCGGCGCCTCGGCACGACGACCGTCTACGTCACGCACGACCAGACCGAGGCCATGACGCTGGGCGACCGCGTCGCGGTGCTGCGCCGCGGCGTCCTCCAGCAGGTCGCGAGCCCGCGCGGGCTCTACGAGCAGCCCGTCAACCTGTTCGTCGCGGGGTTCATCGGCACGCCGCCCATGAACTTCCTGCCGGGCGAGGTGTCGGGCGGGCGGATCACGCTGCCGTTCGGCGAGTTCGACATGCCGGAGAACGTCGCGTCGGTCGTGGGCGACCGGAGCCTCGTCATCGTGGGTCTGCGGCCCGAGCACTTCGAGGACGCGCGGCTCGTGGACCCGTCCAAGAAGGACCGCGGCCACACGTTCGAGATCCAGATCGACGTCACCGAGTGGCTCGGGGCGGAGCTCTACGCGTACGTGCCGTTCGACATGCACGAGTCCGTGAAGGGCCAGCTCGAGGAGCTGGACCGCGAGCTCGACGGCGAGGGCCTGCGCAGCCAGTTCGTCGTCGCCCTGGACTCCGCGTCGCGCGTGCGCGACGGCGACACCACGGAGCTGTGGTTCGACCCGACGAAGATGATGATCTTCGACCCCGAGACGAGCGAGAACCTCACGCGCGACGACGCCGAGGCCGACCGCATCGAGGAGGAGAACGCCGAGGACCGCAAGCGGTCGCTCGAGCGGGCCCAGAAGCAGGACGCCCAGGTCTGAGGTGCCGCGTCGGCCGCCCGGGCGACCCGTCCGGGCGGCCGACGCGCGCCGGGAGACCGGCTCAGGCAGGCGCGAGCTCGGCGCGGCGCGGCGGGTTGGCGCCGGCGCGCGAGACGGTGACGGCGGCGACGGCGGCGCAGCGCTCGAGGAGGCGGGTGAGCGTGGCCGCGTCGACGGCGCGCAGCGCGTCGCGGCGGTCGGCGCCGAGCAAGCCGGCGTCCCAGAGCCCGTCCAGGAGCGCGCCCATGAAGGAGTCGCCCGCGCCGACGGTGTCCACGACCTCGACCCGCGGGGCCGTGACGCGCTGCTCGCCTGCCGCGGTCAGGGCGAGGGCGCCCTCGCCGCCGTAGGTGACCACGACGAGCGCGGGGCCGAGCGCGAGCCAGTCGCGCGCGACCGCGACGGGGTCCGTCCCGGGCACGAGCCAGGCGAGGTCCTCGTCGCTGACCTTGACGACGTCGGCGAGCGCGACGAGCGCCTCGATCCGGGCGCGGGCGTCGGCGGGGTCGCCCATGAGCGCGGGGCGGGCGTTGGGGTCGTAGGTGATCGTGGCGGTGTCGCGCGCGGCAGCGACCAGGGCGCGCACGTCGGACGCGCCGGGCTCCAGGACGGCGGCGATCGAGCCGGTGTGCACGGCGAGCGTGCCAGCGCCCGGGGCGGTGCCGGCCGGGACGCGCCACTCCAGGTCGAACTCGTAGGTGGCGGCGCCCTGGCCGTCGAGGTGGGCGGTGGCGACGCTGGTCCGGTCGGCGCGGGTGCTGCCGGGGGCGAGGGTCACGGCGGAGTCGTCGAGCCAGGACCGGACCGCCTCTCCGTGGGCGTCGGTCCCGAGCCAGGTGGCCAGGCGCGCGTCGCGCCCGAGCCGCCCGAGGGTGAGGGCGACGTTGGCGAGGCTCCCGCCGGGGTGCTCGTCGACGCTGCCGTCGGCGCGGTGCACCACGTCGATCAGCGCCTCGCCGACGACGAGCACGTGCTCGCCGTCCGCACGGGTGCCGTCGGTCGCAGGGGCGGCGGGGGAGGTGCTCATCGGTCGTCTCCGGTGGTGTCGTCGGGGGCCTCGTCGGACTCGTCGTGCGTGCCTCCCGCGTCCTGGGAGCGTGCGGCGTCGAGCCGGGCCCGCGCACCGTCGAGCCACTCCTGGCAGCGCGCGGCCAGCGCCTCGCCGCGCTCCCAGAGCGCGAGCGACGCCTCGAGCGGCTCGCCGCCGGCCTCGAGCCGCGCGACGACCTGCACGAGCTCGTCGCGCGCCTGCTCGTAGGAGAGCGTCGCGACGTCGGTCGTGACAGCGTTGTCAAAGGAAGTCACGGCAGTATTCAACCCCATCTGTGCGTCATGGTCGGACCGGGCGTCCGGGAACTGGGCGCCGCGGGGTGCGGGACGCGGCTCACGGCGCGCCCCGGGAGGCGTCGGGCGAGGGCTCGCCGTCGTGCGTGGCGGTCACCGCGGCCTCGAGCGCGCCGCGCGCGAGCCGCACGCGGACGACGTCGCCCGCCGCGACGTCGTCGGGGGAGCGGACCACGTGTCCGTCCGCCCGCTGCACGACGGCGTACCCCCGCTCGAGCGTCGACGCCGGTGACAGGGCCCGGACCTGGGCCTCCAGCCGACCGACCTCGCCGGAGGCGCGGACGAGCCGCGTGTCGAGAGCGCGTCGCGCGCGGTCGCGCAGCGCGGCCACCCGCTCGGCGTGGTCGGCGAGCATCGTGCCGGGGGTGGCCAGCACTGGGCGGGACCGGAGGCCGTCCAGCAGCGCCTGCTCACGCGCGACGCGCCCGGCGATCGCCGTCCGAAGCCGGTGGCGCCCCTGGGCCAGGCGTGCCCGCTCCTCCGCGACGTCCGGGACGACGCGCCTCGCGGCGGCCGTCGGCGTCGAGGCGCGGTAGTCCGCCACGAGGTCGAGGATCGGGCTGTCCGTCTCGTGGCCGATCGCGCTCACGAGCGGCGTGCGGCACGCCGCCGCCACCCGGACGAGGGCCTCGTTCGAGAACGGCAGCAGGTCCTCCACCGCTCCGCCGCCGCGCGCGACGACGATCACCTCGACGTCCGGGTCGGCGTCCAGCGCGCGGATCGCGTCGCCCACCTGCTGGACGGCGTGCGCCCCCTGGACCGCGACCTCCCGGATCTCGAACCGGACCCGGGGCCAGCGGGCGCGCGCGTTGACCACCACGTCGTGCTCGGCCTTGGACTCCCGGCCGCACACCAGCCCGACGACCTTCGGCAGGAACGGCAGCGGCCGCTTGCGGTCGGCGTCGAACAGCCCCTCGGCGGCGAGGACGCGCTTGAGGTGCTCGATGCGCGCGAGCAGGTCGCCGACGCCCACCGGACGGATCTCGCGCGCCTGGAGCTGGAGCGAGCCGCGCCGCGTCCAGAAGACCGGCTTGGCGTGCACGACGACGTGCGCGCCCTCCGCGAGCGGCGTGCCGTCCAGCACGCGCGTGGCCGCGGACACGGGCAGCGACATGTCCAGGTCCGTGTCGCGCAGCGTGAGGAAGGCGGTCGACGTCCCCGGCCTCCGGTTGAGCTGCACGACCTGGCCCTCGACCCACACGGGAGCCATCCGCTCCACGTACTGCTCGATCTTGCGGGCGAGGAGCCGCACCGGCCACGGGTGCTCCGGACTCGTCTCGAGCGCGCGCGCCGGGAGCGGGCCGCGGTCCCCGGGCCGGGAGCCCCGCGCGGACGAGGCGCCCGGCCGGGGGGCGTCGTCGGGCAGGGGGAGCGAGGCGGTCACGGGTCCAGCCTGCCGCACCCCACCCACGCCCACCCGGCGCGCCCGCCCGTCGGCACGTCCGCCGCCGGGTCCGCGTGGTCGCTCACGGGGCGAGCAGGTCGACCGTCACCAGCAGGTACCCCTGGGCGCGCAGGTCGTCGATGATGCCCGGCACGGCGTCGACCGTCGTGGCGTGGATGTCGTGCATGAGGACGACGCTCCCCGGCCGGGCGCCCTCCACGGCGCGCCGCCGGGTCTCCGCGGCGTCCTTGGTCTTCCAGTCGAGCGTGTCCAGGTTCCAGAGGATCACCTGCAGCCCCGTGCGGGTCGCGACCGACCGGACGCGGTCGTCGACGTCGCCGTAGGGCGGGCGCAGGAACGTCGGCGTCGCGCCGGACGCCGTGGTGATCGCCTCCTGCGTGCGCTCGAGCTCGGCGCGCACCTCGTCGTCGTCGAGCGTCGTGAGCTGGGGGTGGTCCCAGGTGTGGTTCGCGAGCAGGTGCCCCGCCGCGGCCGTGTCCCGCACCACGTCGGGGCGCTTCTCGACGTTGGTCCCGACGAGGAAGAACGTCGCGGTGACGTGCTTCTCCGCGAGCGTCTGCAGCAGGCGCTCGGTGTCCGCGCCGGGCCCGTCGTCGAACGTCAGCGCGACGCAGCGGTCGACCGTGCAGTCCACGCCCTGCGCGCGCCCCAGCTCGCGGCGCTGCTGCAGTGTCAGCGCCAGCCGGTCGCTCCAGACCGCCTCGGTGGCGCCGAGCACGGCGTCCCGCTGCGCCACCGTCTCGGCGACGGGAGCGCCGCCCACGCCGGCGTCGAGCGTCGTGCCGGCGGCGGCGAGCGCGGTGTCGAGCGCCGTGCGGTGCGCCTCGTCCGAGACGAGCCCGGCCGACTCCGCGAGCACCGGTCGCCCCTCGGCGACCGCGCCCTCGAGCCCGTCGTACGCCCACCGCTGCCACGCCGTCGCGACGTCCTGCGTCGCCACGGCGACCGCGGACGTCGCGTCGTCGAGCGCCTCCGGCGACGGTGTGGATCCAGTGACGACCTCGGACCGCCGCTCCGGCAGGTCGCGGGGGAAGAACGGGTTCGGGCGGGACAGCGCGTCGACCGTGCGGACCTCGACCGGGTACTCGACGGGCGTCCCGAGGAGCGCCGCGGCGTCCGGCAGCGCCGCCGCCAGCGGGTCCCGCACGGCGGGGTCGTCGACCTGGCCGTCGCTCTGCGTCAGCACGGCGCCGCCGACCACGTCCGCCACGAAGAGCGCGGCGAGGCGGGGCACGTACGCCGCCTCCGCGGCGGCACGGGCGGTCGCGGCGTCGCGCTCGGCCTGCTCGACGTCGGCGTGGTACCGGTCGACGGCCGCGACCCACCGGTCGTGCTCCACGGACGCCGCGAGGACCAGCGCGCCTGCCACCACGACCGCGACTCCGGGCACGAGCCACCACCACACGCGCCGTCGCGGCCGTGCCAGTCCGGCGGGCCCGGCGGGGTCGGTGGTCCCTGTGGGGCCGCTCGGGTCGGCGGCGTCGGGGGGAAGGTCGGGGTCGGTCGGGTCGGTCGGGTCGAGGTCGTCGGCCATCCCTCGATCCTCACGGGCGCCCGGAGGTCCGGCGACCGGGAGGGCCGTCCCGGTCGGGTGAGATCCGTCTCCGCGCGCCGGCCTCCTCGCGAACGCTGGGGAGGGACGGTGGAGCACCGGCGGCGGCGCTGTGAGGAGGGTGGGAGGAGGGCGGGCCCGGACGGCTGGTGACGGGCCTCACCGGGGCCGGTGCGCGGGCGCTCGCCTAGACTCGGTGGCGTGAGCGACCTTCCCGCCGGCTCGTCCGCGTACCCGTCCGACCGCCCCGCCGCCCCGTCGGGGGCAGCCCTGCCGAGCGCCGCGCCGCGCAAGCGCGTCCTGCTCGCCGCGCCCCGCGGCTACTGCGCCGGCGTGGACCGGGCCGTCGTCGCGGTCGAGAAGGCGCTCGAGCACTACGGCGCGCCCGTGTACGTGCGCAAGGAGATCGTGCACAACAAGTTCGTCGTCGAGACGCTGAGCGAGCGCGGCGCGGTCTTCGTCGACGAGACCGACGAGGTGCCAGAGGGCGCGCGAGTCGTGTTCTCGGCCCACGGCGTCTCGCCCGCGGTCAAGGCCGCCGCGGCGGCGCGCAACCTCGACACGATCGACGCCACGTGCCCGCTCGTGACGAAGGTGCACAAGGAGGCCGTGCGCTTCGCCAAGGACGACTACGACATCCTCCTCATCGGCCACACGGGGCACGAGGAGGTCGAGGGCACGGCCGGGGAGGCGCCGGACCACGTCCAGGTCGTCGACTCGCCCGACCACGTCGACGGCGTCGTGGTCCGCGACCCCGACAAGGTCGTGTGGATCTCGCAGACCACGCTGTCCGTCGACGAGACCATGGAGACGGTCCGCCGGCTGCGGGAGAAGTTCCCGACGCTCCAGGACCCGCCGAGCGACGACATCTGCTACGCGACGCAGAACCGCCAGGTCGCGGTGAAGAAGCTCGCGCCGGAGGCGGACGTCGTCATCGTCGTCGGCTCGGCGAACTCGTCGAACTCGGTCCGCCTCGTCGAGGTCGCGCTCCAGGCGGGCGCCGGGGCGTCGTACCGGATCGACCGGGCGAAGGAGATCGACCCCACCTGGCTCGACGGCGCGACGACCGTCGGGGTGACGTCGGGCGCGTCGGTGCCCGAGATCCTCGTGGACGACGTCCTCGCGTACCTCGCGGAGCGCGGGTTCGGCGAGGTCGAGGAGGTCCGCACCGCGACGGAGGACCTCATGTTCTCGCTGCCGCGCGAGCTGCGCGCCGACCTCAAGTCGTCGGGTTCCGACGGCGGCCGCCCCACCCGCGGGGGCCGCACGTCGCTCTCGGTGCAGCCCGTCTGACCCTCGTCCGCGCCGCCCGCGAGCACCGGCTCAGGCGCTCGCCTCGTCGTGCGACGACCCGCGCCGGGGCTCGGCGTCCCGGTCCTCGGGCCGCTCGTCGATCGCGACGACGGACTCGTTGACCGAGGCGAGGAGCTCGGGCGCGCTGATCGCGCTGAGCTGCGGGTTGACGGTCGCCGGGGTCGCGAGCTCGTCGTCGACGACGTGCAGGTCGGCGAAGCGGCGCGCGCTCACGAGCACGCGCGTCTCGAGCGACCCGACCGTGCGGTTGTACGCGTCGGAGGCGTTCTGGAGCTGACGCCCGAGCTTGGCGAGGTGCGACCCCATGACCGCGAGCCGGCCGTGGAGCTCCTTGCCGAGCGTGAGGACCTGCTGCGCGTTGGTGGCCAGCGCGTCCTGCCGCCACGCGTAGGCGATCGTCCGGAGCATCGCGACCATCGTCATGGGCGTCGCGATGACGACGTTCTTCGACACCGCGTGCTCGAGGAGCGACGGGTCCTGCTCGACGGCCGCCGAGAGGAACGACTCCGCGGGCACGAACATGACGACGAACTCGGGCGCCGGGCCGAACTGGTCCCAGTAGCGCTTGGCGCCGAGGTCGTCGACGTGCTTGCGCATGTGGCGGGCGTGCGCGGCGAGCCGGTCGGCGCGCACCGCGGGGTCGGTGGCGCCCTGCGCGTCGAGGTAGCCGAGGAACGCGACCTTGGCGTCGACGACGACCTGCTTGCCCCCGGCGAGGCGCACCACCATGTCGGGGCGCAGCGCGCCGTCGTCCGTCGCGACCTGGTCCTGCTCCACGAAGTCGACGTGGGGAAGCATGCCGGCCGCCTCGACCACGCGGCGGAGCTGCAGCTCGCCCCACGCGCCGCGCACCTGCGACGACCGCAGCGCGGTGACGAGCTGCGACGTCTCGGCGCGCAGCAGCTCCGACGCGTCGCGGACCCCCCGCACCTGCTCGGCGAGGCTGCCGTGCGCCGCGAGCCGTGCGCGTTCGGCCTCGGCGACCTCGGCGCGCACCTTCTCGAGCGCGCCCGCGAGCGGCTCCACGAGGTGCCGTACGGCCTCCTCGCGGCGCTCCAGCTCGGCCGCGCCCTGCTCCTGGCTGCGGCGCAGGCGCTCCTCCGCCTGGACGAGGAACTGCTCCGTGCCCGCGGCCAGCACCTTGCGCGAGAGCGCCTCGAACTGCGCCTCGAGCCGGCGGTGGTCGCCCTGCACCTCCTCGACGCGGCGCTCGGCCGCGGCCCGCAGCTCGGCGAGCTGCTGCTCGTGGGTCGCCCGCGCGAGGTCGAGACGCTCGTCGGCGCTGCGCTGGGCCGCGCCGAGCTGGCGCACGAAGCCCTCGCGCTCGGCCTCCAGCCGCTCCGCCAGACCCGCGCCGCGCGCGGCCTCCTGCTGCGCCTGGCCCAGGAGCTGGGTGAGCCGGCGGACCTCCGCCGCGGCGGCGTCGGGCGACGCGCGCCGCACGGTGAGGACGAGCACGGCGCCGCCGACGAGCCCCAGCACGAGGCCGACCGCGAAGAGGAACCATCCCGAGGTGTCCATGGCGGCACCCTCCCACGCGGGACCGACACGACGGGTCCGACACGTCGCGCGCCCGTCCCGGCGGACACGTCGTGACAAAAGGCACCGCCCGGCGTCGGGACCCTCCGCTACGTTGGCGGCATGGTCGATCCCACGCCCCTACCACCCGTCGCCCCGGCCGGCGTGCCCGCCCCCGGCCCGGTGCCCGGCACCGTGCCCGGACCCGTGACCGGGCCCGTCCCCGGGACGCAGCCCGGGCCCCCCACGCCGCCCGACCCGACCGCCGCGCTCTCGCTGCGCGGTCTCTGGAAGCGGTTCGGCGAGAAGATCGCGGTCGCCGGCATCGACCTGGACGTCCCCGCGGGCTCCTTCTACGGGCTCGTCGGGCCCAACGGCGCCGGCAAGACGACGACACTGTCCATGGCGACCGGGCTCCTGCGCCCCGACGCGGGCTCCGCGCACGTGCACGGCACCGACCTCTGGGCCGACCCCGTCGCGGGGAAGCGGCAGCTCGGCGTCCTGCCCGACGGCGTCCGGCTCTTCGACCGGCTCACCGGCGCCCAGCTCGTCACGTACGCGGGCCTGCTGCGCGGCATGGACCGCGACACCGTGGCCGAGCGCACGGCGGAGCTCCTCGCGGCGCTCGACCTCGCGAAGGACGCCACGACGTTCGTCGTCGACTACTCGGCGGGCATGACCAAGAAGATCGCGCTCGCGACCGCGCTCATCCACGCCCCGCGCACCCTCGTCCTCGACGAGCCGTTCGAGGCCGTCGACCCGGTCTCGGCCGCCAACATCCGCGACATCCTCGCGGGCTACGTCGCCAGCGGCGGGACCGTCGTCGTGTCCTCGCACGTCATGGACCTGGTGCAGCGCATGTGCGACCACGTCGCGGTCGTCGCGGGCGGCCACGTCCTCGCGGCCGGCACGGTGGACGCGGTGCGCGGCGACCAGAGCCTCGAGGACCGGTTCGTCGACCTCGTCGGCGGTCGGCAGAGCACGGAGGGCCTCGCGTGGTTGCGCAGTTCGTAAGGCTCAAGCTCACCCTGATGGGCAACACGTTCCGGCGGAGCGTGTGGCAGACCATCGGGTTCCTCGTCGGGGCGCTCTACGGCCTGTTCGTGGTGGGGATGCTCGTCGTCGGGATGGTGGTCCTCGGCACGGACGACCCCGCGCTCGCCGGGTCGATCATGATCCTCGTCGGCGCGCTCGCCGTCCTCGGGTGGTGGGTGATTCCGCTCTTCGCGTTCGGGGTGGACGCCACCCTGGACCCGCAGCGCTTCGTCCTCTTCGGCATCCCGCAGCGCCGGCTCCTCGCCGGGCTCGCCGTGGCGGGCGTCGTGTCGATCCCCGGGATCGTCACCGCCCTCGCCGCGCTCGGCGTCTCCTTCGCGTGGTGGCGCACGCCCCTCGCGGTGCTCGCCGCGCTCGTCGGGGCCGTCCTCGCGGTGGCGCTCTGCGTCGTTGGCTCCCGGGCCACGACGACGGCCCTCGCCCCGCTGCTCGAGTCGCGCCGCTACCGCGAGGTCGTGACGATCGCGGCGTTCGTGCCGCTCGTCCTCGTCGGGCCCGCCTTCGCCTGGGTCGGCTCGCAGCTCGGGGAGGGCCCGGTCGACGGCGACGCGGTGCGGGGCATGGTGACGCGCCTCGCCGAGATCGCGGCCTGGACCCCGTTCGGCGCCCCGTGGGGCCTGGGTGCCGCGGTGCACGACGGCGCGTGGGGCCTCGCGCTCGCGCGGCTCGTCGTCGCGCTGGTCACCCTCGCGCTGGCGTGGGTCGTGTGGGACAAGGCCCTCGCCCGCGCGCTCGTGACGCCGCCCGCGGCGGGCTCCGGGGGCCGGGCGAAGGGGCTGGGCTTCTTCTCCCGGTTCCCCGCGACGCCGACCGGGGCCGTCGCGGCGCGCACCGCGACGTACTGGCTCCGCGACCCGCGGTACTCGGGGTCCATCGCCGTCGTCCCGCTCATCCCCGTCGTGCTGCTCGTGGTGGGCGGGGGGTCGGGCTCCGGGATCTTCCTCGCCCTCGCGCCGTTCACGGCATGGATCCTGGGCTTCTCGATCTCGGCCGACATCGCGTACGACCACACGGCGTTCGCGCTGCACGTGTCGACGGGGGTCTCCGGGCGCGCGGACCGGTGGGGCCGCGCCCTGCCGGTGCTGGTCGCGGGGAGCGTCGTGACGCTCGTCTTCGCGGTGGCCTCCGTAGCCGTGGCCGGACGCTGGGACGCGCTGCCTGCGCTGCTCGGCCTGACGGTCGGCACGCTCCTGGTCGCGACCGGCGTGTCGAGCGCGACGTCGGCGCGGCTGCTGTACCCGGTGCCCAAGCCCGGCGACAGCCCGTTCAAGCAGCCGCAGGGCGCCGCGATGGCGACGCTCGTCGCGCAGTCGGTCGCGATGCTGCTCGTCCTCGCGCTGTCGCTCCCGTTCCTCGTGCCGGGGCTCGTCGCGATCCTGGCCGACCAGCCGGTCGTGGGCTGGGTGACGCTCGTCGTGGGGGCGGTCGTCGGGGTCGTCGTGCTGCTCCTCGGCGTCCGCTGGGGCGCCCGCGCATACGACCGGCGCGCGCCCGAGCTGCTGCAGAAGGTGATGTCCGCGGCCTGATCTCCGGGCCGGGGTCCGCGCACCGCGGCCCCGGCCCGTAGACTCGGGCGACGTGGCACTCACTATCGGCATCGTCGGCCTGCCCAACGTCGGCAAGTCCACCCTGTTCAACGCCCTGACGCGCAACCAGGTCCTCGCCGCGAACTACCCGTTCGCGACGATCGACCCGAACGTCGGCGTCGTCTCGCTCCCTGACCCGCGGCTCGACAAGCTCGCCGAGATCTTCGGCAGCCAGCGCATCCTGCCCGCGACCGTGTCGTTCGTCGACATCGCCGGGATCGTCAAGGGCGCCAGCGAGGGGGAGGGGCTCGGCAACAAGTTCCTCGCCAACATCCGCGAGGCCGACGCGATCTGCCAGGTGACCCGCGCGTTCGCCGACCCGGACGTCGTCCGGGTCGAGGGCTCGACGGACGCCGAGGGCGACATCGAGACCATCAGCACCGAGCTGATCCTCGCCGACCTCCAGACGCTCGAGAAGACGGTTCCTCGCCTCGAGAAGGAGGTGAAGATCAAGAAGGGCGACGCCGCCCTCCTCGACGCCGCGCAGAAGGCGCAGGCGATCCTCGAGGCCGGCACGACGCTCTTCCAGGGCGCGGCCGCCGCCGGGCTCGACCTCGCCGACGTCGCCAGCCTCCAGCTCCTCACAGCCAAGCCGTTCATCTACGTCTTCAACACCGACGACGCGGGCCTCGCGGACGAGGGCATGCAGGACCGCCTGCGCGCGCTCGTCGCGCCCGCCCAGGCGATCTTCCTCGACGCGAAGTTCGAGTCCGAGCTCGTCGAGCTCGAGCCCGACGAGGCGAAGGAGATGCTCACCGAGTCGGGGCAGGACGAGGCCGGGCTCGACCAGCTCGCGCGCGTCGGGTTCGACACCCTCGGGCTGCAGACCTACCTCACCGCAGGCCCCAAGGAGGCGCGAGCCTGGACCATCCGCAAGGGCTGGACCGCGCCGCAGGCCGCCGGGGTCATCCACACCGACTTCGAGCGCGGCTTCATCAAGGCCGAGGTCGTCTCGTTCGAGGACCTCGTCGCGACGGGTTCCGTCGCCGCCGCGCGCGCCGCGGGCAAGGCGCGCGTCGAGGGCAAGGACTACGTCATGGTCGACGGAGACGTCGTGGAGTTCCGCTTCAACGTCTGACCCTGAGGGGTCGTGAGCGAGCGAAGCGGGACGAGACGCGCTCGTCGGCTCACCCGGTCAGTCGATGCCTTCGACGATACGGAAGTCGCGCTGGAAGCCTGGAGGGAGGGCCGCCAGCGCATCCTGGTACGTCTCGCTCTCGTAGGCCGCGGTCGCCTGTTCAAAGCTGTCGAACTCGATCAGGACGACGCGTTCGGCGATCCCGGCCTCGTGGGCGACGACTCGACCGAAGTTCGACAGCACGCGCCCGCCTCCGGCCCGGACGGCCAGACCGGCCAGGTCGTTGTAGCGAGTCAGCCGGTCATGGTCGGAGATGGCGGGGTAGACGCTGACCCAGTAGCCCTTGGGCATGGAACCTCCGGTGCTGAGATGAGTGGATCTGGGGGACGAGCAGTTTCGGACGGGCGTCGGCGTGCCAGAGCGAGGCACGTCAGGGTGGTGACCACCATGGCGCCGATGCCCACCGGTGCCGCGGTGGTGTAGGTGTTCTCCTCAGGGAGGAGAACGCCGGGGTCGGTGCCCACGCTGAGGATCAGACCGCCGAGGGCGCTCCCCAGGCGCTCACGCCCGCAGCAGAGCGTGCAGGTGGTGGAGGTCGTCGGCGTAGACGTCGAACTCGTCGTCGCTCGTCGGCGGGTCGCCGCCAGGCCGGGGCACGTACGCGGTCCGCATCCCCGCGCTCGCTGCCGCGCGCAGGTCCCAGGCGTGGGCGGCGGCGAGGTACGGCGGCGGCGACCCCGCCGGGGCGGCCGCCAGAGCGAGCTGGTAGACGGCGGGGGCGGGCTTGTAGGTCCTGGCGTCCTCGGCCGACAGCGTCAGGTGCCAGCTCATGCCGGAGGTCCGGGTCAGCGCGGACAGCACCGGGTGACTGGCGTTGGAGAGGCCGCCGACGGTCATGTCCTCGGCGAGCAGGGCGAGGCCTTCGACGGAGTCCGGCCACGGGTCGAGGCGGCGCGGCACGTCCGCGAGCCGAGCGCTCAGACCACCGGGAAGCGTGCCGTCCGCGACGAGGTGAGCCAGCGCCAGGGCGTCCAGGTCGTGGCTGGGGGAGAACGAGAGCTCTCCGGCGACGATCCTCCGCTCCTGCGCGGCGACGTGCTCGAGCCACTCCGTGACGAGGTCGCCCGCGCGACGCTCGCTCCACCCGGTGGCGACCTGTGTCTGCCGTCGCATGCTGCCGGCCTGGTCGACGAGCGTGCCGAGGACGTCGAACACGACGAGAGGGCGGGAACCGTCGGCGGTGCGCATGTCGGGGTGAACGTGGCCGGCCGCGGGGGTGTTCCCGCCCCCGCCCGTGTCCGGGTCGACGACGGCGCCGCCGCCTCGCCCGGACACGGGCGCTCCGCTACTCGGCGTAGGGCTGGTCGGGCGAGTGATCGCTGTAGCCGAGGCTCCAGATGTAGCCGTCCGGGTCGGCGAAGGTGCCGCCGTACCCACCCCACGGCAGCGCGCCGGCGGGCTTGAGGACCGTGGCGCCCGCGGCCTGCGCCTCCGCCATGATCTCGTCGACGCGCGCCTCCGTGCGGACGACGTACGTCAGCACCAGCCCGCTGAAGCCGCTGCCCTCGGGGCTCGTGCCCACCTGGTCGGCCAGTCCCTCGCGGCGGTAGAAGCCGACCGGTGAGGCGCCGTCCGACTCGAAGAACACCGAGATGCCGAAGTCGCTCTGGATCTTCCAGCCGAGCCCCTCGGTGTAGAACTGCTTGGCTCGATCCATGTCCTGAACGCCGAGGAGGATCGAGCTGACGTGTGCTCTCATGTCGTGCTCCTTGTCCGGGGAGGTTGCGTTCCCAGCATCCGGGAGGCGCGGCGGCCGATCAACGGGAGATGCCTGACCAGGTCGATCAGCCGCGCTGATGACGGCAGGGGCACGGCGGGGCCGCCAATGTCGTGGTGGTGCCGCGCGGTCCGGCGTACCGTGAGCCGGACGACCGCACCTGAAGGACCAGATGGGGACGCCGTGGAGCTTCGTGACATCGAGATCTTCCTGACGCTCGCCGAGGAGCTGCACTTCGGCCGCACCGCGGCACGGCTGCACCTCTCGCAGGCACGGGTCAGCCAGATCGTCGCGCAGCACGAGCGGCAGATCGGCGGCAGGCTGTTCGACCGCTCCAACCGCCGCGACGTCCGTCTCACGCCCCTCGGCACGTCGCTCCGCGACGACCTCGAGCCCGTCTACGGGGACCTTCGCGAGAGCCTGCGACGCGCCCAGCGCGCGGCCCGCGGTGTCGACGCCCAGCTGCGCGTCGGACTGATGCCGTTCAACGTCCCCGCCCTGCACGGCTACTGGGAGACCTTCAGCAAGCGCCACCCCCGGTACGAGCTGCGCGTGCGCTACGCCTCCTTCACCGACCCGTTCGGGAGCCTGCGGCGGGGCGAGATCGACGTCCTGGTCACCTGGCTTCCCGTCGAGGAGGTCGACCTGACGGTGGGGCCGACGCTGTTCGTCGACTCCCGGGTCCTCGCGGTGGCGGCCACCCACGAGCTGGCGAGCCGGCCGTCGGCGCCCGTCGAGGCGCTCGCGGACTTCGCCCACGTCAAGCTGTCGAACCTGCCGGAGACCTGGGAGAACGGCTACCTGCCCTTCCGCACCCCGGGCGGCAAGACGATCGAGCGCGTGGAGTCCGTCGCCAACGCCGACGAGCTCCTGCAGCTCGTGAGCACCGGCGAGATCATCCATCCCTTCCCCGCCCACGTGACCCAGTACTGGTCCATGCCGCACATCCGGTGGCTGCCGGTGCCCGACCTGAACCCGCTCTCCTACGTGCTCGTCTGGCGCACCGATGCGGAGAACGAGCCCGTCCGGGCCTTCGCCCGGACCGTCCAGGACCTCGCGCCTGTCACGGACGGTCGCGTCTGACGTCGGAGCCTGGGCGAACGGCCCCGCCGCGCGGCCGCGCCGCCCTTCCGATCGTTAACCCAGGGCGCAGGGGACGTTGCTCGACCCGCCGTTGTTCGAGGTCGGACGGGCTGCGAGGCTCGAGACGTACCGAGCAGCCACCACGGCAAGGAGAAACTCAGATGACCTCGACGACCCCCCTCGCGGGACCCCGGATGTCGAACCCGGCAGCGCTCCTCGACGGCGCCTCGGGCGCGATCTTCCAGCTCATGAAGGCGGCCCGCCAGACGGACCTGCCGCACTCGACGCTCGAGCTGGTGCACCTCCGGGTCAGCCAGATCAACGGCTGCAGCGTCTGCGTCGACTCGGGCGTGCGGTCCGCGAAGCAGGCGGGCGAGACCGACGAGCGCCTCCACGCGGTGGTCGCGTGGCGCGAGACGCCGTACTTCACCGACGAGGAGCGCGCCGCGCTCGCGCTGGCGGAGAGCGTCACCCGGCTGGCCGACCGCCCGGACCCCGTCCCGGACGACGTGTGGGACGAGGCGGCGAGCTTCTTCGACGAACGCCAGCTGGCGGCCCTGGTCCTCTACGTCGCGACGACCAACCTGTTCAACCGGCTCAACGCCACGACGCGTCAGCTCGCCGGCGCCTCCTGGAGCTGAGCTCCCGACCTGATCAGACGACCTGCCCCGACACGCGAGAGGCACGACAGATGGCAGCTGTGCGAGACCAGAGATCCGTGAACGCCGACGAGACGTCCGCAGGGAAGGAGATCGATGCGATCGTCGCCCACGCGGGCGGGTGGCGTGGGGAGACGCTCGGGCGGGTCCGTCGGGTGATCCTCGGCGCGGACCCGGGGATCGTGGAGGAGATCAAGTGGCGCAAGCCCTCGAAGCCGGAGGGCGTCCCCACGTGGGTGTGCCAGGGGAACGTCTGCATGGCGGACCTCCTGAAGCGAGCCGTGCGGCTGACCTTTCCCGCGGGGGCCCGGCTGGACGACCCGGCTCGTCTCTTCAACGCGCGCCTGGACGGCGCCACGGTCCGGGCGATCGACCTCGTCGAGGACGCGGAGATCGACGACGACGAGCTCCGCGAGCTCGTGCGTCGCGCGGTCGCCGAGAACCGGCGAGGGTGATCCAGGGCTTCAGCCACACCTCCGGTGAAGTACTTGAACGATAGTTGAGTACATGATTTCATGGCAGGCATGAGCTCGTCTCGTGCAGGCACCCGTTCCAGAGCTGGAGGCATCGTGTCGACACCGGAGGACACCAGCGGTTCGTGGCCGTCGACAGCGGCGGAGGCTCTCGCCGCGGCGGACGCGGTCGGTCGTCGGATCCGCTCGCGCCGGCGGTGGTACGTCGTCGGCGCGCTCGTCATGGCGGCCACCCTGACCGCGTTCACCGTCGCGCTGGCGTCGTGGCCGGAGCGTCTGGCCGAGGTGATCGTCCCCGGCCTCGTCGTCGTCGGCGCGACCCTCGCCCTCCTCGCGTGGTGCGGACGGACCGTCCCGGCCGCCGCCACGGCGGCGACGCAGCGCGCACTCTTCCTCGGCGCCCTGCTCCTCGTCGTCGCGCTGCTCCTGATCCGGCTGGTCCTCCCCGAGGGCTTCTCCGGATGGGTCGTGCTCGTCGGCCTGCTGCCCGCCCTGCCCTTCCTCGACCTCGCACGGCGGGTGAGCCGAGCGTGACGCACGCGCGTCATCGCCTCGACGACCTCATCCACTCGCCGGTCCGGCTCTCGGTCATGGCCTCGCTCCGCGCCGCGGACGCCGTCCACTTCGGGCTGCTCCGGGACACGCTGGAGGTCAGCGACTCCCTGCTGTCCAAGCACCTCGCCGCGCTGGAGTCGGCCGGCTACATCCAGGTCACCAAGGGCTATGCCGGCCGTCGGCCGCGCACGTGGTACTCCCTCTCGCCGGAGGGGCGGGCGGCGTTCGACGCGTACGTCGCCGCGCTGCGCGAGATCGTCGACGCGTCCGACTCCTCGGACCCGCCTCCCCGTTCCCCGCGGTGAGGCACGGGCGCGTCGTGCCCGGACCGTGGGGGCGCTCCGGCCCGGCCCGAGGACCGGTGGACGCCCGCCGCATCGTGAGACGTGGCGGGCGTCGCCGCCTCGCTCGACGGCACGTTTCGCGCGTGTTTCCCTGCTGTCTCGGGGTGGCGACGCGCCCGTACCAGCCAGTATCAACTCGATAACGATCGACCGCAGCAACCGGGCAAGGGGGAGAAGCGTCGCAACTTGCTGGGTAGCGTTGCCTCAAACCGTGGTGGGCATTCCCGTCCACGCGCACCGAAACCAAGCGGACGCGCGGGAGACGGGGCGGCCGGGGGGCGAACGACGCCCGTCCGTCCGCGCCCATCATCCCTTGGAGGAGGAACATTGAAGATCAGGCGCACGAGTGCCGCCCTTGCGGTGACGGTCACCGGGGCACTGCTGTTCTCGGCGTGCAGCGGCACGTCGGGTGAGGGCAACACCGAGACCGACGACTCCGGCATCAACACCGAGTCCGCCGTCACCGTCGCGTGGGAGGCGCCCCTCAACGAGCTCAACCTGAGCTCCGCGAACGGCAACGCGACGCAGAACGCGGTCATCAACTACATGCTCAACTCGGGCTTCAACTACTACGACGCCGACCTGAACCTCGTCCAGGACGAGTCGTTCGGCACGTACAAGAAGGTGTCCGACGACCCGCTGACGATCGAGTACACGGTCGGGGACGACACGAAGTGGTCCGACGGCACGCCGTTCGACGCGACCGACATCCTCCTCGAGTGGGCCGGTTCCGGCACCAACCTCAACACGGTGCAGGCGGAGACCGACGAAGAGGGCAACGTCACCAACCAGGACGCAGTGGACGCCGGTGTCTACTTCGACGGCAGCTCGCCGGGCGTGGCGCTCATCCAGGACACCCCGACGATCAGCGACGACGGCAAGACCATCACCACGGTCTACTCGAAGCCGTTCGGTGACTGGGAGCTGAACTTCACCAACCAGTTCGTCCCCGCGCACGTCGTCGGCCAGAAGGCCCTCGGCATCGAGGACGCGCAGGAGGCCAAGGACGCCGTCCGCGACGCCATCCTCAACAACGACACCGCCGCGCTGTCGAAGATCTCGGCGTTCTGGAACTCGGGCTTCGAGTTCGTCAAGATGCCGGACGACCCGGCGCTGACGGTCTCGACCGGCCCCTACACGCTCGACGCGTACGAGGAGAACCAGTTCCTCACGCTCAAGGCGAACCCCGACTTCGCGGGCCAGAACAAGGCCTCGATCGACACCGTCACGGTCCGGTACATCGACGACCCGATGGCCCAGGTCCAGGCGCTGCAGAACGGTGAGGTCGACCTCATCGGCCCGCAGGCTTCCGCCGACGTCCGCACCGCGCTCGAGGCGCTCGACGGCATCGAGACCCGCTCGGGCATCGAGGGCACGTACGAGCACGTCGACCTCGTCTTCCAGAACGGTGGTCCGTTCGACCCGGCCACCTACGGCGGCGACGCCGAGAAGGCCAAGGCCGTCCGCCAGGCGTTCCTGCTGTCGATCCCGCGCCAGACGATCGTCGACAACCTCATCAAGCCGCTGAACCCGGACGCCGAGGTGCGCAACTCGAACATCCTCATCCCCGGCTCGCCGAACTACGACCAGATGGTCGCGGAGAACGGCTCGAGCGAGTACCCGAACGAGGGTGACGTCGCCAAGGCGCAGCAGCTGCTCGCCGACGCGGGCGTCGCGACGCCGATCGAGGTGCGCTTCGCGTACAACAACGAGAACACGCGCCGCGTGAACGAGCTCGCGCTCATCACGGACACCGCCACCCAGGCCGGGTTCACGATCGTCGACCAGGGCCGCCCGGCCGCCGAGTGGGGCACGCTGCTCCAGTCCGGTCAGGACCAGTACGACGCCTCGCTCTTCGGCTGGCAGTCGACCTCGACCGCCGTCACCGAGTCGGACGCCAACTTCCGCTGGTCGCCGACGCCGGGCATCAACAACTACGGCCAGTACAACAACCCGGCCGTGGACGCCGCGCTGGACAAGCTCCAGGTCTCGACCGACCCCGAGGAGCAGTTCCAGCTCCAGCTCGAGGTCGAGAAGAACCTGTGGGCGGACGCCTTCGGTGTGACGATCTTCCAGTTCCCGGCCATCCAGGGCTGGAACGACGGCCTGAAGGGTGTCGAGCCGATCACGATCAGCCCGACCATCTTCCACGGCTTCTGGGACTGGTCGTTCGAGGGCTGACAGCCCTGACCGCCTGACGTGGCCCGTCGCCGTCCGCGAGGACGACGGCGGGCCCGTCCGGACGTGAGAGACCGGGGGTCTCGACGGCCCGCCCGTCGAGGCCCCCGGTCCTCGCGTGCTCCCGTCCCCGACGTCCTCTCACCGCGGCGTCCCGTGCCCCTCGGTTCACGATCACGCGAGACCCACGCGTAGAATCGACCGGCCCCAGACCCGGGGTCCCTACCGACCAGCGAGGTAAGACCTCCGATGTTCTCCTTCATCTCGCGGCGTGTGCTGGCAGGGTTGGCGACCCTCCTCGTGTCCACGTTCGCGATGTTCCTTCTCGTCAGCGCCGCGATCCGGCCGTACATCTTCATGGATCTCGAGGGGAGCACCAACCCCAACAAGGCGCAGCTGATCGAACAGCGCACGATCGACCTCGACCTTCACACGAACGTCGTCATCCGCTACTTCAAGTGGCTCGGCGACTTCGTGCAGGGGGATCTCGGCGTCGCGTGGCGCTCCGGCCAGCAGGTCACGACCCTGCTCCAGGGCGCCGTGATCTCGACCATCCAGCTCGTCGCCGCAGCAACGGTGCTCGCGGTCGTCTTCGGCGTCATGGTCGGCATCGTCAGCGCGCTGCGTCAGTACAGCACCTTCGACTACCTGACGATCTTCGTCTCCTTCGTCCTGTACTCGCTCCCGGCCTTCTGGGTCGCCGTCCTGCTCAAGCAGTGGGGCGCGATCGGCTTCAACGACTTCCTCCGGGACCCCAACCTCTCGATCCTCGCGATCGCCGTCGTCGGCGTGGTCATGGGTCTCCTGTGGTCGCTCGCGTTCGGCGGGACCGCACGACGACGTGCGACCGTGTTCGGCATGGGCTTCGCCGCGAGCGCGCTCGCGCTGCTCTACCTCCAGCTCTCGGGCTGGTGGGCCGAGCCGAACCTCGGTCCCGTGATCATCGTCGTCACCGGCACCGCCCTAGCCTTCGCCGTCACCGCGCTCGTCTCGGGCCTGCAGAACCGTCGTGCGCTCTACGCCGCGCTCACCACGGTCGTCGTCGGGGTCGTCGTCTACTTCCCGATCCAGTCCGTGCTCCGCCAGGTCGACAACTGGTGGCTCGTCCTCGTCCTCGCCGTCGTCACCGTCGCCGTCGGTATCGGGATCGGGTTCGCGTGGGGCGGTCCGGACAAGGGCGTGTCGGCGCGTGCTGCGGCGATCACGGCCTTCCTCGTGGGGTCGATGATCTTCGTCGACAAGGTGATGTCCGTGTGGCCCGCCTACTTCGCCGCCCCGGCGATCAACGGCCGGCCCATCCCGACGATCGGCAACAGCACGCCGAACCTCGGCGGCAACTTCTGGGTGCAGGTCCTGGACCAGTACACGCACCTGCTGCTCCCGACGATCGCGCTCGTGCTCATCCAGTTCGCCGGGTACACGCGCTACTCGCGCGCCAGCATGCTCGAGGTGATGAGCCAGGACTACATCCGCACGGCGCGCGCCAAGGGCCTGCCCGAGCGGACCGTCGTCATGCGGCACGGTTTCCGCAACACGCTCATCCCGCTCGCGACGATCGTCCCGATCGACGTCATCACGCTGCTGGGCGGCGCGATCATCACCGAGAAGGTCTTCGGCCGGCCCGGCATGGGCCTGCTCTTCCTCAACTCGCTGCAACGAGGCGAGATCGACCCCGTCATGGCCTATCTCGTCATCGTCGCGGCCCTCGCCATCATCGCCAACATCGTGGCTGACCTCATCTACGCAGCCCTCGACCCGCGGATCCGGGTGAACGCATGAGCAACACACCGAACGACGCGTCGCAGAGCGGCGCGCTCGAGAACCAGATCGAGCTGCTCGAGGTGGAGGGCCTGTCGCAGGGCCAGATCGTCCGGCGGCGCTTCTTCCACCACAAGGGCGCAGTCGTCGCGCTCGTCGTCCTCATCGGCATCGTGCTGCTCGCGGTGACGTCGATCGGCGTCGCGGGCTGGAACGGCTGGTACGCCTACAAGGCGACCGGCCAGGGCTCGACGTACCCGCTCGTCAACGGCGGCGCCCCGTCGGCCGAGCACATCTTCGGCCAGGACGAGGCGGGCCGCGACGTGTTCGCGCGCGTCATGCTGGGTACCCAGACGTCGCTCCTCGTGGTGCTCTCCGTCGGCGTCATCTCGACCGTCGCGGGCATCCTCTTCGGGGCGCTCTCCGGGTTCTTCCGCGGTCGCGTGGACTCCTGGCTCATGCGGTTCACCGACCTCATCATCACGATGCCGGTCATCGTCATCGGCGCGGTGCTCGCCCTGCTCTCCGGCGGGAGCAACCCGCTCATCCTGGGCGCGTTCCTCGGGCTCGTGCTGTGGCCGCCGCTCGCGCGACTGGTCCGGGGAGAGTTCCTCTCGCTGCGCGAGCGCGAGTTCGTCGACGCCGCGCGCGTCGCGGGGGCGAGCAGCAGCCGGATCATCTTCAAGCACATGCTGCCCAACGCCGTCGGCGTGATCATCGTCAACGTGACGCTGCTCATGAGCTCGGCGATCCTCCTGGAGACGGCGCTCAGCTACCTCGGCGTCGGCATCCAGAACCCGGCGACCTCGCTCGGCAAGCTCATCAGCGACTACCAGGAGGCGTTCGCGACGCGTCCGTGGCTGTTCTGGTGGCCGGGCCTCTTCATCGTCGCGATCGCGCTGTGCGTCAACTTCATCGGCGACGGCCTGCGCGACGCGTTCGACCCGCGCCAGAAGCGCATCCCGTCGGAGCGCAAGATGGCCCGTGCGCAGCGCGTCGCCCGTCCGACGGCCACCGCCACGCCGGGCGCGACCGGTGAGGCCGGGGCGAGCTGATGACCGTCGTCGTCGCCGCCCGCCCGAGGGGTCGTGGACCTCTCGGGCGGCGCGGCGCGCCGGGGTCAGGCGGTGAGCACCACGACCGTCCCCGCGACGAGCGCGCCCAGCACGGCGAGCTGCACGACGTGCCACGTGGTGCGCGCGCCGGGTGCGCCCGGCACCGCGCGGTCGAGGTGGCCGGCGGCCGCGAGCAGGCCGTGGCGCTGCGTCACGGCCTCGGCGACGGTCTCGGCGTTCGCGCCGGTGACCACCCGCTCGCGGTCCACGGGGTGCCTGCGGGAGCTGCGCAGCCAGCGGGCCGACCCGCTCGACCGGGGCGCCGCCCAGGCGGTCACGCGACCGCTGGCGTAGCGCACCTCGAGCGAGTAGCGGGTCTCGACGCCCTCGTACGCGGTCCACGGCACGTGGACGGTGCGGGTGACGTTGCGGACCTCGACCCCGCCGTCGGACACCTCGACGGCAGGACGCCAGAACAGCATCCAGACGAGGTACGTCACGAGCGCGGCGGGCACCAGAGCCCCCACGACCGCGCCGGCGTCCCCCGTCAGGGCCGTGCTCACGCCCAGCGCGACGGCGACGACGCCCGTCGCCAGCGTGAGGACTCGGCCGTACGTCGAACGGAAGACCAGCGTGGGACCCATGCGCCCATGCTCGCAGAGTCGCGGCGCCACGAGCGCCGGCTCCAGCAGGAAGGACACTGATCAGCGTGGCCATCGAGACGTCTCCCGCGGCCCCGGCCGCGCGCCAGGGCAGCCCCGTGCTGACCGTGCGCAACCTCGGCGTGGACTTCTACGTCGACAAGGCCTGGTACCCCGCGGCCACGGACGTGAGCTACGACCTCCACTCCGGTGAGGTCCTCGCGATCGTCGGCGAGTCCGGCTCGGGCAAGTCCCAGTCGTCGCTCGCGTTGCTGGGCCTCCTCCCGCCGAACGGTCGCGCGCGCGGCTCCGCCAAGCTCGGCGACCGCGAGCTCATCGGCATGACGCACGGCTCGCTGCGGCACGTCCGCGGCAAGGAGATCTCCATGATCTTCCAGGAGCCGATGACGGCGCTGAACCCCGTGTACACGGTGGGCTTCCAGATCGTCGAGACCATCCGGACGCACTTCAACGTCGGTCCGGCCGACGCGAAGAAGCGCGCGATCGAGCTCCTGCGGCTCGTGGAGATCCCGGAGCCCGAGCGTCGCTTCGACGCCTACCCGCACCAGCTCTCCGGCGGCCAGCGCCAGCGCGCGATGATCGCCCAGGCCCTCGCGTGCGACCCCAAGCTGCTCGTCGCCGACGAGCCGACCACGGCGCTCGACGTCACGGTCCAGGCGGAGATCCTCAAGCTCCTGCGCGACCTGCGCTACCGCGTCGACGCGGCGATCATCCTCATCACGCACGACATGGGCGTGGTCGCGGACATGGCCGACTCGATCATGGTCATGAAGGACGGCCAGGTCGTCGAGCGCGGGACGTCGGCGGAGATCTTCGGCAACCCGCAGCACCCCTACACGGTGCGCCTCCTCGAGGCGGTCCCACACCTCGGTTCGAAGCGCGACGCGACCACGGTGACGGACCGCGTGCCGTCCGGTGCGGCGACGCAGGACCGCCCGCTCGTCCTCGACGCGCAGGACATGGTCATCGAGTACCCGGGGCGCCGGCGCCAGGCGGCGTTCCGCGCGGTCGACGAGGTCTCGCTGCAGATCCACCAGGGCGAGGTCGTCGGGCTGGTCGGGGAGTCGGGCTCGGGCAAGACGACGATCGGCCGTGCCGCCGTGGGTCTCCTGCCCGTCACGGGCGGGTCGCTCCGGATCGTCGGCAGGGACATGGTCGGCGCGAAGCCCAAGGACCTCAAGCCGCTGCGCACCGAGGTGGGCATCGTCTTCCAGGACCCGGGGTCCTCGCTCAACCCGCGCCTGCCGATCGGCGAGTCGATCGGCGAGCCGCTCATGCTGCACAAGGGCGTGAAGGGCAAGGAGCTCAGCCGCGAGGTCGAGCGCCTGCTCGACCAGGTCGAGCTCCCGCGCGCGATGCGCAACCGCTACCCGCACGAGCTCTCGGGCGGTCAGCGCCAGCGCGTCGGCATCGCGCGCGCGCTCTCGCTCGAGCCCAAGCTGCTGGTGGCGGACGAGCCGACGTCGGCGCTCGACGTGTCGGTGCAGGCCAAGGTCCTCGACCTGTTCACGGACCTGCAGCGTGAGCACGGCTTCGCGTGCCTGTTCATCTCGCACGACCTCGCGGTCGTCGAGCTGCTGTCCGACCGCATCGCCGTCATGCACAAGGGCAAGCTCGTCGAGGTGGGCGAGACGTCGCAGATCGTGCACGCCCCGCAGCACCCGTACACGCAGCGGCTCCTCGCCGCGGTGCCCGTGCCGGACCCGGCTGCGCAGCGCGAGCGTCGTGCGGCCCGGGACGCGCTGCTCGAGGCCGCGGCGCGCGACATCGCGAACGACGAGCTGTCGTCGCTGGTGGACGAGGAGCGCTCGCTCGCCGAGGCGCGCGACGACATCGACCACGAGCGCAGCGCACCGCCCACGGCGGGCGCGGGGTTCTGACCCGCGCGACCCACTCCTGGCCGCGCGGCGAGCACCGCACGGCCGACCACCCCGACGCCCCGGCGCGGCCACGTTCGTGGCCCGCGCCGGGGCGTTCCGGTTGCCGGGCACGTGGTGGACGGCAAGCCTGGGAGGCATGACACCAGCGGAGGACGACGTCCCCGGGACGCCGAGCGCGGACCGGCCCGCGCCGGCGGACGCGGGCACCCCCACGCGCGCGGCCACGGCGGCGGACGACTTCGGCAGCCCGCGTACGGGGCGTCCGGACCCGCGGGTCTTCTACCCGGCGGCCGGGATCATCCTGCTGTTCGTGCTGGCGACCATCCTGTTCACCGACACGGTGACGGCGCTCATGAACACCCTCCAGCGCGACGTCATCGGGGTCTTCGGCTGGTACTACGTGATCGTCGTGGCCGGGTTCGTCGTGTTCTCCCTGTGGATGGGCATGAGCCGCTTCGGCGACATCGTGCTCGGCAAGGACGAGGACGAGCCCCTGTTCCGGCTGCCCGTGTGGTTCGCGATGCTCTTCGCGACGGGCATGGGGATCGGGCTCGTGTACTGGGGCGTGGCGGAGCCGTTGTCGCACTACGTGAGCCCCAAGCCCGGCGTCGAGGGGAGCGACCCGGCGCTCGCCCAGGCCGCCATGGGCCAGAGCTACCTCCACTGGGGCGTCCACGCGTGGGCGATCTACGTCGTGGCGGGCCTCGCGCTCGCGTACGCGATCCACCGCAAGGGCCGGCCGGTGTCGATCCGGTGGGCCCTCGAGCCGCTGTTCGGCGACCGGGTCCGGGGCCGGCTCGGGGACGTCATCGACGTCGTCGCGATCATCGGCACGGTCTTCGGGGTGGCGACGTCCCTGGGCTTCGGCGTCCTCCAGATCGCGGCCGGCCTCGGCTACCTCGACGTGGTGCAGCCGAGCACGGCGCTCGAGATCGGTCTCATCGCGGCGATCTCCGCGCTCGCGACGATCTCGGTCGTGTCGGGTCTGGGCAAGGGGATCAAGTGGCTGTCCAACGGCAACATGATCCTGGCCGGGGTCGTCATGGTGCTCGTGCTGGCTCTGGGGCCGACACTCTTCCTCCTGCGGGAGTGGGTCCAGTCGCTCGGCTACTACGTGCAGAACATCGTGCGGCTGTCCTTCGACACGACGGCCTTCCAGGGCGAGGCCGGGCTCGAGTGGCAGTCGTCGTGGACGATCTTCTACTGGGGCTGGTGGATCTCGTGGGCGCCGTTCGTCGGGGTCTTCATCGCCCGGATCTCGCGCGGCCGGACCGTGCGGGAGTTCGTCCTCGGGACGCTCCTCGTCCCGACGGTCGTCACGACCCTGTGGTTCTCCGTCTTCGGCGGGTCGGCCCTCTACCGCGAGCTGACCGAGCCGGGGAGCATGCTCGTCGACGGCGCGGTCGACACCGACACGACGCTGTTCCAGCTCTTCGACGGGCTGCCCCTGGGCAACCTCCTCTCGGTGGTGGGGATCCTCCTGATCGTCGTGTTCTTCGTGACGTCGTCGGACTCCGGCTCGCTCGTGGTGGACATGCTCGCGAGCGGGGGCAACCCGAACCCGCCCACGTGGAGCCGGATCTTCTGGGCCGGCGTCTCGGGGCTGCTGGCCATCGCGCTCCTCCTCGCGGGCGGCCTGCAGGCGCTCCAGACCGCGGCGATCCTCATCGCGCTGCCGTTCTCCGTCGTCATGATCGGGATGGCCGTCTCGACCGTCCGGGCCTTGCGCGCGGAGCACGCCGCGATCCTGCGCGCCGAGCGGCGGGCGGCGCGCTCGGCCCTGACGGAGCACGTGACCACGCGGGTGTCGGAGAGCATCTCGGAGCAGTGGGAGGAGCTCTACCCCGACCGGCCGGAACGGTGGCGCGCGCTGGCGCGGCGCCCGCGCAAGGGCTCGCCGCCGTGACGTCCCCGGCGCCGACGACGAGCACGGCATGCGGGGTGCGGGCAGGGGAGTGACGCGGGTCATGGTGGTGGTGAGCGGGACCCGGTAGGATAGCCGTGCCCGGGTGACGGCCCGTGCTCCGTGATGCCGCGGCGGGCTGCTCCCGCGCCGTGCGCGCAGAGGTGGCCGGCCGTCGTCGCCCCTCGAACCCCACGAAATGAGAACCGTAGATGTCTGTGCGCTCCGACCTGCGCAACGTGGCGATCGTCGCCCACGTCGACCACGGCAAGACCACGCTCGTCGACGCGATGCTGCGCCAGTCCGGCGCCTTCTCCGCGCACCAGCACGTGGACGAGCGCGTCATGGACTCCGGTGACCTCGAGCGCGAGAAGGGCATCACCATCCTCGCGAAGAACACCGCGGTCCGCTACGCCGGCCCGGCCGCCGCCGCGGTGGGCGAGCCCGACGGCATCACGATCAACGTCATCGACACGCCGGGCCACGCCGACTTCGGCGGCGAGGTCGAGCGCGGCCTGTCGATGGTCGACGGCGTCGTCCTGCTCGTCGACGCGAGCGAGGGCCCGCTCCCGCAGACCCGGTTCGTGCTGCGCAAGGCGCTCGCCGCGAAGCTTCCTGTGATCATCGTGGTCAACAAGGTCGACCGTCCCGACTCGCGCATCACCGAGGTCGTCGCCGAGGCGACCGACCTGCTCCTCGGGCTCGCGTCCGACCTCGCCGACGAGGTCCCCGACCTCGACCTCGACGCGATCCTCGACGTCCCCGTGGTCTACGCGTCGGCCAAGGCGGCGCGCGCGTCGCTCGACCAGCCGCTGGACGGGCAGCTCCCGGCGAACGAGGACCTCGAGCCCCTGTTCTCGACGATCCTCGAGAAGATCCCCGCCCCGACGTACGAGGAGGGCGCACCGCTGCAGGCGCACGTCACCAACCTCGACGCGTCGCCGTTCCTCGGTCGGCTCGCGCTCCTGCGCGTCTTCAACGGGACGCTGCGCAAGGGCCAGGTCGTCGCGTGGGCCCGCCACGACGGCACGCTCCAGAACGTGAAGATCACCGAGCTCCTCGAGACGAAGGCGCTCGAGCGCGTCCCCACGGAGTCGGCCGCCCCGGGCGACATCGTCGCCGTCGCGGGCATCGCGGACATCACGATCGGCGAGACGCTCACCGACCCCGAGGACCCGCGGCCGCTGCCGCTCATCACGGTCGACGACCCGGCGATCTCCATGACCATCGGGATCAACACCTCGCCGCTGGCGGGCAAGGGCGGCAAGGGCCACAAGGTCACGGCGCGCCAGGTCAAGGACCGCCTCGACTCCGAGCTCGTCGGCAACGTGTCGCTGCGCGTCCTGCCGACCGAGCGCCCCGACGCGTGGGAGGTCCAGGGCCGCGGCGAGCTCGCGCTGGCGATCCTCGTCGAGCAGATGCGCCGCGAGGGCTTCGAGCTCACGGTCGGCAAGCCGCAGGTCGTCACGCGCACGATCGACGGCAAGACGCACGAGCCGATGGAGCGCATGACGATCGACGTCCCCGAGGAGTACCTCGGCAACGTCACCCAGCTCCTCGCGCAGCGCAAGGGCCGCATGGAGACCATGTCCAACCACGGCACGGGCTGGATCCGCATGGAGTTCATGGTCCCGGCGCGCGGGCTCATCGGCTTCCGCACGCGCTTCCTCACGGAGACGCGCGGCACGGGCATCGCGGCCTCGATCTCCGAGGGCTACGAGCCGTGGGCCGGGCACATCGAGACCCGCACGACGGGCTCGCTCGTGGCCGACCGCGCCGGCAAGGTGACGCCGTTCGCCATGATCAACCTCCAGGAGCGCGGCTCGTTCTTCGTCGACCCCACGCAGGAGGTCTACGAGGGCATGATCGTCGGCGAGAACTCGCGCAACGAGGACATGGACGTGAACATCACCAAGGAGAAGAAGCTCACGAACATGCGGTCGTCGACGGCCGACAACTTCGAGAACCTCGTCCCGCCGCGCCACCTCACGCTCGAGGAGTCGCTCGAGTTCGCACGCGAGGACGAGTGCGTCGAGGTCACGCCCGAGGTCGTGCGCATCCGCAAGGTGATCCTCGACCAGACCGAGCGCGCCCGCGCCACGTCCCGCGCCAAGCGCGCCTGACGTCGTCGCGCGGGTGACCGTTCCGCCGGTGCAGCAGGCCGCCGTCGTGCCCGACGGCGGCCTGCTGGCCGTGCACGCCCACCCCGACGACGAGACGCTCGCCACGGGTGCGCTCCTCGCGACGTGGGCCCGGGCCGGGCAGCGCGTCACCGTGGTGACGTGCACGCGCGGCGAGCGGGGCGAGGTGATCGACACCCCGGCGCACCCGACCGGCGTCGGGCACCTCGAGGGCGACGGCCCCGCCCTCGCGGCGCACCGCGAGCGCGAGCTCGCCCGCGCGCTCGCCGCCCTCGGCGTGGTGGACCACGTCTTCCTCGACACGGTCGAGCTTCCGGGTGGCGCGGTGCCCGACGACGGGGCGCACCCCCGGTTCGAGGACTCCGGCATGGCGTGGGTCGCGCCGGGGGTCGCGAGCGCGCCTGCCGCGGATCGGCTCTCGCCCCGCGCGTTCGTCGGGGTCCCGGTCGACGAGGCGGCCGCCCGGCTGGCCGCCGTCCTGCGCGACCGCCGCCCCGCGGTCGTCGCGACGTACGAGCCCGGCGGCGGCTACGGGCATCCCGACCACGTGCGCGCGCACGACGTGACGGTCCGGGCGCTGGAGCTGCTCGACGCCGCGGGTGACCCGGTCCCGGCGCTCTGGCTCGCCGTCGCCCCCGAGAGCACGGTGCGCGCGGGACGGCGGGCGCTCGCCGCCCACCCCGCGGTCCGCGCGCTCCTCGCCGCGGACCAGGGGCTCACCCTGCCCGACCCGGACGAGGACCTGCCGCCCGTCGCGCGCCCCGACGCCTCGCTGCCCCCGCTCGTGGGCGTCCCCGTGGCCCCCGTCCTCGGCGAGCTCCTCGCGGCGATGCGCGCGCACGCGACGCAGGTGCAGCACGTGACCGCCGCCGCGACCGCGGGGTCCATCGCGGGGGAGGAGCCCATGGGTCTCCTGGGCTGGTACGCCCTCAGCAACGACGTGCTGGCGCCCGTCCCTTCACACGAGTTCTACGCTCCCTCCGGCGGCGCTCTCCCGGGCGACCCGGTCCGGCGCGGGCCCACGCGTTAACCTGGGGCCCGTGGAGACCGGCATGGGGCGGCACATCGGCCGCGGGGTGGCGTGCGCGCTCGTCGGCGTGCTCGTCGGGCTCGTCGGCACCGTCGCGCACCGGGCGCACCTGCTCGGCGTGGACCTCCCCGGAGGCGTCGGGCTGGGCATCGTGCTCGCGCTGCTGACGGTCTTCGCGGCGGGCACCCTCGGGCGCGCGTGGGGCGGCATGGCCGGCCTGCTGGGCTACGGCATCGGATGGGTCGTCGTGGTCCAGCTCCTCTCGCTCGAAGGGCCTGGCGGCGACGTCCTCGTGCCGAGCGAGCCCGTCGGGTACGTGTGGATCTACGGGGGTCTCCTCGTCGTCGCGGCGGTCGCCTTCCTGCCGCGCTCGTGGTTCAGCGACCGTCCCGTCCGCCCGGCGCTCCACGGGCGTCCCACCAGGCACGACGGACCCGAGGACCCCCTCGCGTCCCGCTAGAATTCGCCGTGCGGGTCCCCGCACACCCCTCGTCGTCGCGCGCTCGACCGCGCGCCTTTCGTCACGGAGACAGTGGATGGGTCAGCCGACCGACCGAGACGCCGAACTCGACTCCCCGCAGGACGCCGTGCCCGAGCCCGCCGCGCCCGGTGAGGCGGCCGCTCCCGCGCCCGTCGACGACGCCGGTGACGACGCACCCGCGACGGTCGACGAGGCTGGTGACGACGCGCCCCCGACGGTCGACGACACCGCGGAGCGCGAGGGCGAGGCGGTCCGCGGCGACGGGACGGCCGAGGAGGCGGCGCCTGCCGAGCAGGACGAGGTGCCCGCGGCGGCGCAGCGGGACGACGCGCCTGCGGAGCCCGCGGCACCCGCCGCCCCGGTCGAGGCCCCCGCGGAGCCGGTTCCGGCGGCCGAGGAGGACCAGGCGGTGGATACCCCCGCCGACCAGGTCGAGGAGCCGGACGTCGTGACGGACGAGACCCCCGGGGACGTCGCCGGCGCCGCCGTGACGGAGCCCGCCGCACCGGTCGAGCCCGAGGTCGCGGAGCGACCGGCGGCCGCGACACCGACGGCGGGCGCGGACGTCTCCGCGGCGGCCTCGGACCCCGAGGGCGACCCGGCAGGGGACGGCAGAGTCGAGGTGAGCGCGACGACCGGCGCCGCCGCGACGGTCGAGGCACAGGGCGACGCTGCCGTGTCTGCATCGGCACCGGAGGCGCCGACCGCGCCCGAGGGCGAGGCGTCCGCGCAGGACGGCGACGACGAGGACGAGCCGTACGTCCCGCGCGTGTTCGCGTTCGACCCCAGCGTCCCGGCCGTGCTCGTCCCCTCGCCCGGTTCCGAGACGCAGCCCGCCGCGGTGACGGGCGACCCGCCCGTCGATCCGGTCGACCCGTCCGCCGCGGCACCGGAAGCCGGGGCCCGCGCCGCGACGGTGTCCGCGGCGGTGCCCGCGGCGGAGGAGCCCGACGCCGACCAGACGGCCGTGGTGCCCGTGGTGCCGCCGCAGGCACCCGCCGCGCCGGTCGCGTCCCCCGGTGCTGCGGAGCCGACGTCGGCGCCGGACGCCACGCAGGTGATCCCGCCCGTCGACCCGTGGTCGCGGCCGGCCCCGGTCGTCCGCACGTCCGTCCGGCCGGCTCCTCCGGCCGCGACGGAGGCGGCGGCACCGGCGGCGACCCCCGGGGTCGCGCCGGCGGCGGGCCTGGCCGGCGCCTTCGGCCCCGTCCCGCCCGACGAGTCGCGGGAGACCTCGCCCTTCGAGGGATTCGAGGAGGAGGCGCCGCGGCGCGGCTGGGTGCGCGGGCTGCTGTGGACCGGCGTCGGGGTGCTCGTCCTCGGCGGCATCTACACCGGTGCGCAGTGGTTCTTCTCGGACAAGGTCCCGAGCGGGACGAGCGTCGCCGGCGTGGACGTCGGGGGGCAGACCCGGACGGCGGCGCAGGACACGCTCGAGGCCGAGCTCGGACCGCGTGCGGCCGAGCCGGTCACGCTGACGGCGGGCGAGGCGAGCACGACCCTCGACCCGGCGGCCGCCGGGCTGACGTTCGACGCCGCGGCCACCGCCGAGGAGCTCACGGCCTTCTCGATGAGCCCGGCTCGGCTGTGGCAGCACCTCTTCGGCGGCCAGGACGAGGCGCCGGTGCTCTCGGTCGACGACGCCGCGCTCGACGCCCAGGTCGAGGCGCTGCGGGGGAGCCTCGAGATCGAGCCGGTCGACGGCACGGTGCAGTTCGTGGACGGCGCGCCGACGAGCACGCCGGCGGCCGACGGCTCGGCCCTCGTGACCGACGAGGTCCCGGCGGCCATCACCGGGAGCTGGCTCGTCACGGACGGCCCGGTCGCGCTGCCGACCGAGCCCGTGGAGCCCGCGATCACGCAGGAGGAGACCGACGCCGCGCTCGCGCAGGCGCAGAAGGTCGTGTCCGCGCCCGTCGTCGTGTCCGTCGGCGGCCAGAACCCCGAGCTGCCGCCGGAGGCTCTCGCGGCCGCCGCGTCCTTCCAAGCGGCCGACGGCGTGCTCACCCTGACCTTCGACGGGGCGATGCTCGTCCAGTCGGTGGTCGACCGGACGAACGACCTGCTCACCGCCGCGGACGACGCCCACTTCGTCTTCCAGGACGGCGCCCCCGTCATCGAGGGCGGGGAGCCGGGCACGACCATCGACCCCGCGGCGATCGCGACGGCCGTCACGACGGCGGCCTCGGGCGACGAGCGGACCGCGACCGTCGAGCTCGTGGAGTCCGACCCGGCGCAGTCGGTGGCCGCGCTCGAGGCCCTCGGGATCACGGAGAAGGTCTCGGAGTTCTCGACCCCCGTGCCCAACGTCCCGGTCCGCACCGCGAACCTGCGCCGCGGCGCTGAGAAGGTGACAGGGACGCTCGTCAAGCCCGGCGAGACGTTCTCGCTCGTCGACACGCTGTCGCCGATCACGCTCGAGGGCGGCTACTTCGCCGCGGGCATCGTCGAGAGCGGGCGGCACACCGAGGGCGTCGGCGGCGGCCTGTCCCAGATGGCGACGACCACGTACAACGCGGGCTTCTTCGCGGGGCTCGAGGACGTCGAGCACCGGCCGCACAGCTACTGGTTCGACCGGTACCCCGCGGGGCGCGAGGCGACGATCTTCGTGGGCTCGATCGACATGAAGTTCAAGAACGACACCCCGTACGGCGTCCTCATGCAGTCCTGGGTCGGCGGCGGCGAGCTGCACGTCGCGATCTGGAGCACCAAGTACTACGACGTGGAGACGTCGTCGAGCGGCAAGTCGAACGTCGTCCAGCCTACGACGGTCACGCACTCGGGCGCCGACTGCGCGCCGACGCCCGCGGGCAGCCCGGGCTTCTCCATCACGAACTACCGCAAGGTCTACCACGAGGGGGAGCTCGTCAAGGACGAGTCCTACCGGTGGACGTACAAGCCGGACAACGCGGTCGTCTGCGAGTAGACGACCCGGTCCACCACACACACGGAGGTCCCATGCTCGGACGCAGCGAACGGGAGTCGGGCGCGCAGGCGCTGCTCGCCGCCACGGCGGCAGGCTGGGTCGCCGGCGACCCCGCCGAGGCGGACGCGCTGCTCGACCTCGGGTCGACGACGGCGACGCTGTCGACCGTCGCGAGCATCGACGGGCTGTCCGCCGTCGTGCACCTGGGGCACCCCGCGCAGCCGTCGCACGAGCTCGAGCGGGCGCTGCTCGCGGCGCCGCCCTCGCTCGTGCTCACGGGTGCGTCGGCCGTGCCGGCGCAGTGGGTCTGGGTCGGGCGGTCGGCCGCCGCCCGGGACCTGACGGGGCACGTCGTCGTGGACGAGGCGGGCATGCGCGACCGCCGCCACGTGCTGCGCACGATGGGGGTGAGCCCGTCCCTCGTCCCGACGCGGACGAGCCTGGAGGAGCGCGTCGCGCTCGCGGGCCCGGACGGCAGCCTCGTCGTGGAGCGTTCCGTGGCCGCGGGCCCGCTCGCCGCGCTCGGGTACACGGAGCTCGCCGGGAGCGAGGTCCTCGGGGACGGCGCACCCGTCTGGTACGGCCTCCTGGAGAGCCGGGACGTGGTGCCGCGGGCCGACGGCGTCGCGCAGGTCTGGCTCGCGTTCGGGCCCCGGGACGACCACCGCGGCTCGCTGCAGCAGACGCTCGGGCTCGTCGCCCAGGCCGGCATCGACCTCCAGCACCTGCGCAGCCACCGCTCGCAGACCGGGACGCACATCTTCTTCTGCGCGTTCTCCTGCCCGGACGCGGCGACGCTGGACGGTCTCGTCGCGGGCTTCGCGGAGCGCGGCGTCGCGCACCGGCTGCTCGCCGTCCTGCCCGGGCAGGAGTTCGTACCCGGTCCGGACGCGCTCGCGCCGCGCTGGGCGTCGGCGCCGGACCCCGTGCGCGCGTGAGCGTCGTCGGCTACCTCGGCCCGGAGGGGTCGTTCACTCACCAGGCGGCCGCCGGTTGGTGCGCCGACCGCGGGGACGACCCGGCGTTCCGGTCGGCCCGCCTCGCGGCGCGCACGACGGTGGCGGACGTCTTCGCCGGGGTCGCCGCGGGAGACCTCGCGCGCGGCGTCGTGGCGATCGAGAACACGGTCGAGGGCTACGTGGTGCCGTCGCTCGACGCGATCGTCGGGAGCGCGACGGTCGTCGCGGTCGACGAGGTCGTGCTCGACATCTCGTTCGACGCGTTCGTGCGTCCCGGCCACGGCGAGCTGACCGAGGTCACGGCCCACCCGCACGGCCTCGCGCAGTGCCAGGAGTTCGTCCGCCGGACGGGCCTCGCCCCGCTCGCCGCGTCGTCGAACGCGGCGGCGTGCCGGGACGCGGGGCCGCACCAGGTCGCGCTCGGGCCGACGATCTGCGGCGAGCTGTACGGGCTGGAGACGTTCGAGCGCGCGGTCGAGGACTTCGCCGGCGCCCGCACGCGCTTCCTCGTGCTCGCGCCGCGGACGGAGGCGTCGGCGACGCTGGAGGTCGCGCGCACGCGCGGCGACGGTCCGTGGCGCACCATGCTCGCGGTGACCCCGGTCGTCACGGGGCCGGGCGTGCTCGCCCGGATCACGCGGTCCTTCGGCGAGCGCGGCGTCAACCTGTCGAGCCTCATCACGCGCCCGCTCAAGGCGGTTGCCGGCACGTACGTGTTCGTCCTGACGGTGGACGGCGCCCCGTGGGACGCGCCGGTCCGGGCCGTGCTCGACGACCTGGTCCGCGCGGGCGACTCGCTCAAGACCCTCGGGGTCGTGCCCGCGCGCGGCGAGCTGGACGAGTCGGTGCACGCCGACGTCGACGCCGCGCACGTCCCGGTGGGCAGCGTCGACTCCTCGGCGGACCCGTCCGCGCTCGCGGCGGGGCTGCTGTGGTGACGGCCGACGCCGCGTCGACGGCGGAGACCGGGCTGCGGGTCGGGGTCGTCGGGCTCGGGCTGGTCGGCGGCTCGGTCGCACGCCTCCTGCACGAGCAGGGCGTCGACGTGACCGCCCACGACGCGACGGCCACCACGCGCGCCGCGGCCCGCGCCGCGGGCCTCCAGGTCGTCGGCGACGTGGCCGACGTGTGCGCGGCGGAGCCCGACGTCCTCGTGCTCGCGGTCCCGCTGCGGGCCATGCGGGCGGTCGCGGCCGAGGTCGCGCGGCACGTGCGCGGCGCGACCGTCGTCACCGACGTCGGGAGCGTCAAGGGCGCGGTGCGCGACGCCGTCCGCTCGGCCGGCCTCGACGCGCGCTACGTCGGGGCGCACCCGATGGCCGGCACCGAGCACTCGGGTTTCGAGGCGTCCGACCCGGCGATGCTCGACGGCGCACGCTGGGCCGTCACGGTCGACGGAACGACGCGGCGCGAGGCGCTCGTGACGGTGCTGCGGCTCGTGACCGGCCCGCTCGGCGGGACCGTCCACGTCCTCACGGACGAGGTCCACGACGAGTCGACGGCGCTCATCAGCCACGTCCCGCACGTCCTCGCCACCGAGCTCCTGGGCGTCGTCGCCGACGCGCCCGTGCGGGACGTCGCGCTCGGGCTCGCCGCGGGCAGCTTCCGGGACGCGACGCGGGTGGGGCGCACCGACCCGCGGCGCACCGAGGCGATGGTCACCGACAACGCCGCCTGGGTGGCGTCCGCCCTGCGCGTGGTCGTGCGCGACCTCGAGCAGCTCGTCGCGGCGCTCGAGTCGAACGCGCCGGTGGGGGAGTTCTTCGACCGGCCCGAGCCGGTCCGCGGTCCGGTCCGCGTGCCGGGCAGCGGGGAGCGGCTGCGGGTCGCCCTCGACGAGGCGGGGGACTGGCGCACGGCGCTGAGCGACGCCGGTGCCAGGGGCGCGGTCGTCGTCGACGTCGCGGACGACGCGGTCGTCGTCGCCTGACGGCGGCGCTACCGCGGGGAGGCCGGGCGTCGCGGGGGGCGCGGCGGCACCGGCTTGCCCGCCACGATCGCGTCGAGCGGGACCCGCACGAGGGGCGGGACGTCGTCGTGCGCTCCGTGACCGCGGTGCGGCGGGGCGGCGCTCCCGCCCGCGTCCTCGCGCAGGACCAGCTCCGTGGCGGTGGTCCGGACGACCAGGCCGATCACGTCCGTGAGCGGCTTGCCCGCCGCGGCGGCCTCGTCGGGCGTGAGGCGACGGCGCACCACCACCCGCGTGCCTGGGGCCCACGTCGTCCAGGGCGCGTCGGGCACGGCAGCGCTCCTCGGGTCTGTGACGTTCGTCCACGGGCTGGTCAGGGAGGGTCGGGCACGGCCCGACCTGAGCGATACTAGTCCTGCGTCTCCCTGTCGTGACCTCGCCCCTCGCCGGGTCGGGGTCCGGACGAATCCAGAAAGGTACTCGGTCGTGACTTACGTGATCGCTCAGCCGTGCGTGGACGTCAAGGACAAGGCGTGCATCGAGGAGTGTCCTGTCGACTGCATCTACGAGGGCAAGCGGTCGCTGTACATCCACCCCGACGAGTGCGTGGACTGCGGCGCCTGCGAGCCGGTCTGCCCGGTCGAGGCGATCTACTACGAGGACGACGTGCCGACGGAGTGGAGCGACTACTACCGCGCCAACGTCGAGTTCTTCGACGACCTCGGCTCGCCCGGCGGCGCCGCGAAGATGGGTCTCATCGAGAAGGACGACCCGATGATCGCCGCCCTGCCGCCGCAGGCCTGAGCATCCGGCGCCGGCGCTCGTGGGACTCGCCGACCTCTCCGGTCTCGCCTATCCCTGGGACACCCTGACCCCGTACGCGGAGCGCGCCCGCGCGCACCCGCGCGGCGTCGTGGACCTCTCCGTCGGGACGCCCGTCGACCCGACGCCGGCGGTCGTGCGCGACGCGCTCGCCGCCGCCTCGGACGCGCACGGCTACCCGACGACGCACGGCACCCCGGCGCTGCGCGAGGCGGTCGCCGCCTGGTTCGCGCGGCGCCGCGGGGTGCCCGGCCTCCACCCGGACGCGGTGCTGCCCACGGTCGGCAGCAAGGAGCTCGTCGGGCTCCTGCCCGCGCTCCTGCGTCTTGGGCCCGGGGACGTCGTCGTGCACCCCCGGACCGCGTACCCCACGTACGACGTCGGCGCGCGCCTCGCGGGCGCGACGCCGGTCGCGACCGACGACGTCGACGAGTGGGCGGGGCGGGCCGACGTCCGGCTCGTCTGGGTGAACTCCCCGAGCAACCCGACCGGGCGCGTGCTCGACGCCGCCCACCTCGCGCGCGTCGTCGCGGCGGCTCGCGAGATCGGGGCGGTCGTCGCGAGCGACGAGTGCTACGCGGAGCTCGCGTGGGTCGAGCCGTACGCGTCGACCGGCGTGCCGAGCCTGCTCGACCCGGCCGTCTCCGGCGGGTCCCACGAGGGGCTGCTCGTCACGTACTCGCTCTCGAAGCAGTCGAGCATGGCCGGCTACCGCGCCGCGTTCGTCGCGGGCGACGCCGCGCTCGTCGCGGACCTGCTCGCGACGCGCAAGCACCTCGGCATGATCGTGCCCGCGCCCGTGCAGGCGGCGATGGTGGCCGCGCTGTCCGACGACGCCCACGTCGCCGCGCAGCGCGACGTGTACGCGCGGCGACGCGAGGTGCTCGTCGGGGCGCTCGGCGACGCGGGGCTGCAGGTCGACCACTCCGAGGCGGGCCTCTACCTGTGGTCGAGGCCGGCCGGTGACCACGCCGGCGACTGCTGGCGGACCGTGTCCGACCTCGCCGATCTCGGCATACTCGTCGGGCCCGGAGCGTTCTACGGACCGGAGGGCTCGGGCCACGTGCGCGTCGCGCTCACCGCGTCCGACGAGCGCGTCCACGAGGCCGCCGCTCGACTCTCCGGAGCCTGATCTCTGACGTGACCTGCCTCACAGAGGCGTGGTGTTCTCGTGACGGTTCAGGATTGGTCACGTGCGGGTGAAGCGGGGTACGGTCGACCGCGCGGCAACGGCGCGAGCAGCAGCAGGAAGGGAACCATGACCACCACTCAGCAGGCGAAGGTCCGCCTCCTCGTCGACGACCAGGCGCAGGACCTGCCCGTGGTCACGGCGACCGACGGCAACGACGGCATCGTCGTGTCCTCCTTGCTCAAGTCGACCGGCCTCGTGACGGTGGACCCGGGCTTCATGAACACGGCGTCGTGCGAGTCGAGCATCACCTACATCGACGGTGACGCCGGCATCCTGCGGTACCGCGGGTACCCCATCGAGCAGCTCGCGGAGCAGTCGAACTTCCTCGAGGTCGCGTACCTGCTCATCCACGGCGAGCTTCCCGACACCCCGACGCTCGAGGCGTTCGTCGAGCGCGTGAACCGCCACACGCTCGTGCACGAGGACTTCCGCACGTTCATGGGCACGTTCCCGCGCAACGCGCACCCCATGGCGGTGCTGTCGTCCGCGATCAACGCGCTGTCCACGTTCTACCCGGAGTCGCTCGACCCCTTCGACGACGAGACGGTCGAGCTCGCGACGGTCCTGCTCCTCGCGAAGACGCGCACCATCACGTCCTACCTGCACCGCCGCCGCGTCGGTGAGCCGCTGCTCTACCCCGACTACTCGCGCGGCTACGTCGACGACTTCCTGCGCATGACGTTCGCGACGCCGTACCAGCAGTACGAGGCGGACCCGGTCGTCGTCGACGCGCTCGACAAGCTGCTCATCCTGCACGCCGACCACGAGCAGAACTGTTCGACCTCGACGGTCCGCGTCGTCGGCTCGTCGCACGCCAACCTCTACGCGTCCGTCGCCGCGGGCGTCAACGCGCTCTCCGGCCCGCTGCACGGCGGTGCCAACGAGTCGGTGCTGACGATGCTCGACAAGATCGCGGGCGCCGAGTACGACGTCGACACCTTCATGAAGAAGGTGAAGAACAAGGAGGACGGCGTCCGCCTCATGGGCTTCGGGCACCGGGTCTACAAGAACTACGACCCGCGCGCCGCCATCGTGAAGAAGTCCGCCGACGCCGTGCTCTCGACCCTCGGCAAGAAGGACCAGCTCCTCGACATCGCCATGGGCCTCGAGGAGATCGCGCTCAACGACGACTACTTCATCGAGCGCAAGCTCTACCCGAACGTCGACTTCTACACGGGCCTCATCTACAAGGCCATGGGCTTCTCGCCCGCGATGTTCACGCCGCTCTTCGCCCTCGGCCGCATGCCCGGCTGGATCGCGCAGTGGCGCGAGATGATGAAGGACCCGCAGACCAAGATCGGCCGCCCGCGCCAGGTCTACGTCGGCGAGACCGAGCGCGACTACGTCCCGGTCTCCGACCGCTGACACCCGCTCCTCCGGACGCCGCGTCGCTCACCCTCGGTGAGCGACGCGGCGTCCGTCGTCTCCGGTAGCCGCCGGTCAGTCCCCGTCGGGGACGGCGACGTGGACGCGGACGAGGCCCGCGTCGAGCGGGGCGAGCTCGTCGGGGTCGAGCGGGCTCCACGTCGAGTCGTCGCGGGACCAGCGGCGGTCCCCGACCTCGACGGCGACGACGTTCGTCGCGTCCGCGGTGGCGACCGCCCACTGCGCGACGGCCCAGGCCGCACGGTCGAGGCCGCCGTCCTCGCCCGCGGTGGGCAGCCCCGAGGCGTCGACCTGGAGGGTGCTCCCGTCGCCGCCGTCGAAGGGCTCGACCCGGGCGCCGTCGCCGAGGTCGCGGGCGAGGCGGTCCTGGAACGGCTGCGTCGCGGCGCCTTCGGTGGGGACCTCCGTCGTGGCGACGGGGGCGAGGTCGCACGTGAGCGACGCGGGGGACCAGCCGGAGAGCGCGGAGGCCCAGGCGCGGGATCGCGGCTCGTGCTGCGCGTACGCGTCGGGGAAGCCGGACCGCTGGACGGTCTGCGCGGCGACGGTGACCTCCATCGCCTCGTAGCCCTCGACCGTCTCGAGCACGTCGTAGAACGCGTTGCTCGAGTACACCGGGTCCATGATCTCCTCGACGCTGCCCCAGCCCTGCGACGGGCGCTGCTGGAAGAGGCCCACGGAGTCGCGGTCGCCGTAGTCGATGTTGACGAGGCGGGACTCCTGGAGCGCGGTCGCGAGCCCGATGGTCGCGGCGCGGGCGGGGAGGCCGCGGCGCACGGCGGTGCCCGCGACGAGCGCGGCGTTGTCCGCCTGCGTGACGGACAGGTACCAGGTGCGGCCGTCGGCGGTGGCCGCGCACCGCTCGGCGACGGGCGTCTCGTCGTCGAGCCGGTTGAGAGCGACGACGACGCCGCCCACCCCGACCGCGGCCACCGTGAGGAGGGTGACCGCGGCGCGGAGCGGGCGGCGCCGGCGGCGCGGGCGACCGACGTCGGGCAGGTCCCGGGAGCGGGGGGCTCGGGTCGCGGTCATGCGGGGCGCCGTCGTGCTCGTCGGCGGGTCAGTTGGCGTGCAGCGCGGCGTTGAGCTCGACGCCGGCACCGGTGCGGGACACGGCCTCGACACCGCCGGTGAGCGAGTTGCGGCGGAACAGGATGCCGGAGCGGCCGGAGAGCTCGCGCGCCTTGACGACGAGCGGCGCGCCGTCGGCGCCGGTCTGCCCGACGACGGTCACCTTGGTCCCCGCGGTGACGTACAGGCCGGACTCGACGACGCAGTCGTCGCCCAGGGGGATGCCCAGGCCGGCGTTGGCGCCGAGGAGCGAACGCTGCCCGACGGAGATGACCTCGCGGCCGCCCCCGGAGAGGGTGCCCATGATCGAGGCGCCGCCCCCGACGTCGGAGCCGTCGCCGACGACGACGCCCGCGGAGATGCGGCCCTCGACCATCGAGGTGCCGAGTGTCCCGGCGTTGAAGTTGACGAAGCCCTCGTGCATGACGGTGGTGCCGGGCGCGAGGTGAGCCCCGAGGCGCACCCGGTCGGCGTCGGCGACGCGGACGCCCGCGGGGACGACGTAGTCGACCATGCGGGGGAACTTGTCCACGCCGTACACGGTGACGGTCTGACCGGTCGCGCGCAGGCGGAGGCGCGTCTCCTCGAAGCCGTCGACCGCGCACGCACCGTGGTTGGTCCAGACGACGTTCGTCAGGACGCCGAAGAGGCCGTCGAGGTTCTGGCCGTGCGGCGCGACGAGGCGGTGGGAGAGGAGGTGGAGGCGCAGGTACGCGTCGGCGGTGTCGGCGGGGGCGGCGTCGAGGTCGATCTCGGTCCGGAGCACGACGACGTCCACGCCGCGCACCTCGTCGCGCTCGGCGAGCGCGTCCAGGGAGGCAGGGACGGTCGTGTCCGCGGGGGCGCTGCCGAGCGCCGGGGCCGGGTACCAGACGTCGAGGGTCGTGCCGTCGTCGGTGACGGTCGCCAGGCCGTAGCCCCACGCCGTACGCGGCTCGGACGCGGCCGCTGAGGGGGCGGTCGCGGGGGTCGCAGAAGTCATGCGCCCACCCTATCCGCCGCCGGTAGGGTGCTGGCGTGACCTCTCCCACCGCTGCCGCCCCGCCCGTGCTCGACCTCCGCGGCGATCTCGTCGCCCTCTTCCGCGCCGTGTGCGACACGCCGTCGGTGAGCGGCGGCGAGCGGGCGCTGGCGGACGCGGTCGAGACGGCGCTGCGGGCGTACCCGCACCTGGACGTCGTGCGCGACGGCGACACGGTCGTCGCGCGCACGTCGCTCGGCCGGGAGCGGCGGGTCGTGGTCGCGGGCCACCTGGACACGGTGCCCCTCACGGACCCGCCGAACCTGCCCACGCGCGTCGTGGGGGAGGGGGCGCACGCCGAGGTCTGGGGGCGTGGGACGGTCGACATGAAGGGCGGCGTCGCGGTCGCGCTCGCGCTCGCGGCCGAGCTCGACGCCCCGGCGCAGGACGTGACCTGGGTGTTCTACGACAACGAGGAGGTCGCGTCCGACCTCAACGGGCTCGGGCGCCTCGCCCGGAACCGACCCGACCTGCTCGCGGCCGACTTCGCCGTCCTCGGCGAACCGACGTCCGCGGGTCTCGAGGGCGGGTGCAACGGCACGCTGCGCGTCGACGTGCGCGTCCCGGGGGTCGCGGCGCACTCCGCGCGTGCCTGGACGGGCTCGAACGCGATCCACGCCGCGCACGAGGTGCTCGACCGGCTGGCGGCGTACGTCCCGCAGGAGATCGAGGTCGACGGCCTGGTCTACCGGGAGGGCATGAACGCGGTGGGGATCCGCGGCGGGATCGCGGGCAACGTGATCCCGGACGAGTGCGTGGTCACGGTGAACTTCCGGTTCGCGCCGTCGCGCTCGGTCGCCGAGGCGGAGCAGCACGTCCGCGAGCTGCTCGCCGGCTTCGAGGTGGTGCTCACCGACGCCGCACCGGGCGCGCGCCCGGGGCTGGACGACCCGCTCGCGGCGGACTTCGCCGCCGCGGTGCTGGGCGTCACGGGCGGCGCGCCGGCCCCGAAGTACGGCTGGACCGACGTCGCGCGCTTCGCGGAGCTGGGCATCCCCGCGGTGAACTTCGGCCCGGGAGACCCGCTGCTCGCCCACAAGGACGACGAGCGGTGCCCGGTCGGCGAGCTCGCGCTGTGCCGCGACGCGCTGCGTGCGTGGCTCACGGCCGCCCCTGCGGCATAGGCTCGTGACCATGAGCGACACGGTGCGTGACCAGGGTTCCGACGACGGCCTGCCTCAGGCCGGGACGGGGTACCGCAAGGGGCCGGTCCTGCTGCGCGGCGACCAGATCCCGCGCCAGACGACGGACCAGCGACTCCTCGACACCGGAGGGAGCGCGGACTGGGTCCACTCGGACCCGTGGCGCGTCATGCGGATCCAGAGCGAGTTCGTCGAGGGATTCGGCGCGCTGGCGGAGGTCGGCCCGGCCGTGTCCGTCTTCGGGTCGGCCCGGACCAAGCCGGACCACCCGGACTACGCGCTGGCCGAGGACGTCGGCCGTCGCCTCGTCGACGAGGGCTTCGCCGTCATCACGGGCGGGGGACCGGGCATCATGGAGGCGGCCAACAAGGGCGCGTCCGAGGCGGGCGGGCTGTCGATCGGTCTCGGCATCGAGCTCCCGTTCGAGCAGGGCATGAACCGGTACGTCAACCTCGGTGTGAACTTCCGCTACTTCTTCGCCCGCAAGACGATGTTCGTCAAGTACGCGCAGGGCTTCGTCGTCCTGCCCGGGGGCTTCGGGACGTTCGACGAGCTGTTCGAGGCGCTCACGCTCGTGCAGACCCACAAGATCACCGAGTTCCCCGTGGCGCTCGTCGGGACCGACTACTGGAGCGGTCTGCTCGAGTGGGCCCGCACGGCGGTCGCCGGGCGCGGCATGATCAGCGCGCACGACCTCGACCTCGTCCACCTGTGCGACGACCCCGCCGAGGCCGTCGCGTACGTGTGCGACCGTGGCGCCGAGCTGCGCGCGGAGGAGCTCGAGGCGACCGAGGAGCTCGCCCGGGCGCAGGCCGGCGACGCGAGCTGACGGCCGCGGCGCGATGACGTCACCTGGCTCGGCCGCGCCCACCGGGCCGACGGCGGCGCGACCCGACGACGGCACCCTGCCGCTGCCGCCGCTCGGGGTGCCGCCCCGCGGCACGTCGCTCGTGCTGCGCGGGCGGACCCTCGCCCGGCCCGCGGTGATGGCGATCCTCAACCGGACCGACGACTCGTTCTACGCGGGGGCGCGCCAGCTCGACGACCGCGCCGCGCTCGCGGCGGTCGAGCGCGCGGCGGTCGAGGGCGCGGAGATCCTCGACGTGGGCGGCGTGCGGGCCGGCGTGGGGCCGGAGGTGACGCCCGCGGAGGAGGTCCGCCGCGTCGTGCCGTTCGTCGCCCGGGTGCGCGCGGAGTTCCCGGACCTGCTCGTCAGCGTCGACACGTGGCGGGCCGAGGTGGCGCACGAGGCGGCTCTCGCGGGGGCCGACCTCATCAACGACACGTGGGCGGGCCACGACCCGCGGCTCGTCGAGGTCGCGGGCGAGCACGGCGTCGGGGTCGTGTGCTCGCACACGGGGGGTGCGACCCCGCGCACCGACCCGTTCCGCGTCACGTATCCCGCCCGGCCCGGCGCTGCGGACCCGCGCGACGGCGTCGTCCAGGACGTCGTGGCGACCCTCCGCGCGGCGGCGGAGCGCGCGGTCGCGTGCGGGGTCCCGCCGGCGTCGGTCCTCGTCGACCCGACGCACGACTTCGGCAAGAACACGTGGCACTCCCTGCACCTCCTGCGCCGGACCGAGGTCCTCGCGGACCTCGGGTTCCCGCTGCTCATGGCGTTGTCCCGCAAGGACTTCGTGGGGGAGACGCTCGACCTGCCCGCCGACGAGCGGCTGGAGGGCACGCTCGCCGCGACGGCCGTCGCCGCGTGGCTCGGCGCGCGCGTCTTCCGCGCGCACGACGTCGCGGCGACCCGGCGCGTCCTGGACCTGGTCGCCGCGGTGCGCGACGAGGTCCCTCCGGCGGCCCCGCTGCGGGGACTCGCGTGACCACGCCGCGCGCCGCGGCCGGTCCGGACGGGCGACCGCGGCTGCTGCGTCCGGCCACCTGGCCGTGGTGGGCGCAGGTCCTCGTGGTGTACGGCCTCGCGCGCGGCGTGAGCGCCGTGGTCCTCCTCGTCGTCGCGAGGTCCCAGGAGGCGAACCCCTGGACGGACGCCGCGCCGTCGTACCTGCCGTACGTCGCGCGCATGTGGGACGCGAGCTGGTACGAGCAGATCTACGCGTCCGGCTACCCCGACACGCTCCCCGTCGGGCCGGACGGCGCCGTCGAGCAGAACGTCTGGGCGTTCTTCCCGCTCTTCCCGGCGCTCGTCCGCGCCCTCGACGCCGTCACGGGCCTGGGATGGGACGTGCTCGCGCCCGCGGTCGCGTTCGCGTGCGGCGCCGGCGCGGTGCTCGTGATCCACCGGCTCGTCGCGACGGCGGGCGCCGCGGCGGTCGCGCGCAGGCCGGGCCTGCCGCTCGCGACCGTCCTGCTCGTCAGCGTCTTCCCGTCCAGCCCCGTGCTCCAGGTCGCGTACACGGAGTCCCTGGCGCTGCTCCTCGTGGCGTCCGCGCTCCTGCTGCTGGCGCGGCGCCGCTACGGGTGGGCGGCGCTCGTGATCGTGCTCCTCGGCTTCTCCCGGGCCGTCGCGCTGCCCACGGCGGCGGTCGTCCTGTGGCACGGGTTCGTCCGGTGGCGCCGGGGCGACCTGCGCGTGCCCGACGCCGCGCGGCTCGGTGGCCTCCTCGCGGTCGCGTTGGCCAGCGGGTTCGTGTGGCCGTGGGCGTGCAGCGTCGTCACGGGGGTGCACCAGGGGTACTTCCGCACGCAGGAGGCGTGGCGCGGGGGCGCGGAGGTCGTCCCCTTCGTCCCGTGGGTCGACGTGTCGCGGTGGCTCCTGGGCGACGCCGGTCCGTGGGTCCTCGCCCTCGTGCTGCTCGCGACAGCCGCCCTGGTGCTCAACCCGGTCGCGGCGCGGCTCGGTCCGGAGATGCAGGCGTGGTCCGGCGCGTACCTCGCCTACCTGGTCGCGGCGATCCAGCCGGGCACCTCGCTCGTGCGGTTCCTGCTGCTCGCCTTCCCGCTCGCGGCGGTCACTGCCGGGTGGACGCGGTCGCGCCTGTGGCTGGCCGCCGTGACGTTCGCCGGCGTCGCGGGCCAGGTGTGGTGGGTGTGGTCGCTCTGGCGGCTCGTCCCGCCGTCCGGCTGGCCGCCGTGACCCGGACGCCCGGGATGTCGGCACGGGTGAACTAGACTGTCCTCGGGCGTCGTCCGAGGTCGGACGCCCCTCCTCGCGCGCGCGGGGTGGACTCGGGACAACGGAAATGGAGTGCCATCGATGGCTGCGATGAAGCCGCGGACGGGTGACGGGCCGCTGGAGGTCACCAAGGAAGGGCGAGGCATCGTCATGCGGGTCCCGCTCGAGGGTGGCGGACGCCTGGTGGTCGAGCTCAACGCGACCGAGGCCAGCGAGCTGGGTGAGGCGCTCCAGGCCGTGGTGGGCTGATTGCCCGCACGTGAGCGCCGGGCCTCCGGTCTCCCCGGGCTGCCACGCGCGCTGCCCGAGGTGGTCGGTGCCCGGGGCGCCCTGAGCGACGCGGCACTCCTCGACGACACGCAGGTCGACGCGGTCGTCGTGGCCGTCGCGCCCCCACGCGAGGCCGAGGACGGGTTGCAGCCGCGTGCCGGGACGATCGACGCCACGGTGCGGTACGGCGTCGACCTCGCGGAGCTCGCCGAGCGTGCGGGCGGACGGAGCTTCCGCGGCGCGTCCGGAGAGGTCGTGCGCGTCGACCTGCCGCGTGCGCACGCCGGGTCCGCGACACGGCTCCCGTGGGCAGGCCTGCCTCCGCGGATCCTGCTGCTCGGCGTCGGGACCGGGACGTCGGCCGACCTCCGGCGTGCCGGTGCGGCTCTCGCCCGTGCGTCGCGCGGCCTGGAGCGCGTCGTCAGCGCCGCCACCGCCGACGCGGGTGCCGACGAGGTCCGGGCGTTCGTCGAGGGCTACCTGCTCGCCGCCTACGACCAGCCGCGGCAGAGCGGGTCCTCACGTCCCGCGGGCGACGCGGCCGCAGAGCAGCTCGTCCTGCTCGCGCCGGAGGGCCGGCCCGACCTCACGGCGCCGATCGAGGCCGCGCACCGCGCGGCGACGGCGACCTGGCTCGTCCGCGACCTCGCCAACATCCCGTCCGACGTCAAGGACCCGGCGTGGTTCGCCGACCGCGCGGTGGAGCTGGCCGACGCGCTCGGGCTCGACTCGACGGTCCGCGGCCCCGCCGAGCTGGGCGCGGAGGGCTTCGGGGCGATCCTGGCGGTCGGGGCGGGATCCGCCCGCCCGCCGCGCCTCGTGACCGTCACCTACGACCCGGCGGACCACGGCGTCCTCCCGGAGGACGGCGACACGGACGTCCGGCACGTCGTCGTCGTCGGCAAGGGCATCACGTACGACACCGGCGGACTCTCGATCAAGCCGCGCGAGGCGATGGTGCCGATGAAGACCGACATGGCGGGCGCGGCCGTCGCGCTCGCGGTCGTGCTCGGCGCCGCCCGCGCCCACTCCGACCGCCGGGTCACCGCGGTGCTCCCGCTGGCCGAGAACCACGTGGGCGCCGCCTCGTACCGCCCGGGGGACGTGCTGCGCACGTGGTCGGGCCGGACGGTCGAGGTGGCGAACACCGACGCGGAGGGCCGCCTCGTGCTCGCCGACGCCCTCGCGTACGCCGTGGCCGAGCTCGCACCCGACGTGCTCGTCGACGTCGCGACCCTCACCGGCGCGGCGAGCCTCGGCCTGGGCCGCGGGCACGGCGCGCTGTTCGCGACGGACGGCGCCGTCGCCGACGCCCTGGAGGACGCCGCGCTCTCCACCGGCGAGCGGGTGTGGCGCATGCCGCTCGTCGAGGACTACGCGGGCGCGCTGCGCTCCGACGTCGCCGACCTCCGACACGTGCCCGTCGAGAGCCCCGGTGCCGGGTCGATCACGGCCGCGCTGTTCCTGCGCGAGTTCGTCGGGGACGTGCCGTGGGCGCACCTCGACGTCGCCGGCCCCGCACGGGCCACCGCCGACCGGCACGAGGTCGTCGCCGGGGCCACGGGGTACGGGGCGCGGCTCCTGCTCGAGGCGCTCGACCGGCTCTGACCGCAGAGTCTCCTCGCCCGCCGGGACGTCTCAGCGGCGCACGGCGAGCAGGAGGCCGTCGCCGCTCGGGAGCAGCGCCGGCAGCACGCGCTCGTCCGACCGCAGCGACCGGCCGACCTCGCGGACGATCGTCGTCACCTCGTCGCGCCGCGCCGGGTCGGCGACACGGTCGTGCGACAGCGCGCCGTCGACCGCGAGCACGCCGCCCGGGCGCAGCAGGCGCAGGCCCTGCTCGACGTACTCGGGGTAGCTGTGCTTGTCCGCGCCCACGAGGACGAGGTCGTAGGCGCCGTCGGTGAGCCGGGGGAGGACCTCGCTCGCGCGGCCCGGGATGGTGCGGGTCCGCGCCGAGGGCACGCCCTCCTCCGCGAAGGCCTCCTTGGCCGCGCGCTGGTGCTCGACCTCGACGTCGATCGTCGTCAGCACGCCGTCGGCCGGCATGCCGCGCAGGAGCCAGAGCGACGCCACGCCCGTGCCGGTGCCGATCTCGACCACCGCGCGGGCCGCCAGCGACGCCGCGAGCACCTGGAGCACCGCGCCGACGCCGGGGAGCACCGTCGGGCAGCCGAGCTCGGCTGCGCGGTCGCGCGCACGCAGGAGGACCTCGTCCTCGGGGACGAACTCCTCGCTGTACACCCAGCTCGCCGCCTTGGCGCTGCGGTGGGTGCCGACGTCGCTGGTGATCGGTGCCTCCTGGTGGTCCGTCGTCCGCGCGTGCGACCCGGGACGGGGTGTCCCTGGCGGGTGCGCTGCCTCGGATCGTACCCGTCCCCTCCCACGGCGGCCCGCTCCCGCGCCGCGCGTGTGTGCACGGGCCGTGGACGTCGCGCGCACGTCCCGCGCGAGAGGGGGAACACCGGGAGGGTGCCGGACGTTCTTCTGGGACGATGGACGACGTGGACGACGCACGACCAGGGACGAGCACGCACGGGACGCAGGACGGGAGCGCGTGGGTACCGCCGTCGTGGGACGAGATCGTGCGTGAGCACTCGGCGCGCGTGTACCGCCTCGCGTACCGCCTGACCGGGAACCGGCACGACGCCGAGGACCTCACGCAGGAGACGTTCGTCCGCGTGTTCCGCTCGCTGTCGAGCTACACCCCGGGCACGTTCGAGGGCTGGCTGCACCGGATCACGACCAACCTCTTCCTCGACCAGGTCCGGCGCAAGCAGCGCATCCGCATGGAGGCCATGGGCGACGACGACGGGCAGTACCCGGCCCGCTCGGAGGCCCAGCCGGAACGCGGGTTCGAGCACGCCAACCTCGACCACGACGTCCAGCGGGCGCTCGACGCGCTCTCGCCCGAGTACCGGGCCGCCGTCGTGCTGTGCGACATCGAGGGCCTGTCCTACGAGGAGATCGCCGTGACGCTGGGGATCAAGCTCGGCACGGTGCGCTCCCGCATCCACCGCGCGCGGTCCCAGCTCCGCGCCGCGCTCCCGCACCGCGACCCCGCGGACCGCCCGGCGTCGGACGACGTGCCGACGCCCGTGGCCGCCCGGGGGGTGGCGTGACGCACCTCGGCTCCCGGCTCTCCGCGCTTGTCGACGGGCAGCTCACGCCCGCCGAGGCGGAGCGTGCCCTCGAGCACGTGGCGTGCTGCCCGCGGTGCGCCGCCGAGCTGTCGGCGGCGCGCGCCGCGCGCCGGGCGCTGAGCTCTGCCGGGCCGGTCGAGCCCGCTCCCGACCTCGCGGCCCGCCTGCTCGCGCTGTCCGCCCAGATCCCCTCGACCGACGGCGACCCGCTGCGCTCCGCGCCCGTCGCGGGCGACCCCTGGACGCAGCCCGTCCCGCTCCCGCGCGGTGCGTGGAGCGGGGAGGTGCGCCGGGGGACGGTGCGCCGACGCGTCGTCGGGCTCGTCGTGGGCGGCGTCGGCGCGGCCGCGATCGGCCTCTTCGCGCTCGGGGAGAGCCCGGTCGTCACGCCCGACCTCCATCGCAGCGACCCGCTCAACGTGCTGGCGCAGGCCGCGCCCCGGGCCACCGGGGCGCTCGTCGTGGGCGGGGTGCGCACCGCGGACCGGTCCGCGGGCGACGAGTCGGCTCCCGGCGCCGCAGCGCTCGCGGCGCTCGCGGCCCAGGGGTGGACCTGCCCGACGGCGCTGCCGGAGGGGTTCAGCGTGGCCGACGTCCGGGACGACGCCGCGCGCGGCCTCGTCGAGATCGACCTCGAGGCGCCGGGGGGCGAGGCCGTCGTGCGCGAGCAGTCGGGTCTCCTGGACACCGCCGCTCTCGCGGGCGGCGAGACCTGGGACGTCGACGGCCGTCGGGTGCACGTGCTGTCCGAGGCACCGTGGCACGTCGTCTGGCAGTCCGGCGACACGGTGATCGACGTCGTCGCTGACACCGAGCAGGAGACGGTCGCCGCCCTCGTGGCGGCCTTCCCGGCCCGTGACTACGATGCCGGGGTCCCGGCGCGCATCTCCCGGGGCTGGACGACCATGACAGGAGCGCTCGGCACCTCATGACCGACCCCCAGACCGGCCCGGATCACCCCGGGGCGCCCGACGCCGCACGGAACCCGTTCGCGCCGCCGTCCGCGTACCGCAGCGTGCCGCCCGTCCCGCCGTCGGCCCCGGTCGGCCCCGGTCCGGTCCCGCCCCCGCCCGGCGCGACCACCCCGCCCCCGCAGCCGTCACCGGCCGTCGCGCCGGCCGGTGCGCCCGGTCCCGCCGACCCGTGGCAGACCCTGCGCTCGTTCGGCGAGCCCGAGCCGCCGTCGGCACCGACGCGACCCGGCGGGTCGGTCGACCCGACGCTCGTCGGGGTCCCGCGTGGCGCTGCCGGCCCGTCGTCCGGGCGCGGGCTGCGTCCCGCCGTGGTGGCGGGCGTCGCCGCGCTCGCGCTCGTCGCGGGCGCGGTCGGCGGCGTCGCCGCGGACCGGCTCCTCGGCCAGGACTCGCCCGGGCCGTACACGTCGGCCCTGCCGCCGGCGAGCGTCGAGCCGGGCGCCGACCGCCCGGCCGGCTCGGTGGCGGACATCGCGGCCACGGTGCTGCCGAGCGTCGTCTCGCTCCAGGTCCGCGGGACCGACGGTGTCGCCACCGGTTCCGGCTTCGTCCTCCGCGAGGACGGGTACATCCTCACGAACAACCACGTGGTCGCGGGGGCCGCCGACGGCGGGGACGTCGTCGTGCTGTTCTCGGACGGGCACGAGAGCCCGGCCGAGCTCGTCGGTCGGACCGTCGACTACGACCTGGCCGTCGTGAAGGTCGACGACACCGGTCTCACGCCGCTCGCGCTCGGCGACTCCGACGGGGTCGTCGTCGGCGACCCCGTGGTCGCGGTCGGTGCTCCGCTGGGCCTCAACGGGACCGTCACGACCGGGATCATCAGTGCGCTCAACCGCCCGGTCCAGGCGGGTGCCGCGGCCGAGACGGCGTTCATCAACGCGATCCAGACCGACGCGGCCATCAACCCCGGCAACTCCGGGGGGCCTCTCGTCAACGGGCGCGGCGAGGTCGTGGGCATCAACTCCGCCATTGCGCAGCCCCCGGGCAGCGCGTCGGCGACCGGGAGCATCGGGCTCGGCTTCGCCATCCCGTCCAACCAGGCGCGCCGGACCGCGGAGCAGCTCATCGCCGACGGCGTGGCGACCTACCCGGTGATCGGCGTGCTGCTCGACCAGCGGTACCAGGGCGAGGGCGTCCAGGTGTCGACCGACCCGCAGTCCGGGACCGCCGCGGTCACGCCCGACGGCCCGGCCGACGCCGCGGGGATCCGGCCCGGGGACGTGATCCTCTCCATCGACGGCCGGCCCGTCACCGAGTCGGACGAGCTCATCGTCGCCATCCGGGCGAAGGCCCCGGGAGACGCCGTGACCCTGCGCGTCCGCACGGGAGACCGGGAGCGCGACGTCCGCGTCGTCCTCGACGAGGCCACGAGCGAGTAGTCTGTCGGCGTGTTCGGGATCAACGGAGCCGAGTTCATCGTGCTCCTCGTCGTGGCGGTCGTCGTCATCGGTCCTGAGCGTCTGCCGCGCTACGCGGAGCAGCTCGGATCGTTCGTGCGCTCGGCCCGGGGGTACCTGCGGGACGCCAAGGCCCGCGTGGACGCCGAGATCGGGGACGAGATCGCGGACGTCGACTGGTCGAAGCTCGACCCCCGCCAGTACGACCCGCGCCGGATCGTGCGCGAGGCGCTCCTCGACGACGAGCCCGTGCGCGAGCGGGTCGCGCCGCCCCCGCCGCCGGCCGCGTCGCCCGTGCCGCCGGGCAGCCCCGCACCGTTCGACGACGAGGCCACCTGAGGCCGTCGCCGACCGTCGGCGTGACGGGAGGCGATTCGTTCCGGCACGGCACCACCTGTCAGAATGGGGCAATGTCCATCGAGGCGACGCACACCGGTCCGGCACCGGTCCCGGAGACCGCGCAGGCGACCGGGAACCCGACGAGCACCCAGCCCCGGATCCTCTCGGGCATGCAGCCCACGGAGGACTCGCTGCAGCTCGGGAACTACATCGGCGCCCTGCGCCAGTGGGTCTCCCTCCAGGACTCCTACGACGCGTTGTACTGCGTCGTCGACCTCCACGCCCTGACGGTCAACCCCGACCCCGAGCGGCTGCGCGAGCGGACGCGCCGCACGGCGGCGCAGTACCTCGCGGGCGGCGTCGACCCGGAGCGGTCCGCCCTGTTCGTGCAGTCGCACGTGCCGCAGCACGCGGAGCTCTCCTGGGTCCTGTCGTGCCAGACGGGCTTCGGCGAGGCCGGTCGCATGACCCAGTTCAAGGACAAGTCCGCGAAGCAGGGCGCCGACGGCACGACCGTGGGCCTGTTCACCTACCCCGTCCTCATGGCGGCGGACATCCTGCTCTACGACGCGGCCCTCGTGCCGGTCGGGGAGGACCAGCGCCAGCACCTCGAGCTCACCCGCGACCTCGCCGAGCGGCTCAACGCCCGCTTCGGTGACGGGACGGCCGTCGTGCCGGAGGCACACATCGTGCGCTCGGTGGCGAAGATCTACGACCTGCAGGAACCGACCGCGAAGATGAGCAAGTCGTCGTCGAACGGCAAGGGCGTCATCTGGCTCCTGGAGGACCCGAAGACCGCCGCGAAGCGGATCCGGTCCGCCGCGACGGACTCGGGCACCGAGATCCGGTACGACCCGGTCGCCAAGCCCGGCGTGTCGAACCTCCTCACCATCTACTCCGCGCTGACCGGCCGGGACGTCGAGGCGATCGCGGCCGAGTACGACGGCCAGGGGTACGGACGGCTCAAGGTCGACCTCGCCGACGTCGTGGTCGACTTCCTCGTGCCGTTCCAGGAGCGCGCCAACACCTACCTCGCAGACCCCGCGGAGCTCGACGCGGTGCTCGCACGGGGCGCCCAGAAGGCACGGGACATCGCCGCCGGGACGCTCGCGCGCATCTACGACCGCGTCGGCCTCCTGCCCGTCGGGGGGCCGACCGCGTGAACCTCCCGGAGCGTGGGCCGGACCAGGTGCGGATCGGCATCGCGATCGAGGTGCCCGAGCCCTTCGCGACGCAGCTCCAGGACGCGCGCGCACGGTTCGGCGACCCGCTCGCACGGTCGATCCCGCCGCACGTCACGCTCCTCGGGCCCACGGTGCTCGGCCCGGTCGAGCTCGCCGCCGCGCGCACGCACCTCACCGCCGTCGCCGCGACCGCGGCGCCGTTCCAGGTCCACCTGCGCGGCAGTGCGACGTTCCGGCCGATCTCGCCGGTGGTGTTCATCCAGGTGGTCGAGGGCATCGCCGAGTGCGAGCACCTCGAGAGCGCCATCCGCACCGGTCCGCTCGCCCAGGACCTCCGGTTCAACTACCACCCGCACGTGACCGTCGCGCACGAGGTGCCGGACGCCGCGCTCGACGCCGCGTTCGACGAGATGGCCACCTACGAGGCGCGGTTCGAGGTCGCCGGAATCTCTCTCTACGAGCACGGCGACGACGGCGTGTGGCGTCCGGGGCAGGTCTTCCCGCTCAGCGCGGATGCCGGGACCGCGACCTCCTCGTAGGGTTCGGGGCGTGACGCCGCCACCCTCCGCCGCTCCCAGCGTGGTCCGGCGCACGAGGGAGCGCGTGGAGGCGCTCGTCGAGTGGTGGAAGGACAGTCGTCCCGGGCGCGCGACCTACCGCTACCTGTACGCACGCGGTGCCCTGCTGTGCGGCGGCATCGCCTACTCGGCCCTGTTCTCCCTCTTCGCCGCGCTGACCATCGGTTACACCGTCTTCATGCAGGTCCTCGGCGGGAGCCAGGAGCTCATGGACGCCGTGTTCGGCGAGATCAACGAGCTCGTCCCCGGCCTCATCGCGGTCGACGGGAAGCAGGGCGTGATCTCGCCCGACCTGCTGCTGCTCGACTCCGGCCTCAGCGTCACGAGCATCGTCGCCGGCGTCGTGCTCCTCTTCTCCGTCGTCTCCTTCATGTACCACCTGCGCGGCGCCGTCCGGACGATGTTCGGGGTCAGCGACGTCGGTCAGAGCCCCGTCCTCGCCCGGGCGCGCGCCCTCCTCGGCTTCTTCCTCCTGGCACTGAGCATGCTCGTCTCCGCCGTCGCGAGCATCGCCGTCTCCTCGATCGGCTACCAGCTCCTGGAGGCGCTCGGGCTCTCCGGAGGGCCTGCGATCCTCGTCACCGGCGCCGGGATCGTGGTGAGCATCCTGCTCGACGCCCTCGTCGTCGTCGTGGTGGTCACGCTGCTGGCCGGCGTCCACGTGCGCCGCCGCGACCTCCTCGTCGGGTCGCTCACCGCCGCCGTCGCGTTCGCCGTCCTCCGCTACCTCGGGTCGTCGTTCGTCGCCGGGAGCGCCAGCCGGAACGCGCTCCTCGCGTCGTTCGCGGTCCTCGTCACGCTCCTCGTCCTCGTCAACTTCACCGCGCGCATCCTCCTCGCGGTGTGCGCCTGGATGGCGGACCCGCCCCGCCTCCCCGACCCGGAGCCCGACGGTCCTCGGCACGCCCGCGAGGGACGCCCCGAGCTCCCCGTCGTCGACGGCACCTCCACGACCGACGCCCGGCACGCGCGCGTCGCCCGCCACGCCGCGACCGAGGGCGCCGCGGGCTCCGTCGTCGTAACCGCGTCGACGGAGGAGCGCCTCCGCGCCGGGCAAGGGTCCGGCAGGCCCTGGAGCCCGATCGTCCGCGGCGTGCGCCGCGCACGCCTCCCGCGCGGCGCGTAGCAGTCGGTGTCGGGTCCGCGGTGGCGGGGCTGTTCCTGGCCGAGATGCGAGAAGTGGTCCCTGCGGGCCTCGTTCTCGGGGCCATTTCTCGCTTCTCGTCGCCCAGCGCGAGTTCGACCACGCGGACAGCGAAGCGCTGTACGGACGACGCAGGGCGCCGACCGTGGTGGTCGGCGCCCTGCGTGCGGGACGTGCGGGGGATCAGAAGGCGCGCGTGATCATCGCGCGCTTGACCTCCTGGATCGCCTTCGTGACCTCGATGCCGCGGGGGCAGGCCTCGGTGCAGTTGAAGGTCGTGCGGCAGCGCCACACGCCCTCCTTGTCGTTGAGGATCTCGAGGCGCTGGGTGGCGCCCTCGTCGCGGCTGTCGAAGATGAACCGGTGCGCGTTGACGATCGCGGCGGGGCCGAAGTACTGGCCGTCGGTCCAGAACACCGGGCACGACGACGTGCAGGCCGCGCACAGGATGCACTTGGTGGTGTCGTCGAAGCGCTCGCGCTGCTCGGCGGACTGGAGGCGCTCCTTGCTGGGCTCGTTCCCGGACGTGATGAGGAACGGCATGATCTCGCGGTAGGACGCGAAGAATGGCTCCATGTCCACGACGAGGTCCTTGACCACGGGCAGGCCCTTGATGGGCTCGACCGTGATGGGCTTGTCGGGGTTGACGTCCTTGAGCAGCGTCTTGCACGCGAGACGGTTGCGGCCGTTGATGCGCATCGCGTCGGACCCGCACACGCCGTGCGCGCACGAGCGGCGGAACGTGAGCGAGCCGTCGTGCTCCCACTTGATCTTGTGCAGGGCGTCGAGCACGCGGTCGGTGCCGTGCGCGAGGACGGTGAACTCGTCCCAGTACGCGTCCTCGCCGTGCTCCGACTCGGGGGAGTAGCGGCGGATGCGGAGCGTGACCTCGAACGAGGGGATCTCGCCGGCCTTGGGCTCGGCGGCCGGGCTCTCGAGTGTGGCAGTCATCAGTACTTCCGCTCCATGGGCTCGTACCGGGTCTGGGTGACGGGCTTGGAGCCCAGGGCGACCTTGTAGCCGTCGAACGCCTCGACGTGGTCGAAGTAGCCGGCGACGTGCCCGTCGGCGACGTCGCTGGCCGAGGTGGGACGGCGGTACGCCATCGTGTGCAGCATGTAGTTGGCGTCGTCGCGGTCGGGGTAGTCCTCGCGGTAGTGGCCGCCGCGCGACTCCTTGCGGTTGATCGCCGCGACGACGGTGACCTCGGCGATGTCGAGGAGGAACCCGAGCTCGATGGCCTCGAGCAGGTCGGTGTTGAACAGCCGGCCCTTGTCCTGGACCGAGACGTTCTTGTACCGCTTCTGCAGGTCGCGGATGTCCGCGAGGGCCTGGTTGAGCGACTCGCCGGTGCGGAACACCTGGGCGTTGGCGTCCATGGTCTCCTGGAGCGCCTTGCGGACGTCGGCGACGCGCTCGCCGTCGGGCCGGTTGCGCATCTCCTCGAGCTGCGCGATCACGGCCGCGGCGGGGTTCTCCGGGAGCTCGGTGTACGACGCCGTCGCGGCGTACGCGGCGGCGGTGCGGCCCGCGCGCTTGCCGAAGACGTTGATGTCGAGCAGCGAGTTGGTGCCGAGGCGGTTGGAGCCGTGGACGCTCACGCACGCGACCTCGCCGGCGGCGTAGAGGCCCTTGACGACGTTGTGGCTGTCGCGCAGGACCTCGGCCTCGACGTTGGTGGGGATGCCGCCCATCGCGTAGTGCGCCGTCGGGTACACGGGCACGGGCTCGGTGTACGGCTCGATGCCGAGGTAGGTCCGGGCGAACTCGGTGATGTCGGGGAGCTTCGCGTCGATGTGCGCGGGCTCGAGGTGCGTGAGGTCGAGCAGGACGTAGTCCTTGTTCGGCCCGGCGCCGCGGCCCTCACGGACCTCGTTCGCCATCGAGCGGGCGACGATGTCGCGCGGTGCGAGGTCCTTGATCGTCGGCGCGTAGCGCTCCATGAAGCGCTCGCCGTCGGAGTTGCGGAGGATGCCGCCCTCGCCGCGCGCCGCCTCCGACAGGAGGATGCCGAGACCGGCGAGGCCCGTCGGGTGGAACTGGAAGAACTCCATGTCCTCCAGCGGCAGGCCGCGACGGTACGCCAGGGCCATGCCGTCGCCCGTGAGCGTGTGCGCGTTGGACGTCGTCTTGAAGATCTTGCCCGCGCCGCCGGTGGCGAAGATGATCGCCTTCGCCTGGAACACGTGGATCTCGCCGGTCGCCAGGTCGTAGGCGACGACGCCGGTCGCGGTGACCGTCTCGCCGTCGGGGATCTCGCCCGTGGACAGGTCGTGGTCCGTGATGAGGTCGAGCACGTAGAACTCGTTGAAGAACTCGACGTCCTGCTTGACGCACTGCTGGTAGAGCGTCTGGAGGATCATGTGCCCGGTGCGGTCCGCGGCGTAGCAGGAGCGGCGCACCGCGGCCTCGCCGTGGTTGCGGGTGTGCCCGCCGAACCGGCGCTGGTCGATGCGACCCTCGGGCGTGCGGTTGAACGGCAGGCCCATGCGCTCGAGGTCGAGGACCGCGTCGATGGCCTCCTTGGCCATGATCTCCGCGGCGTCCTGGTCGACGAGGTAGTCGCCGCCCTTGACCGTGTCGAACGTGTGCCACTCCCAGTTGTCCTCCTCCACGTTCGCGAGGGCGGCGCACATGCCGCCCTGCGCGGCGCCCGTGTGCGAGCGCGTGGGGTAGAGCTTGGAGATGACGGCCGTGCGGACCTTGCCGGACGACTCCAGCGCCGCGCGCATCCCGGCGCCGCCTGCGCCGACGATGACGACGTCGTACTGATGGGTTTGCATCGGGGTCGATGCCTCCTGGGAGAGAGCCGGGTGGAGCGTGAAGACGGGGGCGTGCGGTGGTACGGGCTCAGGCCGTGCAGAACGACGCGAGCAGCTCGGCCGGCGCGTTCGCGGGGCACGGGTCGAACGTGAAGATCACGAGCGTGCCGAGGACCGTGACGATCGTGAAGGCGAGGTACAGCGCGAGCTTGAGGACGAGGCGAGTGCCGTCACGCTCGGCGTAGTCGTTGATGATCGTGCGCACGCCGTTGGTGCCGTGGAACATGGCGAGCCACAGCATGAGCAGGTCCCAGATCTGCCAGAACGGGGAGGCCCACTTGCCGGCGACGAAGCCGAAGTCGATCGCGTGCACGCCCTCGCCGACCATGAGGTTGACGAAGAGGTGCCCGAAGATGAGGACGATCAGCACGACGCCGGAGGCGCGCATGAAGATCCAGCTGTACAGCTCGTAGTTGCTGCGCGTGGCCTTGCGACGCTTGTACGGGTCGCGCGGGCTCGCGACCTCGACCGTGGGTGCGGTGGCCATCAGTGCCCCCCTCCGAAGACGTTCATGAGGTGACGCGGCAGGAAGCCGGCCATCGTCACGACGAAGAGGCCGACGACGATCCAGAGCATCGTGCGCTGGTACCGCGGGCCCTTGGCCCAGAAGTCGACGAGGATGATGCGGATGCCGTTGAAGGCGTGGAAGACGATGGCCGCGACCAGTCCCGCCTCGCCCAGGCCCATGATCGGCGTCTGGTACGTCCCGATGACGGCGTTGTAGGCCTCGGGCGAGACCCGGACGAGCGCCGTGTCGAGGACGTGGACGAGCAGGAAGAAGAAGATGAGCACGCCGGTCACGCGATGCGCGACCCACGACCACATGCCTTCACGGCCGCGGTAGAGCGTGCCAGCTGGTGCACTGGGCACTTTGGGGGCCTCCTGTGGCGAGATCAGGGGGAGATGTCACGTTCCGGACGTGGCCCGGAACTCCCTCAGTCCGGACCGCGGGACCGTCGTCGGCATCGGTCTCTGGGCTTCCACCATAGTGACATCGGCGTCATGATGCGGACCGCCGGGGGCGGCGGAACGGCCCTGCGCGGGGGGTTTGTGACTGATCCCACAGCCCGCGGGGGAACTGCGCGCCTCACTATGCTGCCCCCATGGCCTCTTCGCCTCACCCCTCGTCCGCCGCGGCCGCGTCGCCGATCCCCGGGTTCCACGCCGTCGTCCCGGCGGGAGGGGCGGGCACGCGGCTGTGGCCGCTCTCGCGCGCGGGCTCGCCCAAGTTCCTCCTCGACCTCACCGGGTCGGGCCGCTCGCTCCTCCAGGCGACGGTCGACCGGCTCGTGCCGCTCGCGGGAGAGCAGGGCGTGGTCCTCGTCACCGGGGACCGGCACGTCGCCGCCGCGCGCACGCAGCTCCCGGGCCTCCCGGCCGAGAACGTCCTGGCGGAGCCGTCGCCGCGTGACTCGATGGCGGCGATCGGTCTCGCCGCGGCGGTCCTCGAGCGGCGGCACGGCGACGTCGTGGTGGGGTCGTTCGCCGCGGACCAGGTCATCACGGGCCGGGACGCGTTCGAGTCGTCGGTGCGTCAGGCGGTGGAGGCCGCGCGCGCGGGGTACGTCGTGACGATCGGGATCGCGGCCTCGCGGCCCTCGACGGCCTTCGGGTACGTGCACAGCGGCGCCCCGCTCGGCGTCGAGGGCGCTCCGAGCGCGCAGCACGTGCGCGGGTTCACGGAGAAGCCGGACGCGACGACGGCGCAGCGCTACCTCGCGTCCGGCGAGTACCGGTGGAACGCCGGCATGTTCATCGTCCGGTCGTCCGTCCTCCTGGGGCACCTCGCAGACCAGCGCCCGGAGCTGCACGACGGCCTGCGTGCGATCGCCGCGGCGTGGGACGGCCCCGACCGCGACCGCGTGCTCGCCGAGCGCTGGCCCGCGCTCGAGCGGATCGCGATCGACCACGCGGTCGCCGAGCCGGTCGCGGCCGTGGGCGGCGTCGCCGTCGTCCCCGGCACGTTCGGCTGGGACGACGTGGGGGACTTCAACTCGCTCGCCGCGCTGCTGCCCTCGGTCGACGGTGCCGGTTCGAAGGTCCTCGGCGACACGGGCCGGGTCGTGCGTCGGGAGAGCGCGGGGTCCGTGGTCGTGCCCGCGAGCGATCGCGTCGTCACGGTGCTCGGCCTCGACGACGTCGTGGTCGTCGACACTCCGGACGCGCTGCTCGTCACCACGCGCGCCCGGGCCCAGCAGGTGAAGTCGATGGTCGAGACGGTGCGCGAGCTCGGGATGGACGAGCTCCTGTGACCGCCGACGTGACCCTCGCCGCCCGCATCGCCGCCGCCGCCGCGCGCCACGTGGACGAGGTCGTGGCGATCCGCCGCGACATCCACGCCCACCCGGAGGTCTCGCGCGCCGAGACGCGGACGACGGCGCTGCTCGCGGACCGGCTGCGGGCCGCGGGGCTCGAGCCACGGCTCCTGCCCGGCACGGGCCTCGTGTGCGACGTCGGCCCCGAGCCGGGGGGCGTGACGGCCACCGGGACGCCCGACGACGCGCCGTCGCCCGGGCGTGTGGCCCTGCGCGCCGACCTCGACGCGCTGCCGCTGCAGGACAGGTGCGACCTCCCGTGGGCCTCGACGGTCCCCGGCGTGGCGCACGCGTGCGGCCACGACGTGCACACCGCCGTGGTGCTGGGGGCCGGCCTGGTCCTCGCCGACCTCCACGCGCAGGGCGAGCTGCGCCGCGGCGTGCGGCTCGTCTTCCAGCCCGCGGAGGAGGTCCAGCCCGGCGGGTCGCTCGACGTCCTCGCGGCGGGCGCCATGGACGGTGTCGACGAGATCTACGCGGTGCACTGCGACCCCAAGGTCGACGTGGGCCGCATCGGGACGCGCATCGGCCCGATCACGTCGGCGTCCGACGAGGTCTCCGTGACCATCGCGTCCCCCGGGGGGCACACGTCGCGCCCGCACCTCACGGGTGACGTGGTCTACGCGCTGGGCCAGGTCATCACCCAGGTCCCCGCGGTGCTGGGCCGGCGGCTCGACCCCCGCTCGGGCGTGAACCTCACCTGGGGCGCCGTGCACGCGGGGTCCGCGCACAACGCGATCCCGAGCACCGGGACGGTGCGCGGCACGCTCCGCTGCCTGGACGTGCGCGCGTGGGAGTTCGCGGGGCAGGTGCTGCACGACGCCGTCGAGCAGGTCGTCGCGCCCTACGAGGTCGAGGTGACCGTCCACCACACGCGCGGCGTCCCACCCGTGGAGAACGACGAGCGCTGCACGGGCCTGCTCGAGGCCGCGGCGCGCGACGTCCTCGGCCCGGACTCGATCCTCCTGACCGAGCAGTCGCTCGGCGGCGAGGACTTCGCCTGGTACCTCACGAAGGTCCCGGGTGCGATGGCGCGGCTGGGCACGCGGACCCCCGGCGGGCGCAGCTACGACATCCACCAGGGCGACCTCCAGGTCGACGAGCGCGCGGTGGACGCGGGGATGCGGCTGCTGGCCCGTGTCGCCGCCGGTCAGGACGGGTGAAACGGTCCCGACCCGTGGACAGGGGTGTGTCACGCCTCAGACGCAAAGTGACGCTTGCATAACGAAGCAGCGGCGTTACCGACAAGTAACGTGCAAGACCCCTCGGGCTGATTAGTGTTCGGTCCTATAGAGGCCGACGGACCGGTCCTCCCGTGCAACGACGCTCGGGAGGGCCCAGGGGTCCTTCCCTGCGCGGCCCTGCTACGAGAACGACAGGAGCTATCAGGTGAAGAGAGCGACTCAGGTCACCGCGCTCGCGGCCGTCGCCGCGCTCGCGCTGGCCGCGTGCGGCGCCGCACCCGAGGACGACGAGACCACCGGCGGCGGCGAGAACACCGCGGGCGGCAACTCCGACTTCTCGGCGTGCATGGTGTCCGACGCCGGCGGGTTCGACGACCAGTCCTTCAACCAGTCCGGTTTCGAAGGGCTCCAGCAGGCGGAGGAGGAGCTCGGCGTCACGATCCATGAGGTCGAGTCGCAGGCGGACACCGACTACGCGCCCAACATCGACAGCCTGGTGCAGCAGGGCTGCAACCTCATCATCGGCGTCGGCTTCCTCCTCGAGGACCCGATCCAGGCCGCTGCCGTGGCCAACCCCGACACGCACTTCGCGCTGATCGACTCCTCGTTCTCCGACCCGGGCGCCACCGCGGACGACCCGCCGGTGGCCGTCGAGCTCGACAACGCCAAGCCGATCCTCTTCAACACCGCCGAGGCGGCGTTCCTCGCCGGGTACCTCGCGGCGGGCATGACGGAGTCCGGCACGGTCGCGACCTTCGGTGGCATCCAGATCCCGTCGGTCGCGATCTTCATGGACGGCTACGTCGACGGCGTCGCGAAGTACAACGAGGACAACGGCACCGACGTCAAGGTCCTCGGCTGGGACAAGGCGGCCCAGACGGGCACGTTCACCGGCGACTTCGACAACCAGGCCAACGGCCAGAACGTCACGCAGGGCTTCATCGACCAGGGCGCGGACATCATCATGCCCGTCGCCGGTCCGGTGGGTCTGGGCGCGGCGGCCGCCGCCGAGGGCGCGGGCGCCAAGATCATCTGGGTCGACTCGGACGGCTTCCTCACGACGGACTACGGGAGCCTCATCCTCACGTCGGTCATGAAGCAGATCGGCCCGGCCGTGTTCGACACGGTGAAGGAGTCGGCGGACGGCAACTTCACGAGCGAGCCGTACGTGGGCACGCTGGAGAACGAGGGCGTCGGCCTCGCGCCGTTCCACGACTTCGAGGACGCGGTCCCGGCGGAGCTCCAGGACCAGCTCGCGCAGTACCAGGAGCAGATCATCGCGGGCGACCTCGTCATCGAGTCCCCCAACGCGCCGTGACGCGACGCTGAACCCGCCGACCGCCTCCGGGCGGACGGCACCGGTGGCCCGGGCACCGCGCCCGGGCCACCGTCATGACGACGACGGGGTCGTCGGGACCTGCGACGACGCCCACGGTGCCCACGACGCGACGCGCTCCGCCGAGTGCGGTTCGATGGAGTACCGCGACGTGCGCGGGGTCGGCGCCGCGAAGAACGCTGCGAAGCACGAGGAGAGGCAGACCGGTGAAGCTGGAGCTGCGCGGGATCACGAAGGTCTTCGGGTCCCTGGTCGCCAACGACCACATCGACCTGGTCATCGAGCCCGGCGAGATCCACGCCCTGCTCGGGGAGAACGGAGCGGGCAAGAGCACGCTCATGAACGTGCTCTACGGGCTGTACGACCCGGACGACGGGCAGATCCTCGTCGACGACGTCCCGGTGCAGTTCACCGGGCCCGGGGACGCGATGGCCGCCGGCATCGGCATGGTGCACCAGCACTTCATGCTGGTGCCGGTGTTCACGGTCGCCGAGAACGTCGCGCTCGGGCACGAGCCCGTCAAGGGCGGGGGCCTCATCGACGCGCGCCGCGCGCGCCGCCTGGTCCAGGAGATCTCCGACCGCTTCGGCTTCGAGGTCAACCCGGACGCGATGGTCGAGGACATCCCGGTCGGCGTGCAGCAGCGCGTCGAGATCATCAAGGCGCTCTCGCGCGACGCGCGCGTGCTCATCCTCGACGAGCCGACCGCCGTGCTCACCCCGCAGGAGACGGACGAGCTCATCGCGATCATGCGCCAGCTCAAGGCGGCGGGGACGTCGATCGTCTTCATCACGCACAAGCTGCGCGAGGTGCGTGCGGTCGCCGACCGCATCACCGTCATCCGCCGCGGCAAGGTCGTGGGCACGGCGGACCCCAGCGCGAGCGAGACCGAGCTCGCCTCGCTCATGGTCGGCCGCTCCGTCTCCCTCGGGGTCGACAAGGCGCCCGCGGCGGCGGGCGACGCCACGTTCCGCGTGGACGACCTCACGGTCATGGACGACGCGGGGACCGCGGTGGTCGACCGGGTGAGCCTGGACGTCGCGCGCGGCGAGATCCTCGTGGTTGCGGGGGTCCAGGGCAACGGCCAGACGGAGCTCACGGAGACGATCGTGGGCCTGCGCAAGCCGGTCGCGGGCTCGATCCGCCTCGACGACAGGGAGCTCGTGGGCCGCAGCGTCTCCCAGGTGCTCGAGGCGGGCGTGGGCTACGTGCCCGAGGACCGCAGCACCGACGGGATCATCGGGACGTTCTCCGTCGAGGAGAACCTCGTCCTGGACCTCGTGACGTCGCCGCCGTACTCGCGGGGCGGGGCGCTCGCCCGCGGCACCATCCGCGACAACGCGGAGCAGCGCATCGTCGAGTTCGACGTGCGCACGCAGTCCGTCGAGACGCCCGCCGGGACGCTCTCTGGCGGCAACCAGCAGAAGGTCGTCCTGGCGCGCGAGATGTCCCGCCCGCTGCGCCTGCTCATCGCGTCGCAGCCGACGCGCGGGCTCGACGTGGGCTCCATCGAGTTCGTGCACCAGCGCATCGTCTCGGAGCGCGACAACGGGACGCCCGTGATCATCGTGTCGACCGAGCTCGACGAGGTGCTCGCGCTCGCCGACCGGATCGCCGTCATGTACCGCGGTCGTGTCGTCGGGGTCGTCCCCGGCGACACGGACCGCGACGTCCTCGGCCTCATGATGGCCGGGGTCCCGCTCGAGGAGGCCGTCGTGCAGGCCGCCGAGCACCACACGACGCTCGGCGAGGCCGACATCGTCGCGGAGGACGCACCCGGTACGGACGCCGCCCGTGACGCGGCCGCCGCCCGCGAGGAGGAGATCCAGTGACCCAGCAGGCAACGCCCGACGACGCGGCGGCGCTCCCGCCGACGCCGGCGCCTCCCAGCGACACCCAGAAGACGGAGCCGCCCGCGGGCCAGAACATCCTGCGCGAGATGCTCGAGAGCAGCTGGCTCGTCTCGCTGCTCGCGATCGTGGCCGCGCTGATCCTCGGCGGCGTCCTCATCGCGGCGGCCGACCCGGCGGTCCAGGAGGCGGCGACCTACTTCTTCGCCCGCCCCTCGGACTTCTTCGCCGCGGTGTGGAACGCCGTGTTCGGCGCGTACAGCGCCCTCTTCCAGGGCAGCGTCATCAACTTCCAGGCGCCCGACCTCGCCCGCGCGCTACGTCCCCTCACCGAGACGATGACGGTCGCGACCCCGCTCATCCTCGCCGGCCTCGGGCTCGGCATCGGCTTCCGGGCCGGCCTGTTCAACATCGGTGCGCAGGGCCAGATCATCCTCGGCGGCATCTTTGCCGGCTTCATCGGATGGACGTTCGCGCTGCCGCCGGGTCTGCACCTGCTGCTCGCCGTGCTCGGCGCAGCGCTCGGCGGCGCACTGTGGGCGAGCATCGCCGGCGTCCTCAAGGCCCGTACCGGGGCGCACGAGGTGATCGTCACGATCATGCTCAACAACATCGCGATCTACCTCGTCGCGTACCTGCTGACCACGGACCCGTTCCAGGCTCCTGGGAGCTCGAACCCCATCAGCCCGCGCATCCCGACCACGGCCCAGTTCCCGCTCCTGCTCGGCGAGGGCTTCCGCCTCCACCTGGGCTTCGTGCTCGCGCTCCTCGTGGCGGTGGGCGTCTGGTGGCTCATGGAGCGCTCGACGCTCGGCTTCCGCTTCCGGGCGGTCGGCGAGAACCCCAACGCCGCCCGCACCGCGGGCATGTCGGTGCCGTGGACGACGGTCTGGGTCATGGCGATCGCCGGCGCCCTCGCCGGTCTGGCGGGCAGCGCGCAGGTGCTCGGCACGGAGAAGGTGCTCACCGCGGGCGTCGCGGCGAGCTTCGGCTTCGACGCGATCACGGTCGCCCTGCTCGGCCGGTCCCGTCCTCTCGGGACGGTCCTCGCGGGTCTCCTCTTCGGCGCGCTGCGCGCCGGCGGCTTCGCGATGCAGGCGCGGACCGGGACGCCGATCGACATCGTGCTCGTCGTCCAGTCCCTCATCGTGCTCTTCATCGCCGCCCCGCCGCTCGTGCGGGCGATCTTCCGCCTGCCCACGCCGGGCGGCCCGACGCGGGCCGAGCGCCACGCCGCGAGGCAGCGCGCGAAGGCGGCCACGACCACCACGACGACGCAGGAGGCCGGAGCATGAGCACCGCGACCACCACCCCGGCCCCCGCGACCGCGCCGGAGCGTGCGGCCAAGCCGCTGCCCCCGATCAGCTGGCGTGCGCCGGTCGCGTACGCGGTCATCGGGCTGCTCTCGCTCGTCTTCTTCGCGATCCTGCCCGCCGGCGGGCACCAGACGACGTTCCGCCTCTCGACCGCGAGCGACTTCTTCCAGATCGAGCCCGTGACGGTCAGCTCGACGGGTGCCGCGCTGTTCCTGTCGGTCCTCGCGCTGCTCCTGGCGGGCCTGTCGTTCTGGGCCGCGCGCGACCGCCGCAAGGTCGGCATCTGGCTGCCCATCGTGTTCGGCGTCGCGGTGGTCTTCGCGTTCCTGTGCTGGGCCGGGGCGGGCAAGTCCGCGATCCCGCTCACGGGCCTGCTGCAGGGCTCGCTGTTCCTCGCCGTCCCGCTCGTGTTCGGCGCGCTCTCGGGCGTGCTGTGCGAGCGCGTCGGCATCATCAACATCGCCATCGAGGGCCAGCTCCTCGCCGGGGCGTTCCTCGCCGCGGTCGTCGCCTCGCTCACCTCCTCCGCGTACGCGGGCCTCATCGCGGCACCGATCGCGGGCGCCCTCGTGGGCGTGCTGCTGGTGATCTTCTCGGTGAAGTACTGGGTGAACCAGATCATCGTGGGCGTCGTGCTCAACGTGCTGGTCGTCGGCGTGACGAGCTACCTGTACTCGACGGTCCTCACCGAGGACTCCGCGACGTGGAACTCGCGCCACCCGCTGCCGGTCATCGAGATCCCGGTCCTGTCGCAGATCCCCGTCGTCGGGCCCGTGCTGTTCCGCCAGACGCTGCTCGTCTACATCATGTACGTCGTCGTGATCCTCCTGCAGGTCTTCCTGTTCCGGAGCCGCTGGGGGCTGCGCCTGCGCGCCGTGGGCGAGCACCCCAAGGCGGCCGACACCGTGGGCATCAAGGTCAACGCGACCCGCGTGCGCAACACGATCCTCGGCGGCGCGGTCGCCGGCCTCGGCGGCGCGTTCTTCACCGTCGCCGCGGGGCTCGCCTTCGGCAAGGAGATGACGGGCGGCAAGGGCTTCATCGCCCTGGCGGCCATGATCCTCGGGCGGTGGAACCCGGTCGGCGCGCTCGTCGCGGCGCTCCTGTTCGGGTTCTCCGACAACCTGCAGACCGTGCTCGGGATCGTCGGGACGCCGATCCCGAGCCAGATCATGCTCATGACGCCGTACGTCGTGACGATCTTCGCCGTCGCCGGCCTCGTCGGGCGCGTGCGCCCGCCGGCCGCCGAGGGCATCCCCTACGTGAAGTGAGGCCGCGGTGCCGATGACAGACCTGCCGAACGCGCACGACGGCGAGCCCTGGTCGGGCGTGGCCGCCGTCGGGCCGGACGTCGACTGGGACGCGCTGCGCGACGCCGCGCGCGAGATCATGACGCGCGCGTACGCGCCCTACTCGGGATTCCCGGTGGGGGCCGCCGCGCTCGTGGACGACGGCCGCGTCGTCGTCGGGTGCAACGTCGAGAACGCCGCGTACGGCGTGACGCTGTGCGCGGAGTGCTCTCTCGTCAGCTCGCTCGTCGGGACGGGCGGGGGCCGTCTCGTGGCGTTCGCGTGCGTGGACCGGCACGGCGCGACCCTCATGCCGTGCGGTCGCTGCCGACAGCTCCTGTGGGAGCACGGGGGCCCCGACCTGCTGGTCGACACCGTGCGTGGTATCAAGACGATGAGGGACGTGCTGCCCGACGCCTTCGGGCCCGAGGATCTGGAGGAGCGCTCGTGACCAGCGACGACGTGACCCCGCAGGGTGGCGGGACGCAGGACCAGGACGCGACGGCGGAGGCCCCCGTCGGGGCCGACGGCACGGACGCGGGTACAGGCACGGGCGTGGACGACGCGGGGCCGGCGCCCGAGCCCTTCGACGCGGTCGACGTGATCCGCACCAAGCGCGACGGCGCGCGGCTCGACCCCGCGCAGATCGACTGGGTGATCGACGCCTACACGCGCGGCGTCGTCGCCGAGGAGCAGATGGCCGCCCTCGCGATGGCGATCTACCTCAACGGCATGGACCGGACCGAGATCGGCCGCTGGACGCAGGCGATGATCGCCTCGGGCGAGCGGATGGACTTCTCGGGGCTCTCGCGCCCGACGGCGGACAAGCACTCGACCGGGGGCGTGGGGGACAAGATCACGCTGCCGCTCGCGCCGCTCGTCGCGGTGTACGGCGTCGCGGTGCCGCAGCTCTCCGGCCGCGGCCTGGGGCACACGGGCGGCACGCTCGACAAGCTCGAGGCCATACCGGGATGGCGCGCCGCGCTGTCCAACGAGCAGATGATGAACGCGCTCGAGCACGTGGGCGCCGTGATCTGCCAGGCGGGCTCGGGCCTCGCGCCCGCCGACCGGCTGCTCTACGCACTGCGCGACGTCACGGGGACGGTCGAGTCGATCCCGCTCATCGCGAGCTCGATCATGAGCAAGAAGATCGCGGAGGGCACGGGCGCGCTCGTGCTCGACGTCAAGGTGGGCTCCGGCGCGTTCATGAAGGAGCTCGACGCGGCGCGCGAGCTCGCGCGGACGATGGTCGACCTCGGCACCGACGCCGGCGTGCGCACCGTCGCGCTGCTCACCGACATGTCGACGCCGCTCGGGCTCACCGCGGGCAACGCGCTCGAGGTGCGCGAGTCCGTCGAGGTCATGAAGGGCGCAGGGCCGCAGGACGTCGTCGACCTCACGGTCGCGCTCGCCCTCGAGATGCTGGCCGGCGCGGGCCGCCCGCAGGACGCGGACGACGTGCGGCACGCGCTCGTGGGCGGCCGCGCGCTCGACAAGTGGCGCGAGATGATCGCGGAGCAGGGCGGCGACTCGCGGGCCCCGCTGCCGGTCGCGCGCGAGCGCGAGCACGTCGTCGCCGACCGCGACGGCGTCCTCGAACGCCTCGACGCGTACGCCGTCGGGGTCGCCGCGTGGCGGCTCGGGGCGGGGCGCGCGCGCAAGGAGGACCCGGTGCAGGCGGGTGCGGGCGTCGAGCTGTTCGCCAAGCCGGGCGACACCGTGCGCAAGGGCCAGCACCTCATGACGCTGCACACCGACACGCCGGAGCGCTTCGAGCGGGCCGTGCAGGCGCTCGAGGGGGCGTGGGCGGTCGCGGCGCCGGGCACCGTCGTCGAGCGTGGTCCCGTGGTCCTGGACCGCGTCGACTGAGCGTGGCACCCGACGAGCCGGGCGCGGGCGAGCCGGCGGACACGCGTCGACCGCGCTCCGTGTACGGGGTCGGGTCCGAGCCCGACGCGCGGTTCAGCCTCGCCAACGAGCGCACCGCGCTCGCGTGGGTCCGCACGGGCCTCGGGCTGGTCGCGGGCGGCGTCGCGCTGACGTCCTTCGCGACGTTCGCCGACATGCCGGGCGTGCTCGACGTCGTCGCCGGCGTCGCGTGCCTCGTGGGCGCCGGGTTCGCGGGCTACGCGCTCGTCTCCTGGCGCCGCAACGAGCGCGCGCTGCGCCTGCGTCGGCGGCTGCCCGCCCCGAGCGGGCTGCCCGTGCTCGTGGCGGGGGTCGTGGTCCTCGCGCTGCTGCTCGCGGGCTACGCCGTGGGCTCGGCGAGCGGGCCGTGAGCACGCCGCCGGGAGAGGTGCCCTCGCCGCCGGTCCGGGACGAGGGCATGCAGCCGGAGCGCACGGCGCTCGCGTGGCAGCGGACGGTGCTCGGCGTCGTCGTGGGCGCGCTCCTGCTGGCGGGCGCGGGGCTCCGCTCCGGGTCGACCGTCACGGTGTGCGCGGCGGTCGCCGTGGGGGTGCTCGCGCTCGTCCCCGCCGTCCTGCGGCCCCCGACCGGCGGGCTGCCCGGCCACGGGCGGCTGTACTCGTGGTCCTTCCTGGTGCGCGTCGCGAGCCTCGTCGTCGTGCTGGCCGTCGTGGGTGCCGTCTGGGCGCTCGGCCGCGCGCTGGGAGCGGCATGACCGTCCGGGGTGCGCTCGGCGCGCTGCGGGTCACGGACCTCGCGCGGCTCGTGCCCGCGCGCGCGGTGCCGCAGCCACCGCCCGGCGGCGTCTACCGGCCCGACGGCGGGACGGACCGTGCGCTCGCCCTCGCCCGGCGCGCGGGCCACCCCGAGGACCGGGTGCGCGCGCTCGCCGGCACGCTCGCCGCGCTCGACCCGAGGACCCGGCGCGTCGTCCTCGACCCGTTGGGCCGCGCGGCCCCCGGGTGGGGTGGCCCGCGCGAACGCGGGGTCCGGCTGCTCGAGCTCGGCGGGGAGCCGGCACGCCAGACCGACGCGACCACGTGCGGCTCGGCCGTGCTCGGGCTGCTCGCCGCGGCCGGCGACCCGGTGCTCGCGCTGTGGCTCGCCACAGGCCTGCGCGCGGGGGACGACGCCGGGACGGGCGGCCGGCCCCGGTCGGGAGGGGCGGCGCGGTTCGGAGAGCTGCAGCGGGTGCTGAAGCGCCGGACCAACCGCGCCGCTCTGGGCCCCCTGCCGTGGCCCGCGTCCCTCGGGACGCCGCCGTGGGGCGCCGCGCGGGCCGCGCGCCACGCGGACGTGCGGTACGTCGAGCGCGTCGTCGCCGGAGACCGGGACGACGACCCGGTGGTCCGGGCCGCCCTCGCCGCGGCGGCACGCGGCGTGCCCGTTCCGCTCTTCACCGGCGGTGACCTCGCCCTCGGCGTCGCGACCGCCGTGCCGCGCCACGTCGTGCTGCTCACCGACGCCGACGCTGACGCCGACGTCGGCACCGACGCCGACGCCGACGACGGCGCCAGTGCCGGCACCGGCGCGCGGGCGCGGCGCTGCCGGGTCTACGAGCCGTCGTCGGGCACCGTGCACGACCTGGCGGTGGCGGACCTGCTCGACGGCGCCCGGTCGCCCGGGGCGAGGAGCGCGCTCGGGGGGTGGCCGCACGTCTGCTGGGCGCTCCTGCCCGCCCTCGGCCGGGCTGGCGAGGCCCCGCACCCGGCGGGAGGATGAAGAGAGCCGCCACGGCCGTGGCGCGCCGAGTCGTCAGGTGAGGAGTCGCGATGAGCACCGTGCCCGGGAACGACGCGTGGCGGGACGCCGGCCTGGTCGAGCAGGACGAGGAGGTCGTGAGCCTGGTCGAGGAGTCGGAGGACGACGGCCCGGGCGTCGACGACGCCGAGCACGAGAGCGACGAGTACCGCCCCCGCACCGCTCGCCCCGACCTCGAGGGCGAGGCGAACGAGGCCGACGTCGTCGAGCAGGCGTCCGCCGTGCCGGGCGAGGAGGACGACTACGCCTGACCGGTCCCGGTCGCGCGGTCGTTCGGCGCGAGCGTTGACGTACCGGCCGGTACCGTGAGCGCATGACCACCGAGAACGCACCCCTGACGGTCGACGTCATCCGCTCGCTGCCCAAGGTCGTGCTGCACGACCACCTCGACGGAGGGCTGCGCCCCGCCACGATCCTGGAGCTCGCCGCCGACGTCGGGCACCAGCTTCCCGCGGGCGACCCCGAGTCCCTCGGCGCCTGGTTCGCCGAGTCGGCCGACTCCGGCTCCCTCGTGCGCTATCTCGAGACGTTCGACCACACGATCGCCGTGATGCAGACGCGCGACGCGCTCGCGCGCGTGGCGCGCGAGGCGGTCCTCGACCTCGCACGGGACGGCGTCGTGTACGCCGAGCAGCGGTGGGCGCCCGAGCAGCACCTCCAGCGCGGGCTCACCCTCCAGGAGACGGTGGACGCCGTGCAGTCCGGCATCGAGCAGGGCGTCGCGGAGGCCGAGGCCGAGGGCCGGACCATCCGCGTCGGGCAGCTCGTCACCGCGATGCGGCACGCCGACCGGTGGCAGGAGATCGCCGAGCTCGCCGTCGCGAACCGTGCGAACGGCGTCGTCGGGTTCGACATCGCGGGCGCCGAGGACGGGTTCCCGCCCTCGCGCCACGCGGAGATCTGGCGCTACCTCGCCGACGAGAACTTCCCCGTCACGATCCACGCGGGCGAGGCCGCCGGTCCGGCGTCGATCGCGGAGGCCGTGCACCTCGGCCAGGCGAGCCGCATCGGCCACGGTGTGCGCATCGTCGAGGACATCACGTTCGACGCTGAGCACCCTCACCGGTTCCCGCACAGCGCCGAGGGCGAGTCCGGGACGGCCGCGCTCGGCCTCCTCGCGCACTGGGTGCGCGACCACCAGATCCCGCTCGAGCTGTGCCCGTCGTCGAACGTGCAGACCGGCGCGGCGACGTCGGTCGCGGCCCACCCGATCACGCGCCTCAAGGAGCTCGACTTCGCCGTCACGCTCAACACCGACAACCGCCTCATGTCGCGCACGACGATGACCCAGGAGATGGCGCTCCTCGTCGAGCACGCCGGGTGGACGATCGACGACCTCGCCGACGTGACGATGACCGCCGCGTGGAGCGCGTTCGTCCACCACGACGAGCGGCGCGCGCTCGTCGACGACGTGATCCTGCCGGGCTACCAGGAGGTCCAGGGCGCGCAGCTCTGACGGAACCTGCAGACCCTCCCGCGGGTTGCTGACACGACCGTGGTGCCGTGATCGTCGATCACGGCACCACGGTCGTGTCGGGGGTCAGGCGCCCTTGGGGTGCCAGACCGTCTTGGTCTCGGTGAACGCGAGGATGCGCTGGGGGCGCGGGGCCTCGGTCCAGTCGGGCTCGGCGTCGTCGCCGCGGCGGCCGACGGCGGGGCGCAGGACGCGCTTGACGGAGTCGGCCGCGGCGGCCTCGAGCTCGCCCCACGTGACGCCCTCGGCGCCGACGGCGCCGGCGAGGTCGATCGCGTTGACGTCGAGGTGCGACGCGAGCGGGGGAGCGAGCTCCCTGGTGAAGCCCGTGAGGACGTTGACCACGCCGCCCGGGACGTCCGAGGTCGCGAGAACCTCGGACAGCGTGACGGCCGGGATCGGGCGCTGCTCGCTCGCGACGACGATCACCGCGTTGCCCGTGACGAGCGGCGGGACGATCGTCGAGACGAGGCCGAGCAGCGACGAGCGCTGCGGGGCGACGACGACGACCACGCCGGTCGGCTCGGGGGCGGACAGGTTGAAGTACGGGCCGGCGACCGGGTTGGCGGAGCCGGCGACCTGCGCGACCTTGTCCGTCCAGCCCGCGTACCAGACCCAGCGGTCGATCGCCTCGGAGACGGCGACCTCGGCCTGGCGCGCCGTGAGGCCCTCGCCCGCGACGACCTCGGCGACGAACTGCTCGCGGCGCCCCTCCAGCATCTCCGCGACACGGTAGAGCACCTGGCCGCGGTTGTACGCCGTCGCGCCCGCCCACTTCGCCTGCGCCGCGCGGGCGGCGACGACGGCCTCGCGCGCGTCCTTGCGGGAGCCCTGGGCGACGTTCGCGAGGAACCGTCCCTTGGTGTCCGTCACCTCGTACGTGCGGCCCGACTCGCTGCGGGGGAACTTCCCGCCGACGTAGAGCTTGTACGTCTTGCGCACCCCGAGGCGCTCGGGCGCCGTGCGGGTCGGGGTGGGCGCCTTGCTCGTGCGGGCCATCAGTAGGTGCTCCCCTCGATCAGGTAGGGCGCCAGGCCGTGCCGGCCGCCCTCGCGTCCGTAGCCCGACTCCTTGTAGCCGCCGAACGGGCTGGCCGGGTCGAACCGGTTGAAGGTGTTGGACCACACGACGCCCGCGCGGAGCTGGTCGGCCATCCAGAGGATGCGCGACCCCTTCTCGGTCCAGATCCCTGCCGAGAGGCCGTACGGGGTGTTGTTCGCCTTGGCCACGGCCTCGGACGGCGTGCGGAACGTCAGGATGCTGAGCACGGGGCCGAAGATCTCCTCGCGCGCGATGCGGTGCGCGGCGGAGACGCCGGTGAAGAGCGTCGGGGCGAACCAGTAGCCCGACGACGGCAGCTCGCAGTCTGGGCTCCAGCGCGTCGCGCCCTCGGCCGTGCCCGCGTCGGTGAGCTCGGTGATGCGCGCGAGCTGCTGCGGCGAGTTGATCGCGCCGACGTCGGTGTTCTTGTCCATCGGGTCGCCGACGCGCAGCGTGCCGAGGCGCGCCTTGAGCCGGTCCACGAGCTCCTCGGCGATCGACTCCTGGACGAGCAGGCGCGACCCGGCGCAGCACACCTGGCCCTGGTTGAAGAAGATGCCGTTGACGATGCCCTCGATCGCCTGGTCGATCGGCGCGTCGTCGAACACGATGTTCGCGGCCTTGCCGCCGAGCTCGAGCGTCGCGTGCTTGCGCGTGCCCGCGATCTCCTGGGCGATGCGCTTGCCGACCGGGGTCGAGCCCGTGAACGCGATCTTGTCGACGTCCGGGTGGTTGACCAGCGCCGAGCCGGTGGCGCGCGCGCCGGTGACGATGTTGACGACGCCGGCCGGCAGCTCGGCCTGGCGCAGCAGGTCCGCGAACAGGAGCGCGGTGAGCGGCGTGGTCTCGGCGGGCTTGAGGACGACCGTGTTGCCCGTCGCGAGCGCCGGCGCGATCTTCCACGCGAGCATGAGCAGCGGGAAGTTCCACGGGATCACCTGCGCGGCGACGCCGTGGGGGCGCGGGTCGGGGCCGTAGCCCGCGTGCTCGAGCTTGTCGGCCCAGCCCGCGTAGTAGAAGAAGTGCGCGGCAGCCGTCGGGACGTCGACGTCGCGCGACTCGCGGATCGGCTTGCCGTTGTCGAGCGTCTCGAGCACCGCGAACTCGCGCGAGCGCTCGGCGAGCAGGCGCGCGATGCGGAACAGGTACTTGGCGCGCTCGCGGCCCGGCATGGGGCCCCACACCTTGTCCTGCGCGCGGCGCGCCGCGCGGACGGCGCGGTCGACGTCCTCCTCGGTCGCCTCGGCGACCTCGGCGAGGACTTCCTCCGTGGCGGGGTTGACGGTCTTGAACGAGCCCGAGTCCGACGCGGGCGTGAACTCGCCGTCGATGAACAGGCCGTACGACGACGCGATGTCGACGACGGCGCGCGACTCGGGGGCCGGCGCGTACTCGAACGGCGAGCCGGCCGTGCTTGCTGTGGTGGTCATGGTGTCCTTCAGTCCGGCTCAGTCGACGGTCACGTAGTCGGGGCCCCAGTAGGCACCCGTGGTGAGCTTGTTGCGCTGCATGAGCACGTCGTTGAGCAGCGACGAGGCCCCGAACCGGAACCAGTCCGGGTCGAGCCAGTCGCCGCCCGCGGTCTCGTTGACCGCGACGAGGTACTTGATGGCGTCCTTCGACGTGCGGATGCCGCCCGCGGGCTTGACCCCGATCGGCACGCCCGTGAGCGCCCGGAAGTCGCGCACGGCCTCGAGCATGACGACCGTCACCGGGAGCGTCGCGGCGGGGGAGACCTTGCCGGTGCTCGTCTTGATGAAGTCGGCGCCGGCGAGCATCGCGAGCCACGACGCGCGGCGCACGTTGTCGTACGTGGCGAGCTCGCCCGTCTCGAGGATGACCTTGAGGTGCGCGTGGTGGCGGTTCGCCCGGCACTCCTCGCGCACGGCGACGATGTCCTCGTAGACCTGGGAGTACCGGCCGGACAGGAACGCGCCGCGGTCGATGACCATGTCGATCTCGTCCGCGCCGGCCTCGACGGCGTCGCGCGTGTCCGCGAGGCGTACCGCGCGGCTCGCGCGGCCCGACGGGAACGCGGTCGAGACGGCGGCGACCTTGACGCCCGTCCCGGCGAGCGCCTCGACGGCGACGGGGACGAGGTCGTTGTACACGCACACGGCGGCGGCGGACGGGCACGTCGGGTCCGCGGGCTCGGGGCGCACGGCCTTCGCAGCGAGCGCGCGCACCTTGCCAGGCGTGTCCGCGCCCTCGAGCGTCGTGAGGTCGACCATGCGGATGATCGTGTCGAGCGCCCAGGCCTTGGACGTTGTCTTGATCGATCGGGTACCCAGGGCCGCCGCGCGGCCGTCGGCGCCCACCTTGTCGACGCCCGGCAGCCCGTGCAGGTACCGGCGCCAGGCGGTGTCGTCGAGGAGGGCGGAACCCGTGACGGAGCGCGCGAGATCCGCGATCTCGGCGGCGGACCGGTCGGCCGAACCCGGGGTCGCCGGGGCCGTTCCGGAGCCCGCCCGGCCGGTCTCGGCGACCGACGTCGGTGTCGTTGTGCTCATCGCACCAGGTTACCCGTCAGTACGGCTCGCGGTGGGTCCGGCGAGGCCGCCTCAGGGGGCACACGGCGCGGGTTTCGCCCTGTGGACGACGACGTCCGCTGGTTCGCGGGCGCCGCTAGGTTGGTCCGCTGGGGGCTTGGCGTGAGGCTGAGCGACGAGGAGCAGGGGGTGCTCGTGTCGGTGCCGTGGTCGATGGATCCCGTAGGCGTGCGTCATGTCGCGTCGACGGTGGAAGGTCTGCCCGGGTTGGTCGTGGCGCCGGGCTGGCGGGCGGCCGGGTCGGGGGAGCGGGTGGTCGACGCCACCGAGTCCGTGCGGCAGTGGCTGGTCGCGGAGCTCGCGCTGTTGCGGGCCGATTGTGAGGACGCTGGGGCGGTGGCGCGGTTCGCCGGGTCCGAGGGTGAGCGTGCGGACGGTGCGGCGGTGTCCAGGTTCGCGGCGCGTCGGGTCTGAGGGGTGGCGTCGGTGTGGTCGTGGGTGCCGGGGGATCCGGGTGAGGGTGACGTGTCGGGGCTGCGGTCGATGATGGCCGGGCTGGCTGCGGCGGGTACGGGCGCGGTGGGGGTGCAGGCGGGCGCGTTCGACGTGTCGGGGGTGATGGAGCGGTTCTGGTCGGGGGAGTCGTTCCGGGCGTGGTTGGACGGGCCGTTGTGGTCGGTGTCGGTGCGGGCGTCCGGCGTCGTGGAGGGGTGTGAGGCGGCGCGGGTCGCGGTGTCGCGGTACGTCGGGGTGCTGGAGGAGATCGGGCCGCAGTACGTGGGGTACCGCGACCGGTTGAGGGTCTTGTCCGCGCGGGCGGCCGGGTACGGGCTGGCGTGCCACCGGGACGGTGCGGGGCACGTGCGGTGCACGGTGGTCGGTCTGGCGGGTCCTGGGACGGTGACGGCGCGCGAGGTCGAGGAGCTGGAGTCGGACGCGACGTGGGCGGTGTGCCGGATCGACGAGCTCGTTGCGGAGCGTGAGGCTGCGGACCGCAGGTTGGTCGACGAGCTGGCGGCGGCGGTGCCGGCGGGTTGGGCGGAGCGTCGGGCGGCGTACGCGGCGATCGGGGTGCTGGGGTCGGACGACCTGGGGGCGGGGGCCGTGGGTGCGGGTCTGGCTGTGTACCTGGGTGGTGAGGCGTGGGCGGACGGCCGGTTGGACGCGGCAGAGGTCGAGCACGTCCTGACGGTGCTGGGGGCGCACGGTGGCGACGAGGCTCTGCTGAAGGCGTGGGTGCGTGAGCTCGGGCCGGGGCTGTCGGTGCGCGTGCTGGAGGCTGCCGGGATGGGTGTCGCGGACGGGACGCTGGACCCGGTCCAGGGCGCCGCGGTGGCGGGGTGGTTGCGTTCTGGGGTGTCGGTGGCGTCGCGGGACTGGACGACGCACCGGTCGGGCGAGTTCGCGCAGGGTCTGGTCGAGGCGGTGCGCGTGGGCGGGGACTGGTCGGTGCTCGGGTACCTGTTCGACGACCCGGTGAGCACGCCGATGGGTCGGGGGCTGACGGTCGCGATGGCGGGGATGGTCGACGAGCTCGAGCGTTCGGGTCCGGGTGCCGGGGGCCGGCTCGCCGACGCGGGGCTCGTCGCGGCGGGGGTGGAGCTGACCAAGGTCGCGCTCGGGGCGAGCGTGGACGCGGACCGGGTGCGCGAGCCCGCGGGTGCCGTGCTGCAGACCCTGGGCCTGTACCCGCAGGACGCCGCGGACTGGCTCACCGACACCACGCCCGATCCTGTGGAGGACGGACGTACGACGGGTCAGGCTCGGATCAAGTACTGGTTCGGTCGGCGGGACTGGTCCCAGGGCGACGGGTTCGCCGGGGCCGCGGGCTTGTGGGCCGGTGCGCAGCACGTCCCGGGCGGGCCGAGCGACACCGACGTGGTCGACGAGCGGGCGTGGGAGCAGGTGGCGACCCTGAACACCTGGGTGTTCGACAGCCTGGCTCACAATCCGTCGCTGCGGCCGCAGCACGTGAGCGCGACGGCGGGGATCCTGCTCGCCGAGGCGGTGGGCACGCAGCTCCCCTACCTCGTGGAGTACCCGCTCGACCGCTCGACCGCGGGCTTGCCCGTGGACTCCATCGGTACAGACCCTGAGCAGAAGCCCTACCTCTACGGGTCGCTTCCCGGCGGGCCGAAGCAGCCGATCGGTGACGTGCAGGCGGCGGACCTGGGCAAGGTCGTGGCGATGGCGACGTTCCACCCGCAGGGCGCGGAGCGGTTCGAGCGGTACGTGGCCGCGTATCAGGGATGGGTCGTGGACCGGGCCGTCACGACCCCGGGCGTGGAGGGGTACGACGCGCTGGAGCGTGTGGTGCTGTGCCAGGCGTTGCTGGACGCCGGGCCGGCCGCATCGGGGCTGGTGGCGGCCGGGGACGAGGACGACGCGCGACGCAAGGCAGTCGCCGACGTGACCGCCGTCCTCGGTGCGGTCCCGGTCGGGGGTGGCCCGCTCAGGTCGTACCTGTACGGCAGCGGGCTCGGCACGATGGGTGACCAGATCGCACGGTCGTGGGCGGACGAGTACCAGGGCGCGGTCCAGGAGCTGCCCGCGACGCGTGAGGCCCGTGCTGAGGTGCTGCGCGCGGCGTTGTACGACCTCGGGGACCTGATGCGCGAGGACGGGGCCTACCAGCCTCGCGACCTCCCTGAGCAGGCCGACGACGTGGACGACCTGATCGGCGACTGGGGCCAGACCTTCGATGCCGTCACCGGCCAGACCGTCCTGAGCAGCGAACGATGAGCACGAGGAGCAGCAGCGTGAACCGACGCCCCCGAACGACCGCACGCCCCTGGACCGGTGCTGCGCTCGTCCTCACGCTCGCCGCGACCGGGGCGGGGTGCTCGAGCGAGCCGGAGCCGCTGGTGGTGCCGGAGGTGCGGTGGCCGCAGGGTGAGCCGTCGGGTGAGCTGGAGTCGGACCCGTGGGTGCAGGCGGCGCGGGAGTACGAGGTCCTGTTCGCGGCCGCGTGGAACGCGCATGACTGGTCGGACCCGGCGTTGCTGGACGTCATGAGCGGCGACATTGTGGACCGGACCGCGTCGGGGCAGCGGGACGCTCTCGATCAGGGCCGGTACTTCACGCTGGTGGGTCCGAGGCCGTTCGAGCCGTTGTCGGTGGAGGAGACGGGGCCGGACAAGGCGGAGGTGGTGGTGTGTGCGTATGCGACGTGGAGCCTGGCTTCGGGTCAGGTGGCGCCGGCGTCGCCGGTCGCGTTCGAGCG
>Ga0160498_100035_pt1 | contig 189769 bp, 145 predicted proteins | sample DIDnMG_10_FD_108248 | JGI IMG/M metagenome (GOLD analysis project Ga0160498, IMG submission 108248) | Enriched soil microbial communities from UW Madison campus, WI, USA - DID2878_E24_Xylan MG | ecosystem: Environmental > Terrestrial > Soil > Unclassified | place: USA: Madison, Wisconsin... | reverse complement strand
GGGCGGGGTGGGTGGTGGTGCCGCGTCGTGGCGGGCCTGGCGGGAGCCGCGAGGAACGAGCGGCGGATGGTAGACGCGGCACCACCACCCACCCCGCCACCCAAGGTGACCAGACCGCCGTCGAACACAAGAACCACGGCTCTACCTCACGCAACCACGGCTCTACCTCGCGTGACCAGGGCTCTACCTCGCGTGACCAGGGCTCTATCTCGGCCGACCAGGGCTCTATCTCGCGGGGGCGGGAGTCCTCATGCGCGCAGACGGGTCTCGCCCCGGTCCGTGGGGACGGACCGGGGCGAGACGTGGTGCGACGCGCAGGGTGCGGGTCAGCCGCAGGTGGCGGCGTCGTACTGCGCGGTGACGGTCGTCGACCTCCCCTCGGCGTCGGTGGCGACCACCGTGGCCGCGCCGGCCTCGACCGACGTCGTGCGCGACGCGAACGACTGGTAGGCGTTCTTGCCGGGCTCGACCCCGTTGAACGTCTTGGTGCCGAACGGTGTGTCGAGACGGACGGTGAGGGGCACGTCGTCGTCGTTGAGCGCCCGGACCGCGACGTAGACCTTGCCGGCGAGGCAGCGGGTCTCGGCCGTGACGGTGACCGCCGGACCGGCGGGGACGCCGTCGCCCACGGTGAGCGTGAGCGTCGTCGTGGTGGTGCCGGCGGTGCTCACGTAGTCCGGGAGGACGAGGTCGCCCTGGATCACGTACACGCCCGGCGTCTCGACGACGGACTCGTCGTAGTCCCACTCGACGCCGATCGCCTGGTTGTCGCGCGAGCCGTCGTTGTAGGACACGAGGACCTTGGTCGGCAGCCACGGCTGCTCGCCGACGTCGACGCTCTGCTCGAACTGCTCGGCGCCCTGGATCGAGATGCCGCCCGACGAGCTCTCCGGCCGCACGTAGACCTGGGCCTCGGCGATCAGGCCGTAGGTCGTGTTCGTGCCGTAGACGGTGAACGGCTCGACGTTGGTCTCCGCCACCATGGCCGGCGTGATCGGCTGCCACGTGAAGTCGACCGCGCCGCGGCGACCGCTCGAGTAGACGACGTCGAGCGACGCGGGGAGCGTCGGGACCTCGCCCGTGACGGTCCGGACGATCACCGGGCTCGCCACGGAGTCCACGGTGTCGCCGTTGACGCGCCACCGCAGGATGCCGGTGCCGGCGCCGCCGGTCTGCACGCCGGTGATCCGGACGCGCAGGTAGCTGGCCTCGACGGGCTCGAACTCGAGGTGGTTGTAGGCGTTGCGCTGGAGCGCGCCCGCGTACGTCGAGCCGTCGGTCAGGGTCGCGGGCGTCCAGTCGGTGCCGTTCTGCGAGTACTCGACGGTGTAGGTGTCCGCGCGCGGCATGCGCGTCCCGCCGTTGTCGTCGTACCAGTAGAGGTCGGTCGACGCGAGGAGCACCGGCGACTCCCACGCGTACCGGATCCACGCCGCGGTCTGCGGGCTCGTCCCGTTCGCGGGCTGCCCCCACGTGCCCCAGCCGTTGCCCGCACCCGGGTTCGAGCTGCCGGGCGTCGAGGACTCGTTGACGCGCAGCGGGTTCTCCCACGACGCCGACCCGCTCGTCGTGATCGTCGCGAGCGCGCCGAACTCGGCGGAGGTCGCCTTCTCGGTGAGCTCGACCTGGACGTCGCGCTCGGTGGCGAGCTCGCCGTCGGACGCGGTGAGGCGGAACGTGTACTCCCCCGCGATCGTGCCCGTCACGGTCGTGGTCAGGGCGTCGGCGTCGCCGAAGATGACGCTCGCGCCGTCGGGGGCGGAGACGGTCGTCCACCCGGAGGTGAGCGTGCCGTCGTCGGGGATGCCGTCGTCGGTCACGGTACCGACGAGCGTCGTGGACAGGTTGCCGTCCTTGGACCGGTCGACGTTCACGGTGACCGTCGGGGCGTCGTTGACGACCTCGGGCACCTCGCGGCCGGAGTCGAAGACCTGGATCTCCGAGATCGCCGTCCAGTAGCTCGGCGTGTTCGTGAACGCGACGCGGACCTTGTCGGTCGTCACGGCCTCGAAGAGCGCCTCGTTGAACTTGGGGCCGGGGATCTTCGGCGCCTTGAACGCGTCCGGCACCGAGGTCCAGCCGCCCGAGCCGTCGGGCACCTGGACCGAGTACCGCACCGGTTCGCGGTACCCGCCCGCCTGCCGGTCGCTGACGAACCAGACCTTGACGTTGTCGAACGTCGTGGGCTCGCCGAGGTCGAGCTCGACGTACCCCGTGTCGCCCTCGGTCCCGTAGTTGCCCCAGTACGGCTCGTTGACGGTCGTGCCGTCGGTGACCGCGTCGAGCGACACGGGCCGCTCGGTCTCCTTGATGGCGCCCGGGGTGTAGTTCATCGACCCCGTGCTCCAGCCCGGCGTGTGGAACTGGCGCCACGGCGTCGGGCGCACGCCCTGCTGGGTGGCCGACGACGAGAGCTCCGCCCCGCGCGCGAGGTTGCCCGCGTCCTCGGTGAGGTCGATGCCCGCGGTCTTCAGGTAGGACACGACGCGCTCGTCCTCGATCGGGGTGTCGACCGCGGTCGGCAGGTCGGCGCCCTGGTCGTCCACGACCTCGACGGCCAGCCCCTCGTCGGACTCGACGACCTCGTTGGCCGCCGGGTCGTAGACGAACCGGCCGAGCGCGTCGGCCGCGGCCTTGCGCTCGCCGTCGACGAACAGGCTGTAGCCCTCGCCGAGCCCGTAGTGCGAGCCGTCCTCGTCCCAGACGATCGTGACGTCCTTGCCGTGGTACCGCAGGTTGTTGACCATGAAGTGGTCGTACCCGAGGTCGATCGGCCAGAGCTCGATCTTGTCGTCGGACCGCGGCTGGATGCCGCCCATGTCCTCGACGTAGATGTAGTTCATGTTGCCGAGCATCACGTGGTTCGGGTTGTTGCGGTTGAACGTCTGCGTGCTCGCGTTCCAGTTCGAGTAGTACTCGGCCTGGTTCGGGACCAGCGCGTTGCCGTTCGGGTAGATGCTCCACGCCATCCAGTCCAGGAGCTTCGCGGCGTACTCGGGCGTGACGTACGTGTGGTCGGGGTCGTAGTGCCGCAGCGCGGACCGCACGCCGCGGTACTGGACCGTGAAGTTGATGTTGGAGAAGTTGTTCGAGCCCCCGATGCCGTACTTCGCCCGGTCGTACTGGTTGGCCGTGTAGAACGGGAAGATCGGGAAGTTGTCGCCGTACCGCAGGAAGCGGAAGCCGTCGACGTACTGGTCGGCGTCCTCGAACGGGATGAGGTTCTCGGCGTAGACGTCGTAGAGGTTCGACTCCTTCGCCGGGATGAGGTCGCGCTCGGCCTCGCTGAGCGGGTTCTGGCTCCCGCCCGACGTCGCGCCGTGCGACGTGCCCGCGAGGAACATGCGGGACTCCTCGCTCCACAGCCGGCCGAGGATCGCGTCCCGGATCTCGTCGGCCGCGGTCCCCATCTCGGCGACCTTCGCCGGGTCGGCCCCCGCCATCGCGTAGAGCTGGCGGGCGGCGTCGAACGCGCCCCACACGTACGCGGACTCCGGGCGCTCGATCGTGCGCGCACCCGGTGCCCCAGCGTTCACCTTGGGGTAGCCGAAGCTGATCGCGTCGGCGTCGTTGCCGGGCATGTAGTTGGTGTCGTAGGCGATGAGCTTGTCGTCGTTGCCGTCGTAGTGCTCGAGCTGGCCGACGCCGTCGCCCTCGAAGTACGTCGCGAAGCGCTCGGCGACCGCCGGACCGCCGCCGTGCACGTTGTACGCCTCGAGGCCCGCGGTGCCGAGGTACTGCGAGTAGTGGTTGTTCCAGCTCGTGTGGCCCGGGCTGTCGAGGAACGCCGACGACCCGGACAGCTCACCGATGTTGAGGATCTGGCCGTACCCGAGGTACGGGTTGCGGATCCACTTGGTGTCCTGCAGGTGCATGGGCTGCGTGAGCGCCACCGAGTTCTGGTAGAGGTTCACGCCCTCGATCGTCGTCGGGTACTGGTACACGTAGCCCGGCTCGTTCGCGTCGAGGCTGTTGTACCGCTCGCCCCACCAGCGGTACACGATCGCCTTCTCGATCGCGGCGTCGGGCACGTCGAGGTACGGGATGTCCTGCGCCCACTGCCGGTTGAACTCCGTCACGCCGGTGCGGAACGCGTCCGCGGGCGACAGCGCGGCGTACTCGTGGAAGCTCTCGACCGACTCGGGGAGCGTGTCGCTGGAGAGCACGCCGAGGACGGACAGGTCGACCGACCCGCCCGCCGGGACGGTCACCTCGCGGTCGAGGTTGGTGCCCACGCGCTCGAACCCGGGCGCCTTGAGACCGACCGTGACGTCGGACCACGGGGTGTCGACGAGCCCGTTGTTCGCGCCGCTCGTCAGGGTCCGGGTCCCGGTGAGCTCGTCGGCCGCGTCCGTCGACGTGGTCGCCAGCGGCGACGCCGCGCGGACCGTGAACGTCACGTCGCTCGCGCCGGGGTTGGTGAACGTGATCGCCGAGAGCGCCACGTTGTCGTACGTGATGAGCTTCTTGAGGTCGGCGGTGACGCCCGTCGTCCCGACCGTGTAGCGCGCCTTCGCGTGGCTCGGCGCGTTGAAGCGCTGCGCCCCGACCTCGGTGATCGTCTGCCCCGGGACCGTGACGGTGTAGAGGTTGCCGAGGTTGTTGGGCCCGCCCGCGAACGCGGAGCCCGCGAAGCCCATGACCGCCCAGTTGCTGTTGCCCCGCAGGTACAGCGAGCGGCCCCGCGTCTGCAGCACGTTGTTGCCCGACGTCCCGCTCACCCCGAGCACGCGATCCAGGTAGTAGTCCGTGCCGCCCGCCGCGCGGTCCTTCTCGAAGATCGACCCGTGCATCGAGCCCGCGGTCCACGGGACCCCGGGCTCCAGCGCCGCGGCGACCTGGTCCAGGTTCGAGTAGACCGGGTCACCGATGTCCGTCGAGTCGGTCGTGCCGTCGGTGTACACACCGACGTCGCTCTCGTTGCCCGGCACCACGTCGGCCTGCGCCCCCGGTGCCAGCGCGACGCCGGTCACGGCCATCGCACCTGTCATCGCCGAGGCGACGACCCTTCTCAACGCTCTCCCCGACATCACCAAGTCCTCTCCATCGGGAACCGGAAAACAGGTTTCGGGACGACGACGGGCCTCGCCTCGCACGGGCGGACTGCCTCGTCCACCCGCCCCGCTGCGGGACGCGAGACCCTGATCGTCGTGCCGCCTCGCGCCGCGCCGTGGAGCGCTCGCACCCGGGGCCGGGGCCCCGAGCACCTCCGCGGTGAGGTCGCCAGACGCGAGCCAGTCAACCAGCCACGAAGGGCCGACCGCAATGGTTTTCGGTCTCGACTTTGCCCCGTGGATCGGAGCGTCACGGGCGCGTATCGCGGGCCACAATCATTGGCACGACGCCATCATTGCCCTGTGCGACGGAATCTCACACCCAGGAGGAACGGCTGGAACGGGCCACTACCGAAAGATGGTATCCATCGCTTTCAAGCGTCCTGGGGCGCGCACGGGAGCAGGGTGCCGTCCCGCGACGACAGCCAGTGCTCGACGCCGGGGACCGCCCCCGCACCCGCCCGTCAGGCGCCGTCGGCGGGCGGTGCGGTCCCATCCCCGGACGGCGTCGCACCGTCCGCCGGTGGTGCGGTCCCGTCCGCGGGCGGCGTCGCACCGTCCGCCGGCGGCGCGGTGCCGTCCGCCGGGGCGGTCGTGTCCGCGGGGTCCGGGGACGGCGGGGGCGGCTCGAGCAGCGTGAACGTCACGGGCTCGCTCGTCGCGCCGTCGACGCCCGCGATGCTCAGGACCGCGGTGTACGTGCCCGGTCCGACCTCCGGCTGGTCGGGCGCGCAGCCCTCGGCCGAGCGGTGCCGGTCCCAGCGCACGAGCTTCGACGGATCCTCGTCCCCGGTGCTCATGAGCAGCAGCCGCTCCGTCGTGCCGCAGTCGGCCGACGACCAGACGAGCTCGTCACCGGCGTAGACCTGCACCTGACGCCCGGCGTCGGAGCCGTCGACGAGGCAGGGGCGGCCGCCGGACTGCCGGAGCGTCACGGTGAGCTGGACCGCGCGACCTGGCTCGTACTCCGCCGCGCTCGCCGTCAGCCCGAGCTCGAGGGACGCCGCCGTGCAGTCCTGGGGCGGGCCGGCCGCCTCCGGGGTCGGCGGCGCGGACTTGCCCTCCTGCGCCGTCTCGTCGCCGGCGAGCAGCGGCTGCACCGCCCGCACCACGACCTGCCCGAGCAGGACGAGTCCCACCACGAGGCCGACGAGCAGCGCGAGCGCGACGACGCGGCGTCGGAGCAGCGCCCCGCGCGTGGGCCGGTCGCCCGGCCCGCTGCGGGGGCTGGCGCCCGGCCTCGGGGCGCGGTCGGTCCGCGGCGTGCTCACGGGTCCTCCGTCGTGCAGGTGCTGGTCGCGACCACGGTAGCGGCGACCGGTGCCCCGCCCGGTGCTGCCGCGCCGACGACCCTCCAGGTCGGGGCAGAATGGGTCCCTCCCCACCCGACGGCGCCCGCCACCGGCACGACCGCCGGCCGGCGCGGCGGCGCGGCGGCGCGGGGCCCACCGACGACCGAGAGGGACGACCGCCGTCATGACCGCCCCGGCCGCGCGCCCGGCCCGACCGCCCGTCGCCGCCACCGTCACCGCCGCCGGACCGCACCCGCACGCCGACCTGCGCGACGCCGTCGGGCGCTGGTTCGGCGAGACGGCGCGCGACCTGCCGTGGCGCGCCGCGGACCGCACCGCGTGGGGCGTCCTCGTGAGCGAGGTCATGCTCCAGCAGACGCCGGTGGTCCGCGTCGAGCCCGCGTGGCGCGCGTGGATGGAGCGCTGGCCGGAGCCCGCGGACCTGGCGGCGGCGCCCACCGCGGACGTGCTGCGCGCGTGGGGCCGCCTCGGCTACCCCCGCCGCGCGCTGCGCCTGCAGGAGTGCGCCCGCGCGGTCGTCGAGCGGCACGGCGGCGAGGTCCCGCACGGCGAGGAGGCCCTGCGCGCGCTGCCGGGCGTCGGCGAGTACACCGCCGCGGCGGTGACCGCGTTCGCGCACGGCCGGCGCGCCGTCGTGGTCGACACGAACGTGCGCCGCGTCCTCGCCCGCGCGGTCGGGGGGAACGCGCTGCCCGCGCCGTCGTACACGGCCGCCGAGCGCGCGACGGCGGCCGCCCTCGCCCCGGCGGACGACGCGGACGCGGTGCTCTGGGCCGCCGCCTCGATGGAGCTCGGCGCGCTCGTGTGCACCGCCCGGACGCCGCGCTGCGGCGTCTGCCCCGTCCGCGACGCGTGCGCGTGGCGCCTCGCCGGGCGCCCGGGCGACGAGCACGCGGCCCGACGGCGGACGCAGGCCTGGGCGGGCACCGACCGCCAGGTGCGGGGCCGGGTCATGGCCGTGCTGCGCGACGCACCGGGGCCGGTGCCGCGCGGCGTCGTGACCGAGGTGTGGCACGACGCCGCGCAGCTCGACCGCTGCGTCGCGAGCCTCGTCGAGGACGGGCTCGTCGAGCAGGTCGACGACCTCTACCGGCTCCCCGCCTGACCCGCCGCGGGGCGGCTCCGGCGCCGGGTCACAGGGTCGGCAGCCAGACCCGCATCGTCGACGGACCGCGCTCGGCCCAGTCGTGGTACGGCACGAGCCGGACGTCGACGGGGACCTCCGCCGAGGTCGCGACCGGCTCCTCGCCCGGGCGGTCGGCACCGGTCCGCCCGGGCGCCCCGCCCCGGAGCGGGGTGTACGGCCACGGAGCCGTCGCCGGGTCCACGAGGAGCCCGCGCACGACGACGCGCCCGTCCTCCTCGCGCGGGGGCACGGCCACGTCGACGCGCAGGTCGGCGACGTCGCGCCCGCCCGGCAGGTCGACGGACTCCACGCACAGGACCTCGGGCCCGCGCTGGACGGCGACGCACCCGCGCACGGCGTCCACGCGCTCGTCGGGCACGAGGAACCTCGGCGCGACGTCGAGCTCGAGCGTGACGACGCTGCCCGGGCGCAGGTCGGGCACCGCGACGGTCCCCGCGGGCACCTGCCGGTCCGGGCCGTCGTCGACCACGAGCCGCCCCGACCCGGACCACGCGGGCACGCGCAGGGTGAGCGCCCAGCGCTCGGGCGCCTCCACGACGCGCACGCGCACGCGCCCGTCCGCGGGGTAGCCGGTCTGGACGTCGAGCGCGACCGGCTCGCCCGACGGCAGCGTCGCGCGGACCTCGCTCGGCGCGTACTGGTGGAGCTGCACGCCGCCGTCGTCGACCGTCGCGAGATACCCCGCGAGGCTGGCGAACGTGCGCGCGACGTTCGGCGGGCAGCACGACACCTCGAACCACGGCGCGCGCAGCGACGACTCGGCGCGCTTGCTCACCTGGTCGGGCGCGGCGGGCTCGCCCGGGACGCGCTGGTGCAGCGTGTTCGCGTAGTAGAAGGCGCGGCCGTCGTGCGCGGGCGAGGTCGCGACGACGTTGAAGAGCGTGCGCTCGACCACGTCGGCGTAGCGCGGGTCGCCCTGCGCGAGCAGGAGCCGCCACGCGACCATGACCGAGCCGATCGACGCGCACGTCTCGGAGTACGCACGGTCGGGCGGGAGGACGAAGTCGTCGCCGAACGCCTCGTCCTGGTGGTGCGACCCCTGCCCGCCCGTGACGTAGGTGCGCGCGGCCTGCGTGCGCTCCCACTGCCGCGCGACCGCGGCCACGAGCTCGTCGTCGCCCGTCTCGACGGCGACGTCGATCGCGCCCGCGGCGAGGTAGTTGGCGCGCACGGCGTGACCGCGGAAGACGGTGGCCTCGCGCACCGGGACGTCGTCCTGGTAGTACGCGCGGCCCCACTCGATGTCCGCGAGGGTGCCCTGGCCGCGGCGCTCGACGAACAGCGCCGCCTGCCGCACGTACCGCGGCTCGTCGAGCGCGCGGCCGAGCTCCGCGAGCGCCACCTCGACCTCCGCGTGCCCGCACACCCCCTGGATGCCGTCGGGCCCGAACGTCTCGCACACGTGGTCCGCGGACCGGCGCGCGACCTCGACCAGCAGGTCCTCCGGGTGGCCGGTGCGGGCGCGTGCGACGGCGGCCTGCATGAGGTGCCCCTGGACGTACAGCTCGTGGCCCCACTCGAGGTCCGTGTACCGGGTGTCCTGACCGGGGCTGCCGAAGCGGGTGCAGAGGTAGCCGTCCGGCGCCTGGGCCGCCGCGACGCGCCGCACGATCGCGGCGAAGCGGCGCTCGAGGTCGTCGTCGGGGCGACGGCCGAGCTCCCACGCCATCGCCTCGAGCAGCTTGTACACCTCGGAGTCGCTGAACTCCCGGCCGCGGCGGGTCGTCGCGACGTCGCCGCGCACGACGGCGTCGAAGTTCGGCAGCCAGCCCTCGGCCTCGAGCCAGTGCTCGATGTGCCCGAGGGTCGCGGCGCGGTTCACCTCCTGGCGCTCGGCCCAGAACCCGCCCGTGATGCGCACCTGCGCCAGGCCGAGCGGCTGCAGCCGCCCGGTCGCGGGGACGACCGGCCGTCCGCCGTCCGTGGGGCGGGCACCGGTCCCCGTCGTCCGGGGCACGGTCGGGGTCGTGGTCATGGCAGCACCTCCGGAGGCGACGGCGTCGCCTCGTGGTTCGTCGGGTCGTCGTGGTGGGACGACGCCGGGCGTCGTGGGGTCGGTCGGTCGGACGGGGGTCGGTTCGGGGGCGTGGGTCGTCATCCCTTCAGCGCCCCGGACATGAAGCCGCGCACGTAGTGGCGCTGCAGGAGCAAGAACAGGACGATGCACGGGGCCGCGAGGACGACGACGCCCGCCTGGGTCGCGCCGTAGTCGACGATGCCCATGACCTGCTGGCGCATGTTCGCCACCGCGAGCGGCAGCGGCGCCTTCGTCGAGTCGGTGATGAGGATCAGGGGCGCCACGAAGTCGTTCCAGGCGGCGAGGAAGGCGAACAGCCCGACGGTGATGAGCCCCGGCTTCACCGCCGGCAGCAGGACCCGCCACAGCGCGCCGAACGACGAGCACCCGTCGACCATCGCGGCCTCGTCCAGCTCGCGCGGCACCGACTCGAACGCGATGCGCATCATGAACGTCGCGAACGGGAGCTGGAACATCGTCAGGACCAGCGCGAGGCCGAGCAGCGAGTTCTGCAGGCCGATGGTGTTGAGGAGCACGTAGAGCGGGATGAGCAGGGTCGCGTACGGGACCATGAGGATCGCGAGCGTCACGAGGAACAGCACGTCGCGGCCGGGGAAGCGGAACCGCGCGAAGGCGAAGCCGCCGAGCAGCGACACCCCGAGCGTGAAGAGCACCGTGAGCCCGGACACGACCACGGAGTTCAGGAGGTACTGCCCGATGCCCGCCTGGTAGTTCGCCAGGGTCACGTAGTTCCCGAAGCCCCAGCCGTCGACCTGGTTGCTGCCGGGCTGCGGCGAGACCGAGGCGACGCCCGCCCAGATCAGCGGGAAGAGGAAGACGATGGCGAGGCCCCCGGTGAGCACCCAGTACGGGGTACGGGTGAGGACGCCGGCGATGCGGGCGCGCGGGGCCGGCCGGCCGGTGGGAGCGGGTCGCGCCGCGGGTGCGGGAGCGGGTGCGGTGACGGTCATGTCACTTCTCCTCGGGTGCGCGCATGCCACGGACCTGCGCGACGTTGATGAGCACGAGGGCGGCGAGCACGATGATCGACAGCGCGGCGGCCACGCCCAGGTCGTTCTGGCCCTGGAAGGCGATGTTGTAGATGAGCTGGACCACGGTGATCGTGCTGTTGTCCGGACCGCCCTTGGTGAGGATGTAGAACTGGTCGAACGCGAGGAGCGAGCCGGTGACGCACATGATCGTGCACAGCGCGAGCGACGGGCGCAGCAGCGGGAGCGTCACGCGCCCGAACGTCTGCCAGCGGTTCGCGCCGTCCATGCGCGCGGCCTCGTAGACCTCGTGCGGGATCCCCTGCAGCCCCACCATGAGCAGGAGCATGTAGAACCCGGCGAAGCGCCAGACGATGAGGAAGACCGTCGACCACAGCGCCCCCTCGGGCGAGCCGAGGAACGACACCGGCTCGTCGACGATCCCCAGCCGCTCCAGGAGCGGGGAGATCGGCCCGACCTGCGGCGAGTACAGCGCGTAGAAGAGCAGCGACGCGGACGCGAGACCCAGCGCGCTCGGCACGAGGATCGACGTGCGCAGGAAGCTCTTCCACCGGCTCGACTCCTGCACCAGGAGCGCGAACCCGAGCCCCAGGGCGATGAGGAGCACGGTCGCGATCACCGTGTACTTCAGCGTGAAGACGATCGAGTCCCAGAAGAACCGGTTGTCGACGGCGTCGCGGAAGTTGTCGGGGAAGTTGGGGCCCCGGTTGCCGGCGAGCAGCGGCCAGTCGGACACCGACATCTGGCCGACGAGCAGGACGGGCAGGACGAAGAACACGAGCACGAACACCGCGGTGGGTGCGGCGTAGGCCCACCCGCGGGCGGCCTGCGAGTGCCCCGGCCGACGGCGGCGCCGCCCGGCGCTCGCGGTCAGGGAGCCGCGGGGCGGTCGGTGGTCGCTCGCGGCGGGGCCCGGCGACGCCGCGCCGTGCGGCGCGGGCGAGGGCGGCGTCGAGGACGCGGACTGCACGGACATGAGAGGTCTCCTGGAACAGGGCGAGGGAAGCCGGACCCGGCCCGCCGCCGCACGGGTGCGCGCGGCGGCGGGCGCTGTGGTCACGCGGGGTGGTCGCTCGGGACGATCACGCCGGACCGGTCACTGCGAGAGGACCGCGGTGATCTCCTCGTTGTCCGGCTCGATGCTCGAGGCGTCGCCGAACACCGCGTTGCGCACGAGCGTGAGCCACGGGCTGTTCGGCGCGTTGAACGCCTGCTGGAAGTTGCGGGCGACGGGCGTGCGGCCCTTGCTCGCGATCTCGTTGATCGTCACGACGCGCGGGTCGGCCGAGGAGTACTCGTTGTCGACCAGGTCGGCGCGCGAGACGACGTCGCCGTTCTTGGCGAGCACCTCGACCTGGGCGTCCTCGGACATCATCCAGGAGAGGAAGTTCCACGCCTGGTCGGACTGCTCGCTGTCCTTGGAGATGCCGATGCCGTCGCCGCCGACGAACGTCGACTCGCCGCCGCCCGGCCCCGGGATCGGCGCGACGCCGACGTCCACCGTCTCGTCCGCCGTCGACAGGAGCGTCGCCGGGTACGGCATGACGCCGATCTTGCCCTCCTGGAAGGGGGCGACCCAGGTCGCGCCGGTCTCGTCCCGCGTGCCGGCGCCCACGGCGTCGGAGTCGACGAGGTCCTTGTACACGGCGTAGACGTCCTGCGCGGTGTCGCTCGCGAGGAGCGACTCGGTGCCGTCCGCGCTGAGCACGTCCTCGTCCGCGGCCCAGACCGACGGGAACCACGTGAAGACGAGGCACCCGCCGCAGTTGCCACCGAAGAAGGTGCCGTCGACGCCGCCGCCGAGCGCGTCGACCGCCTTGGCCTGCTCGGCGAACTCCTCGAGCGACGTCGGCCCGGCCTCCGGGTCGAGGCCGGCCTGCTCGTAGAGGTCCTTGTTGTAGAACAGGACCGAGATGTCGAGCACGAACGGCAGGACGTACTCCTCGTCCTCGTACGTGCCGGCCTCGAGGTGGCCCTGGTTGATCTGGTCCGCGAAGTCGAGCTGGTCGATGCGGTCGGTGACGTCCTGGTAGAGCCCCTGCTCGACCCAGTTCGGCACGTACACGATGTCGGCCGCGAACAGGTCGGGCAGCCCGCCGCTGCCCGCGGCGGCACCGACCTTCGCGACGTAGTCGTCGTTGGGGACGATCGTCAGCTCGACCTGGTTCTCGTGGCTCGCGTTGTACGCGTCCACGAGCAGCTTCGCCTGCTTCTCGAGCGGCGCGCGCGTCCACAGCGTGAGCGTGCTGCCGTCGTCGACCCCCTCGACGCCGCCCTCTCCCGTCCCGCCCGTCGCGGCGTCGTCGCCGTCGGATCCGGACCCGCCGCACGCGGCGAGCCCGAGCGCGACGAGGCCGGCGAGCGTCGTCGTGGCCACGGACCTCTTCCACGAGGCCCCGCGGTGGTTCTTCATCTCGTGTCTCCTCGTACTCGTCTTCGAGCCGTTGCACCTGTGCCCCGTGCCCGCGCTGTGGGCGAACACGTTTTCGGTCTCCGTGTCGCGCTGCAGCGCGCTCCACGTGGCCGACCCTCCCCTCAGGCGGCTAGTGTTCGATGTCCTGGCGTCATCCGCGAGCAACGTGCTCGCGACGTCGCCAGCACCGAAACCAACCGAAAAGGTTTTCTGAATGTATGGCAGCGCGGTAGTCTCGTCAAGCAGGGCAGCGGGTTACAGTTCGATCACGGCTCGATCGCCGAGGGCGCAGCGCAGCGCACCGGCAGGAGGGGGAACGGCCTCATGACGACCCAGAGCGGGAGCGCCACGCCGCGCGCGGCGACCCTCACCGACGTCGCACGCCTGGCGGGCGTGTCCATCGCGACCGCGTCCAAGGCGATCAACGGGCGTGACCAGGTCAAGGCGGAGACGCGCCTGCGCGTCCTGGAGGCCGCCGAGCGGCTGTCCTTCGCGCCCAACGCGCTCGCGCGCGGGCTGCTCAAGGGCCGCACCGGCACGGTCGGGCTGCTCACGAGCGACCTCGAGGGACGCTTCTCGATCCCCGTCCTCATGGGCGCCGAGGACGCGTTCGGCGCGGGCCGCGTGTCGGTCTTCCTGTGCGACGCGCGGGGCGACGCCATCCGCGAGCAGCACCACGTGCGCGCCCTGCTGTCGCGGCGCGTCGACGGGCTCATCGTCGTCGGCTCGCGCACCGACCCGCGGCCGCCGCTCAGCGCGAACATCCCCGTCCCCGTGGTCTACGCGTACGCGCCCTCCGAGGACCCCTCGGACGTCTCGATCACGGCGGACAACGTCGGGGCGGGGCGCCTCGCCGTCGAGCACCTGCTCTCGTGCGGGCGCCGACGCGTCGCCCACGTCTCGGGCGACCCCGGCTACAAGGCCGCGCAGGACCGCGCCGCGGGCGCCCAGGCCGCGGTCGCGGCCGCCGGCCTGGAGCTCGTGGGCGGCCAGACCTACTTCGGCTCGTGGAGCGAAGGGTGGGGCCGCGGGGCGGCACGCATGATCGTCGAGCAGCACAGCGACGTCGACGCCTTCTTCTGCGGCTCCGACCAGATCGCGCGCGGCGTGCTCGACGCGCTGCGCGAGCTGGGCCGCGACGTGCCCGGCGAGGTGTCGGTCATCGGGTTCGACAACTGGGAGGTGCTGACGACCAACGCGCGCCCCCAGCTCACGAGCGTCGACATGAACCTCGAGCGGCTCGGGCGCGTCGCCGCGCAGCGGCTCTTCGCCGCGATCGACGGGACCGTGCGCCCGGGGGTCGAGGAGCTCCCGTGCCGCGTGGTGACCCGCGCGTCGACGGTGCCGATCAGCTGAGCGTCGCGTCCGCGGCGCCGCCGTCGAGGTCGTCGAGGTCGAGCAGCATGCGCGTGTTGCCGAGCGTGTTGGGCTTCACGCGCGCGAGGTCGAGGAACTCCGCGACGCCGTCGTCGTGCGAGCGCAGGAGCTCGGCGTACACCTCGTGCGAGACGGGGGTCCCCTCGATCACCCGGAAGCCGTGCGCCCGGAAGAAGTCGACCTCGAACGTCAGGCAGAACACCCGCCGGAGCCCGAGCGCGCGCGCCCGCGCCAGGAGCTCGACGACGAGCGCGTGCCCCACGCGGTGCCCGCGCCACGCGGGGTCGACGGCGAGGGTGCGGATCTCGGCGAGGTCGTCCCACATGACGTGCAGCGCGCCGCACCCGACGACGCGTGGCGCCCGCTCGCCGTCGGGCTCACCGGTGGTGCCCGGCGCGGCCGGGTCCACCTCGGCGACGACGAACTCCTGGACCGCCTCGTAGTACCCGACCAGCTCCTTGGCCAGGAGGATCCGGTCCTCCGCGTACGGCTGCACGAGCGCACGGACCGCGCGCACGTCCGCGGGCAGGGCGGGACGGACGCGGACGGCGGAGGTCGTGGGCACCGCGTCACTGTACGCGGATCGGCGCCCCGGTGCATAATCATGCACCACACCGCATATGTCCGTGGGGGTCAGGCGCCCGCGACGAGGTGCGCCGCCGTGATCTCGTCCACGACGAGGTCGGTGACGACCCCGGCGCGCAGCGCGGCGCGCAGGGGCGCCACCTTGTTGTCGCCCGCGACCGCGCACACGCGCCGCGGGATGCGCCGCAGCTCCTCCGGCGCGGGGCCGGTCGCCCGGCCGTTGAGGGCGATGTCGCGGTAGGTGCCGTCCGCGCGCAGGAACACGGTGCACACGTCGCCGACGACGCCCTCGGCGTCGAGGACCGCGATGTCGTCCGGCTCGAGGTAGCCCGCCGAGTACACGTGGGACGGCACGCCGCCCGCCACGGCCCCGACGGAGAAGAGCGCGATGTCCGCCCGGTGCTGCACGTCGAGCACGCGCCGCACCGACCGCTCGCGCCACATCGCGCGCTTGGTCTCGGCGTAGTCGAAGAACGCGGGCACTGGGAAATGGTGCACGTGCGCGTCGAACGCGGTGCCGAAGCCCGCGATGAGGTCGCCCGCGTAGTGCACGCCCGACGTGCGCGTGTTCGCGGCGCCGTTGAGCTGGACGACGGCGCTCCCCCGCGTCGGCTTTTGCGGCAGGTGCCGGGAGATCGCCGACAGCGTGGTCCCCCACGCGATGCCGAGGATCATGTCGGAGTCGAACCACGTCGACAGCAGGCGCGCGGTCGTCAGGGCGACCTGCTCCAGCCGCTCGACCTGCGGCGCCTGGTCCGGCACCGGGACGACGTACGCGTCGATGCCCCACGTGCTCGAGAGGTGCTGGCCCAGCCCCGGGCCGCGGCTCCGCGCCGGCCGCAGCGAGATCTCGACCAGCCCCGTGTCCCGGGCCCGCTTCACGAGCCGCGACACGGTGGACCGCGACGTGTGCAGGTGCTTGGCGATGGCCTCCATCTTCATGTCCTGCAGGTAGTACATCGAGGCCGCCCGCAGGACGTCCTGCTCCCGGTCCACCATGCCCGTCTCCCTTCGATCGACCTCCATTCTGCACGTTTGTGCACCGCGGTTGCGCGTCCGTTCGGCGCGTGGTGGTCTGGAGGGCGTGCCAGCGCGCCGGGACCCGGCGCGCCCACGACGGTTACCGCTCGCGCACCCTGGTCGGGCGTGGGACCGTCGCTGTGAGCGCACCGTGGGCGCATCGTCCCGCGGCGTGCCCGCAGCACCGAGGGACGAGAGAGGAAGACGGATGGCATCCACGAGACTCACCGCGGAGTCGCGCCGGCAGGCGCTCGCCGCGCTCGAGGCCAGCACGACCCCCGACGCGGAGCTCGACGTCCTCGTGATCGGCGGTGGCGTCACCGGTGCGGGGATCGCGCTCGACGCCGTGACGCGCGGGCTGTCGACGGCGATCGTCGAGGCGCAGGACTGGGCGGCCGGGACCTCGAGCCGGTCGAGCAAGCTCGTCCACGGCGGGCTGCGCTACCTGCAGATGCTCGACTTCCACCTCGTCAAGGAGGCGCTCACCGAGCGCGACCTCCTGCTCAAGGACATCGCCCCGCACCTCGTGCGGCCCGTCCCGTTCCTCTACCCGCTCGAGCACCGCGTGTGGGAGCGCGCCTACGTGGGCGCGGGCATCGCGCTCTACGACACGCTCGCGAGCCTCGCCCCCGGCAAGCGCGCCATGCCGATCCACCGGCACCTGTCGCGCAGCCGCATGGAGAAGAAGTTCCCGGACCTCGCGCACGACGCCGCGATCGGCGCCGTGCAGTACTGGGACGCCTCCGTCGACGACGCGCGCCTCGTCACCACGCTCGTGCGCACGGCCGCGTCCTACGGCGCGCACGCCGCCTCGCGCACGCAGGTCGTCTCCCTCACCAAGGGGTCGACGGGCGCGGTGAACGGCGCCGTGCTCCAGGACCTCGAGACCGGGGCCGAGATCACCGTCCGGGCCCGCGCCGTCATCAACGCGACCGGCGTCTGGACCGAGGACACCGAGGCGCTCGCCGGCAGCGAGGGCGGGCTGCGGGTCCTCGCGTCCAAGGGCGTCCACATCGTCGTCCCGCGCGAGCGCATCAAGGGACAGGTCGGGCTGATCCTGCAGACCGAGAAGTCGGTCCTGTTCATCATCCCGTGGTCGCGCTACTGGATCATCGGCACCACGGACACCCCGTGGGAGCAGGACTTCCAGCACCCCGTCGCGACGTCGGCCGACATCGACTACGTGCTCGACCACGCGAACGCGGTGCTCGCGCACCCGCTCACGCGCGACGACATCATCGGCACGTACGCCGGACTCCGCCCGCTGCTGCAGCCGGGCACCAAGGAGGGCACGAGCTCCGCGAAGGTCTCGCGCGAGCACACCGTCGCCTCCCCCACCCCGGGCCTGACCGTCATCGCCGGCGGCAAGCTCACGACGTACCGCGTGATGGCCAAGGACGCGGTCGACTTCGCGATCGGCCAGCGCGCGAGCGCCCTGCCGTCGATCACGCAGAAGATCCCGCTCCTGGGCGCCGTCGGCCTCGACGCCGTCCGGCGCCAGGCGCGCCCGTGGGCCTCGCGCTACGGCTGGACGCCCGCGCTCGTCGACCACCTGCTGCACCGGTACGGGTCCAACCTCCGAGAGATCGTCGAGCTGTGCGAGACGCGGCCGGACCTCGCGAAGCCGCTGGAGCACGCGCCGGCGTACCTGCGCGCCGAGATCGCGTACGGCGTCTCCCACGAGGGCGCCCTGCACCTCGAGGACCTGCTCCTGCACCGCACCCGGCTCAACTACGAGGTCGCCGACCGCGGCCTCGCCGCGCTTCCCGAGATCGCCGACCTGGTCGCCGAGCTCCTCGGGTGGGACGACGCGACCCGCGCCGCCGAGATCGCCAGCTACACCGACCGCGCGAACGCGGAGGCCGCCGCCGAGCAGGAGCCCGACGACGCGTCCGCCGAGCGCACCCGGCTGGAGGTCGACGACGTGTCGCCCCTGCAGCCGCTCCGCACCACCTGACAGCAGAACACCGCTCGCGAGCGAGCCTCGGGCGCCGTCCGGCAGGGGACGGCGCCCGACCGGCCCTCGCACACCTACCTCACGGGGCGCACGCCGACGGCGGACCGGCCCGAGGACCCGGCGCTCAGGCGCGCCGGGACGGTTGAGACAGAGAAGTCCACCACGAAAGAGAGAGCACGATGGATCAACTCCTCATGAACGCCTTCTGGTCCGAGGTCCTCGGCACGGCGACCCTGATCCTCCTCGGTGCGGGCGTCGTCGCGAACGTCGTGCTGCCGAGGACCAAGGGCTTCAACGGCGGCTGGCTCCTCATCAACTGGGGGTGGGGCCTCGCGGTCTTCGCCGGCGTGTACGTGGCGCACAAGTCGGGCGCCCACCTCAACCCCGCCGTGACGATCGGCCTGTTCGCCGCCGACCAGCCCTTCGCGACCATCACCGGCCCCGAGGGCGTGGTCACCGCGACGATCGAGCCGACCGTCGGGAACATGTTCATGTACTTCGGCGCAGAGATGCTCGGCGCCTTCATCGGCGCGATCTTCGCGTTCCTCGCCTACAAGAAGCACTTCGACGAGGACGCCCCGGGCGCGACGAAGCTCGCCGTGTTCTCCACCGGGCCGGAGATCCGCTCCTACTGGTGGAACTTCCTCACGGAGGTCATCGCGACGTTCGTGCTCGTGTTCTTCGTCGTCGTGTCGGGCAAGACGCCGTCCGGTCTCGGGCCGCTCGCCGTCGCGCTCATCGTCGTCGGGATCGGCGCGAGCCTCGGTGGTCCGACCGGCTACGCCATCAACCCGGCGCGCGACCTCGCGCCCCGCATCGCCCACGCGCTCCTGCCGATCAAGGGCAAGGGCTCCAGCGACTGGTCCTACTCGTGGGTCCCGGTCGCCGGCCCGCTCGTCGGCGGCGTGCTCGCGGGCCTGCTCGGCGCCGCATACATCTGACGGACGCCCACGTGGCCGGGGAGGGGCACCCCGGCCACGTGGCCACACGCTGCTGCACCTCTACCCACACCCACACCGACGTGAAGGACTGAACGCACCATGGCCGACTACGTTCTCGCCATCGACCAGGGGACCACGAGCTCCCGGGCCATCGTCTTCAACCACTCCGGGGAGATCGTCTCCACCGGCCAGCTCGAGCACGACCAGATCTTCCCGCGCGCGGGGTGGGTGGAGCACAACCCGGAGCAGATCTGGAACAACGTCCGCGAGGCCGTGGGCCTCGCCCTGACCCGGGCGAACGTCACCTACCAGGACATCGCCGCCGTCGGGATCACGAACCAGCGCGAGACCGCGGTCGTGTGGGACAAGAACACCGGCAAGCCGGTCTACAACGCGATCGTCTGGCAGGACACCCGCACGCAGAAGATCGTCGAGGAGCTCGGCGGCTCGGACGGCCCTGAGAAGTACAAGTCAGTCGTCGGCCTCCCGCTCGCGACCTACTTCTCCGGCCCCAAGGTCAAGTGGATCCTCGACAACGTCGAGGGCGCCCGCGAGGCCGCCGAGCGCGGCGACCTGCTGTTCGGCAACACCGACACGTGGACGCTGTGGAACCTCACGGGCGGCGTCAACGGCGGCGTGCACGTCACCGACGTGACCAACGCGTCGCGCACCATGCTCATGGACCTCGACACCCTCTCGTGGCGCGAGGACATCGCCGCCGACATGGGCATCCCGCTGTCGATGCTCCCGGAGATCAAGTCGTCCTCCGAGGTGCACGGGCACGGGCGCCAGCAGGGCCTCCTGCCGGGCGTGCCGATCGCCGGCATCCTCGGCGACCAGCAGGCCGCCACGTTCGGCCAGGCGTGCTTCGAGGTCGGGCAGGCCAAGAACACGTACGGCACGGGCAACTTCATGCTGCTCAACACCGGGACCGAGAAGGTCATGAGCGAGAACGGCCTGCTCACGACCGTCTGCTACAAGATCGGCGACCAGCCCGTCCGCTACGCGCTCGAGGGCTCCATCGCCGTCACCGGCTCGCTCATCCAGTGGCTGCGCGACAACCTCGGCATGTTCGAGGACGCACCCGACGTCGAGTGGCTCGCGGGCAAGGTCGAGGACAACGGCGGCGCGTACTTCGTGCCCGCGTTCTCCGGCCTCTTCGCCCCGTACTGGCGGCCGGACGCGCGCGGTGCGCTCGTCGGCCTCACCCGGTACGTCAACCGCAACCACATCGCGCGCGCCGCGCTGGAGGCCACGGCCTTCCAGACGCGCGAGGTGCTCGACGCCATGAACGCCGACTCCGGCGTCGACCTCACCGAGCTGCGCGTCGACGGCGGCATGGTCGCCAACGAGCTGCTCATGCAGTTCCAGGCCGACCAGCTCGGCGTCGACGTCGTGCGCCCCAAGGTCGCGGAGACCACCGCGCTCGGCGCCGCCTACGCCGCCGGCATCGCCGTCGGGTTCTGGCAGGGCGAGCAGGACGTCATCGACAACTGGGCCGAGGACAAGCGGTGGAGCCCGTCGATGGACGACTCCGAGCGCGAGCGCCTCTACCGGAACTGGAAGAAGGCCGTGACGAAGACGTTCGAGTGGGTGGACGAGGACGTGGAGCAGTAGTCCCCTTCTTGACGGAGGTCCCGCCTTCCGGAGGGGGTGGGGTGGTGTCGCCGGTCGTGGCGACACCACCCCACCCCCTCTTCGCGCGTCGCCTCTCGTGCGGGGCTCCGTGCCCCCACGTCCGGAGAGGCGACCAGGGCGCGGGTGTCAGCCGAGGCTGAGGGGGAGGCGGGTCGCCAGGGGGCCCAGCGCGGCTCGCTCCGCGGCCGTGGGGGCGCGGCGCCCCGTCACGACGCGCAGGGCGTCCGGGTCCGCGAGGGACGGCGGGACCGGCGCACCCAGGAGGGCCTCGAGGAGAGAGCGCGACGCCGCGAGCGCCTCGGCCGGTGGGTCGGCGGCGGCGGGCAGGTGCGCGACGAGGTCGAGGTGGTGCACGGTCCACTCCAGGACGTAGGCGTCGAGGAAGTCGCGCACCGTGAGCGTCTCGCCCTGCGTCCCGACGACGGCCGTCGGGTCCGCGAGCCCGGCCGCGCGTCCCGCCGCGGCGAGGAGGTCGTCGACGTGGTGCCGCAGCGCGCCCGGCCACCCGTAGGCCGCCGCGAGCCGCGCGACGAGGCGGCCGTGGGGGTCGGGGTGCGCCTCGTCCTCGCCCGCACGCCAGTACGCGACCGCGTCGACGGTCGGCTCCGCGTCCTCCGGGGTCACCAGGGTGACGAGGACGTCCTGCGCGCCGATGGTCAGGTGGCAGACCAGGTCGCGCACCAGCCACCCGGCGCAGCCCGACGGCTGCTCCCAGTAGTCGTCCGCGAGGTCGTCCACGGCGTCCTGCAGGGCGGTCACCGCCTGGGTGAAGAGGAGCATCCCGGCACGCTAGCCCCGCCGCCGAGGCCGGACAAGGGGGTCGTCGAGCTCCCCTGTCGCGTGAGCGTCGGGCCCGACCAGCGCCGTCCCCGGCGACTAGGGTGAACCGGGTGAGCGTCGTGCGCGAGACCAGCTACACCGTCCCCGGGATCCACGTCACCGACCGCGAGCTCGAGGTGCCGCTCGTCTGGAGCGACGACGGCGACCCGCGCCGCCTGACGCTGTTCGTGCGCGAGCTCGTCGACCCCGTGCGCCGTCGGGACGACCTGCCGCTGCTCGTGTTCCTCCAGGGCGGCCCCGGCGGCAAGGGGCCCCGCCCCACCGGCCCCGACGGCTGGGTCGGCACCGCGCTCGAGACGCACCGGGTGGTGCTGCTCGACCAGCGGGGCACCGGGCGCTCGTCGGCCGTGCGGGGCGCGGCGCTCGCGGCCCGCGGAACGGGCGCCGCCCAGGCCGACTACCTGTCGCACTTCCGCGCCGACGCGATCGTCGCGGACGCGGAGCACGTGCGGCGCACGGCCTACGGCGGCCGGCGCTGGTCGTCGCTCGGGCAGTCGTACGGCGGGTTCCTCACCATGACCTACCTGTCCCGGGCGCCCGAGGCCCTCGACGCGTGCTACGTGACGGGCGGCCTGCCGGGCCTGACGGCGGACGCGCGCGAGGTCTACCGCCGCACCCAGCCGCGCGTCGTCGCGAAGAACGCCGCGTACCGCGAGCGGTACCCCGACGACGCGGCCCGGCTCGCGCGCGCCGCGGACCGCCTGGCGGTGGGCGACGTGCGTCTGCCCGACGGCGACGTGCTCACCGTCCGCCGGCTCCAGTCGCTCGGCATGGACCTCGGGATGAAGCCGGGGCCCGAGCGCATCCACTGGGCCGTGGACGAGGCGTTCGACGCCGACGCGCCCGACGAGCTCACGGACACGTTCCTCGCGGAGGTCACCGCGGCGACGTCGTTCCGCACGAACCCGCTCTACGCGGTGCTGCACGAGTCGATCTACGCGCAGTCCGGCACCGGCCCGACGGCCTGGGCCGCGGAGGCCGTCCGCGCCGAGGACCCCGCGTTCGACCCGGCCGCGCGCCCGCTGCTGCTGACGGGCGAGATGATCTACCCCTGGATGTTCGACGAGGTCGCCGCGCTGCGGCCGTTCCGCGCGGCCGCGGAGGCGCTCGCCGCCCGCGACGACTGGCCGGACCTGTACGACCTCGACGTGCTCGCCCGCAACGAGGTGCCCGTCGAGGCGGCGGTCTACCACGACGACATGTTCGTCGACGCGGGTCTCTCGCTCGAGACCGCGGCCCGCGTGGGCAACGTCCGCACCTGGGTGACCAACGAGTTCGAGCACGACGGCCTGCGCACGGGCGACGTCCTCGCCCGCCTGCGAGACCGCCTCGCCGCCCGCGGAGGCCCCCTCCCCACGTGACCCGTCACCTGCTGTGGGCGTGAAATGGGCTCGGTTGAAGCGCGTCAACCGAGCCCATTTCACGCCCACAGCGGGTGACGGGTCACGACGGGGCGTGCTTGGCCAGGAACGCGTAGACCTCCGTCGCGTCGACGCCCGGGAACGCGCCGGACGGGAGCGCGGAGAGCACGTGCTGGTGCATGCGGGCGCTCGGCCACGACGCGTCCTCCCAGCGCGTCGCCGCGTCGGCGGCGGGGCGGCGGCAGCACGACTCGTCCGGGCACGACGACTGGCGCCGCACGGTCGTGTCCCGGCCGCGGAACCACTTCGCCGACGCGAAGGGCACCCCGACGGCGATCGAGAACTGGCCGGTCGTCGTCGTGCCGGTCTGGGTCGAGCACCAGAACGTCCCGGCGGGCGTGTCCGTGTACTGGTACGACTCCTGCGCGCGGTCGCGGCGCGTGAACGCCTCCCGGACGGCCCACCGCCGGCAGACCATCTGGCCCTCGATCGCGCCGGTCACGTCGGCGGGCAGGGGCAGCCCGTCGTTCTCGTACCCCCGGAACAGCGCGCCGTCGTCGCCCACGCGCAGGAAGTGCAGCGGGATGCCGAGGTGCACCGTCGCGAGGTTGGTGAAGCGCTGCGCCGCGGCCTCGTGCGTCACGCCGAACGCGTCGCGGAGGTCCTCGACGGCGAGGTCCTTCTCGCGCTTGCGCCGCTCGAGGAACTCGACGGCGGCGGACTGCGGGATGAGGCAGCACGCCGCGAAGTACGTGATCTCGACGCGCTGGCGGAGGAACTCCGCGTACGAGCGCGGCCGCTCGTGCCCGAGGACGCGGTGCGCGATGGCCTGGAGGGCGAGCGAGCGCAGCCCGTGGCCGCCGGGGATCGACGCCGGCGGCAGGTAGATGCGCCCGTTCTCGAGGTCCGTGACGGTGCGCGTCGAGTGCGGCAGGTCGTCGACGTGCCAGATGGTGAAGCCGAGCTGCTCCGCCATGCGCGCGACCGTCCGGTGGGTCAGCGCGCCGACGGTGTACCCCGCCGCGCGGGCCATCTCCTCCGCGAGGGCCTCGATCTCCGGGTAGTAGTTGTCGCGCGCCTGGCGCTCGAGGCGGAGCTCGGTGTTCGCGCGGCGCGCCTCCTCCGGGGTCGCGACGGCCTCCGTCGCGCGGCGCTGGAGCTCGGCGTGCAGCCCGACGAGGTTCTCCAGGACGGGCAGCGGCAGCTTCTGGCTCGCCTTCACGGACGGCAGGCCCAGCCCGGCGAAGAGCGGCCCGCGCTGCGCGCGGTCCAGCGCGATCTCCAGGGCGGCCCGGCGCGACGGCGGCTCGTCGGTGAGCAGGTCGGTCACCGGGACGTCGAGCGCCTGGGCGAGGTGCTGCAGGAGCGACAGGCGCGGCTCGCGGCGCCCGTTCTCGATCATCGACAGCAGGCTCGGGGCGGTGCCGACCGCCGCTCCGAGCGCGTCGAGCGTGAGCCCACGGGCCGTGCGGAAGTGGCGCAGCCGGCGCCCGAGCGTGATGAGGTCCGCCTGCGGCGCGGGCTCGTCGGGGCCGCGACCGGGCGGGGTGCGCGGAGGGACGCGGGGCTGCGAGCTGGCCATGGCTTGACACTACGTCAAGATCAACGGATCTTCACAACCTACCGGTGGGAAAGTTCGTGCGCGGCTGCGTGAGGGTGGAAGGCACGAGGCCACCGCCGACCCCAGGGAGCACCCTCATGACCATCGCCGCCCGCACCGTCCGCACGCGCCGCACGCGGTCCGCCGCGCTGCTCGACGACGTGGAGACCGACCTCGCCGGTCTCCGGGCGCCGTCCGGCACGACCTCCGGCTCCGCCGTCGGCTCGCAGGACGGCGACCCGCGCCCCCGCGACGCCCGCGCGTGGGTGCGCGAGATCGCGAACCTCACCGAGCCCGACGCGATCGTGTGGTGCGACGGCTCCGCGGTCGAGAAGCAGCGGCTCACCGACCTGCTCGTCGACGCCGGGACGCTGCTCCCCCTCGACCCCGCCCTGCGGCCGGGCAGCTACCTCGCGCGGTCCGACCCGAGCGACGTCGCGCGCGTCGAGTCGCGCACCTTCATCTGCTCGCGCGCCGAGGTCGACGCCGGCCCGACGAACAACTGGCGCGAGCCGGAGGCCATGCGCGCCGAGCTGCGCGGGGTGTTCGAGGGCTCGATGCGCGGCCGGACCATGTACGTCGTCCCGTTCTCGATGGGTCCGGTGGGCGGGCCGATCTCGCAGGTCGGCATCGAGGTCACCGACTCGCCGTACGTCGTCGTGAGCATGGGGATCATGACGCGCGTCGGCCAGGAGGTCATGGACCTGATCGACGCCGGCGCCCCGTTCGTCCCGGCCGTCCACTCGGTGGGCGCGCCCCTGGTCGACGACACGGGCGCGGTCCGCGAGGACGTGCCGTGGCCGTGCAACGACACGAAGTACATCGTCCACTTCCCCGAGACGCGCGAGATCTGGTCCTACGGCTCCGGGTACGGCGGCAACGCGCTCCTCGGCAAGAAGTGCTTCGCGCTGCGCATCGCGTCCGCGATGGCGCGCGACGAGGGCTGGCTCGCCGAGCACATGCTGCTCATCCGGGCGACGTCGCCCGAGGGCCGTGCGTACCACCTCGCCGCCGCGTTCCCGTCGGCGTGCGGCAAGACGAACCTCGCGATGCTGCGACCGACGATCCCCGGCTGGACGGTCGAGACCATCGGCGACGACATCGCATGGCTGCGCCCCGGCCCCGACGGCCGCCTGCGCGCCATCAACCCCGAGGCGGGCTTCTTCGGCGTCGCGCCCGGCACCGGCGTCGAGACGAACCCGGCCGCGGTCGAGACGTTCGCGCGCGACACGATCTTCACGAACGTCGCGCTCACCGACGACGGCGACGTGTGGTGGGAGGGCCTGACCCCCGAGCCGCCCGCGCACCTGATCGACTGGACCGGCCAGGACTGGACGCCCGACGCCGGCCGTCCCGCCGCGCACCCGAACTCGCGGTTCACGGTGTCCGCGGCGCAGTGCCCGACGATCGCCGACTCGTGGGAGGACCCCGACGGCGTCCCGATCGACGCGATCGTGTTCGGCGGGCGCCGCGCGACCAACGTCCCGCTCGTGGCGCAGGCGTACGGGTGGGAGCACGGCGTGTTCATGGGCGCGACCATCTCCTCCGAGCAGACGGCCGCCGCCGAGGGCACCGTCGGCGCCCTGCGCCGCGACCCGTTCGCCATGCTGCCCTTCTGCGGCTACAACATGGCCGACCACTGGGCGCACTGGCTGCGCGTCGGTGCGTCGCTCGACCCGGACAAGCGGCCGAAGATCTTCCAGGTCAACTGGTTCCGCAAGGACGCCGACGGCCGCTTCCTGTGGCCCGGGTTCGGCGAGAACTCGCGCGTGGTGGCGTGGATCGCGGCGCAGGTCGACCGCTCGCGTGGCGTGCGCACCGACTCCGGCGCCGTGAAGAGCCCCGTCGGCCTGCTCCCCGCGCCGGGCGCGCTCGAGCTCGGCGGCCTCCACATGGACGACGGCGACCTCGACGCCCTGTTCGACGTCTCGCCCGAGCAGTGGCTCGCCGAGGCCGAGCTGACCGCCGAGTTCTTCGACACGTTCGGCAACCGCGTGCCCGACGAGCTCTGGGCGCAGCTCGCCCGGCTGCGGGACCGGCTCGGCGCGTAGCCCCCGCCGAGAGCCGCCCGACCGATGCGCTCCGGTTCGAGCGCTGCACTCCCCCGTGCAGCACTCGAACCGGAGCGCATCGTCCGGCGCGGGCCGCGTCGCCGTCAGTACGCCGTGCCCATGAGGTCGCGGACGTCGGCGAGGGTGCGGTCCGCGATGGTGTTCGCGCGCGTGTTGCCCTCGCGGAGCACGTCGAGGGGGTCGGGGCCGTCGCCTGCGGCGAGCGCGCGGCGTCGCGCGCGCAGGGGGCGCAGGTGCTCGACGAGCGCCTCGGTCACCACCTGCTTGAGCCGCCCCGCGCCCGCCGCGCCGACCTGGTCCGCGAGCGCCCCCGGCGTCGTCCCGGCCGCGAACGCGCCGAGCGTGAGGAGGTTCGCGACCTCCGGACGGCGCTCGGGCTCGTAGGTGACGTGCCGCTCGGAGTCGGTGCGGTGGCGGCGGACGAAGCGCGCGGTCGCGTCCTCGTCGTCGCGCAGCTCGAGCGCGTTGCCCGCGGACTTGCTCATCTTGCGACCGTCCGTGCCGAGCACGGTGGGGGCGGGCGCGAGCAGCACGTCGGGCTCGGGGAAGTACGGCTGCGCGGCGGCGTAGCGCTGGTTGAAGCGGCGCGCGATCGTGCGCGTGAGCTCGACGTGCGGGAGCTGGTCCTGCCCGCCGGGCACGAGGTTGCCGTGGCAGAACAGGATGTCGGCGGCCTGGTGCACGGGGTAGGTGAACAGCAGGCCGCTCATGGGCCGCCCTTGCCGGGCCGCGGCGGCGACGGCCTCGGCCTTGACGGTCGGGTTGCGCTCGATCTCGGCCGTCGTGACGAGGCTGAGGAACGGCAGCAGGAGCTGGTTGAGGGCCGGGACCGCGGAGTGCGTGAAGATCGTCGTGCGCGCGGGGTCGATCCCCGCGGCGAGGTAGTCGAGCACGACCTCCCGCACGGTGGCGGGCAGGTCGCCGGCGTCGTCGCGGTCGGTGATGACCTGGTAGTCGGCGACGACGAGCACGACCTCCACGCCGTCGTCCTGGAGCCGCACGCGGTTGGCGAGCGTGCCGAGGTAGTGGCCGAGGTGCAGCGCGCCGGTCGGGCGGTCGCCGGTCAGGACGCGGTACCCGGACGGGTCGGTCGCGAGGCGGGCCTCGATCTGCGCGGACCGCTCGCGCGCTGCGGCGACGGACGCGGTGGACGACGGCGCGGCTCCGACCGCCGGGCGGGTCGCCTCGGCGGGGGCGAGGGTCGTGGTCATGGTGGCTCTCCTTCGGTGGGGAGCCGCGCGCCGCGTGCCCGGTCGGGTGGGCCCGGACGTGACGACGTCCCGGCTGCGGCGCGCAGCTCGGGACGTGGGCAGGACTGGTCACGGCTGCGGGGGCAGCCACCACCAGCTCTGCGTGATCATGCGCCCACCTTACGCCGCGGGCCTCGCAGGGACGGTGCCCGGGTCAGGCCGCGCGGCGGGGAGCCCGGTCCGCGGGGACGGCCCGGCGTGCCGGGAGCGTCGCGACGGCGACCCCGGCGAGGCAGAGCGCACCGCCCGCGAGGGTGACGGCCGCGGGGACCTCGGCGAGCACGAGCCAGGACAGCACGACGACGAGCGGCGGGACCAGGTACGTCGTCGCGGCGGCACGGCCCGCGCTGAGGCGGGAGAGGGCGCAGCCCCACGTCGTGAAGGCGACCGCCGTCGGGCCGAGGCCGAGCAGCACGACGGCCCACGTCGACGACGGCGGCGCCGCGGCGGTGTCGGCCGCGAGCGCCGGGGCGAACGGGAGGAGGGCGGCGGTGCCCGCGAGGCACCCGACCCACGTCATGGTCAGCGCGTCGACGCGCGCGAGGAGCCGCTTCTGCGACGTCGCGCCTGCTCCGTAGAGGACGGCCGCGGTGAGGCCGAGGGCCACGCCGAGCACGTCCCGGTCGCCCGACGAGGTCGCGGCGGCGATGACCGCGACCCCGGCGAACGCCGCGGCCATGCCCACGAGCAGGCGCCGCGGGAAGCCCTCGCCGAGCAGCACGCCCGCGAGGACCGCCACGAGGACGGGGGCGACGTTGACGAGCAGCGCCGTCGTGCCCGCGTCGAGGTGCTGCTCGGCGGCGTTGAGGGCGAGGTTGTAGAGGCTGAACCAGCCCACGCCCCACGCGAGGACGCCCGCGAGCACCCGGCCGCGCGGGAGCGTGGGCCGGTGCCCGCTGCGCAGCCACCGCACGGCGACGATCACGGTCAGCCCGACGCTGCCCGCGAGCTGGCGCCCGAGCGCGAGCGCGCCGGGGTCGTAGTCGTGCCCGGCGGCGCGCACGCCGATGAACGCCGAGGCCCACAGGACCACGGTGACCGCGACCGCGACGACGACCACGGCCGTGCCTCTCGGCGCGGACCCGGCGCCGAGGGCCGGGCCCGCCGTGACCATCACGGAGGGGGCGACGGTGTCGGGTGCGGTCTCGGGCGCGGTCACGCGTCGATCGTCACCCACCGCATCGTTCAGCACCAGCACGTGTTCCTTCCGCGCGATTCAGTCCCGCTGTAGCGTGGTGGGATGCTGGACGTCCACCGCCTGCGGATCTTCCGCTCCGTCGTCGCGAGCGGGTCGGTCCAGGCCGCCGCGGCCGCGCTCGGGTACACGCCGTCCGCCGTGAGCCAGCACGTCGCCGCGCTGCAGCGCGAGACCGGCCTGACGCTCCTCGAGCGGGCGGGCCGCGGCGTGCGGCCCACCGCGTCCGGGCTCGCGCTCGCCGCCCAGGCCGACGGCGTGCTCGCGCGCCTCGGCGAGGCCGAGGCCGTGGTCGCCGACCTCCGCGCGGGACGGACCGGCTCGCTCTCCCTCGCCTACTTCGCGTCGGTGGGGGCCGCCTGGCTGCCCCACGTCGTGCGCCGGCTCACGACCGACTTCCCCGGCGTCCGCCTCGACCTCGAGCTGCGCGAGACCATCCCCGACGACCCGGACGAGCGGGCGGACGTCCAGCTCGTCGTCGCGCCGCGCGGGTTCGACCCCGGCAGCGGCTTCCGCTCGGACCACCTGCTCGACGACCCGTACGTCGTCGTGCTGCGCGACGACCACCCCCTCGCGCACCGCGACGACGTCGAGCTCGTCGAGCTGCGCGCCGAGCGCTGGGTGGACAACGACTTCGCGCGCGGCTGGTGCCGCCGCACCCTCGTCGAGGCGTGCACGGCCGCCGGGTTCAGCCCGCCGTTCCACGTCGAGGCGCACGACTACCCCACGGCGGTCGCGTTCGTCGGCGCCGGGGTCGGGGTCACGGTCCTGCCCGCTCTCGGCGCCGCGCACCTGCCGCCCGGGCTGGTCGCCGTCCCCGTCGTCCGGCCGGCTCCCGTGCGCTCGATCCACGCCGTGCTGCGCGACGCCGTCGTGGGCACGCCGCCGACCCGGGCCGTCGTCGACGCGCTCCGCGAGGTCGTGGGCGCACGTGTCGATCTCGCGGGTTCCCGTTCGACCTGAGGATGAGAGGGTCGGGAGGTCCGGCCCGCCGACACCAGGAGACGACGATGAAGTACATGCTCATCATGCGTGGCAGCGACGAGAGCCAGGCGGCGTTCGAGGACGTCTCGTTCGACGAGATGCTCGAGACCATCGGCCGGTTCAACGACGAGCTGATCCGGGCGGGCGTCCTGCTCGCGGCCGAGGGGCTGGACGACGCCGGGCAGGGCGTGGTCGTCGACCTCTCGTCCGACGTGCCCGTCGTGACCGACGGCCCGTACGGCGAGACCAGGGAGCTGTTCGGCGGCTACTACGTCCTCGACGTCGCGTCGAAGGAGGAGGCCGTCGAGTGGGCCAAGCGGCTCCCGTACTCCGGCCCCGGGGCCAAGGTCGAGGTCCGCCGCGTCACGACCATCGACGAGTTCCCGCAGGACAACGAGTGGATCCGCAAGGAGCGGGAGTGGCGCGAGGCGACCGGCCAGCTGTGAGCGCGCCCGACGCGGGCGCCGGTCCGGGTGTCGGTGCGAGCCAGCCGACCGACCCGGGCCGGCGCGCGGTCGAGGCCGTGTGGCGAATCGAGTCGGCCCGGATCGTCGGGGCGCTCGCCCGGTACACCGGGGACTTCGCGCTCGCCGAGGACGTCGCCCAGGAGGCGCTCGCCGAGGCGCTCGTCTCCTGGCCTCGTGACGGCGTGCCGCGCCAGCCCGCGGGGTGGCTCCTCACGGTGGGCAGGCGCCGCGCGATCGACGCGTTCCGCCGTCGTGCCGCCCTCGACGAGCGCTACGCGGCGCTCGCCCACGGCCTGGGCGAGGGCGCCGTCGTGACCGGTGGGCCGCCGTCGGACCCCACGGGCGGGGCGGGCGCCGACCTGCTGTGGGACCCCGACCAGGTCGACGACGACGTGCTCGCCCTCATGTTCGTGGCGTGCCACCCGGTGCTCTCGCCGGAGGCGCGCGTCGCGCTCACCCTGCGCGTGGTCGGCGGCCTCTCGAGCGACGAGGTCGCGCGCGCGTTCCTCGTGCCCACGGCGACGGTCCAGGCCCGCATCACGCGCGCCAAGAAGACCCTCGCCGCGGCCGGCGTGCCGTTCGGCGTGCCGCCGGCCGACGAGCGGCGCGAGCGCCTGGGCTCCGTGCTCCACGTGCTGTACGTGATCTTCACGGAGGGTTCCACGGCCACGACCGGCGAGGACTGGCTCCGCCCCGACCTCGCGCACGAGGCGATCCGGCTCGCGCGCGTCCTCGCGGGACTGGTCCCCGACGAGCACGAGGCCCACTCGCTCGTCGCGCTCCTCGAGCTCACCGCCGCGCGGTTCCCCGCCCGCACCACGCCCGACGGCGACCCCGTGCTGCTCGCCGACCAGGACCGACGGCGGTGGGACCGGTCCGCGATCCGGCGCGGCCGCGCGGCGCTGGCCCGCGCCGACGCGGTCGGGCCGCCCGGTCACGGGCGCGGCGCCTACGGTCTCCAGGCCGCGATCGCCCAGTGCCACGCGGTGGCCTCGTCGGTCGAGGAGACGGACTGGGACCGCGTCGTGCTCCTCTACGAGGCGCTGGGGCGGCTCGCGCCGTCGCCCGTCGTCGAGCTCAACCGGGCCGTCGCGGTCGCGATGGCGCACGGTCCGGCGGCGGCGCTGCCGATCGTCGACGAGCTCGTCGCGACCGACCGCCTACCCGGGTTCCACCTCCTGCCGAGCGTGCGCGCCGAGCTGCTCGGCCGCCTCGACCGCGTCGAGGAGGCGCGCGCGGAGTACGAGCTCGCCGTGCGGCTGTGCCCCAACGCGCGCGAGCAGGACCTGCTGCGCCGCAAGGCGGCCGCGCTCGGCACGTGAGGCGCTACGACGCGTCGGACGCCGTGTACGACCTGCCCGGCCAGTACGGCCACTCCTCGAAGTGCGCCACGCGCCCGTCGGGCGCGAACCGGAGCACCCACAGGTCGCGGTACTCCTGCTCCTGGGGCGCGAGGTAGCGGACCTCGAGGCGCACGACGGCGTCCAGCCCGTCCACCGCGACGGGCTCCGCGGTCACGGTGAACGTCGCCCCCTCGTCCGCGGTCCAGAAGCCGCGGATCGCGTCGTGGCCGCGCAGGGGCTCGTCGTCGTAGGGCGAGCGCAGGTACGTCGCGTCCGGGGTGAACAGCCGCTCGACGGCGGTCGTGTCGCTCGCGCGCCACGCCTCCTCGTACGCGGCGACCCAGGCCATCACGGCCCCGCGTGCCTGCGAGCCGGTCACGGCTCGATCACCACGTCTTCGGCGCTCGGCGCACGGCGCGCACGTCGACGGGCCGGACGACCCGTGCGGTCTCGGGCATCGGTCCACCTCTCGCTGCGTCGTCGAGGACACTCCGACGATATCGCTCGCTGCGGGACCCGCACCGGTGCCGCCCGACACCTCGCGGACGCGCCCCGGGGGGCTGTCGCACGCTATCTCCGCCGGGCCACGATCAGCCCGTCCCACCCCTTGACCCCGACCGTCTGCACGGCCGTCGCGTCGAGCTCGGCGTGCGCGGCGATGTCGTCCACGACGCGTCGGACACCCTGCACGCGCGGGTCTGCGCTGTCCGCCTGCACAACCGCACCGTCCCGGACGACGTTGTCGATGACGATGACCGCGCCCGATCGGGTCAGGGCGAGGGCGGCCTCGAGATACCGGGGGTTGCTCGGCTTGTCGGCGTCGATGAAGACGACGTCGAACGGCTCGGTGCCCGCCTCGACGAGAGCCTGGGCGGAGTCCGCCGCGGGCCCGACGACGATCTCGACCTGCTCCGACACCCCGGCCCGGCGAAGGTTCTCGCGGGCGATCGCCGCGTTCGTCTCTTCCAGCTCGAAGGTCACCACCCGACCGGCGGGGCCCACGGCCCGCGCGAACCAGATCGTCGAGTACCCCGCGAGCGTGCCAAACTCCAGGACGCGCCGGGCACCGGCGATCCGGGTGAGGAGGCCGAGGAGCGCACCCTGGTTCGCAGCGACCTCGGCGTTCGGCATGGTCGTCGCTGCACCTGACTCGCGCGCGGCAACGAGCGCCTCGTCCTCGCCGACGAGCGCCGCGGCGAAGTAGTCGTCCACCGCGCGCCAGGCGGAGTCCGACGCATACCTGTTGACGGGCACGGCGTCTCCGTCGGTGCCGGTTCCTGACGTGTCCGAGGCGGTGCTGGATCCGTGGGTCATGGCCGTCATCCTGCCGCACCCGACCGGCTTGCGGGCGCGACGTCCGGCCGCTCCCCACGCCACGACCATCCCGCGCCCCGCGACGCTGCGAGAATCGGTGCGTGAGCGAGACCCCCGACCCCCGCACCGACTGGCGGCCGCACGTCGCCGACCCGGCCGCCCGACCGCCGTCGACCCTGCCCCACGTGGTGTTCTTCGAGCCGCGCATCCCCGGCAACACGGGCAACGCGATCCGGCTCGCGGCGGTGACCGGGGCGCGCCTGCACCTCGTCGAGCCGCTCGGGTTCGACCTGGACGAGCCCAAGCTGCGCCGGGCGGGTCTCGACTACCACGACCTCGCGGCCGTCGAGGTCCACGCGGACTTCGACGCCGCGCTCGCGACCCTTCCCGGCCGGGTCTTCGCGTTCACGACGCGCGCGACGACGTCGTTCACCGACGTGGCCTACGGGCCGGACGACGTCCTGCTGTTCGGCCCCGAGCCGACGGGCCTGCCCGACGACGTGCTGGCCCACGAGCGCATCACGGACCAGCTCAAGATCCCCATGCTCCCCGGGCGGCGCTCGCTCAACCTCACCAACGCGGCGTCGATCGCCGTCTACGAGGCGTGGCGGCAGACGGGGTTCGCCGGCGGCGCGTAAGGGAAAGCACGTACCTGGTGAAGGTCAAAGTTACGTAGTCCTCGAGTTGCTGGCAGGGCCACGCCACGGTGGACTGTGGCCGGGCCGATCCCGGCCCCCCACACCTGAGCAAAGGAGCTCCATGCGAACCATCCGACTGCGCGCCCTGGCCGTCTCCGCCCTCGCTGCCGCCGCCGTCGCGATCGCGCCCTCGGCGAGCGCGGCCCCCTACGACGGCGGCGTGTGCTCGTTCGACGTCACCCGGTCCGGGAACGTCTTCACCGTCAGCGCGGGCACGTGCGACTGGGTGCTGCTCGAGGTGTACGGCTACGCCTACGGGATGAACCTCAACCGCTCGGTCTCGACGACGAGCGTCGCGTCGGTGACGATCGAGGGACCGGTGTGGGGCGTGACCGGTGCTGCCGCGGTGGGCCGCAAGGGCGGCGTGACGGGACCCGTCGTCCGGGTGCTCTGACCACCCGGCACCCTGCTGAGCGCAGGAGAGAGTCGCGCCCGAGGGGATCAGGCGCGACTCTCTCTGCGTGCAGCGGCAAGGCGGGTCAGACCAGGTCGCGGACCGCCGCGTACTGCTCGCGGATCGCCGGGACCGGGTCGGCCTCGACCACCGTGGCCGACGACGCGGCCCAGGTGGGCGGGGCGACGTCGGCCCCCGGGCCGGCCCCGTGCGCGGCGAGGACCCACGCGGCCTGGCGCGCGGCGCCGTCGGCCACGTACTCGCCGGGCTCGGGGACCGTGACCGGCAGGCCGAGGACCTGCGGCGCGATGCGCCGGACCGCCTCGGACTGCGCGCCGCCGCCGATGAGCTGCACGCGCTCGACCCGCACGCCGAGCGCCCGCAGCGCGTCGAGCCCGTCCGCGAGGCCGCACAGCATGCCCTCGACGTACGCACGCGCGAAGTGCTCCGGCGTCGACGTGCCGAGCCGGATCCCGTGCAGCGTGCCCGACGCGTCGGGACGGTTGGGCATGCGCTCGCCCTCCAGGTACGGCACGAGCACGAGCCCGTCCGCGCCGGGGGGCGCCTGGAGCGCGAGCCGCGACAGCCCCGCGTGGTCGACGCCGAGCACGGCGCGCGCCGCGTCGAGCACGCGGCTCGCGTTGAGCGTCACCGCGAGCAGCAGGTACCGGCCCGTCGCGTCGGAGAACCCGTTGACGAGGCCCGACCCGTCGGCGGTGCGGTCGTCGGTCACGGCGGACACGACGCCCGACGTCCCGATCGACACCGCGACGTCGCCCGCGACCATGCCGAGGCCGAGGGCCGCGCCCGCGTTGTCGCCCGCGCCGGGGCCGAGGAGCGTGCCGCCCTCGACCGCGCTGCCTGCGACCGAGGCGTGCGCGACGCCCGCCACGGCCGACGGCGCGACGACGCGCGGCAGCACGACGTCCGTCCGGCCGAACGCGAGCTCCAGCAGGTCGAGGCGGTATGCGCCCCGGCCGTCGTCGCCGTCGCCCCGGGTCGCGTCGTAGTACCCGGTGCCCGACGCGTCGGACGCGTCGGTGACGAGCGCGTCGAGGTCCGGGCCGAGCGGCGCGGACTCGTCGCCCGCCGGGCCGTAGCCCGCGATGCGCCACGTGAGCCAGTCGTGCGGCAGCGCGACGGCGGCGACGCGCGCCGCGTTCTCGGGCTCGGCGTCGCGCAGCCAGCGCAGCTTGGTCACGGTGAGCGAGGCGACCGGCACGGACCCGATCGCGTCGGCCCACGCCTGGGCGCCCGCCTCGGTCGCGGACTCGACCCGGTCGTGGGCGTCGGGGACGCCCTCGGCGAGGCGGGCCTCGCCGAGCTCCCGGATCAGGTCGCGCGCGGCCGGGGCCGAGCGCGTGTCGTTCCACAGGAGCGCGTCGCGCACCACGTTCCCGTCCGCGTCGAGCGCGACGAGCCCGTGCTGCTGGCCGCCGACGGCGAGCGCCGCGACGTCGTCGAGCCCGCCCGCCGCGGACGCGGCCTCGCGGAACGCGTCCCACCACGCGTCGGGGTGGACCTCCGTGCCGTCGGGGTGCTTGGCCGAGCCCGTGCGCACGAGCACGCCCGTCGCGGCGTCGCGCACGACGACCTTGCAGGACTGCGTGGACGTGTCGACGCCGGCGACGAGCGTGCGCTCGCCGCCGGCGTCGGACGTCCGGGGGTCGGTCGTCACCTCAGCCGATCAGGTGCTCGAGCGCGAGCTGGTTGAGGCGCACGAAACCGAAGTCGCGGTTCGCCGCGGCGTCGACGTCGAAGTCCTCGTAGGCGCTGCGGTCCGCGAGCAGGTCGGCGACGGACTCGCCCTCGCCGAGCGTGGACTGGCCGAGCTCGAACACGCCGGAGTGCGCGAACGCCTCCTGGACGCGGGAGTCCGCACGGTAGGCCGCGGCCTTGCGCGCGAGCAGGCGGTAGGTCTCCATGTTGGCGCGCGCGGAGTCCCACACGCCGACCTCGTTCTCGGTGCGCGACGGCTTGTAGTCGAAGTGGCGCGGGCCCGTGTACGTGGGGCCGCCGTTCGGGAAGCCGTTCTCGAGCAGGTCGACCGTGAAGAACGCCGAGAGCAGGTCGCCGTGGCCGAACACGAGGTCCTGGTCGAACTTGATCGAGCGCTGGCCGTTGAGGTCGATGTGGAAGAGCTTGCCCGCCCACAGCGCCTGCGCGAGGCCGTGCGTGTAGTTGAGGCCAGCCATCTGCTCGTGGCCGGTCTCCGGGTTGAGGCCCACGATGTCGCCGTTGTCGAGCTTCGCGATGAGGCCGAGCGCGTGACCGATGGTCGGCAGGAAGATGTCGCCGCGGGGCTCGTTCGGCTTGGGCTCGAGCGCGATCTTGAGGTCGTAGCCCTTCTCCTTGATGTACGCCGCGGTGAGGTCGAGGCCCTCGGCGTAGCGCTCGTGCGCGGAGTGCAGGTCCTTGGCACCGTCGTACTCGGTGCCCTCGCGGCCACCCCACATGACGAACGTCTTGGCGCCCAGCTCGGCCGTGAGGTCGACGTTGCGCAGCACCTTGCGCAGCGCGTAGCGACGCACGCCGCGGTCGTTCGACGTGAGGCCGCCGTCCTTGAAGACGGGGTGGCTGAACAGGTTCGTCGTCACCATCTCGATGACCAGGCCGGTCTCCTGCGCCGCCTGGCGCACGGAGTCGAGTCGCTTGGTGCGCTCCGCGTCGTCGGCGCCGAACGGCACGACGTCGTCGTCGTGGAAGGTGAAGCCCCACGCACCGAGGTCGGCCAGGCGGCGCACGGACTCGGCCGGGTCGAGCGCGGGACGGCTCGCGCTGCCGAACTGGTCCTGCGCGGTCCAGCCCACGGTCCACAGACCGAAGGAGAAGTTGATGTCTGCGTCGTGTCGGGTGGTCTCGTCGGCCACGGTGGTCTCCTCGTCGAGAGGGCCGCGACGCGATCCTCGCGCCGACGGCCTATTTATGTCGTACGGATGAACTTATCCGCCCGAGTCGGTAAGGTCAAGACCGTGAACCGCAGCGTCGCGACCCGCACGGGTCCCCCAGCAGCCCGGCAGGCCACGCTGCGCGAGCACAACCTCGCTCTCGTCGCCCGCGCGGTCTTCGAGTCCGCCCAGCCGTGCTCGCGCGCCGACATCGCCGCGTCCAGTGGCCTCACGCGCGCGACCGTCTCGACGCTCGTCGACCGCCTCGTCGCCGCAGCCATCGTCGCGGAGCTCCCGCCCGCCACCCCGCAGCGCGCCGGCCGGCCCGCGGTCCCCCTCGCGCCCGCGCCGCGCTCCCTCGTCGGGCTCGGCCTCGAGGTCAACGTCGACTACCTCGGCGGCCGCGTGCTCGACCTCACCGGCGCCGTCGTCGCCGAGCACGTCGACCCCGACGACCTCCACGACAGCGACCCGGCCGAGGTCCTCGCGCGGCTCGGCCGCATCGCGCAGGACCTCCTCGCGACCGTCCGCGCCGACGGCATGACCGTCGCGGGCGCCCGCCTCGCGCTGCCCGGCCTCGTCGACACGCGCGCGGGCCGGCTCGAGGTCGCGCCCAACCTCGGCTGGTCCCACCTCGACCCCGGCCCCCTCCTCCGGCTCGGCCCCGACGTCCCCGTCGAGATCGGCAACGAGGCCAAGCTCGCCGCGCTCGCCCAGGCGAGCCACGGCGTCGTGCCCGACGACGCGTCGGCCCCGGGGTCCGACCCGGCGCCCTCGACCTACCTCTACGTCTCGGGCGACGTCGGCATCGGGTCCGCGATCGTCGTCGACCGCCGCCTGTTCCACGGGCGTCACGGGTGGACGGGCGAGGTCGGGCACGTCGTCGTCGACCCGCGCGGCCCGCGCTGCCGCTGCGGCGCGACCGGCTGCCTCGAGCAGTACGCGGGCAAGGACGCGCTCCTGCGCGGGGCGGGGCTGCCCGTCGACGCCCCCACCGACGCGCTCGTCGCCGCGCTCGACGCCGCGGAGCCCGCCGCGCTCGCCACCGTCGAGCAGGCCGGGACCGCGCTCGGCAGCGCGCTCGCCGACTACGTGAACCTCGTCGACATCGACACCGTCCTCCTCGGCGGCATCTACCCCGCGCTCCTGCCCTACCTGCGCAGCGCGGCCGAGGCTGAGCTGCGCGTCCGCGTCCTCGCCGCCCCGTGGACGGACGTCGTGCTGCTCCCCGCCCCCGTCGGCGACTACGCCGCCCTCACCGGCGGCGCGCGCGAGGTCCTGCGCGGCGTCGTCGAGGACCCGAGCGCCTGGGTCGCCGAGGACTGACCCTCCGCCGAACGTGCGGCCGCGGCTCCTGTGCCGTAGGAACCGGGCCACGACCCCATGCGCGGCCAGGCGACGGTCTACCTCGGGGGCGGGGCGGTGCTGGCGCGCTCGACGAGGCGGGTCGGGACGAGGCGGGTGCCGGCCTCGTGGACGCCCTCGCGGACCTGCCGGAGCACCTGCTCGACGAGCCGGCGCCCGACCTCGGCGAAGTCCTGGTGGACCGTCGTGAGCGGGGGCAGGAACTCGCTCGACTCGGGCAGGTCGTCGAACCCGACGACGCTCACGTCCTCGGGCACGCGCCGGCCCGCGTCGTGCAGGGCGCGCACGAGCCCGAGGGCCATCTGGTCGTTGGCGACGAAGACGGCGGTGACGTCGTCGCGCCGCGCGAGGCGCAGCCCGGCCTCGTAGCCGGACGACGGCGACCAGTCGCCCCGCTCGATCGGCGGCACCTCGCGGCCGGCCTCCTCGAGCGTGGCGCGCCAGGCGGAGGTGCGGCGCTCGGCCGCGAACGAGAGCGCGGGGCCGGCGAGGTGGTGCACGGTCCGGTGACCGAGGTCGAGCAGGTGCCGCACGGCCTGGCGGGTGCCGTCGGCCTGGTCGGTGTCCACGACGGCGTAGCTCTCGCCGGCGTCGGAGTCCGCGACGACGACCTGGACGCCGGGCGGCAGGCTCACGCGTGCGACGTCGAGGAGGTGGACCTCCATGAGCAGGATGATCGCGTCGACGGCGAGCTCGCCGAGGCGCGTGAACGCGCCGTGGACGCCGTCCTGGGTGGGTGCGGCGACGGGGATGACGGTGATGGCGTAGCCCTCGGCGGCGGCGGACGTCGCGATGGCCTCGAGCGTGCGGACGTTGCCGGTGGTCGCGAGCGAGAACAGGATGACGCCGATGGTGCGGAACGACCCGCTCTTGAGCGCGCGGGCGGCGCTGTTGGGGCGGTAGCCGAGCTCGGTCATCGCCTCGAGCACGCGCGAGCGGGTCGTCTCGACGACACCCGGGTGCCCGTTGGAGACGCGGGAGACGGTCTGCGCGGAGACCCCGGCGACGCGCGCGACGTCGGCCATCGAGACGCGCCGCGCCGTGCGAACGGCAGCTCCCCCGGTGCGCGTCAGGGCGGGGGTCTCGTCGTCGAGCCCGTCGGTCATGTCGTCCTCGTCCTCGTGGTGTCGGCACAGTACCCGTGCCGGACCGGCGTCGTGGCCGGTCACGGACCAGCGTAGGCGATGTTTGCGTAAACACCGAACCTCGTGCCATGCTCATGTTTACGCAAACACCGGCGACGCTCGACGTCGCCGTCCCCCGATGACGAGGACCCCAGCATGACGACGACGTCCCCACCCGTGGCAGGGCACCGGCCACCGGTCGGCGCTCCTTCGTCCCTCCCGGCACGGCGCCGACGACGCTCGTGGACCGGCTGGGGCTTCGTGGGTCCGTTCATGGCGGTCTTCGCGCTCGTCTTCCTCGCGCCGATCGCGTACTCGATCTACCTCAGCCTGTTCCGCACCCAGATGGTGGGCGGCACCCAGTTCGTCGGGTTCGAGAACTACGCCCGCGCGTTCTCCGACCCGCAGTTCTGGTCGGGCGTGTCGCGCGTCGGGCTGTTCCTCGTGGTCCAGGTGCCGATCATGCTCGGCATCGCCCTGCTCGTCGCGCTCGCGATCGACTCGGGGCGCCTGTACGGACGCAACTTCTTCCGGATCTCGATCTTCCTCCCCTACGCCGTCCCGGCCGTCGTCGCGACGCTCATGTGGGGCTTCATGTACGGGACGCGGTTCGGCCTCGTCGCGAACATCAACGACGCGCTGGGCACGTCGATCGCGAACCCGCTGTCCCCGGACTGGGTGCTGCTGTCGATCGGCAACATCGTGACCTGGGAGTTCGTGGGCTACAACATGCTCATCTTCTACTCGGCGCTGCGCGTCGTGCCCACCTCGCTCTACGAGGCGGCCGAGCTCGACGGCGCGTCCCAGTGGCAGGTCGTGCGGGCCGTCAAGATCCCCGCGATCCGCGGCTCGCTCGTCATCGCCACGATCTTCTCGATCATCGGCTCGTTCCAGCTCTTCAACGAGCCGAGCATCCTGCAGAGCCTCGCGCCGAACGCCATCACGACGTACTTCACCCCGAACCTGTACGCGTACTCGCTGTCGTTCTCCGGCCAGCAGTACAACTACTCGGCGACCGTCGCCATCATCATGGGCGTCCTCACGATGATCGTGGCCTACGTCGTCCAGCTGCGCGGCATGCGCAAGGAGGCCTGACGATGACCGCCACGACCCCCTCGACCCCGGCGGCCCCCGCCGCGTCCGGCGCGACCCCGCGGACGTCGCCGCGCAAGCCCGTCCGTCTGCGCTCGCGCGCCCCCCACAGCGTCGCCCGTCCGCGCCGCAGCGTCCTGATGACCGTCCTGGCCGGGATCGTCCTGGTCTACGCGCTCGTGCCGCTCTTCTGGCTCGTCGTCAACGCGTCCAAGACGCAGTCGAGCCTGTTCAGCTCGTTCGGCCTGTGGTTCAGCGGCGACTTCGCGCTCTTCGACAACATCGCGCGCACCCTCACCTACGACGACGGCATCTTCGGCCGCTGGTTCGCCAACACGGTCCTGTACGTCGTGCTCGGCGCCGGGGGCGCGACGTTCCTCGCGGTGCTGGGCGGGTACGCGCTCGCCAAGTTCGACTTCCCGGGCAAGCGCGGCGTCTTCGCGACGGTCATCGGCGCGGTCGCCGTGCCCGGCACCGCGCTGGCCGTCCCGACGTTCCTCATGTTCAGCCAGATGGGGCTGACCAACACCCCGTGGGCCGTCATCATCCCGTCGCTGATCTCGCCGTTCGGCCTCTACCTCATGTGGGTGTTCGCCGCGGAGTCAATCCCGACGGAGCTGCTCGAGGCCGCGCGCGTGGACGGGTCGAGCGAGGGGCGCACGTTCTTCCAGGTGTCGCTGCCGCTGCTCGCGCCCGGGATCGTCACGGTCCTGCTCTTCACGATGGTCGCGACGTGGAACAACTACTTCCTGCCGCTCATCATGCTCAAGGACCCCGACTGGTACCCCCTGACGCTCGGGCTCAACGCGTGGAACGCGCAGGCCGCGACCGCCGGCGGCGAGGCGATCTTCGACCTCGTGATCACCGGTTCGCTGCTGACGATCCTCCCGCTCGTCGCCGCCTTCCTGCTCCTCCAGCGCTACTGGCAGTCCGGCCTCGCGGCCGGGTCCGTCAAGGAGTGACCGGACCTCGACCCCATGCCCTGCCGTCCGCAGCGCGTGAGTGCACCACCCGATCCGTCTGACGACGAAGTGAGAGGAACCCTCATGTCCATCCGCACCACCCGCGCCCTGCGTGCCGTCGCCGCCACCGGCGTCGTCGCCCTCGCCCTGGCCGCCTGCAGCTCCGGTGGCGGCAACGACTCCGGCGGGGACGCCGGCTCGGCCGACGACGTCGCCGCGGCGCTCGAGGAGGGCGGCAGCCTCACGGTGTGGGCCTGGGAGCCCACGCTCGAGCAGGTCGTCACCGACTTCGAGGCGAAGTACCCGAACGTCGACGTCGAGCTCGTCAACGCCGGCACCGGCAACGACCAGTACACGGCGCTGCAGAACGCGATCGCGGCCGGGAAGGGCGTGCCCGACGTCGCGCAGGTCGAGTACTACGCGCTCCCGCAGTTCGCGCTCTCGGACGCCGTCGCCGACCTGTCCTCGTTCGGCGCCGACGAGCTCGACGGGACGTTCACGCCCGGCCCGTGGAGCGCCGTCCAGCAGGGCGAGGGGATCTTCGGCCTGCCCATGGACTCCGGCCCCATGGCCCTGTTCTACAACGAGGAGGTCTTCACGCAGCACGGCATCGAGGTGCCGACGACGTGGGACGGCTTCGTCGAGGCGGCCCGCGCCCTGCACGCCGCGGACCCGAGCGTGTACATCACCAACGACACGGGCGACGCGGGCTTCACGACGTCGCTCATCTGGCAGGCCGGCGGCCAGCCGTTCCAGGTCGACGGCACCGACGTGACGATCGACCTCGCGGACGAGGGCAGCACGCAGTTCGCCGAGACCTGGCAGACGCTCCTCGACGAGGACCTGCTCGCGCCCGTCAGCTCGTGGAGCGACGAGTGGTACCAGGGCCTGGGCAACGGCACCATCGCGACGCTCGCGATCGGCGCCTGGATGCCCGCGAACCTCGAGTCGGGCGTGCCCGACGGCGCCGGCAAGTGGCGCGTCGCGCCGCTCCCGCAGTGGGAGGAGGGCGCGTCCGCGAGCGCCGAGAACGGCGGCTCCGCGCTGTCCGTCCCGGCCGCGAGCACGAACCAGGCGCTCGCCTACGGCTTCCTCGAGTACGCCAACGCGGGCGACGGCGTGCAGGCGCGCGTCGACGGCGGCGCGTTCCCGGCCACGACGGCCGAGCTGGAGTCGGACGAGTTCCAGGGCTACGAGTCCGAGTACTTCGGCGGCCAGAAGATCAACGAGGTCCTCGCGCAGTCCGCTGCCGACGTGGTCGAGGGCTGGTCGTACCTGCCGTTCCAGGTCTACGCGAACTCGATCTTCAACGACACCGTCGGCCAGGCGTACGTCTCGGGCACGACCCTCGCCGACGGCCTCAAGGCCTGGCAGGACGCGTCGGCGAAGTACGGCACCGAGCAGGGCTTCACCGTCAACGAGTGACCTGATCCCCGCCGGGTGCCTGCCGGGGCGCCCGGCGGCCCTGCCCCGAACGGCCGCGTGGTCGTGCCCCCGTACGACCACGCGGCCACCCCGCCGGTGGCCCCACCCGCCACCGACCGCTCTGCGAGCACCTGAGGAGCCTGCATGTCCACCCCCACCCCGTTCCGCTGGCTGCGCCGTCCCGGGCCGCACACGCCCCCGGGTACGACGGCCGCCACGACCGGAGCCGCCGACGCGTACGCGCCGGCGGGCCTGTCCTACGGCGCGGACTACAACCCGGACCAGTGGCCGCGCGAGGTCTGGGACGAGGACGTGCGGCTCATGCGCGAGGCGGGCGTCACGGTGGTCTCGCTCGCGATCTTCTCGTGGGCGCGGATCCAGCCGACGGAGCACACGTGGGACTTCGCGTGGCTCGACGAGATCATGGACCTGCTGCACGCGCACGGCATCGGCGTCGACCTCGCGACCGCGACGGCCTCGCCGCCGCCGTGGCTCACGACGAAGCACCCGGAGATCCTGCCGCAGACGCGCACGGGCGAGACGCTGTGGCCCGGGGCGCGCCAGCAGTGGCGCCCGACGTCGCCGGTCTTCCGTGAGCACGCGCTGCGCCTCGTGGAGCGCATGGCCGAGCGCTACGGCAACCACCCGGCGCTCGTCGCGTGGCACGTCTCGAACGAGCTCGGCTGCCACAACGTCGACGACTTCTCCGACGACGCCGCGGCGGCGTTCCGCACGTGGCTGCGCGACCGCTACACGACCCTCGACGCGCTCAACGACGCGTGGGGCACGGCGTTCTGGTCGCAGCGGTACAGCGCGTGGGAGCAGATCCTGCCGCCGCGCCTCGCGGCGTCGCACCCGAACCCCACGCAGCAGCTCGACTTCAAGCGCTTCTCGTCCGACGCGCTGCGCCAGTACCTGCGCGCGGAGGCCGCGATCCTGCGCCGGGCGACGCCCGACGTCCCCGTGACGACGAACTTCATGGTCATGGGCGAGACGAAGGGCATGGACTACGCCGCGTGGGCGGACGAGCTCGACTTCGTCTCCAACGACCACTACGTGCTGCCCGGCCCGCAGGCGCTCGACGAGCTGTCGTTCTCCGCGAACCTCACGGGCGGCATCGCCCGGCACCGCCCGTGGTTCCTCATGGAGCACTCGACGAGCGCGGTGAACTGGCAGCCCGTCAACGTCGCGAAGAAGCCGGGCGAGCTCGCGCGCGACTCGCTCACCCACGTGGCCCACGGCGCCGACGCGGTCTGCTACTTCCAGTGGCGCCAGTCCGCGGCCGGCGCAGAGAAGTACCACTCGGGCATGCTCCCGCACGCCGGTGAGCGCTCACGTCTGTTCCGCGACGTCGTCGCGCTCGGCGCGACGCTGCGCGACCTCGCGCCCGTCGCGGGCAGCGCGCAGAAGCCCGCGCGCGCCGCGATCGTCTTCGACTGGGACTCGTGGTGGACGAGCGAGCTCGACTCCCACCCCACGGACCGGCTGCGCTACCGCCAGGAGGCGCTGGACTGGTACTCGGCGTTCCTCGCGCTCGGCGTGCGCGCCGACGTCGTGCCGACGGCGACGGACCTGACGGGGTACGACGTCGTCGTGGCGCCCGTGCTGCACGTCGTCCCGGCCGACCTGCGCGACCGCCTCACGGCGTTCGTCGAGGGCGGTGGCCACCTCGTGACCACGTACTTCTCGGGCGTCGTCGACCAGGACGACCACGCGTGGCTCGGTGGCTACCCCGGCGCGCTGCGCGACCTGCTCGGCATCCGCGTCGAGGAGTTCGCGCCGCTGCTGGACGGCGAGAGCGCGACGGTCGAGGTCGCGGGCGAGCAGCTCGAGGGGACGCTGTGGACCGAGCCGGTCGACGTCGTGGACCCCGACGTCGACGTGCTGGGCTGGTACAAGACCGGCGAGCAGGCCGGCCGCGCCGCGGTGACCCGCCGGACCGTCCGGTCCGGCGACAGCGCGGGCTCGGCCGCGTACGTCTCCACGCGGTTCGGCCGCCTCGGCCTCGTCCCCGTGCTCGCGCGCCTGCTCGACGACGCGGGCGTGCGCAGCGAGCTGCCCGCCACCGTCCGCGGCGACGTCGAGCTCGCCGTGCGCACGGACGGCACCGACGACTTCTGGTTCCTCGTCAACCGCACGGCGCGCCCGGTCGAGGTGCCCGACGTCGCGGGCGACGTCCTCGCGGGCCGTCGCCTCGCGCCGTCGGGCACTGGCTCTTCGAAGACCGGCGCGCTCCTGCTCGAGCCGCGCGGCGTCGCCGTCGTCCGCCGCCCGGCGGAGACGACCCCGCCGAGGTAGAGCCCCCGTCCCACGAGATAGAGGCCCGGTACCACGAGGTAGAGGCCTGGTACCGCCGAGCTGGAGGCAGTGGTTGCGGTCGTCGAGACCACGCCTCTACCTCGGCCGACCAGGGCTCTACCTCGGCAGAACAGACCCCGCGGGAACGGCCCGCACCCGGTGCACCCCGCCGGTTCGCAGCGACGCGAAGGAGGTGGCTCAGGGATGAGCCCGACCGAGACCGACACGACCACGCGGGGTGGACCACCCGGTCCGCGCCGTCCGATCAGCCCGGGCGGTCGTGCCGCCCACGGGGCGGGCGCGCGGCTCGCGGCCGGCCTCGGCGCGGGCGCGCTGGTCGCGGGCTGCGCGCTCGGGGCGCTGCCCGCGCAGGCCTCCCCGCTCGGCACGGCCGCAGCGGCGGCAGCCGCGACCGGCACGACGGCGGCCGCCGCCGACGTCGCGGGCGTCACCGTGACGCCCGACCCGTCGTACGCGGGCGCGCCGTTCGAGGGCTGGGGCACGAGCCTCGTGTGGTTCGCGAACGCCACGGGCGGCTACCCGGACGAGATCCGCGACCGGCTCGCGGACATGGTGTTCGGCGACGAGGGCCTCAACCTCAACATCGCGCGCTACAACGTGGGCGGCGGCAACGCGCCCGACGTGCCGGACTACCTGCGCGCCGGCGGCGCCGTCGACGGCTGGTGGAAGGCGCCCGAGGGCACGACGCGCACCGACGTCGACTGGTGGGACCCCGCGAACCCGGACCACTGGGACGACGACGCCGACGCGACGCAGCGCTGGTGGGTCGACCGCATCAAGGACGACGTGACGCACTGGGAGACGTTCAGCAACTCCCCGCCGTGGTTCATGACCGTGAGCGGGTACGTCTCGGGCGGGTACAGCTCGACCGCCGACCAGCTCAAGACGGAGAGCATCGACGACTTCGCCGCCTACCTCGTGGGCGTGACCGAGCGCCTCGAGCAGGCGCACGGCATCGAGGTCGTCACGATCGACCCGTTCAACGAGCCCAACACCAACTACTGGGGCACGCAGCTCGGCGCCGACGGCAACCCCACCGGGGGCCGCCAGGAGGGCGCCCACATGGGCCCGGCGCTCCAGGCGAAGGTCGTCCCGGCGCTCGCCGCGGCGCTCGAGGGCTCCTCGACCGACGCCGTGATCTCGGCGATGGACGAGACGAACCCCGGCACGTTCGCGACCAACTGGAACGCGTACCCGCAGGCGGTCCGCGACCAGGTGTCGCAGCTCAACGTCCACACCTACGGCACGGGCCAGCGCACGACGGTCCGCGACATCGCCAAGGGCGAGGACAAGCCGCTGTGGATGAGCGAGGTCGGCGGGAACTGGAGCTCGACGGGCCAGGACTTCGAGACCATGGAGTCCGGCCTCGGCAGCGCGCAGCACATCGTCGACGACCTGCGCGAGCTCGAGCCGAGCGCGTGGGTGTTCTGGCAGCCGGTCGAGGACTACGCCAACATGGCGCCCGGCGGCGAGAGCGCGAACGGCATGAACTGGGGCGAGATCCAGATCCCGTTCGACTGCACCGCCGAGGACACGCTCGAGACGTGCCCGATCTACACGAACACGAAGTACTGGGCGACCCAGAACTTCACGCACTACATCGAGCCGGGCGACTCGCTGGTCCGCTCGGACGACGCCAGCAGCACGGCCGCGGTGTCGGCCGACGGCACGTCGGCGACCGTCGTGCACGTCAACGCCACCAAGGCCGAGCGCGCCGTGACGCTCGACCTGTCGAAGTTCGGTGCGGTCGGGTCCGATGCGACCGTCACCCCCGTGGTCACGAGCACGGCCGGCTACCTCGTCGAGGGCGAGCCCGTGGCCGTCACGCCCGGCGCCGCGGACGGCACGACCGGCCCGAGCGCGACGCTCGTCGTGCCGGCCGAGTCGGTGACGACGTTCGTCGTCGACGGCGTCTCCGGCGTCGCGGACGACGCCGCGCTCGTCCAGGACGGCCACGCGTACCGCCTCGACGGCGTGCAGGCGGACCGCTCGCTCGCGCCGTCGGCGTCGGGCGACGGCGTCGTGATCCGTACCGACGCGCCGGTCGCGGAGCAGGCGTGGGAGCTCACCGCGCTCGGTGCGCCCGAGGGCTCCGGCACGCACCGCACGCGCTACGCCGTGACGAACGCGGCCACGGGCCGCCAGCTCGCCGTCGCGGCCGACACGTCCGCCGTCCTCCAGGACGCGCCCGCCGACGTCGCGGACACCCCGCTCGCCGCGCAGTGGATCCTGTCCACCACGGGCGACGGCACGTTCACGCTCGTCAACGCGTCCTCGAAGACCCTCCTCGAGGTCGGCGGCCAGGCGACGGCCGACGGGTCGTCCGTGGGCACGTACCTCGCGAACTCCGGCGTGAACCAGCGCTGGCGCGTGGTCGACGAGACGGTCCTCGGCACCGAGCCCGTCCAGGCGTTCACGACGCCGGGCACCGCGCCCGCGCTCCCCGCGACCGTCACGCCCGTCTACCGCGACGGGGCGCGCGGCGCGCTCCCCGTGACGTGGGACGTGCCGGACGACGACGCGTGGGCCGAGCCCGGCACCGTCGAGGTGACGGGCACCGTGGCCACGCCGACCGGTGGCGAGGTCGCCGCGACGGCGACCGTCGTCGTCGACGAGCTCACGTCCACGCTCCCCGCGCGCGCCAAGGCGTACGCGGGCGGCACGCCGGCCCTGCCGGGGACCGTCACCGCGGTGGCGGCGGGCGGGGCCGAGGTGCAGCGCCCCGTGGTCTGGGACGACGCCCCCGCGGACGCGTACGACGCCGTCGGGGTCGTCGAGCTCGCCGGCACGGCCGACGCCGGGGCGGGCGCCACGCTCCCGGCCACCGTCCGCGTCCAGGTGACCGAGGCGGCGTCCGCCGACGGCGCGCTCGCCGCGGGCACGACCGCGAGCGCGACGTTCACCGAGCCGGGCTACGCCGTCGGGGGCGTCGTCAACGGCGACCTCACGGACAAGGCGTGGTCCAACTGGGTGTCGGGCACCAAGCGGACCTCCGACACGCTCACCGTCACGCTGCCCGCCGACCGGGACGTCACGGGTGTCGTGACGCGGTTCTGGAAGGACGGGTCCAGCGCGAGCTGGGCGCAGTCCGTCCGGCTCCAGGCGCTCGTCGGGGGCACGTGGACCGACGTCGGCGCGCCCGTCGCGGTGGACGCGTCGCCCGACGGCCCGGCTCCGGCCGTCGAGCTCCCCGCGGACGTGCGGACGTCGTCCGTGCGCGTCGTCCTCACGGCGCGGGCGAGCACGCACATGGTCGTCTCCGAGATCGAGGTCCTCGCCAAGGTGCCGGGCACGGGGACCGACGCCACGGCGTCGGCCCTCACCGTGGACGGCGAGCCCCTCGCCGGGTTCGACCCCGCGGTCACGGCGTACGACGTGCCCGTCGCGGGCGGGGTGCCCGTCGTCGAGGCCGTCGCGCACGACCCCTGGGCGACGGTCGCGGTCGAGGCCGCCGACGCCGTGCCCGGCACGACGACCGTGCGCGTCACCGCCGAGGACGGGACGGAGCAGGCGTACACCCTGCGCTGGACCGCCGACGCGGGCGCCGCCCCGGTCACCGCGGTCGCCGAGACGCGGTGCCTCGCCGGGAAGGTCTACGTCGCGGTCCGCGCCACGAACGACGGCGACGCGCCGCTCGACGTGACGCTCGCGACGCCGTACGGCACGCGGACGTTCACGGGAGTCGCCCCGGGCACGAACGCGTACCAGTCGTTCGCGTCGCGCGCCGCGTCCGTCCCCGCCGGGACGGCCGTCGTGACGGTCGACGGGTACGCGCCGCTCGAGGTCGCGTTCGACGCGCGCACCTGCTGAGCGGTCCGGCCCACCGTGCGGGCCCGGTCGATGTCACCCGTGACGCCGGCCGGGCCCGTCGCCGTCCCGCGGGCCGGCGCGCGAGGCGGCACGTGAGCCGGCCCTCCGGCCGACGCGCGGGACGGATCCGGAAAGGTCGGCGCCACGCCGCGGATCGCAGAGCGAGCGTCGGCAGGTCCGCGTACCGTGTCCCGGGTGCCCGGCACCGTGCCGGGACGAGGAGGAGCGCACCACGGTGACCCCGACGACGAGCGGCGACGTCCTGACGACGAGCGGCGGCACGCGCTGGACCATGCGAGGCGAGATCGACGCCGCGGTCCAGGCCCGCCGCGAGGACGAGCTGCTGCGGCTCGCGCAGTCCGCGGACGAGCGCATCCACGTCGACCTCGGTGACGTGACCTTCATGGACTCGGGCGGCCTGCGCCTGCTCTACCACGCCGCCACCGCCGGGTCGGGGTCGCCCGTGCTGGAGCGCGTCCCGCGCCGCGTCCGCGACCTGCTGGAGCTCAGCGGGGTCGTCGAGCTCTTCGAGATCGCGGACGACACCACCGGCGAGGGCGGCGCGTGAGCGTCGAGCACGCCGCGGTCCCCGTCGGCTTCGTCGAGATCGGCTCCTGGCCGCTGCGCGGGCTGGGCGACCTCGCGACGCTCCGCGAGGGCCTGCACCGCCTCCTCACCGGCGGGCCGCTCCCGCCGGACCGCGCGCTCGAGGCGACGCCGGAGCGCGTCGTCCTCGTGGCGAGCGAGCTCGCCACCAACGCCCTGCGCCACGGCCTGCCGCCCACGCGCGTCCGCCTGCTCAGCGACGGGCGCGAGCTCGTCGTCGACGTCGTCGACCACTCGCCGGACGCGCCCGTGGTCGCCGGTCGGCGCTCACCGGGCGCGGGCGGGTTCGGCCTCGTGCTCGCGCAGCGGGCGTCGACGGCCGTCGGGTGGTTCCGGGCCGGTACGGGCGAGAAGCACGTGTGGGCGCGGTTCGACGTCCCGGTCTTCCGCGGCGGTGCCTCGGTGCGCAGCGCGCTCCTCCCCGTCGGCTGACCGCTGTCGGCTGACCGCTGTCGGCCGATCGCCGACCCGCCGCGACGCGCTCAGGCGTCGCGGCGCACCAGGAGCAGCGTCGCGTCGTCCGCGGAGCGCGGGTCGCGCGCCGCGGTGACGATCCCGTCCGCGTCCACGTCGGGACCCGCCGCGAAGACCGCCGCGAGCCGGTCGAGCCCGTCCCGGATCGACTCTCCCCGGCGCTCGACCAGCCCGTCGCTGTAGAGCACGAGCGCTCCCCCGGGCGGCACCTGCAGCACGTGCGCGGTCGGGACGCGGTCCACGATCCCCAGCGGGGGGACGCTCGCGCGCTCGGCCCACGTCGTCGTGCCGTCCGGCCGGACGACGAGCAGGGGCGGGTGCCCCACCGACACGTGCTCGACGACGCCGCTCACCGGGTCCAGGAGCGCGACCGCGAGCGTCGCGACCTCGCCCGGCAGCGTCCAGCGGGCGACCTCGCCCAGCCGCGCCACGGCCTCGACCGCCGAGCCCGAGCTCACGAGCGCGGCGCGCAGCGTCGTGCCGAGCTGGCCCATCGTCGCGGCGGCCTGGAGCCCGTGCCCCGTGACGTCGCCGACGACGAGCGCGAGGCGGCCCGACGGGAGCACGAGGGCGTCGTACCAGTCGCCGCCGACCAGGCCGGTGCCGGCGGACTCGTAGCGCGACTCCAGCGTCCAGCCCGGGACGTCGGGCAGGAGCGCCGGCAGGAGGCTGCGCTGCAGCTCCTCCGTCGCGCGCACCGCCTTGCGCCCGCGCAGGTACAGCGCCTCGACGAGGTGGCCGCGCAGCGACGTCGCGACGTCGGTCTGGTCCGAGGTCCACGGCACGCTGTGGCCGCGCACGACCTCGCGCCAGCGCTCGAACGACCTGCGCGGGCTCAGGCGGACCGTCTCGCCCTCGCGCAGCGCGATCGCCTTGTTGTACGGGTCGCCGCCCCAGTCGACGTGGCGCAGCACCTCGTCGCGCACCCACACGACGACCTGGCCCTCGGGGAGCACGATGCCCAGCACCCCGGCGACGTCGGGCGCGAGCGCCGCCACCTCAGGCGCGTCGCGGCCCAGCGCCTCGGTCGCGACCAGGTCCTCGCCGTGGCCGAGCACCCAGGCGACGAGCGCGCGGCACCCGTCCTCGCCGGGCGTGCTGCCGACCTTGATGAGGCCTCCCTCCGCGACGACGACCGCGCCGTCGGCCCGGACGAGGCGGCGCAGCCACCCGGAGCGGGTGAGCGCGGTGCCGATCGGGACGCTCTCGTCGCGGCTGTCGGCGGCGAGGTGGGCGAGGACCCCCTCCGCGCGCCGCACCTCGGCCTCGCGCTCGTCCTCGGCCTGCGCGACGAGCCGGACCGAGAGCGCGGACCCGAGGAACTCCGCGGCCGTGCGCACCTCGTAGGGCGGCTCGTGCGGCCCTGCGTAGTGGTGGCACGCGATGAGCCCCCACAGTCGGCCCTCCCGCAGGAGCGAGATCGACATCGACGCGCGCACGCCCATGTTGCGCAGGTACTCGAGGTGGATCGGCGAGACGCTGCGCAGCGTGGAGTACGTGAGGTCGAGCGGCGCGCCCGTGGTGGGCAGCAGGGTCGGCACGATCGGCTGCGGCGCGTAGTCCACGTCCGCGATGAGCCGGATCCAGTTCTTCTCGTACAGCGCCCGGGCCTGCGGCGGGATGTCCGACGCCGGGTAGTGCAGCCCGAGGAACGCGTTGAGGTCCTCGCGGCGCGCCTCGGCGACCACCTCGCCGTTGTACGCGTCGTCGAAGCGGTAGATCATCACGCGGTCGAAACCGGTGAGCTCACGCACGTGCCGTGCCGCGTCGTCGTACAGCTCGTCGAGGGTCGCGGCGCGCTCCAGGTCGCGCAGCGCGTGCCGCACCGCCAGGTACGTGTTGGGGAACGTCAGCGGGCGCGCGCCCGCCGCCGTCTCGAGCTCGACGACGAGCACCGGCTCCGTCTCCGGCCCGTCCGCGGGCAGCGGGGGCCGGTGGAGCACGGCGTCCACGGCGAGGGCGGCCCCGTCCCAGCGGTCGAGGGGCAGCGTGACCGGGTTGCGGGTCGCGAGGTCGCCGACGCTCGCGGCGTGGTCGAGCACGCGGCGCGCCGGTGCGGCGCCGAGCGCGTCGCCCAGCGGCCGGCCCACCAGCTCCTCGGCCGGGACGCCCAGGTGCTGCGCGACGTTCGCCGACGCCTGGAGCAGCACGCCGTCGTGCTCGCGCACGACGAGCAGCACGCCGCGGGGCTGGATCATGCCGGGCACGTGGATGGGCTCGCGCGCGCAGTTGTCGAGGTCCACCGCCTCGCCGGGCGCCAGCAGCTCCGGCTCGTCGACCGTCCTGGTCACGTGGTCCTCCGTCCGGGTCGCCTCACGCCGACAGGTGCCGCGGTGCGGGTCGACGGACCACCTGGGCTCGAGGATCCTGGTCGAGTGCCCCAGGCTACCGCGCCCCAGGCTCCGGGCCTGACCGCGCCCCGCGTCGTGACGCCGCGCGGGGACGTGAGGGGCCGCCGCGTGAGCGACGCCACGGAACTCCGCGGTAGCGTCGTTCGTCGGACGAGCGGGGCCCCGGACCGCCCGCCCGGCCCCGACGACCAGAAGGTGACCCATGAGCACGACGACCACCCCGATCCTGCGCGCCACCGGCCTCGCGGCCGGCTACGGAGGGCCCGACGTCGTGCACGGCATCGACCTCGACGTCGTGCCCGGCACGCCGCCGGTCGGGATCGTCGGCGAGTCGGGGGCCGGCAAGTCCACGGTCGTGCGGGCGCTCGTCGGGCTCGTGCGCCCGACGGCGGGCCACGTCACGTACGCCGGCCGCACCGTCACCAAGCTCTCGCGCCGGGACAAGAAGCAGTTCACCGCCGACGTGCGGCGCGTCTCGCAGGACGGCCTCGCCGGGATCGGGATCGACCCGCGCTGGACCGTCGACCGCACGCTGTCCGCGGCCCTCAAGGACGCCCGCAGGGCCGGGCGCCCGAGCGGCCGCTCCGTCGAGGACCTGCTCGGCGACGTCGCGCTCGAGCCGCGGTACGCCCCGCGCACGATCCACTCGCTCTCCGGCGGCGAGAAGCAGCGCGTCGCGCTCGCCGTCGCGCTCGCCACGCGCCCGCGCGCCCTCCTGCTCGACGAGCCGCTCACCGCCGTCGACCCGGCCATGCGCGGCGACGTCGTGCGTCGCCTCGGCGCCGCGACGGCCGAGCTCGGCACCGCGGTGCTGCTCGTCTCGCACGACCTCGAGCTCGTCGAGCGGATGTGCCCCACCGTGCACGTGCTCGCCGACGGGACGTTCGTCGCCTCCGGCGCGCTGCGCGACGTCTTCGCCGGGACCGCGCCGGGCGCCGACCACCCGGCCGTGCGGGGGCTCGCGGAGGCCGCACCGCTCGCCGTCCAGCGCTTCCGCTGACGCCTCGGCGAAACTCGTCGGCGACGCGTGTCGAAAACCCGGGGGCGCCGTCCGACGTCAGGGTGAACGCGCCTTCACGACACTAGGGTCGAGGAGGCACTCACCGAGGAGGAACGTCATGCGCGTCATGGTCATGATCACGGGCAACGGGGCCGACGAGGACAAGATCGCCCCCACCCAGGAGATGCTCGCCCAGATGGGCGCGTACAACGAGGAGCTCGTCAAGGCGGGCATCATGCTCGACGGCCAGGGCCTGCAGCCCACGGCCAAGGCCGCGCGCGTCGTGTTCCGCGGCGGCGAGACGTCCGTCGTCGACGGGCCGTTCACCGAGTCCAAGGAGATCGTCGCCGGGTACTGGATCTGGCAGGTCTCCTCGCTCGAGGAGGCCGTCGAGTGGGCCCGCAAGTGCCCCAGCGACCCCAGCATGGGCCTGGAGGAGGTCCTCGAGATCCGGCCGATCTTCGAGGTCGAGGACTTCGGCGCCGAGTACACGCCCGAGCAGCGCGAGAAGGACGAGCGCCTCGCGGAGCAGATCCGCGCCCAGCAGGGCTCCTGAGGGTCACGGGGCGAGGACGGGCACGGCGATGACCGACGTCTCCCGCACCGTCGAGGCCGTGTGGCGCATCGAGTCGCCACGGCTCGTCGCGGGTCTCGCGCGGACCCTGCGCGACGTCGGCCTCGCCGAGGAGGTCGCCCAGGAGGCGTTCGTCGCCGCGCTCGAGCAGTGGCCCGAGCAGGGCGTCCCGGACAACCCCGGCGCGTGGCTGACGACCGTCGCGCGTCGCCGCGCCGTCGACCTGGTCCGCCGCGAGCACACGCGCGACGAGAAGTACGCGCGGCTCGCGGCGGACCTCGCCGCGCCCGGTGCGCGGTCCGGCGGAGGGACGACGGCGGTCGCGCACCCGGGCGACGGCGGCGCCGTCCTCGTGGGGTCGGTCCCGTCCCCCGACGCGATCGTCGAGGACCCCGTGGGCGACGACCTGCTCGCGCTCGTCCTCGTCGCGTGCCACCCGGTGCTCCCGCGCGACTCCCGCGTCGCGCTCACCCTGCGCCTCGTGGGAGGGCTGACGACGGACGAGATCGCGCGGGCGTTCCTCGTCCCGTCGCCGACCGTCGGGCAGCGCGTCTCGCGCGCGAAGCGGACGCTCGCCGAGGCGAACGTCCCGTTCGACGTCCCGCAGGCCGACGAGCTCGCCGCGCGCGTGCCCGCCGTGCTCGAGGTCGTGTACCTCGTCTTCACCGAGGGGTACGCGGCCACGTCGGGCGACGCGTGGGTGCGGCGCGAGCTCGCCGACGACGCGATGCGGCTCGGGCGGGTGCTCGCCGGGTTGCTCCCGGGCGAGCCGGAGGTGCACGGGCTCGTCGCGCTCATGGAGCTCCAGGCGTCACGCTTCGCCGCGCGCACCGGGCCCGACGGCGAGCCCGTGCTGCTCCAGGACCAGGACCGCGCACGCTGGGACCGCCTCCTCGTCCGCCACGGCCTCGCCGCGCTCGACCGCGCGCTCGCGCTGGGCACCCGCGCCGGGAAGCCGCTCGGTCCCTACTCCCTCCAGGCCGCGATCGCCGCGTGCCACGCGCGCGCCGCGACCTGGACCGACACCGACTGGGAAGCGATCGTGGCGCTCTACGACGCGCTCGCGTCCGTCGCGCCCTCCCCCGTCGTCGAGCTCAACCGCGCCGTCGCCGTCGGCTACGCGGACGGCCCCGAGGCCGCGCTCGTCGTGCTCGACGCCGTCGCGGACGACCCGCGCCTCGCCCGCCACCACCTCTACGGCGCGGTGCGCGGCGACCTCCTGACCCGGCTGGGCCGCCACGCCGAGGCCGCCGACGTCCTCGAACGCGCCGCGGCCCTGGCCCCGACCCGCCACGAACGCCAGCTCCTCCTCGAGCGCGCCGCCGCCGCGTCGTCGTCTGCCGACCCGCACCCCGCCCGTGGCCGCGAGGTAGAGCCTCCGGGCCTGAGGTAGAGCCCCACGAGCTCTACCTCGGGCCCGGTGGTTCTACCTCGCGAGGGCGGACTCGATCGCGTCCGACTCGTCGGGGGTGAGCGGGGGTGCCGAGAGCGCGGCGACGTTGTTCTCGAGCTGGCGGACGCTGCTCGCGCCGATGAGCGCGGACGTGACGCGGTCGTCGCGCAGGACCCAGGCGAGGGCGAGCTGGGCGAGCGTCTGGTCGCGGCCGGCGGCGATCTCGTTCAGCGCGCGAGCCTTCCCGAGGTAGGACTCGTCGAGGTTCTGCTCGGACAGGAACGGCGAGTCGGGGCGGGCGGCGCGCGACCCCTCGGGCGCGGAGCCGGAGAGGTAGCGGTCGGTGAGCAGGCCCTGCTGCAGCGGCGAGAACACGATGGTGCCGACGCCGAGGTCGCCCACGACGTCGAGCAGCGACTCGCTCTGGACGCCGTCGTACCGGTCCTCGTGCGCCGGGTCCTCGACGTGGCGGTTGAGCATCGAGTAGCTGGGCTGGTGGATGAGCAGCGGGGTGCCGAGGTCGGCGAGGATCGCGGCGGCCTCGCGCGTGCGGGACGGCGAGTAGTTGGAGACGCCGACGTAGAGCGCCTTGCCCTGCTGGACGGCGTCGTGCAGCGCCCGCATGGACTCCTCGAGCGGCGTGCTCGGGTCCGGACGGTGGTGGTAGAAGACGTCCACGTAGTCGAGGCCCATCCGCGTCAGCGACTGGTCGAGCGAGGACAGGAGGTACTTGCGCGAGCCGCCGTCACCGTACGGGCCGGGCCACATGTCGTACCCGGCCTTGGAGGAGATGACGAGCTCGTCGCGGTACGCGCCGAGGTCCTGGGCGAGGTGGCGGCCGAAGTTCTCCTCCGCGGAGCCGTACGGCGGGCCGTAGTTGTTGGCGAGGTCGAAGTGCGTGATCCCGAGGTCGAACGCGCGGCGCAGCACGGCGCGCTGCGTCTCGAACGGGTTCACGTCACCGAAGTTGTGCCACAGACCGAGCGAGATCGCGGGCAGGTCGAGGCCGCTGCGCCCCGTCCGGCGGTAGGTCATGGTGTCGTAACGGTCGTCGGCGGCGACGTAGCGCGGGGCGAGAGGCATGGGCCCATTCTGCCCCTCCGGCACGGTGGGGCTACGCCGAGTCGCGCACGACGAGCACGGGGTCGAAGATCCGCGACGTGACCCGTTGCTCGCCGCTCTCGACCTGCTCCAGCAGGAGGCGCGCCATCTCGGCCGCCATCTCCTCCACGGGCTGGCGCACGGTCGTGAGGGCCGGGCGCGTGAGCGTGCCGGCGGGGCTGTCGTCGAACCCCACGACGGCGACGTCGTCGGGCACCCGGCGGCCCTGCTCGCGCAGCGCGTGGACCGCCCCCTGCGCCATGACGTCGTTCGAGACGAAGACGCCGTCCAGCCCAGGGGCGGTGTGCAGCAGCTCGAGCATCGCGGCCTCGCCGCTCTCGACGGTGAAGTTGCCCTCGACGCTCGGCACGTACGCGTGCCCCCGCCGCGCCATCGCGTCGCGGAAGCCCTCGAGACGGTCCCGGGCGGCCAGCACGTCGAGGGGGCCCGAGACGACGCCCACCGTCCGGCAGCCGCGGTCCAGCAGGTGGTGCGCGGCGAGCCGTGCGCCGTCCGCGTTCGCGACGTCGACGTAGCTCACCGGCAGCGGGCGCGGCGGCCTGGCGAAGAGCACCGTGGGTCTGCCCGTGGCCAGGAGCTGCTCGGGGAGCGGGTCGTCGGCGTGGGTGGAGACCAGGAGCGCGCCGTCGGCGTTGCCGAACCGGAGGTACGACACGACCTGCCGCCTCGCCTCGTCGCCGTCGGCGAGCATGAGCACCGGGTGGACGTCGTGCGGACGCAGGGACCGCACGAACGACCCCACGACGCGGCCGAAGAACGGGTCGGCGAGCAGGCGCGGGAGGTGCAGGCCGTCGTCGGGGGCCGGCTCGGCGCCGGAGACGACGACGGCGACCGTCCCGGTGCGCCGCGTGACGAGCGAGCGGGCGGCCCGGTTGGGTACGTAGCCCGTCGTCGCGACCGCCTCCAGGACGACCTCCTGGACGGCGGGCGCGACCTTGCGCTTGCCGTTGACGACGCGCGAGACCGTCGCGCGCGACACGCCTGCCACCCGGGCGACGTCGTCGAGCGTCGGCGCCCGGTGCTGCACGTCCTCGCTCACGTCACCGACGATAGCAGGGGTAAGAGCGCTTTCCCTGTCGGCTCCCCGTCGCTCACCCTCCGACTGCCGCGATCGTTTCTTACTAACTGGTTTGTCAGACTTGGTATCCGTTTTACACCTATTTAGATTGTTTTTCCCGGCAGATCGAGGTCCCTCTGCGCTTGACAGCCCTGGTCGGCGGGTGAAAACTCGGGGCTCGGGTAAGAGCGCTCTCCCACGCTTCACACCTCAGCCGCGGCGCCGCGGCTGGGGGCACGGCTCGACGACGAACTGTGCCCCGGGTCGACGCCGACCTGGGGCGGACGGAGAGGTAGACGAACACGATGCGCACCACATCCCCCACCGCCCCCGGGCGGCCCCGCAGACGCCGAGCGGCTCGCGCCGCGCTCGCCGCGCTGGCCTCCGGCGCACTCGCGGGTGCGGCGCTGGTCGTGCCGGCGACGACCGCGAGCGCCGAGCCGGTGCTCCTGTCCCAGGGCAAGCCCGCCACGGCGTCGTCCGTCCAGGACGACTGGGCCGGGTACGCCGCGGGCAACGCCGTCGACGGCGACCTCGGCACGCGCTGGTCCAGCGCCTGGAGCGATCCCCAGTGGCTCCAGGTCGACCTCCAGCAGGACGCGGACGTCGACCGGGTCGAGCTGGTCTGGGAGGGCGCCTACTCCTCCGCGTACCAGGTCCAGGTCTCCGACGACGCCTCGGCGTGGCGGACGCTCTACTCCACGACCCAGGGCGACGGCGGCACGGACGTGCTCGACGTCGACGGCGAGGGTCGCTACGTGCGCGTCCTGTCGACCGCGCGCCCGGGCGGCTACGGCCACTCCCTCTACGAGTTCCGCGTGTTCGGCGAGGCCGGCGGCTCGGGGCCGACCGACCCCACGGACCCCACCGACCCCGGTGACCCGACCGACCCGTTCCCCGACTACGTGCACCCCGGCCACCCGACGGTCCCGGTCAAGGACTCGGGTCCGAGCGTCGTGAAGGTCGTCGGCGGCAACGGCGACTGGGACCTCCAGGTGGACGGGCAGCCGTACACCGTGCGCGGGTTCACCTGGGGCGGCACGAGCGCGGAGGAGACCGGTCCGCGCATGCAGGGCCTGGCCGACATCAACGGCAACACGACCCGCACCTGGGGCACGGGCGCCGACTCGCGCGCCATCTTCGACGCCGCGGCCGAGCACGACGTCCGCGTCATCGCGGGCTTCTGGCTCCTGCCCGGCGGCGGGCCGGGGTCGGGCGGCTGCATCGACTACCGCACCGACACGACCTACAAGAACGACACCAAGGCCGACATCCTGCGCTGGGTCCAGGAGTACAAGGACCACCCGGCCGTCCTCATGTGGAACATCGGCAACGAGGCGATCCTCGGCCTGCAGAACTGCTACTCGGGCACCGACCTCGAGGAGATCCGCAACGCCTACGCGTCGTTCGTCAACGAGGTGAGCGTCGCGATCCACGCGATCGACCCCAACCACCCGACGTCGAACACCGACGCGTGGACCGGCGCCTGGCCGTACATCCGCGACCACGCACCCGACCTGGACCTGCTCTCCATCAACGCCTACGGCGACGTGTGCAGCATCGCGAGCGCGTGGGAGGCCGGGAACTACGGCAAGCCGTACGTCCTCACCGAGGGCGGCGCGGCCGGCGAGTGGGAGGTGCCGGACGACGCGAACGGCGTCCCGGACGAGCCCACCGACATCGAGAAGAGCCGCGCGCTGCCCCTGTCGTGGAAGTGCCTCATGGAGCACGAGGGCAAGGCGCTCGGCGCGACGTTCTTCCACTACGGCGTCGAGGGCGACTTCGGCGGGGTGTGGTTCAACATCACGCCCGGCAACAACAAGCGCCTCGGCTACCACGCGATCGCCAAGACCTGGGGCGTCGACCTCGCGGGCGTGAACACCGCCCCGCGCATCACCGGCATGGCGATCCCGGGCTCGACGGCCGTGACCGCCGGCGCCAGGCTGGACTTCGACCTCGCCGCGACCGACCCCGACGGCGACCCGATCAACTACGTCGCGTTCTTCAACAGCAAGTACGTCGACGGCGCCGGCGGCCTCGCCTGGACCGAGCTCACGAGCACGGGCCCGGGGACGTTCTCGGTCACCGCGCCCTCGCGGCTCGGCGTGTGGAAGCTCTACGTGTGGGCCGAGGACGGGAAGGGGAACGTCGGGGTCGAGACGCGCTCGTTCCGCGTCGTCGCACCGCCCGTCGCCGGGACGAACATCGCGCAGGGCAAGACCACGACGGCGTCGAGCTTCGACCCCTGGAACGGCAACTGGTCCCCCGGCCAGGCGACCGACGGCGACCAGGGCACGCGCTGGGCGAGCAGCTGGAACGACGACGAGTGGCTGACGGTCGACCTGGGCTCCGTCCAGGCGTTCCAGCACGTCCAGCTCGTCTGGGAGACGGCGTTCGGCAAGGCCTACCGGATCCAGACCTCCAACGACGGGCAGTCCTGGACAACGGTCCGCACGGTGACCGACGGCGACGGCGGGGTCGACAGCCTCGACGTCGCGGGCACCGGCCGCTACGTGCGGCTCCAGCTCGACGCGCGCGGCACCGAGTGGGGCTACTCGCTGTTCGAGCTCGGCGTCTACCAGCGCTGACACCACAGACGTCCGGGCGGGGGCGGCGGCAACCGCCCCCACCCGGCACGGCGCCCGGTGACAGACGCCGGGCGTGCCCATCATCCGCGCAGCGTCGCGCGCTCCTGCCCGAGAGGCTCCGCAGCGCGCGACGACCTCGAAGGAGGAAGCATGCACGGCACGACACGCACCACCACGCTATCGCCTCCCCGGCACGGCATCCGCCGCCCCGGGACGCGCCGACGCCGGGTCGCCGCGACGATGACCGGCGTCCTCGTCGCGTCGACCTCGGTGGTCGTCACGACGAGCGCCGCGGCCGCCCCGGACACCCTGCTCTCCCAGGGTGCGCTCACGGCGGCGTCGAGCTCCGAGTCGGGCGGCCTGGGGCCCCGGTTCGCGGTCGACGGCGACCGGTCCACCCGTTGGGCGAGCCAGCCGAGCGACGACCAGTGGCTCCGCGTCGACCTCGGCGAGCCGCACGACCTCGACCGCGTCGTCCTCGACTGGGAGGCCGCGTACGGCAAGGACTTCACGGTCCAGGTGTCGCAGGACGGGCAGTCCTGGACGACCGTCGCGACCGTCGTCGACGGGACGGGCGGCGTGCAGTCGTTCGACGTCGACGTGGCGGGACGGTACGTCCAGGTCGTCGGCACGGAGCGCGGCACCCAGTACGGGTACTCACTGTACGAGCTCCAGGTGTTCGGCGACGGCGACGCGCCGGACCCCGAGGAGCCGCCGGAGTGGGACGACGAGGTCACGCACCACGAGTTCCAGGCGAACTGCTCGTTCTCGCACTTCCTGCCCGACGACCCGATCGTCTTCCCGGGACAGCCCGGGAAGTCGCACCTGCACACGTTCGTCGGCAACCGCGTGACGGACGCGTTCACGGTGCCGGAGGACCTGTTCGAGGACACCGAGTCCACGTGCACGGTGCCGCAGGACCACTCGTCGTACTGGTTCCCGGCGATCGAGAAGAACGGGGTGCCGATCGAGCCCGACATCCCCATGACGATCTACTACAAGTCGGGGATCGACGACTACACGAAGGTCAAGCCCTTCCCGCCCGGCCTGCGGTTCGTCGCGGGCGACATGATGGCGACGTACGACGAGTTCCGGACCGCGCCGGGCGCCGTCGAGGGCTGGGAGTGCGGCGACATCTCGAAGAGCTGGGACATCCCGGCGTACTGCCCCGAGGGCACCGAGCTGAACATCCGCTACCAGGCGCCGAGCTGCTGGGACGGCATGCACCTGTCTCCCGACGCGGCGTCGCACATGGGCCACGGCGCGCACATGGCGTACCCCGTGGACGGGCAGTGCCCCATGACGCACCCGATCGCGGTCCCGATGATCGAGTTCAAGATCGCGTGGCCCGTGAGCGGTGACATGTCCGACGTGAGACTCGTGAGCGGCTCCGACCAGTCGTGGCACTACGACTTCATCAACGGCTGGGAGCCCGAGGTGCTGGAGCGCCTCGTGGAGCACTGCATCAACGGCGGGCTCCAGTGCAACCCGCGCGGCTACGACCTCTACAAGCCGCACCGCGGCACGGTCCTCGACGAGAACTACCAGCTCGTCGGCTGACACCCCACCGCCCGACGGGTGCGGCGTCGTCGACCTCGACGGCGCCGCACCCGGGGCACGGTCGTGCCCGTGGCACGACCCACCGACCCGAAGAAGGCAGGACCATGCATCTCCGACCTACGGCCAGGCTCCGCCTGGCCTCCCTCGCCGCAGGGCTGACCGCGGCGTGCGTCGCGGCGCCGCTCGTGGCGGCCGCCGCGCCTGTCGCCGCCGCGGCGGAACCCGTCAACCTCTCCCAGGGCAAGCCCGCGACCGCGTCGAGCGTGCAGGGCGACTACGCCGCCGCACGGGCCGTCGACGGCGACCTGAGCACCCGCTGGGGCAGCGAGTTCGCCGAGGGCCAGTGGCTCCAGGTCGACCTCGGCCAGGTCTCGACCCTCTCCTCCGTCGCGCTGAGCTGGGAGGGCGCGTACGGCAAGGGCTTCCGCATCGAGGCGTCCGACGACGGCTCGACCTGGCGCACGCTGCGGACCGTCACCGACGGCGCGGGCGGGCAGCAGACGCTGCCCGTCTCCGGGACCGGGCGCTACGTGCGCCTGCTCGGCACCGAGCGCGGCACCGGCTACGGCTACTCGCTGTGGGAGCTCCAGGTGTTCGGCACGCCCGGGACCGGCGGCGGCCCGGTCGACCCGGTCGACCCGGGCGACCCCGGCGACGACTGCACGACGAACGCCGCGCTCGGGAAGGCGGCGACGGCGTCGTCCGCCGAGGGTGCGTACGCCGCGGGCCTCGCGGTGGACGGCAAGGCCGACACGCGCTGGAGCAGCGACTTCTCCGACGCGCAGTGGCTCCAGGTCGACCTGGGCGCGATCGAGCCGGTGTGCGGCATCGAGATCGACTGGGAGGGCGCGTACGGCAAGGGCTTCCGCGTCGAAGCCTCCGACGACGGCACCCTGTGGCGCACGCTGCGCACCGTGACCGACGGGACGGGCGGCAAGCAGGCCCTCGACGTCACCGGGTCCGGCCGCTACGTCCGGCTCGTCGGGACCGAGCGCGGCACCGGCTGGGGCTACTCGATCTGGGAGCTGCGCGTGCTGACCACGGGCGACGGGACCGGGAACCCGGGCACGGGTGAGCCGATCGAGGGCGGCGGGGACCTCGGGCCGAACGTGCACGTGTTCGGCCCCGGCACCCCGGTCGCCGACATCCAGTCCGCCGTCGACGCGGCGTACGCCGCGCAGGAGGAGAGCCAGTTCGGCCTGCGCCGCGACCAGTTCCTCTTCGAGCCCGGCACGTACCCGGTGCACGTCAACGTCGGCTTCAACACCGCGGTCAACGGCCTCGGCAAGAACCCCGACGACGTGAACATCACCGGCGGCGTCTGGGCCGACGCGGAGTGGTTCGAGGGGAACGCGACGCAGAACTTCTGGCGCTCCATCGAGAACCTCGCCGTCACCCCGACCGGCGGCGACATGCGCTGGGCCGTCTCCCAGGCCGCGCCCATGCGGCGCATCCACGTCAAGGGCAACCTCATGCTGCACTCGTCGCGCTACGGGTGGGCGTCGGGCGGCTTCACCGCCGACTCGATCGTCGACGGCCAGGTGCGTGGCTACACCCAGCAGCAGTGGTACACGCGCGACTCGACGCTCACAGGCGGCTGGGACGGCACGCTGTGGAACATGGTGTTCTCCGGCACCGAGAACGCCCCGCCGACGACGTTCCCCGAGCCCGCCGTCACCACGCTCGACACCACCGGCACGGTCCGCGAGAAGCCGTACCTCTACCTCGACGGCGACGACTACGCCGTCTTCGTCCCGTCGCTGCGCGAGGGCACGCGTGGCGCGACGTGGAAGAACGGCTCCACGCCCGGCACCTCGATCCCGCTCGACGACTTCTACGTCGCGCACCCGGGCGACACCGCCGAGCACATCAACGCCGCGCTCGACCAGGGCCTCCACCTCCTGCTCACGCCCGGCGTCTACCACCTCGACGAGACGATCGAGGTGAACCGCGCCGACACGGTCGTGCTCGGCCTCGGCTACGCGACCATCGTGCCCACCGCCGGACAGACCGCCCTGCAGGTCGGCGACGTCGACGGCGTCCGGGTCGCGAGCGTCCTGTTCGACGCCGGGGCGGCCGAGTCCCCGAGCATGCTCACCGTGGGCACGGACGGCTCGAGCGCCGACCACGCGGACGACCCGATCTCGATCCACGACGTGTTCGTGCGCGTCGGCGGCGCGCACGCGGGCAAGGTCGACAGCGCGATCGTCATCAACGCGGACGACACGATCGTCGACCACATCTGGTCCTGGCGCGGCGACCACGGCGAGGGCATCGGCTGGGACGTCAACACCGCCGACTACGGCCTCGTGGTCAACGGCGACGACGTCGACGGCTACGGCCTCTTCGTCGAGCACTACCAGAAGTACAACACCCTGTGGAACGGCGAGCGGGGGCGCACGATCTTCTACCAGAACGAGCTCCCGTACGACCCGCCGAACCAGGCCGCGTGGAACCACGACGGCATCCGCGGGTGGGCCGCGTACAAGGTCGCGGACCACGTGCAGGCCCACGAGGCATGGGGCCTGGGCTCCTACTGCGTGTTCACGTCCGACGCGTCGATCGTCTCCGACAACGGGTTCGAGGTCCCCGACACCCCGGGCGTGCGGATGCACTCGCTGCTGACCGTCTCGCTCGGCGGGGTCGGCACCTACGAGCACGTCATCAACGGCGTCGGCCCCCGCGCCACCGGCGTCGAGACCGTCCCGGCGAAGGTCCTCAGCTACCCGTAAGGGGAGCCGCGCCCTGTGTCGGCCGCCCGGCGTCGGACCCGGGCGGCCGGCAGCCGGGTGCGCCCCTCCGGTCGCCCCGGCCCGACACCTCCACGGATGTCCGCCGACCGGTCACCTCCGGCCGGCCACCTCCGCAAACCCGTCGACCGGTCACCTCCGGCCCGACACCTCCGCAAACCCGTCGACCGGTCACCTCCGGCCCGACTCCTCCGCGGAGGGTGGGGCGGGTCTACCATCCGCCGCTCGTTCCTCGCGGCTCCCGCCAGACCCGCCACGACCCGCCCCACCCTCCGCTCCGGCGTCGGCCCTCGCAGAGGGTCTCGCCTCGGGCGATCGGTCGGGCCCGGGCCCGAAGGGCTTCCGCTGGGCACGGCCGTCGCACCGGACCGTCACAGCCGTCGGCTGACGGCTCATGAGATGCGAGTTGTTGCCCCTCCACGGACGGAGGAGAGGGCAACAACTCGCATCTCGTCGTCGATCCTGGGCCGAACCTTCCTGCAGAGAGCCGCGAGCCGCGAGCCAGTCTCGCCCAGCGCGGGAGGCATGCGCCGACCACCCAGGCGCGTCGCGCTGAACCGGCACCACGGCGCTCCGTCGTGGCACCCACGTCCGCGGTCACCTCGGTGAGACGGACAGGGAGGTCGGGTGGAGCGAGGGGTGGGGCGGGTCGTGGCGGGCCTGGCGGGAGCCGCGAGGGACGAGCGGCGGATGGTAGACCCGCCCCGCCCCTCGCGGAACTCGACCGGAGGCGACCCGACCGCTCGACCCCGGGCAACCCGAAGAACCCGACCGCTCACCCGGACGTGACCCGAACGGCGGCGCCGAGACTCAGCGGGTCGGGGTCTCCACGACCTGGCCCGCCCAGGCGAACCCGCCGCCGAAGCCGAAGAGGAGCGCCGGGACGCCCGCGGGGATCTTGCCGGCGTGCCACCACTTGGAGAGCCCGAGCGGGATCGACGCGGCGGACGTGTTGCCGGACTCGACGATGTCGGTGACGACGATCTTGGACTCCAGCCCGAGCGACTTCGCGAGGGGCTCGATGATGCGCAGGTTCGCCTGGTGCGCGACGAGGACCTCGATGTCGTCGAGCGAGACGCCGGAGCGCTCCACGACGGAGCGCGCGCGGTCGGCCGCGCGGGTGATGGCCCACTTGAAGACGGCGCGGCCGTCCTGGGCGAACTTGTCCGCGGGCGACTCGATGAGCACGGCCGGGGTGAGGTCGGGCTCGGAGCCCCACGTCACGGGCCCGACGCCCGGCTCGTCCGTCGCGCGCAGCACGGCCGCGCCTGCGCCGTCGGCGGTGAGGATGCACGTGCTGCGGTCGGTCCAGTCGGTGAACGCGGTGAGCTTCTCCGCGCCGACCACGACGGCCGTGCGGGCGGAGCCGGCGCGGATCGCCTGGTCGGCGAGGCCGACGGAGTGGGCGAAGCCGGAGCACGCGACGTTGACGTCGAGCACGGCAGGCCCGACGACGCCGCGCAGGTCGAGCTCGGACGCCTCCTCGGGCGTCGACTGCCCGGGCATGACTCCGGTGCGCAGGTGGTAGGCGACGCGGCCCGCGGTGTTGGGCGAGCGGTCGGTCGCGGTGGCGGTGGCGACGATGACGAGGTCGACCTCGGCGGGGTCGACACCCGCGTCGGTGAGCGCGTGGCGCGCGGCCGCGGTGGCCATGTCGGCGACGGTCGTGTCGTCGTCGGCGACGTGCCGCGTGACGATCCCCGTGCGCGAGCGGATCCACTCGTCGTTGGTCTCGACGAGCTGCGCGATGTCGTCGTTCGTCAGCGTCTTCTCGGGCTGGAAGTGACCGAGGCCGGCGATGCGCGACCCGGCCGCGCCGGTGGCGGGAGTGAGCATGAGGTCGATCATGTCACGCGCCGCCGCGCCCGAACGACCTCGTCACGCGACGCGGACGGACCCCGCCGCGCACCGGCCCGGTGACATCGCGCCCGCCATCCCCTACCCTGCACTTGACGCTTTCTTGACCAGAGAGGAGGGGCGTCATGACCGCATCGCGCGACGATCTCGACGGACCGACCGCCACGCCGCCGGTGGACGCCCCGAGCTGGGGCTCGGCCTCGGAGCCGACGGCCGGGCTGACGGGCCTGCCCGGCAACCCGGGGTTCCTCAGTCCCGGCGTCCCGGCGTTCGCCGTGCGCGACCGGCACGGCCGGGCCGTCGTCGAAACCCCGCTCTCGCCGCGCGCCCAGACGCGCTACCTGACCCGACTGGTCCTCGGCTCCGGCGTGCTCGTGGCGGTCGTCGGCGGGGTCGCCCTGGCTCTGCTCGCCGGTCACCTGCTCGGCCCGGGCGCGCTGCCGGGCGGTCGCCCGGCGCCGTGGTGGCTCGTGGTCGCGCTCGCCGTCGTCGCGCTCCCCGCGTGCATCCTCCTGCTGGGCGTCCACACCGTCTCCCACGGCGCGAGCGGCTCCGTGCGCGTGGCCTCGCGCCTGACGTGGGCCACCGTGCTCCTCGCGCTCGCGCTGGGGACGGGGGCCGTCGTCGGGCTGGACCTGGCCGGCGTCGCCCACCCGCTCGCCCGGGACCTCGAGCTCGAGCCGCTCCTCGCGCTCGCCGGCGTCGCCGTCGGGGCGCTGGCGTGGGGCGTCGTCGCCGTCCTCGCGACGGCCGAGGCGCAGCTCGAGGCCCGCGCCGTCCAGGAGCGCCTGCGCGCGCTGCGGCGTGACGGGGTCCGCACGCCCGGCTCGCTGGTGGACCGGCGGTACCAGGGTGCGTGGACCGACGACGGACGGCCCCGGTTCGACGCGACCGTCGCCTACGGCCCGCCGGGGGTGGAGCGGAGCGTCGAGGTCCTGCTCGTCGCCCCGCAGGACCGGGTGCCCCTGCCCGGCGCGCCGGTCGTCGTCGTGCACGAGGCGCGCGACGCCGCGGACGCCGCGGACGCCGTCGCGCGGTCCCGCCGACGCGGCCGCCGGCCACGCCTCGACCGCTGGCTCGACGACCTCGTGCTCGTCGAGCTGGACCAGTCACGACCCGTGGCCTACGACCCCGACGCCGCGGCGTTCGCGAAGGACGAGTCCGCGAGCGGCACCTGAGCCATGACCAGCGTTCTACCTCGCGCCACCACGGCTCTACCTCGGGCGACCAAGGCTCTACCTCGCGGTGCCAGGGCTCTACCTCGGCTCACCGGAGCTCTCCCTCGCGGGGGTCAGGTGACCGTGCCGAGGTGCCACGGGACGAACTCCTCGCCGCCGAGGTCGAGCTCCTCGCTCGCCGTCTGCTCCCCCGAGGCGACGGCGAGGATGCGCGCGAAGATCTCGTCGCCCACCTCCTCGAGCGTCGCGACGCCGTCGACGACCCGCCCGCAGTCGATGTCCACGTCGTCGCCCATGCGCGCGAAGAGCTCGCTGTTGGTGCCGAGCTTGATGCTCGGGGTGGGCTTGCAGCCGAACACCGACCCGCGGCCCGTCGTGAAGCAGACGACGGTCGCCCCGCCGGCGACGAGCCCGGTGACGGAGACGGGGTCGTAGCCGGGGGTGTCCATGAACACGAAGCCCGGGGTGTCGAGCGGCTCGGCGTACTCGTGCACGGCGGCGAGGTCGGCCTGCCCGCCCTTGGCGACGGCGCCGAGCGACTTCTCGAGGATCGTCGTCAGGCCGCCGGCCTTGTTGCCGGGCGACGGGTTGTTGTCGAGCGTGCCGCCGCCCGCGGCGGCGTAGCCCTGCCACCACTCGAGCCGGTCGAGCAGGCGCTGCCCGACCTCCGGCGTGACCGCCCGGCGCGTGAGCAGGTGCTCGGCGCCGAACACCTCGGGCGTCTCCGCGAGCGCCGACGTCCCGCCGTAGGCGACGAGGCGGTCGGACGCGATGCCGAGCGCCGGGTTCGCGGTGATGCCGGAGTACCCGTCGGAGCCGCCGCAGTTGAGACCGAGCACGAGCTCGGACACGTCGCGGTCGGTGCGCTCCCAGCGGGCGTCGATCTCCTCCACCATCTCGCGCACCGCCGCGACGCCCGCGCGGACCGTGGCGCGCACGCCGCCGGTCTCCTGGATGGTCAGGGTGCGCACCACCGTGTCCGGTGGGAGGTCCGCGCCCGCGAGCACGGTGTCGACGGCGATCATCTCGCAGCCGAGCCCGAGGACGAGGACGCCCGTGACGTTGGGGTGGGCGGCGTACCCGCGCAGCGTGCGCAGGAGCACCTGCGCGCCCTCGCTGGTCGGCACGAGGCCGCACCCCGACTGGTGCGTGAGGGCGACGACGCCGTCGACGTCGTCGTACGCGTCGAGCGCGAGCCCGCGGAACTGGTCGGCGATCATGCGCGCCGTGCTCGCGGAGCAGTTCACCGACGTGAGGATCGCGACGTAGCTGCGCGTGCCGGTGGTCCCATTCGCCCTCCGGTAGCCGCGGAACGTCGGGCGCGGTCCGGGGGGCGCGACGAGCGGTGTGCGCACGGTGGCGAGCTCGTGCTCGCGCTCCCCCGGTGCGTAGCCGAGGTTCTGCGTGTGCACGTGCTGGCCGGCGCAGACGTCGCGCGTCGCGACGCCGATCACCTGCCCGTACTTGTGCACGGGACCGCCCGCGGGGACGTCCCGCAGCGCGACCTTGTGCCCGCGCGGGACGGCGTCGAGCACGCCGACGACGCCGCCCGCGGGGAGGTCGACGGCGTCGCCCGGCGCGAGGTCGCGCGTCGCGACGGCGACGTCGTCCTCGGGCCGCAGGACGAGCACGGCCGCGGCGGTCGCGCGCGCGGTCCCGGTCACGACCGCACCGCCGACCGCGGGGCGGCGTCCGCCGTCTCGGGACGCTCGAGCGACACCCCGAGGTCGCCGGTGCGCACGACCTGCCCCGTCTCGAGCGAGCGGTTCACGGCGACGCCCACGGCGACGCTGCGCAGGCCGTCGACGTACCCCGCGGCCCGTCCGAGCGGGTCCTCCCCCGGACCGCGGAACACGTCGGCGAGGAGCAGGCGGTCCCCGCCGCCGTGCGAGCCCTCGCCCTCCTCGATGACGACCTCGCGCGCGGGCTCCCAGTGCCGCTGCACCACGAGCCGCGCGCCGTAGGGCCGGACGTCGCTCGCCCCCGGGTCGTGCACGGCGCTCGGGTCGACGGCGGGCCGGCGCTTCCCGTCCGGGCCGAGGTCCTCGGCCGCGTGACCGGACTGGACGTGCGCGCGCTCGACGACGTCGAGCTCGGCCCGGCCGCGCGTGCCGTTGACGGCGACGCGGTACCCCTCCCACGGGCTGTGCGCGGTCAGGGAGTAGGTGAGGGTCGCGCCGCGCCGGTAGCCGACGAGCGCGCCGATCGTGTCCTCGATGGTGACGCCCGGGGCGAACACGTCGCGGTCGCGGACGTAGCCGTCGGCACCCTCTGCGTCGAGGTAGAGCGCGCGCAGCGTGTCGTCGGCGGCAAGGTCGATCCCGAACGGGTCGTCGGGGGCGGCGTCGCGGCCCAGGCCGGGGCGCTCCCCGGCGGGCCGCCCGGCGCCGTCGTCCCCGTAGAAGCGGAGACCGCCCCGCGCGGTGACGGACTCGGGGACGTCGTCGAGCCACCAGTTGACGAGGTCGAAGTGGTGGCTCGCCTTGTGCACCGCGAGGCCGCCCGAGGCGGCCTTGTCGCGGTGCCAGCGGCGGAAGTAGTCGGCGCCGTGCACGGTGTCGAGCAGCCACTCGAAGTGCACCGAGACGACGTCGCCGATCTCGCCCGACGCGATCACGCGCCGCAGCGCGGTGTTGCGCGGCGAGTACCGGTAGTTGAACGTCACGGTGAGCGTGGCCGACGAGCGCTCGGCCGCGGCGCGGATGCGCGCCATCCCGGCGGCGTCCGTCGTGAGCGGCTTCTCGCACACGACGTCGACGCCGGCGTCGAGCGCCGCCACGACGTAGCGGGCGTGCGTGTGGTCGGGCGAGGTCACGACGAGCACGTCGACCGCCTGCTCGGCGAGCATGAGCTCGAGCGCGGCCGGCACGTAGCGGGGCAGCGGCCCGAGGCCCGCGGCCTCCAGGCGGCGGTCGTGCCAGGCGGCGCGCACCGGGTTCGGCTCGCACCACGCGACCAGGTGCCCGTCCGCGCGGTGCTCGCCGAGCAGCGCGTCGACGAACATGCGCGCACGGTGCCCAGTGCCGGCGAGGGCGTAGCGGCGCGGACGGCGGGACGGCTCGGGCTCGGACGGGGCGGTGCCGGGGTGGTGCACGGTTCTGCGGTCCTCTCGGGGTCCTGGTCAGGTCGGGACGGGCGGCGCGACGGAGAGCCGCGGGGGTGCGGCCGGGCCGGTCCGTGGGGCGACGGACCGGCCCGGCCGGTCAGGGGTGGCGGGAGACCACGGCGGGGCTACTGCCCGATGGCCGCGCCCACCTCGTCGAGGAACTGCGTCGCGGCGTCCTGCGGGGACTTCTGCTCGAAGAGCACCTCGGTGTTGATGCGCTTGAGGATCTCGACGACGTCGCCGGCGCCCTGCGGCGGGACCGGCGGGCCGTCGACGATCTCGGCGCCGAGCGCCTCGAGGAAGTCCGCGGCCTGCTTGTCGGCCGGGGAGAGGCTGTCCTTCACGGCCGCGCGCACCTCCGTGTTCGCGGGCAGGCCGCGGTCGGACAGCATGAGCGCCCCGGCCTCGGGGTCGTTGAGCAGGAAGTCGACGAACTTCGCGGCCGCCTCGGGGTGCTCGGACGTCTTGGCGACCGAGTAGTACATGGCGGGCTTGAAGTACATGCCCGTGCGCTCGCCCTCGGACTCGCCCGGGAGGCGCAGGAGCTGCAGGTCGCGACCCGACGCCGTGCTGATGGCGCCGAGCTGGTTGGTCCACCACATGCCCATCGCGCCCTGGTTGGTCCCGAGGAGCGAGCCCTCCGGGCCGGCGCCCTCGAGCTCGACGGACCGCGCGGCGTCGGGCTGGCCCCCGCCCGCCTGGAGGTCGAGGGAGAGCTGGAAGAAGTCCGCGACGGTCTCCGCGGAGACGCCGAGCTCGCCGTCGGGCGTGTACAGCGCCTCGCCACGCTGACGCGCGAGGATCGACAGCCCGGCCTCGTTGAAGCCGTAGTCCTGCGTGCCGTAGACGCCGTCGGTCGCCCCCGCGGTCACCGCGTTCGAGACCTCGACGTAGTCCTCCCACGTCCACGTGGCGTCGTCGGGCACCTCGACGCCCGCGTCGGCGAACACCTTCGGGTCGGCGAGCACCGCGTAGGCGTTGACGCCCGTGGGGATGCCGTAGAGCGCCCCGCCCGTCTCGCCCGAGCCCACGACCGACTCGTCGATCGAGCCCGTGTCGATGTCGAGCGCCCCGAGGTCGGCGAGGACGCCCCGCGAGGCGTAGTCCGCGAGGTAGCGCTCCTCCTGCGTGATGACGTCGGGCGCGTCGCCGGCCGCGACCGAGGTCGCGAGCTTGTCCCAGTACCCGCCCCAGTCGGTGTAGTCGGCGACGACCGTGATGTCGGGGTTCTCCTCCTCGAAGAGGTCGATGATCTGCTGCGTCGTCTGGTGGCGGGTGTCCGAGCCCCACCACGAGAACCGGATCTGCACGGGCCCGGACTCCGCGGACGACGACTCGTCGTCGCCGCCCGGGTTGGCGACGCCGCCGTCGCCGCCGCAGGCGGTCAGGGCGAGGGCACCGACGGTCAGTGCGGCGGCCAGCGCCGCACGGCGCGTGCCGGTCCGACGCGAGCGGTGGATCGAGGTGTTCATGACTCTCCTTGTGCGTGACGGGACGTCGTCGTTCTGTCGTGCGGAGCGGTGCCGGGCGGCACCGGGAGACCCGCGGGCGGGCGCCCGCGAGCGGGAGGAGCTACTTGATCCCCGTCGTGGCGATGCCCTTGACGAGGTACTTCTGACCGAAGAGGAAGACGAGGAACACGGGGACCAGGGAGACGATCGACATGGCGAACATCGGCCCCCACGAGCTCTGGCCCGTGGCGTCGACGAACGTGCGCAGCGCGATCGGGACCGTGTACATGTCCGGCTTGGTCAGGAAGATGAGCTGGCTGAAGAAGTCGTTCCAGGTCCAGATGAAGGTGAAGATCGCGGTGGTCGCGAGCGCCGGCAGCGCGAGCGGCATCATGATGCGCAGGTAGATCCGCCCGTGCCCGCAGCCGTCGAGCCGCGCGGCCTCGTCCAGCTCCTTGGGGATCCCGCGGAAGAACTGGACCATGAGGAAGATGAAGAACGCGTCGGTCGCGAGCAGCTTCGGCACGATGAGCGGCAGGAAGGTGTTGATCCACTCCAGCGAGGAGAACAGCACGTACTGCGGCACGATCACGACGTGGATCGGAAGCATGATCGACATGAGCATGACCGCGAACCACACCCCGCGGCCCCGGAACTGCAGCCGGGCGAACGCGTAGGCGGCGAGCGAGCACGACACGAGGTTGCCGAGCACCGACCCGAGCACCACGATCGCGGAGTTGAGCAGGTAGTGGCCGAACGGGTGCGTGAGCGCGTTCCACCCGTCGGTGTAGTTGCCGAGGTCGACCGCGGACGGGATGAGGCCCGGCTCGCGGAAGATCAGCGCCGAGGGCTCGAAGGAGCTCGCGAGCATCCACAGCAGCGGGTACAGCATGACGAGCCCGAACGCGACGAGCAGCACGTGCTTGAGCACGGACCGGACGCGGGCCGACCGCGCACGGCGCCGGGGACGCGGGGCGGTGGGCGGCGCGTCGGCCGCGAGCTGGGCGAGCGTCGACCGGGCGCGGTCGCCGGGGGCGGCGTCCTCGGTGACGACGGCGTCGGTGGGGGTCCCCGTGGCGGGGTGCGTGGTGTCAGTCATCGTAGAAGACCCAGTACTTCGAGGCGAGGAAGTTGACGAACGTCATCCCGCCGATGATCAGGAGCAGGAACCAGGCCATCGCCGACGCGTAGCCCATCTCGAGCGAGCCGAAGCCCTTGAGGTAGAGGTAAAGCGTGTAGAACATCGTCGAGTCCGCCGGCCCGCCGGTCCCGCCGCTCACGACGAACGCCTGCGTGAAGGACTGGAACGCGTTGATGAGCTGCAGCACGAGGTTGAAGAAGATGATCGGCGTGAGCATCGGCACGGTGATCGAGCGGAACTGGCGCCACCGGCCCGCGCCGTCGATCGAGGCCGCCTCGTAGTACATGCGCGGGATCTGGCGCAGCCCGGCGAGGAAGATGATCATCGGCGCCCCGAACGTCCACACGTTCAGGGCCACGAGCGTGCCCAGCGCGTAGTCGGGGTGCGAGACCCACCCCTGCCCCTCGATCCCGACGAGCGCCAGGACCTGGTTGATGAGGCCGTCGGCGCCGAAGACCTGTCGCCACAGGATCGCGATCGCCACGCTCCCGCCCAGCAGCGAGGGCAGGTAGTAGATCGAGCGGTAGACCGCGAGCCCGCGCAGGCCCTTGTCGAGCAGGAGCGCCAGGCCGAGCGCGGCGGCGAGCTGGAGCGGCACGGAGACGAACACGTACGTGAACGTCACCTGCAGCGAGTTGAGCAGCCGCGGGTCGGCGAACATCCGCTCGTAGTTGTCCCACCCGATCCAGCTCGGCGCCTGGAGCAGGTTGTAGTCCGTGAAGGACAGGTACAGCGACGCGGCCATCGGGCCCGCCGTGATGAGCGCGAGGCCCACGAACCAGGGGGCGAGGAAGAGCGCCGCTGCCTTCCCGTCCCCCTTCTTGCGTGCGGGCCGCCGCGTGGCGGTCCCTCGCGCGAGCTCGGTCACCGCCATGCGAGACCCTCCTCGCACCTCGTGCCGGTCATCCGTCACCCTCCGGTCGTCGTCGATCGGTAGTCCGGCTCGACCCCGTCACGGGGAAACCGGTTGCTGGGTGAGGACCGTAGCACATGTGGAACCGGTTTCCCATGGTGTACGGTCAGGTCATCGCGCGGCACCGGCCGACCCCGGCGAGCGCGGGCACCACGCTGCCGTGGGCGCCCGCGGCGCGCGGACCACGACCCGAGGGAGAACGATGGCAAGCGTGAGCACACGGCGAGGCGGGGTGACGATCGCGGACGTCGCGGCGGCCGCGGGCGTCTCCCGGGCGACGGTGTCGCGCGTCATGAACGGCCGCGCGACGGTCGACCCGGAGATCAGCGCGCGCGTCCGCCAGGCGGCCGCCGACCTGAGCTACCGGCCGAGCAACGTCGCGCGGAGCCTGTCGCTCGGGCGGACCAACACGGTCGCGCTCGTCGTCCCGGACCTGGGCAACCCCGTCTTCCAGCAGATCCTGCGCGGCGTCACCTCCGCGGCCGCCCCGGCCGGGTACCGCGTCCTCGTCGCGGACACGGCCGAGGACCCCACCGAGGAGGCGGCCATCGCCCTCGAGGCGCGGCTGCGCTGCGACGCGCTCGTGCTCGTCTCCCCGCGCATGCCCGCCGCCGAGCTCGCGCGGCTCGTCCCCGACGTCGCGCCCGTCGTGCTCGTCAACCGCGAGCTCGCGCCCACGGGCGAGGCGACCGTGCCGTCCCTCGTCGTCGACTACGCCGACGCCGCGGCCCAGGTCCTCGAGCACCTGCTCTCCCTCGGCCACCGCCGGGTCGCCTACCTCGCCGGCCCGCCCGGCAGCGCCTCGGACGCGCTCCGGCGCACGGGGCTGCGTCGCGTGCTCGACCGCACGCCCGACCTCGAGCTCGTCGAGCTTCCCGCGGGGCCCGACATCGCCGCCGGCCACGCCGCCGTCGACGAGGTCCTCACCGCCCGGCCGACCGCCGTCGTCGCGTTCAACGACCTCGTCGCGTTCGGCCTGCTCGCCGGGCTCAACGAGGCCGGCGTCGCCGTGCCCAAGGACATGTCCGTCGTCGGCTTCGACGACATCGAGCTCGCCCGCTTCGCCACGCCGTCGCTCACGACCGTCGCCGTGCCGCAGGCCGAGCTCGGTCGCCACGCCTGGAAGGAGCTCTCCGCGCTCATCGACGACACCGTGCCCGCGTCCCGCACCACGCGGTTCGAGCCCCGGATCGAGGTCCGCGCGACGACGGGGCCCGTGCCGCGCCAGGTCGCCCGGGCCCGCGTCGCCCCGGCCGCCGAGCCGACCGGGGCGGTCGTCGTCGAGAGCGCCGGAGCCGGGGCGCCGGACCAGCCCGTGCCCCGCGTGGTCCGCTGGACGCCCGACGGGGAGGCCGTCGTCCTGCGCGCCGGGGACCTGCGCCTGGCCCGCTACCAGCAGGGCGACCGCATCCCCGCCGTGCACGCGCCGCGCTCCTACCTGCACCCCGTCCACACCCTCGCGGGCGTCCCCCTCACCGACGCCGGTCCCGTCGACCATCGCCACCACTACGGCGCGTCGATGGCCGTCGCCGACGTCAACGGCACCTCCTACTGGGGCGGGCGCACGTTCGTCGCCGACGTCGGCCCGACCCTCCTGCCCAACCACGGCCGCCAGGTGAGCCACGCGCTCGCCGTCGACCCCGTGGAGCAGCACCTCCTGCACGACGGCGTCCGCTGGCACGACGAGCAGGGCGTCCCCCAGCTCGAGGAGGACCGCCGCCTCGACGCGTGGGTGCTCGACGACGAGACCTGGGTGCTCGACTGGCGCTCGACCCTGCGCGCCGAGCGCGGGGCGCTCGTCATCGGGTCGCCCGCGACCAACGGCCGCCCGGGCGCCGGGTACGGCGGCTTCTTCTGGCGCCTGCGCACGGCGGCCTCGACGAGCGTGCTCAGCGCGCACGGGCGTGGCGAGGAGAGCGCTCACGGCAGCACGTCGCCGTGGGTCGCGTTCGTGCAGGAGCACCCCTCCCACACGACGACCCTCCTCCTCGTGCAGCAGGGCGAGACGGTGCCGTGGTTCCTCCGCGCGTCCGAGTACCCCGGCGCCGGGCCGGCCCTCGCCTGGGACGCCCCGCGGACGATCCCCGCGGGCGGCACGCTCGAGACCGGCGCGCGCGCCGTGCTCGTCGACCGCGGGCTCGACCTCGACGAGGCCGCGGCGCTCGCGGACCGCGTCCGGTGAGCGGGGTCCTGCGAGCCGCGCCCGGGACCGACCACGTGCTGGGGTCCGGACAGGCGGCCGTCCCGGTCGCGGTCGTCGGGGTGCACGGGCACGGCGGCTCGCACCTGCGCACGGTCGCCGCGCTCGCGGCGCAGGGCCGCGTCCGGCTGAGCGCCGTCGTCGACCCGCGCCGCCCCGACGACGCCCCCGCGCCTTGGTTCCCCACGCTGGGCGACCTGCTCTCGTCGTCCGACGCGGCCGTCCGCCCCGAGGTCGTCGTGATCTCGACCCCGATCCCGACCCACCTCCCGCTCGCGCGCGCCGCGATGGAGGCGGGCGTCGACGTGCTGCTGGAGAAGCCGACCGCCGCGTCGCTCGCGGAGCACCTCGCGCTGGTCGAGGTGGCCGAGCGCACGGGCCGCCGGTGCCAGGTGGGCTTCCAGACCTTCGGCTCGCACGCGGTGGACGCGGTCGCCGACCTCGTCGCCGACGGCGAGATCGGCGACGTCGTGGGCATCGGCGCCGTCGGCACGTGGGTGCGGACCACCGGCTACTGGCGCCGCGCCCCGTGGGCGGGCCGGCGCCGGCTCGACGGGCGCGACGTCGTCGACGGCGTCGTCACCAACCCCCTCGCGCACGCGGTCGCGACGGCGCTGCGCATCGGCGGCGCCCGCACCGCCGAGGACGTCGCGCACGTCGTGACCGACCTCTGGCGCGCCAACCCCATCGAGTCCGACGACACGTCCTCGCTGCGCGTCGTCGCGCGCGACGGCCTGCCCTACGGGTTCGGCCTCACGCTCTGCGCCCCCGAGCGCACCCCGGCCCGCGTGCTCGTGCTCGGGACGGACGGCGACGTCACGCTCGAGTACGAGCACGACCGGGTCTTGCTGCGCACCCCGCGCGCCCAGGTCGAGAAGACCTACGGACGCACCGGGCTCCTGGAGGACCTCCTCGCCGCGCGGCACCACCCCGAGCGTCGGCTCGCGTGCGACGTGCGCGACACCGGCGCCTTCATGCGCGTCATGGAGGCCGTGCGGACGGCGGCGGACCCGCGGCCGCTCGACCCGGGCGCGGTGACGTGGACCGGCGAGGGCGACGACCGGCGTCCCGTCGTCGACGACATCGCGCGCTGGTGCGAGGAGGCTGCCCGCACGGCCCGGACGTTCACCGAGCTCGGCGCGCCCTGGACGCGCTGAGGGACCGCGCGTGCCGTAGCGTCGGGACGTCCCGCCGTCCCGACCCGGAGGAGCCGTCGTGTCCCGACCCCCGCTGCCGTCCCGTCTCGTCGAGCTGCTGCGCCGCCCGAACGCCGCCGTCATGGCGACCGTGCGGTCCGACGGCGCGCCCGTCACCGCGGCGACCTGGTACGTCTGGGAGGACGACGGCCGCGTGCTCGTCAACCTCGACGAGTCGCGCGTGCGCCTCCAGCACCTGCGGAAGGACCCGCGCGTCTCGCTCACGGTGCTCGACGAGAACTGGTACACGCACGTCACCCTGATCGGGCGCGTCGTCGAGCTGCGCGCGGACGAGGGCCTGGCCGACATCGACCGGATCTCGCGCCACTACACGGGCCACGAGTACGCGAACCGGAACAACCCGCGCGTCAGCGCGTGGATCGAGGTCGAGCGCTGGTACGGCTGGGGCGAGGCGAAGGCCGCCGCCGGGGACGCGTAGGCGCACCGGGCCACGAGCGCCGCGGCGTCCGTCGTCCGGGTGTCCGTCGACGTGCGCCTCCGGGCGCCGGTCCGGCGGATGATGGCTGTCATGTCGCAGACGTCAGGACCGATGGGCGTGGACCGGGACCGCTTGGTCGGCCTGGCGTTCCGGATGCTCGGCACGGTCGCCGACGCCGAGGACGCCGTCCAGGAGGCGTTCGTCCGCTGGTACCGGCTCGACGACGCGGGTCACGAGTCCGTGACGAACCCCGTGGGGTGGTTCGCGAGGACGACGAGCCGCGTGTGCCTGGACGTCCTGAAGAGCGCGCCGCGGCGCCACGACACGTACGTCGGCCCGTGGCTCCCCGAGCCGGTGGCCGACGGGCGCTACGGCGCTCCGACCCTCCAGGACGGGGACCCCGCCGAGCGCGCGGTGCGGTCGGAGTCCGTGAGCATGGCCCTGCTGACGGTGATGGAGTCGATGACGCCGGCGGAGCGCGTCGCGTTCGTCCTGCGCGACGTGTTCGACGTCCCCGTCGCCGAGGTCGCGGACGTCCTCGACCGCTCGCCGGGTGCCGTCCGCCAGCTCGCGTCGTCCGCGCGCGCTCGTGTCGCGGCGGGCGGCGACGTGAGCGGCGCCCCCGACCCCTCGCTCACCGCCGCGTTCCAGCGGGCCGCCGTCACCGGCGACGTCGCCGAGCTGCTCAGGCTGCTGCACCCGGACGTGACCCTGCTCTCCGACGGCGGCGGCATCGCGCGCGCGGCCCTCAACCCCGTCCGCGGCGCCGAGAAGGTCGCGCGGTTCGTCGTCGGGGTCCTGGCCCGTCAGGCTCCGACCACGCTCCGGGTACGCGAGACCCCGTCCGGGGTCGTCCTCACCTTCGACCGGGACGGGGTCACCAGCGGCGTGCTGGAGCTGGTCACCGACGGCGGCGCGGTGCGAGCGGTCCTCGTCCAGTGGAACCCCCACAAGCTGCGGACCTGGCGCCCCACCTGACACGGGACCGGGCAGCGTCGTCTATCTGGTGTACGCGACCGACCCGAACAGGAGCACACCATGCAGGCGATCATCGTGACCGACCCCGACGCCGGAACCGCCGGGATGACGTTGACCGAGCAACCCGAGCCGCACGCGTCGGAGAACGACGTCGTCGTCCGCGCCCACGCCTCCGGGTTCACCCCCGGCGAGCTCACCTGGCCGGCGACGTGGACGGACCGTGCCGGACGTGACCGCACGCCGAGCATCCCGGGACACGAGCTCGCCGGGGTCGTCGCCAGCCTCGGGTACGGCACCACCGGCCTCGACGTCGGGCAGCGCGTGCTCGGGCTGGCCGACTGGACCAGGAACGGCACGCTGGCCGAGCACGTCGCCGTCGAGGCCCGGAACCTCGCGCCGCTGCCTGCCGACGTCGACTTCGTGACCGCGGCGAGCCTGCCCATCTCCGGCCTGACGGCCTGGCAGGGCCTGTTCGAGCACGGCCGCCTGCGGGCGGGGCAGACCGTCCTGGTGCACGGCGCCGCGGGCGGCGTCGGCTCCGTCGCGTCCCAGCTCGCGCGCGAGGCCGGGGCCTACGTCATCGGCACCGGGCGCACGGCCGACCGCACGGCGGCGCTCGACCACGGCGCCCACGAGTTCGTCGATCTCGGTGCCGACGACCTCGCCGCCGTCGGACGCGTCAACCTGGTGTTCGACGTCATCGGCGGAGACGTCGCCGACCGGTCCACCGACCTCGTCCAGGCCGGCGGCGCCCTCGTCACGATCGCCGGGCCGCCGGCCCGGCAGCCCGAGGACGGCCGGTCGATCTTCTTCGTCGTCGAGCCGGACCGGGCCCAGCTCACCGAGATCGTCGCGCGCGTGCGCACCGGACGGCTCCGCACGACCATCGGCACGGTCCGCCCGCTCGCCGAGGCGCCCGACGCGCTCAACCCCACCGAGCGGCCGACCGGCAAGACCATCATCACGATGGCGTGACGCAGAGCGTCCCGCAGCTCGTGCCGAGCCGTCAGGCGCCGTGGCGGAACGCGTCCCAGGCGCCGAGCAGGTACTGGACGCCGAGCGCGCGGTCGTACAGGCCGTAGCCGGGGCGGGGCTTGTTCGTCGTGTTCTCGTCCCACAGGTGCCGGCCGTGGTCGGGGCGCACGTAGCCCTGGTAGCCCGCCTCGGCGTACGCGCGCATGATCCCGGTCGTGTCGACGCTGCCCTCGCACGCGCGGTGGGCGACCTCGGTGAAGTCGCCGTTCCCCAGGTGCTTGATGTTGCGGACGTGGGTGAAGTGGATGCGGTCCATGAACGTGCGCACGGCGTCGACCGCGTCCTGCCCGGGGTTCGCGGAGAAGCTGCCGAGGCACAGGGTCAGGCCGTGGTACGGGCTGTCGTGCAGCGACAGCACGCGCGCGAGGTCGTCCTTGGTCGACACGACGCGGGGCCAGCCGAAGACGTCGTAGGGCGGGTCGTCGGGGTGCACGCCGAGCTTGACGTCGGCCTCCTCGCACGCGGGGATCACGGCGTCGAGGAAGTACCGGTAGTGCGCGTACATGTCCTCGCGCGTCACGCCCTCGTACGCCGCGTCGAGCTCGGCGAAGCTCGCGAGCCGCTCGGGCTCCCAGCCGGGCAGCGTCAGCCCGTGCGTGTTCGCCTCCATGTCCGTGATGAGGCTCTGGGGCGACAGCGCGTCCACCACGGCCCGCTCGAAGAACAGCGCGGTCGAGCCGTCGGGCAGCGGGCGCCACAGGTCGGTGCGCAGCCAGTCGAAGACGGGCATGAAGTTGTAGCAGACGACCTTCACCCCGGCCCGGCCCAGCCGGCGGATGGTCGTCACGTAGTTCTCGATCGCCTCGTCGCGGCTGCGCCCGAGGACGGTCCTGCCGAGCTTGATCGACTCGTGCACGTTGACGGACTCGACCACCTCGGCGTCGAACGTCCGGGTGATCCCGCGTGCGCGGGCCTCGTCGCTCAGGCCGGTGATCTTCGCGACCTCGGCGTCGATCTCCGCCTGCTCCCACACCTCGCCCGCCTGCTTGCCGTGCAGGCTCCACACGATCGTCTCCACGCCGGGCACCTGGCGCACGTGGTCGAGCGTGACCGTGTCGTTCCCCTCCCCGTACCAGCGGAACCCCATCTTCACGGCGCAGCCTCCTCGTTCGTCGGGCCGGTCGGGCCGGTCGTGCGCGCGCCGCCGGCCGCGGCGACGGCCCCGTCGGCGATCTCGTCCAGCCGCGTGTCCGGGACCCCGGGGAGCAGGCCGGGAAGGAGGACGAGCGCGCGGACGGCCGCGTCGTCGTCGGGCGCACCCGCGACGACCGCGCGCAGCTCGTCGCCACGCGGGTCGTCCACCGTGCAGCCCGCGCGCGCCTCCGCGACGACGTACCCGGCCCACGCGGCGAGCGCCGCCACGACGCCCCGCGGCGCCGGGTCGTCCGGGCGCGCGGCGAGGAGGTCGGCGAGCGTCGCGCCCCAGCGGAACGGGATCTTCTGCGTGCCGTCCATCGCGACCTGGCGCGTCGTGTGGCCCGTCGCGGGGTTGGCGAACCGGTCGAGCAGCGTCTGCGCGTACGCGGCGAGGTCGACGCCGTCGGGCGCGTCCAGCGTCGCGAGCGCGTCGGCCTGCAGCGCCCGGGCACCCGCGGCGAGCGCCGGGTCGGCGACCGCCGCGGCGATCGTGGCGTGCCCCGCGAGCGACCCCGCGTAGGCGAGGTAGGAGTGTGCGCCGTTGAGCAGGCGCAGCTTCGCACGCTCGTACGGCGCGACGTCGCGCGTGAGCGTCGCCCCGCCCCGCTCCCACGCGGGGCGAGGCCCCGCGAAGCGGTCCTCGATCACCCACTGCAGGAACGGTTCCGCCACGACCAGGCCCTCGTCGCGCGCGCCGAGCAGCGACTCGACCTCGTCGCGCTGCGCGGGCGTGGTCGCGGGCACGATGCGGTCGACCATGCTGCACGGGAAGGTCACCGACGCGGCGAGCCAGGCGCGCAGCGCGTCACCCTCGGCGCCCGGGAGCGCGGTGTCGACCGCCTCGCCCACGAGCCGCGCGAGCACGTGCCCGTTGTCGGCGAGGTTGTCGCAGCTGAGCACGGTCAGGGGCGCCCCCCCGGCCCGACGGCGTGCCGCGAGCCCGCGCACGAGGAGCCCGACGGCGCTGGTCGCCGCGACGGCGTCGGTCACCCCTCCTGTCGCGTCGTCCGGGAGGCCCCCGTCCGTCGCGTCCCCGCCCGGCGAGCTCGTGGCCGCCTCCTCGCGGCGCAGCACGTCGAGGTCGCCCGTGACCGCGTCGACGTCGAGGTGACCGTCGGCGCGGCGCGCGTAGCCCTTCTCGGTGACGGTGAGCGTCACGACGTGCGTCGTCGGGGCGGCGAGCGCCGCGAGGACGCGCGCCGTCTCCTCGGCCGGCCACGCGACGTCGGTCACCGACCCCACGACGCGCGGGGACGCGCCGTCGGGCCCGACCGTCAGCACGGTGTAGACGCCGTCCTGCGGCCGGAGCTGGTCGCGCACCGACGCGGAGCGCTGCGTCACGCCGAGGATCCCCCAGCACGTCTCGCCCGTGGCGCGCGCGGCGTCCTCGGTGACGACCGCCTGGTGCGCGCGGTGGAACGCGCCGATCCCGAGGTGGACGATCCCGACCTGCGTCGGGCGCACGGACGCCGGCGGGAACGCGGGGTGGGCGTCGCGGCGCAGGCGCGGTCGCGCCGACCGCGTGGCGTCGGTCGGCGTCGCAGCGGATGACGTCGGGCCGGGTCGGCTCGGGACGTCGGTCGGGGCGGTCACGCGGCCTCCAACAGGTCTCGGGTCGGTGACGGTGTCACCACGGTGGTCGGGCCGGGTGCGAAGCCCCGGATACGTAGGATGCGAACGATTGTAGTCATAGCAATGCTGGGCGCAGGAGGCTCCTGATGCTTCGATGTGCAAACGTTCGCAGCGCATGGCGCGACGCCGCGCGCGTGCCGACGGCGTTACCGCACCGGCGCCGGCACGCTCCGCCCCGCGAGGTCGGCCGGGCGCACGACCCGTCCGGTCGCGGCGGCCTCGCGGATCGCGCACAGGAGCCGGACGGTCTCCACGGCGTCGGCGACGTCGACCGGGGGCGGCACCGTCCCGTCCAGGGCCGCGAGCACCCGCTCCCACTGCAGGCGGTGACCAGCATGACCGATCGCGAGCGGGTCGGCCGCGCCGCCCGCCGAGGTCCCCGACGTGGGTGCCGAAACACCCGGCACGTCCCAGCGGAGGACCTCGTCCTGCGCGAGCTCCACCGAGCCGCGCGACCCGTGGAGCGCGAGGGTCGCGGGGAACCCCGGGGGCGTGGCCGTCGTCGTCGTGACGACGCCGAGCGCGCCCGACGCGAGGCGCAGCGTCGCGACGGTCGTGTCCTCGGCGAGGTCCCCCGCGGCCCCGCCGAGGCTCCCCGTCCGCGCGAGCGCCCCCGCCTGCGCCGTGACCGACTCGACCGGCCCGCACAGCCAGCGCAGGAGGTCGACGTTGTGCACGCCCTGGTTCATGAGCGACCCGCCGCCCTCCGCCGTGGACGACCGCCACCGCGCCGCGGCGTAGTAGTCGTCGTCGCGGAACCACGGCACGTGCGTCGCGACGAGGCGCAGCTCGCCGAGCGCGCCGTCGTCGAGCGCGCGCCGGAGCGCCTGGTGCTGGGGCTCGAAGCGGCGCTGCGAGACCATCGAGACGACCAGGCCCCGCTCGCGCGCCTCCCGCTCGACGCGGAGCGCGTCCTCGACGGTCACCGCGAGCGGCTTCTCCACGACGACGTGCCTGCCCGCCGCGAGCGCCGCGAGCGCGAGGCGCGCGTGGCTCCCGCTCGGCGTGCAGACCGCCACGACGTCGACGCCCTCGTGGCGCACCACCTCGTCCGGCGTCACGTGCGCCACGGGTCCCGCCGGCGTCACGTCGTCGTCGAGCGACGTGCCCCCGCTGTACGCGACGAGCCGCGCCCGCGGCGCCAGGTCGCGCAGCGCCCGCGCGTGCAGCACGCCGATGCTGCCCATCCCGACGATCCCGACGCCGACGACGGGACCGGCGCTCCCCGGAGCCGACCGCACGGACGCGCTCACTCGGCGACGTGGCTGGCGCCGAGCAGGTCGCGCAGCCGCTCGGCGGCCCCCGTGAACCGGGGGTCGACGAGGGTCGTGCCGTAGTCCCGCTCGTCGGGCAGGCCGGGCTCGAGGGTCTCGACGATCCGTCCGGGGCGCGGGCTCATGACGACGATCCGGCTCCCCAGGAACACCGCCTCGGGCACGGAGTGCGTGACGAGCACGATGGTCGTGCCGGTCTCGCGCCAGATGCGGTTCATCTCGATGTTCATCTGCTCGCGCGTGAGCGCGTCGAGCGCACCGAACGGCTCGTCCATGAGCAGGACGCGCGGCTCGTGGAGCAGGGCCCGGCACAGCGCGACGCGCTGCTGCATGCCGCCGGACAGCTCGTGCGGCAGCGCCTTCTCGAAGCCGGTGAGCCCGGTCAGCGCGATGAGCGCGTCCGCGCGCTCCTGCGCCCGGCGCTTGTCCATGCCCCGCATCTCCGCCTGGAGCAGGATGTTCTTGCGCACCCCGCGCCACTCGAGCAGCGCCGAGCGCTGGAACGCGAACCCGATGTCGCGCTGCGGCCGCGTGACGGGCTGCCCGTGCAGGCGCACCTCGCCCTCGGTGTACGCGGTCAGGCCCGCGACGATCTTCAGCAGCGTCGACTTGCCACAGCCGGACGGCCCGACGATCGTCACGAACTCCCCCGGCTGGACGCTCAGGGAGACGTCGTCGAGCGCCACGGTCTCCGACCGCTTCGACGTGAAGCGCATCGTGAGGTCGCGGACCTCGATGATCGGGTCGGCGACGTCCGCGTCGACGGGGGCGGTGAGCTCGGTCGCGGTCACAGGTCCGCCCCGAACGCGCCGTCCCAGAAGTCGGCCGGGGTCGTGCCGCCGTCGAAGTCCGTGTTCTCGGACAGGAACGTGAGGGTGTCCGTCCACTGCTCCTCGGTGTTCACGCCGGGGGCGGGGGCGTCCGCGAGGTTGAGCAGCTCGATCGTCGCGGCGAGCTGGGCGGCCAGGACCGCCTCGTCGGGCGCCTGCTCGGCACCCGCGGCCATCGCCGCGACGGCGGCGTCCGGGTCCTCCGACGCCGCGAGGAACGAGCGCGACGTCGCGCGCACCATCGCCTCGACGAGCTCCGGGTCGTCCGCGATGAGCTTCTCGTTGGCCACCAGCCCGGTGCCGAGCAGGTTCATGCCGAAGTCCGCGAACGGCAGCGCCTCGACCTCCTCGCCGGTCTGGTTCTCGATCGTCGGCGCCTGGTCGTGGTGGAAGCCCTGGATCGCGTCGACCTTGCCCTCGATGAGCGCGGCGATCTTGCCCGCGGCGTCGACGTTGACCACGGTCACGTCGGCCGGGTCGACGCCGTTGAGCTCCAGCCAGGCCGGGAACGTCCCGTACATCGCGTCGCCCGGCGTGCCGCCGACCGTCTTGCCCACCAGGTCGGCCGGCTCGGCGATGCCCTGCTCGGCGAAGAACTCCACCGAGCTGGGACCGGTCTGGAGGAACACGCCGACGCTGCGCACCGGCATGCCCGAGCTGATCGCGTTCGCGAGCGGCGGCGTGTCCGCCCAGCCGAAGTCGGTGTTGCGCTGCGCGACCTGCTGGACCGTGTTCCCCGACCCGTTGCCGGGCTGGATCGTGAGGTCGATGCCCTCCTCCTCGAAGATGCCCTGCTCGACGCCGTAGTAGAACGGCGCGTGCTCGCCGTAGGGCACCCAGTTGAGGGTGACGGTGACCTCGGTGAGGCCGCCCTCCCCCTCCGCGGGCCCGGACGGGTCGGCCGACTGCCCGCAGGCCGCCGTCCCCGCCACCACGACGCCGGCCACGGCCAGCGAGACTGTCAGACGTGCACCACGCATGGGAAGACTCCTTCTGCTCGCGCCGCCTCGTCGTCGGGGCGGCGAACTCTGGGGTGGGTCAGGGGCGGGTCAGGAGGACGCGAGGACGAGGTTCCCGCGCCGCGACGCGTGCCACGGGATAAGGAGCCGCTCCAGCAGCTCGACGAGGAGGAACAGCACGACGCCGATGAGCGACATGAGGATGAGGTCGGCGAACAGGAGCGGCGCGTCGAGGTTGCCGCTCGCGAGGAGCAGCACGTACCCGAGGCCGCGGTCGGCGCCGACGAACTCGCCGACGACCGCCCCCACCACCGCGAGCGTGACGGCGACCTTGAGCCCCGACATGAGCTGCGGCAGCGACCCCGGGAAGCGGATCTTGCGGAACGTCTTCCAGCGCGACGCACCCATGGTCGCCGACATCTCCAGCAGCTCCGGGTCGATCGACCGCAGCCCGGCGACGGCCGAGACCACGACCGGGAAGAACGCGATGAGCACCGCGAGGATGATCTTGGGGGCCGCGCCGAACCCGAACCAGACCACGAGGATCGGGGCGATCGCGATCTTGGGGATCACCTGGGCGAAGAGGATGAGCGGGTACAGCGACTTCTCGGCCGTCGGCGAGTAGACGAGGAGCACGGCTGTCGCGACGCCGATCACGGACGCGAGCACGAACCCGACGACCGTCTCCATCGTGGTGACCCAGGTGTGCTCGGCCAGCATGGCCCAGTCCTCGACCATCGTGTCCCACACGGCTCCCGGCGACGGGACCAGGTACGCCGGCACGAGCTCGCGCCACGCGACGAACCACCACACGGCGAACAGGGCGAGCAGCACCAGCGCGGGGCGCCAGGCCGCCGAGGCGACCGCCACCACCCGGTTGCCGGCCGACGTCTGGCCGCGCGGGCGCGGGCCGGGGCGCCGGGCCGCGCCTACGGGCGGGCGCGCCTCCTGGCGGGCCGGTCGCACTTCCTGGGCAGTCGTCATCGTGCGGTCCTCCATGGTCGTGGTCCTGGTCGGCGGTGCGGCGTCCGGGCTGGGCGCGTCGGTCATCGGAACGGCACCGCCTCGGCGTCGAGGATCGTGGTGAAGGCCTCCCAGGCCTCGGTGAACAGCTCCGGCCCGGAGAACCCGCCGAGGCTGTGGGCCTCGCTCAGGTGCGGCTCGAGCGAGAAGAACCCGTCGAAGCCGTCGTCGCGCAGCGCACGCACGGTCTCGGGCACCTCGCCGTCCCCGCGCCCGGCGGGCACGACGGCGCCGGTCGCCGCGAGCGCGTCCTTCACCTGGACGTACTCCAGGTACGGGCGCAGCAGCGCGTAGCCGTCGGTGAAGGGCCGCACGCCCACCTGCACGAAGTTGGCCGAGTCCCACGCGAGCGCCAGGTGCGGCGAGCCGACGGACTCGACCACGTCCAGGCACCGCTCCGGGACGTCGCCGTAGATGTCCTTCTCGTTCTCGTGGACCAGCACGACGCCTGCCGCGCGCGCCACGTCGGCGAGCGCCGCCATCCGGCGCAGGACGACGTCGCGGCACGACGCCGGGTCGGTCCCGGGACGCACGAAGAACGAGAACACCCGCACGTAGGGGGCCTCGAGCTGCCGTGCGACGCGCGCGGCGTGCCGCATCCGGTCGAGGTGGGGCTCGAAGTCCTCGTCGACGAAGATCTTGCCGACGGGAGACCCGATGCTGGAGACGCGCAGGTCGTGCGTGCGCAGCAGGCTCGCGACGCGCTCCCGCTGCTCGTCGTCGAGGTCGAGCACGTTGGTCCCCCACGCGCTGCGGAGCTCGACGAACCCCAGACCGAGCTCGGAGGCGACGACGCACTGCGTCTCGACGTCGGGCGATATCTCGTCGGCGAAGCCCGAGAGCGTCCACATCGTGCGCCCTCCCTTCTGCTGGTGGCTCCCGGACGACGACGCGGCCGGCACCGTGAGCCCGCCGGGCCGCAGCCTCCGGCCCGGGGAGGGGCTCGTGCGGAGGGGCGGCGCGGGGCCGGTGACGCGAGGACGCGGGGTCGTGCGGGACGGTGGTCGAGGTCCTGCGCACGGAGCTCGTTCTCCGTGCGCCTGGCATGGACAGTAGGTGCGGGCCATGGCACGGACAACGAGTTGCCATTTGTTGCACCTGACAGCGCTGGACGAGCGACCGCGGCGCGAGGCGCACCGGACCGCGGGTGCCGGGTCGTGCGTGAGCGCGACGCGCGCGGGAGGGCGTGGTTGCCGTCGGTTGCCACCGGTCGGCGTCGCCGGGCGACGGTTCCGTGACGGGGCCGTCGACGGCTGCCCGGTCGCGTCGGCGGCGGTCCGGGCGGGGCGCGCGGAGGGCGCGTCGGCGCGTCAGGTGCCGGGGTCCGCGGGCGTGCCGAGGTCGAGCGCGACGAGCCGGAAGCCCGCCGACCGGACGGCCCGCAGGACCTCGCCGCGCAAGGGCTCGGCCGCCACGACCGGCAGCTCCGTGTGGGGAGCCTCGACCCGGGCGAGGTCGCCGTGGTGGTGGACCCGAAGGTCCTCCAGGCCGAGCCGGCGCAGCTCGCTCTCGGCCGCCTCGACCTGGACGGCGGCCTCGCCGTCGCGGACCCGGTCGACGGCGAGGTCGGCCGACGGCGCCTGGTCGGTGCGGCTCATCGACGCCGTCCGCCGGGCACGACCGGGACGGCACCGGAGGTTCGAGGTCCAGGCCGCCGACGTGCCGCCGTCGGGCGCAGGGACGCGTTCGCACGCGAGATCACGGAGCCATTGGAGGATGCCCGTCGGGGCCCGTCAAGGAGTTGCCGTGGGTTGCCACGGGACGCGCACCGGAGGGCTGCGAGAGGGGGCGGGCACGAGGCGGGCGCGGCGTGCGTATCGGCTGGTCACGGGGCACCGCCGCGACACGACGGTGACAACCGGTTGTTGTCCGGCGCTGTCACGCCCGTTACAGTCCGACCGCATGACCTCAGCCGGCAATGGTGCCAGCCCGACGATCTACGACGTCGCCCAGGCGGCCGGCGTCGCCCCCTCGACCGTGTCACGGACGTTCTCGCGGCCCGGCCGCGTCAACGCGCAGACCGCGGAGCGCATCCGCCAGGTCGCCAGCGAGCTCGGCTACCGGACGAACCCGCTGGCCCGCGGCCTGCCGACCGGCCGGACCTCGCTGCTCGCGATCGTCGTGGCCGACGTGACCAACCCCTTCTTCTTCGAGATCATCCGCGGCGCGGAGAAGACGGCCCGCGACGCCGGGTACACGTTGCTCATGGTCGACGCCCACGAGTCCGACGAGGCCGAACGCCGCGCGCTCGACCGGACGCTGCCCCTCGTGGAGGGCCTGATCCTCGCGACGTCCCGGCTCTCGGACTCCTCGATCCGGGTCGCCGCGAAGCAGCGGCCGACCGTCGTCATGAACCGGCACATGACCGACGTCCCGAGCGTCCTGACGGACAACGCCCAGGGCATGCGCAGCGCCGTCGAGCACCTGGCCGGGCTCGGGCACACGAGCCTCGCCTACGTCGCGGGGCCCGAGGCGTCGTGGGCCGACGGGATGCGCTGGCGCGCGTTCCGCGAGGCGACGCGCGAGACCGACGTCCAGGCGCGGCGGATCGGCCCGTTCGCGCCGACGCTCGCCGGCGGGCTCTCCGCGGCCAAGTCGCTCGTCAAGCACCCCGCCACGGCGGCCGTCGCGTACAACGACCTCATCGCGATCGGCGCGATGCGCGGCCTGCGCCGGCTCGGGGTCGAGGTGCCGCGCGACCTGAGCATCGTCGGGTTCGACAACATCTTCGGCTCGGACTTCTGCACCCCGCCGCTCACGACCGTCGCCGCGCCGCTGCGCCACTTCGGGTCGTTCGCGGTCCAGCGGCTCCTGGCCCAGCTCCGCACGTCGCCCGCTCCCGCCGCCGGGCCGACGCTGCTCCCGGCGAAGCTCGTCGAGCGCGGCTCGACCGGCCGCCCGGCCTGACCGCACCCCCGCGGGCGTCGCCGCCGTCGGGACAGGGGCAACAAGTGGCAACTCGTTGCCCGGACCGTGCGCGCCCCGGATAGTGACGGCACAGCGCACCGATGCGCGCCCTGTGCGCAGTCCGACGCACGGTCCTCGACGGAGAGGCAGGCTGATGGAACACCCCTCGACCGACGCACCACCCCCGCACGTCACGCCCCGGCCCGGCCGCAGAAGACGGCGCGCCGTCGTGGCCGCGCTCGCCGCCCTGGCCGTGCCGTCCGGCGTCCTCACGGCCCAGGCAGCGGTGCCGACCGTCGCGCCCGCCGTGGCACCCGCCGCGACGCAGGCCGACATCCGCCCGCAGGAGCCCGGCGTGACGCTGCGCGTCTTCGACGTCCAGGTCATCCTCGACGACTACTGCACGCTCAAGCCCGGGCAGACGCCCAACGTCGACAAGATCATGCCGACCATCGACTGGACCACGGCGGCCGACTTCGGCCTCACGGACAAGTTCGTCACCGAGGTGTCGGGGTACCTGAACGTCCCCGAGGCCGGCACGTACGACTTCCGGATCACGAACGACGACGGCGCGCGCCTGCTGCTCGACGACGAGCTCGTGGTCGACCACCCGGGCCGTCACGGCGCGACGCCCAAGGAGGGGTCGATCGAGCTCGAGGCGGGCTACCGCGCGCTGCGCATCGACCACTTCGACGGCGAGTTCGACCAGCGGCTCAAGCTCGAGTGGCGCCCGCCGGGCGCGTCGGGCTACGTCGTCGTGCCGAACTCGGTGCTGAGCACCGACGCCGACGTCACGCGCGTCACCTCGCCGGGCCGCAAGGAGTGCGAGGGCGTCACCGAGGCGCCGGGCGACGGCCTGCCGCTCACCGAGGTGCACCCCGACTACACGCTCACCGACCTGCGCCCCGAGGGGTTCCAGCCCCAGGTGACGGGCATGGACTGGCTGCCCGACGGCCGTCTGGCCATCTCCACGTGGGGCGGCGACCGGCTCACGCAGCTCGGCGCGGTGTACCTGATCGACCACGTCCAGGGAGACACCGGCGCCGACGAGGTGACGTACACCCAGGTCGCGGAGGGCCTGACGGAGCCCATGGGCCTGAAGTACGTCGACGGCACGATCTACGTGTCCGAGAAGGACGGCCTGACGGCGCTCGTCGACACCGACGGCGACGAGGTCGCCGACGAGTACGACACGATCGCGACCTGGCCGTTCGGCGGCAACTACCACGAGTTCGCGTTCGGCCTGCTCTACGAGGACGGGTACTTCTACGTCACGACCGGCATCGCGATGATCCCCGGCGGCAACTCGCTCGACCCGCAGCTCGCGGAGAACCGCGGCTCGGTCATGAAGATCAGCAAGGAGACCGGCGAGGTCGAGTACGTCGCGGGCGGCCTGCGCACCCCGAACGGACTCGGCTGGGGCGCCGACGGCGCCATGTACGTCGCCGACAACCAGGGCGTCCGCATCCCGACGTCCAAGCTCGTGCGCGTCGAGGAGGGCGCGTTCTACAACCACTTCACCAACCCCGACGGCCCCTACGACGACCAGCCCGTCACCGAGCCGGTCCTGTGGATGCCGCACAGCGAGATCTCGAACTCGCCGAGCAACCCGGTCGTGCTCACCGAGGGCGTGTTCGCCGGGCAGCTCGCGATCGGCGACGTGACGTATGGCGGCCTGCAGCGCGCGTACCTCGAGGACGTCGCGGGCCAGGAGCAGGGCGCCGTCTTCCGCATGACGCAGGGCCTCGAGTCCGGCGTCAGCCGCACGAGCGTCGGCCCCGACGGCGCGATCTACGTCGGCGGCATCGGCTGGTCGGGCAACTGGGGCCAGTCGGGCAAGCTCTCCTACGGCCTGCAGAAGCTCACGTACGACGGCAACGACGCGTTCGACATGCTCGCGATGCGGGCCGTCGAGGGCGGCTTCGAGATCGAGTACACGCAGCCGCTCTCCGAGGAGACGGCGCAGGACCTCGCGTCGAAGTACACCGCTGCGCAGTGGCGCTACGTCGCGACCCCGCAGTACGGCGGGCCCAAGGTCGACGAGGAGGACCTCGACGTCACGGCCGCGACCGTCTCGGAGGACCGGAAGACCGTCACGCTCCAGATCGACGGGCTGAAGCCCGGCCGCGTCGTGAACGTCCACTCCCCGCGCCCGTTCGCGTCCGAGACCGGTCAGGAGCTGTGGAGCACCGAGGCCTGGTACACCCTCACGCGCCTGCCCGACGGGTCCGTCGCACCCCCGGTCTACGAGGCCGAGGCAGCGAACATCGAGGGCGGAGCCGGGTGGAACAGCAACCACGCCGGCTACTCGGGCTCCGGGTTCGTCGACCGCAACTGGGAGCCGGGCGCGCAGACGACGTTCGCCGTCCGCACCGAGGAGGCCGGCCTGCACGACCTCGCGATCCGCTACGCCAACGGCCAGAACAGCGACCCCGCGCCGCTGCCGAGGAACCTGAGCCTCTACGTCAACGGCGAGAAGATCAAGCAGGTCTGGTTCGACAGCACCGTGGCGTGGTCCACCTGGGCCACCCAGGTCGAGACCGTGCCGCTGCGCGAGGGCGCCAACACCATCACGATCCAGCACGACGACGACGACATCGGTCACGTCAACCTCGACAGCCTCACCGTCACCCCGACCGAGCGCATCGCGCTGTTCGACGGCGACGACCTCGACCGGTGGGCGGCCGTCAACGGCGGCGGTCCCGCGACGTGGCCGATCGCCGACGGCTCCGTCGAGTCGTTCGGCGGCGACATCCGCACCAAGGAGAAGTTCGACGACTTCCGGATGCACGTCGAGTGGTACCAGCCCGAGCACGCGCCCGACGTCACGGGCCAGGCCCGCGGCAACAGCGGCGTCTACATCCAGGAGCGGTACGAGGTGCAGGTGCTCGAGTCCTTCGGCATCGACCCGCCGAAGAACAACGACGCGGGGTCGATCTACCTCCAGAAGGCCCCGGACGTGAACGCCGCGACCCCGATGGGCACGTGGCAGACGTACGACCTCGAGTTCCGGGCGGCGCGGTTCGGTCCCGACGGCGCCAAGACCGAGGACGCCCGCATCACCCTCGTGTGGAACGGGCAGGTCGTGCACGACGACGTCGCGGTCACCGGCAAGACCGGCAACGGCAAGAACGAGGGCCCGACGTCGGGGTACATCAAGCTCCAGGACCACGGCGACCCCGGCCTCAACCCCCGGTTCCGCAACATCTGGATCGAGCGCCTCCCGAGCGTGGAGGAGCCCGGCCAGGAGGAGGTCGCGATCACCGCGACCGCCGAGGTCCGGTGCCTCGCGGGCACGCCGTACGTCGCCGTCCGCGCGCTCAACGACGACACCGTCCCGCTGGACGTCGTCCTCGACACGCCGTACGGGTCCAGGACGTTCACCGACGTCGCTCCCGGCACGAACGCCTACCAGTCGTTCGCCGTCCGCGGCGTGGAGGACCCGGCGGCCGGATCCGTGACCGTCACCGCCCGTCCGTCCGACACCTCCGACGAGCGGGAGACCGTCGCGACACCGGAGCACGGCCAGCCGTCCTGCGGCTGACCCTCCGGTCCCGGACCCGGGGCTGTCTCGTGCGCCACCCCGGCGCACGAGACGGCCCCGGGTCCGTCGTCTGCCGAGGAAGAATCCGGGCAGCGCGAGATAGAGGTTCCGGTCGCGAGGTAGAGCCCCGCGAGCTCTACCCGGAGACGGGAGGCTCTATCTCGGCGGGACCGGCTGGCCGGTGGGGGCGAGGGTCGTGGAGTCGCGGACGACGAGCTCGACAGGGAGGACGTCGTCCGGGGAGGTCGCGACGTCCGGGGAACCGTCGGCGTCGGCGGCAGTCCCGCGACGCGTGCCGAGCGCCGCGACCAGGCGGTCGACGGCGCGGGCGCCGAGGTGCGCGAGGTCGGTGCGGACCGTGGTGAGCGCAGGCGACGCGAGGGTAGCGACGAACGTGTCGTCGAACCCGACGACGCTGAGGTCGCGCGGGACGTCGACGTCACGCTCGCGCAGCCGGGCCACGAGGCCGAGCGCGACGAGGTCGTTGTAGGCGAGCACCGCCGTCGCGCCGGACGCGACGACGAGGTCGGCCGCCGCACGACCGCCCTCGACGCGAGGACGGAACGACCCGACGGTCACGGTCTCGACGTCCGGGTAGCGCTCGCGGACGGCGTCGAGGCCGGCGCGGCGGCGCGCGTCCGACCAGGACCGGTCGGGTCCGCCGACGTACGCGACACGACGGTGGCCGAGAGCGCGCAGGTGCTCGACGGCGAGGGCGACGCCGTGCGCGTCGTCCGAGGAGACGGAGGGGACGCCGTCGTGCCGGAGGTTGACGAGGACGACGGGGGCGTCGCGCGCGGCGTCCAGGTCAGCCTCGGCGGCACGCGGGGAGCACAGCACGAGCCCGTCCGTCTGGGACCGCAGCCCCGTCACGAGCTCGGTCTCGAGCGCGGGGTCCTCCCCCGCGTCGACGACGAACACGGCGTGGCCGGTCTGGCGCGCCCGCGCCTGCACGCCCTTGGTCACGGACGCGAAGTAGGGGTTCTCCAGGTCGGGCACCACGAGCCCGAGGGCTCCCGTCCGCCCGGCGCGCAGCCCGCTCGCGGCGCGGTTGGGCCGGTACCCGAGGCGGTTGGCGACGGCGACGACGCGGTCGCGCGTCTCCGGGGCGACGCGCTCGGGCTCGGCGAGGGCGCGGGAGACCGTGGAGATCGACACCCCGCTCTCGCGGGCGACGTCACGGACGGTGACCACGGCTGCCTCCTCGGCGCTCGGTACCCCGTGGGGAGACCCGGGGCTGCGAACGATTGTAGCGGTCCCCGAGCTTTCGCTCTCAATCATCTCGTGTCGTAGGATGCAAACGTTCGCAACGACGCCTCTGGAGGAACCCGTGACGAGCACGGCCCACCTGGACCCGACCACCGCGACGGCGCCGTGGTCCCTGCACCCCGATCGCGCCCTCCCCGCCGACCCGGTGCTCCGACCGCTCGCGCGCGAGGTCTACGCCGCGACGCGCGACCTGCCCGTCGTCTCCATGCACGGGCACGTCGACGCCGCGCTGCTCGCCGACGACGCCCCGTTCGGCGACCCCGCCGCGCTGTTCGTCACGCCCGACCACTACCTCGTGCGCATGCTCGTCGCGCAGAGCACGTCGCCGCACGGCGCACCGGGCGTGCGCGGCGTCCAGGACCTCGGCGTCGCACCCGTGGCCGGCGCGCCCGACGGCACCGCGCCCGCCGAGACGGACCCGCGCGAGATCTGGCGCCGGTTCTGCGCGGGCTGGCACCTGTTCCGCGGCACCCCGACGCGCTACTGGACCGAGCACGCGCTCGTCGAGGTCTTCGGCGCCCCGGTGAAGCCGTCGGCCGAGACCGCGGATGCGCTGTACGACCACCTGGTCGACCGTCTCGCACGCCCGGAGTTCCGGCCGCGTGCGCTCTTCGAGCAGTTCGGCCTCGAGCTCCTCGCGACGACCGACCCCGCGCAGTCCCCGCTCGCCGACCACGCGCGCCTCGCCGCCGACGGCTGGGGCGAGCGCGTCGTGCCGACGTTCCGCCCCGACCCGCTCCTGCACGTCGACCGCGCCGACTGGGCCACCCAGGTGGCCGAGCTCGGGGTCGCGGCGGGGACCGACGTCGTCGACTACCGCTCCTACCTCGACGCGCTGCGCGCACGCCGCGCCGCGTTCGTCGCCGCCGGCGCCCGGGCTACCGACCACGGCCACCTGACCGCCGACACCACCCCCCTCGACGACGCCGACGCCGCCCGCGTCCTCGACCGTGCGCTGCGCGGCGAGGCCACCGCGGCGGACGCCCGGGCCTTCTCCGCGCACATGCTCTTCCAGATGGCCGCGATGTCGGCCGAGGACGGGCTCGTCATGCAGCTCCACCCGGGCGTCCTGCGCGACCACTGCGCCGGCGTCGCGCAGGCCTACGGGCCGGACAGGGGCTACGACATCCCCGAGCGCACCGAGTACGTGCGCGCGCTGCGTCCCGTCCTCGAGGCGTTCGGTCACCACCCCGGCTTCCGGATGATCGCGTTCACCGTCGACGAGGACACGTTCTCGCGCGAGCTCGCTCCCCTCGCCGGGGTCTACCCGGCGCTGCGGCTCGGCGCCCCGTGGTGGTTCCTCGACACCCCCGACGGCATGCGCCGCTTCCGCGAGGCCGCGACGGACACCGCGGGCTTCTACAACACGAGCGGGTTCGTCGACGACACGCGCGCGTTCTGCTCCATCCCGGCCCGCCACGACCTCGCGCGCCGCATCGACGCCGGCCACCTCGCCCGCCTCGTCGCCGAGCACCGCCTCGACCTCGACGAGGCGATCGACACCGCCGTCGACCTCGCCTACCACCTCCCGAAGGCGTCCTACCCCCGCCCGGGTGCGTGAACGCTAGACGGACCCCCGCGAGATCGACCCGTCCGTCCCCAGATCGGCCCTCCGAGGGTCGATCTCGGACGCTCGGGTCGATCTCGCGCCCAGCGCCTCCCCCGCCGCCGCCGGACCGCCCCGAAAGACTCGTCTCCGCGACGTGTCGATCTCGGCGACCGGCGTTCGTCGTCCTGGTGAGCGGCCGCACGGCCGCACCGACCGAGGAGGCACGATGACCTTTCTGGAGACGATCCTCGCCGCGGACCGGGAGCAGCCGCCGGACCTCGCGCGCTACCGTGACGGACGGCGCAGCGTGGGCGACGGGATCGACGCCGCCGACGTGGTGCTCTACGGGACGACGGCGCACCGCCGGCCCCCGACGACGAGGGCGGAGGACCTCTGATGCGCTACCTGATGCTCGTGCTCGGCACGCCGCACGACCCCGACCTGCGCCCCGAGGAGCTCGAGGCGGCGCCCCCGATCGAGGAGTGGGTCGGGCGCCACTACGGCAGCGGCGCCGCGGTGCTGGGCGACCGGCTGCGGCCCGTGGAGGACGCCGTCGGCGTCCGGGTGCGCGGCGGCAAGGTCCTCGTCACCGACGGGCCGTTCTCCGAGACCAAGGAGACGATCGCCGGGTTCGACGTCCTCGAGGCGCCCGACCTGGACGCCGCGATCGCCATCGCGTCCGAGCACCCCATGGCGTACGGCGGGGCGATCGAGCTGCACCCTGCGTGGCCGCTGGACCTCGACGGGTCCTGACCTGCCGGTCGTGACGGACCCGCGCCGCGCCGTCGAGGACGCGTTCCGCACCGAGTGGGGACGCGTCCTCGGCGCGGTCGCGCGCAGCACGGGCGACCTCGACCTGGCGGAGGAGTCCGCGCAGGACGCGTTCGCGACCGCGCTGCGCACGTGGGGCCGGGACGGCGTCCCCGAGCGGCCGGGCGCCTGGCTCACGACGACGGCCCGCCGCCACGCGATCGACGTGCTGCGACGGCGCCGCGTCGAGGCGGAGCGCGTCGCCGCCGCGGGACGCCTGGGCGAGCGCGTCGACGCCGGGTCCCGGAGCGGCGGCCCGGACCCCGTCGTCGAGCAGGTCGCCGTCGGCCTGGACGGCGACGCGTGGAACCTGGACGACCCCGACGGCGACCTCCTGCGCCTGCTGTTCACGTGCTGCCACCCGGCGCTGCCCGCCGAGGCCCGGGTCGCCCTGACCCTGCGGTCGCTGACCGGGATGACGACGGCCCAGGTGGCGCGGGCCTTCCTCGTCCCCGAGGCGACGATGGCGCAGCGCCTCGTCCGGGCCAAGCGCCGCATCCGCGCGACCGGGATCACGTTCCGGGTGCCGCCCGCCGAGCTCCGGGCGGAGCGCGTCGACGGCGTCCTCTCCGTCCTGTACGTGCTCTTCACGGAGGGCTACGACGCCTGGGCGGAGCCCTCCGACGTGGTCGAGGGATCGGCCGAACGGCGTGCGCTCGCCGACGTCGCCGTCCGGCTCGCGCGCCTGGCCGCACGGCTGCTCGACGACGAGCCGGAGGCCCGCGGGCTGCTCGCCCTCCTGCTGCTCCAGCACGCCCGCCGGGACGAGCGCGTCGGCCCCGACGGCTCGACGCGCACCCTCGCGGAGCAGGACCGCGCGCGCTGGCGGCACGACGAGATCGCGGAGGGAGTGTCCGAGCTGGAGGGGGCGCTCGCCGTCGGGCGACCCGGGCCGTACCAGGTGCAGGCCGCCGTCGCGGCGCTGCACGACGAGGCGCCCGACGCCGACGCGACCGACTGGCCGCAGATCCTCGGTCTGTACGACGTGCTGCTCGACCTCACCGGCTCGCCGGTCGTCGCGCTGAACCGTGCGGTCGCCGTCGCCGAGGTGCACGGCGCGGACGCCGGCCTCGCCGCGGTCGGCTCCGTCGCCGCCGACCCCGCGCTCGCGGGGTACCACCTGCTGCCCGCCGTCCGGGCGGAGCTGCTCGAACGCGCTGGGCGACCCGCGGACGCGGCCGTCGACCTGCGTCGCGCCCTCGCGCTCGTCGATCGCGAGGGCGACCGCCGCCTGCTGGAGCGCCGTCTGGCCGGGCTCTCCGAGGCGCCGCGAGATCGGCCCGAGCGCCCGAGATCGGCCCTCTGAGGGCCGACGTCGTGACGCTCGGGTCGATCGGGGCTCACGAGGCGCGGTCCCGCCGGGTTGACCCTGGCTTCACGCGACCGAGAAGGTCGCAGCACCGTCCCAGCATGTAAAACGGTATCGATAACGATTGCTATCCCCTCCGCGTGTGACTAGCGTCACGTGCGCACGTTGTTCGCGCTGGTGGACCAACGGAGGTCCACCCCGGGAGGAAGAGGATCGACGATGACCCGAGCACTACCCTTGCGCAGCACGAACGGCAGGAGGTCGGCCGCCCTGGCCGCCCTCGTGGCCGTGCTCATCACGACCGGCGTCGGCGTGGGCTCCGCCCAGGCGGCCGGCTCCACCCTCGAGGCCGCGGCCGCCGAGTCCGGCCGCTACTTCGGCACCGCCCTCGCGGCCGGCAGGCTGTCCGACTCGACGTACTCGACCATCGCGAACCGTGAGTTCGACATGATCACGGCCGAGAACGAGATGAAGATGGACGCGACGGAGCCGTCGCAGAACCAGTTCAACTACTCCCAGGGCGACCAGATCGTCAGCTGGGCGACGAGCCGGGGGAAGCAGGTCCGCGGGCACGCCCTCGCCTGGCACTCGCAGCAGCCGGGCTGGATGCAGAACATGTCGGGCTCCGCGCTCCGCCAGGCGATGCTCAACCACGTGACGCAGGTCGCGACGCACTACCGCGGCAAGATCTACGCGTGGGACGTCGTGAACGAGGCGTTCGCCGACGGCGGCTCCGGCGCGCGCCGCGACTCGAACCTGCAGCGCACCGGCAACGACTGGATCGAGGCCGCGTTCCGGGCGGCCCGCGCCGCCGACCCGGGCGCCAAGCTCTGCTACAACGACTACAACACCGACAACTGGAGCCACGCGAAGACGCAGGCCGTGTACAACATGGTCCGCGACTTCAAGGCGCGGGGGGTGCCGATCGACTGCGTCGGCTTCCAGGCCCACTTCAACTCGGGCAACCCGGTGCCGAGCAACTACCACACCACGCTCCAGAACTTCGCCGACCTCGGCGTCGACGTGCAGATCACCGAGCTCGACATCGAGGGCTCCGGCTCCTCCCAGGCCGAGCAGTACCGCGGCGTCGTCCAGGCGTGCATGGCCGTGTCGCGCTGCACCGGCATCACCGTCTGGGGCGTGCGGGACACCGACTCGTGGCGCGCGACCGGCACTCCGCTGCTGTTCGACGGCAACGGGAACAAGAAGGCCGCCTACACCGCCGTGCTCGACCAGCTCAACAGCGGTGGCGGGACCCCCGGCGGCCCCGGGGAGAACCCGGGCGGGGACGGCTCCTGCACCGTGACCGTGACGCGGGGCGATTCCTGGGGCGACCGCTTCAACACCACCTTCCAGGTCTCGGGCGCGTCCGACTGGACCGTGACCATCCGCACCGGCTCCGGCCAGAGCCTGCAGAACTCCTGGAACGCCGCGGTCACCGGCACGAGCGGCACGCTCACCGCGACACCGAACGGCAACGGCGACGCCTTCGGCATCACGCTGTACTCGAACGGCAACACCACGCTCCCGACGGCCACCTGTGCGTCGGCCTCCGGGGGCGGCGGCGAGACGTGCACCGTGACCGTGACGCGGGGCGACTCCTGGGGCGACCGCTTCAACGCCACCTTCCAGGTCTCCGGCGCGTCCGACTGGACCGTGACCATCCGCACCGGCTCCGGCCAGAGCCTGCAGAACTCCTGGAACGCCGCCGTCGCCGGCACGAGCGGCACCCTCACCGCGACACCCAACGGGAACGGCGACGCCTTCGGCATCACGCTGTACTCGAACGGCAACACCACGCTCCCGACGGCCACCTGCTCGGCCTGACCGGAGACCGCCGGGGTGGTGGGACGACCGGTCCCGCCACCCCGGCGCTCCGTGCCGCATCGGGGCCGGCAGGGCCCCGTCGTCCGACCACGGCGGCGGTCCCTCGCCACGGAGGCCTCGACAGGCGGCACCGTCGCGCCCCGGCGAGACTGGACCGGACTCGCCCTCTCCCGGAGCAACGATGCGCATAGCCCTCACCGCGACCTGCCTCGGCGACGTGATGTTCCCGCAGGCACCGCGCGCCACCGCCCTCCTGCTCGAGCGCCTCGGGCACGAGGTGTTCTTCCCCGAGCGGCAGGCGTGCTGCGGCCAGATGCACGTCAACACCGGCTACCTGGACGAGGCGGTCCCGGTGGTGCGCAACCACGTCGAGGCGTTCTCCCCCGTGCTCGACGGCGAGTGGGACGCGATCGTCGTCCCGTCCGGGTCGTGCACGGGGTCGGTCCGGCACCAGCAGGGCATGGTCTGCCGGCGCGCCGGTCTCGACGACCTCGCGCACACCGCCGACGCGGTCGCCGCGAAGACGTACGAGCTGTCCGAGCTGCTCGTCGACGTGCTGGGTATCACCGACGTCGGCGCCTACTTCCCGCACCGCGTCACCTACCACCCGACGTGCCACTCGCTGCGCATGCTGCACGTGGGCGACAAGCCGCTGCGCCTGCTGCGCGCCGTCGAGGGCATCGACCTCGTCGAGCTGCCCGCGGCCGAGTCGTGCTGCGGGTTCGGCGGCACGTTCGCGCTGAAGAACGCCGAGACCTCGACCGCGATGCTCGCCGACAAGATGGCGCACGTGAAGTCCACCGGCGCCGAGGTCCTCACCGCGGGCGACGCGTCGTGCCTCCTGCACATCGGCGGCGGGCTCTCGCGCATCCGCGCGGGCGTCCGCACGCTGCACCTCGCGGAGATCCTCGCGTCCACGAAGGACACGCCCGCCCCCGCCGGGGTCGGTCCGTCGACGCGAGGGGGTGCCCGGTGAGCCGCACGTTCCTCGGCCTGCCCGTGCGCCGCGGCGCGCGCACCCTGCCCGACGACGTCGGTCGCCCCGGCGGGCGCGGCACCTCGGCGGGTGCCGGGGCGGCGTCGGACGCGTTCGGCGACGTGCCGCACCCCGACGCGCCGCTGCGCTGGGGCGACACGTTCCCCGACGCCGCGCGCGCGGCGCTGCAGAACACGCAGCTGCGCCGCAACCTCGCGCACGCGACCTCGACCATCCGGGACAAGCGCGCCGCCGTCGTGGGCGAGGTGCCGGACTGGGAGGCGCTGCGCGACGCGGGCTCCGCGATCAAGACCGACGTCATGGCGCGCCTGCCCGAGCTCCTCGAGGAGCTGGAGCGCAACGTCGTGGCGCGCGGCGGCGTCGTGCACTGGGCGCGCGACGCGGACGAGGCGAACCGGATCGTCGCGGACCTCGTGAAAGCCACGGGCGTCGACGAGGTCGTCAAGGTGAAGTCCATGGCGACGCAGGAGACCGGGCTCAACGAGGCGCTCGCCGCCGAGGGGATCGCAGCGCACGAGACGGACCTTGCGGAGCTCATCGTCCAGCTCGCCGACGACATGCCGTCGCACATCCTCGTCCCCGCGATCCACCGCAACCGCGCGGAGATCCGCGAGATCTTCCTCGCACGCATGGGCGACGCCCCGCCGGACCTGTCGGACGTCCCGCGCGAGCTCGCGATGGCCGCGCGCGCCCACCTGCGCCGCGCGTTCCTCTCGGCGAAGGTCGCGATCAGCGGCGCGAACTTCGGCGTCGCGGACACCGGGACGCTCACCGTCGTCGAGTCCGAGGGCAACGGCCGCATGTGCCTCACGCTCCCCGAGACGCTCATCACCGTCATGGGGATCGAGAAGGTCGTGCCGACGTACACCGACCTCGAGGTGTTCCTCCAGCTCCTGCCGCGCTCGTCCACGGGCGAGCGCATGAACCCGTACACGTCCCTGTGGACGGGCGTCACGCCGGGCGACGGGCCGCAGGAGTTCCACCTCGTGCTGCTCGACAACGGGCGCACGGACGTCCTCGCCGACGAGGTCGGGCGGGCCGCGCTGCACTGCATCCGCTGCTCGGCGTGCCTCAACGTGTGCCCGGTGTACGAGCGCGTCGGGGGCCACGCGTACGGGTCGGTCTACCCCGGCCCGATCGGCGCGATCCTCACGCCGCAGCTCACGACGTCGTCGGGCGGCATGTCCGGCCACCACGACCCCAACGCGTCCCTCCCCTTCGCGTCCACGCTGTGCGGCGCGTGCTACGAGGTGTGCCCCGTGAAGATCGACATCCCGTCGATCCTCGTCGAGCTGCGGGCGCGCGAGGTCGACGCCGACCGCGGCCGCCCCACGGGCTGGGGCGCCGCGATGAAGGCCGCGTCGTTCGTCATGTCCGACGCGCGGCGGTTCGCGCTCGCGGAGAAGGCGGCGGGTCTGGGTCGCGTGGTCGCCGGTCCGAAGGGCCGGATCACGACCCTCCCGCCGCCCGCGTCCGCGTGGACCCGCTCGCGCGACCTCCCGGCCCCGGCGAAGCAGACCTTCCGCGACTGGTGGCGCGACCGCCCGGACCTTGCGACCCCACCGGCCGACCCCGTGGTCCCTCCCCAGGACCGGTCCGCGCTGAGGAACGATCCCGGGTTCGCCGAACCCGGGATCACTCCTCAGGATGGGCCTCCGCCGGGGAATGATCCAGGGTTCGGCGAGAGGGGTGAGGACCGATGAGCGCGCGCGACGACGTCCTCGCCCGCGTGCGCGCCGCGCTCGGCAGGTCGACGACGACCGCCTCGGCGGCGTCCGGCTCGGTCCCGCGGGCGTACCGCGAGCGCGGCGAGCTCGCACCCGGCTCGCCCGAGGCCGTCGAGGTCCTCGTCGACCGGCTCGTCGACTACCGGGCGCACGTCCACCGGGCCGCCGGCCCGGCCGAGGTCGCCACGATCGTGGGCGACCTGCTCGCGGACGCAGCGTCCGTCGTCGTGCCGCCGGGCCTCGACGACGCGTGGCTGAGCGCGCTGGGCGACGGGACCGTCGTCGTGCCCGACGCACGTGACGACCCGCGCACCCCCGACGAGCTCGACCGTGCGGACGCCGTCGTGACCGCCGCGCGCGTCGCGATCGCCGACACGGGCACGATCGTGCTCGACGGCGAGCCCGACCAGGGGCGGCGCGCGATCACGCTCGTCCCCGACCTGCACGTGTGCGTCGTGCGCACCGACCAGGTGGTGCAGACCGTGCCGGAGGCCGTCCGGCTGCTCGCCGCGCACCCGGAGCGACCGCAGACGTGGATCAGCGGCCCCAGCGCGACGAGCGACATCGAGCTCTCTCGCGTCGAGGGCGTGCACGGCCCGCGGACCCTCCACGTCATCCTCGCCCTGCCGAGGTAGAGCCCAGTAGGCCGAGGTAGAGGCGTGGTGGCCCGAAGTAGAGGCATGGTCATGACCAGACCTCTATCTCGGCCGACCATGGCTCTACCTCAGCCACCCGGCCCTCAGGCCCGACGGCGGTGGCGGACCTCGGCGAGGACGGTCGCCAGGCGGACGGGGAAGTCGTCCGGCGTGCCGGCGGGAAGGGCATCGACCCGGAACCAGGCCACGTCCTCGCTCTCGTCGCTCACGACCGTGCGGGCGTCGGGGTCGGCGAACGCGACGAACCCGACGTCCCAGTGCGTGCGGCACGACCCGAACGCCGCGGCCAGGTCGTGGCGGTGCACGTCGACCGGGGCGGAGGGCGCGGCGTCGGCGCGGGGGCCGGAGCGGACGTCCACGGACGGGTCCGGGTCGAACAGGACGAGGTCGTCGAGGCCGCTCTCCTCGCGTGCCTCCCGGTAGGCGGCACCCGCGAGCGTCGTGTCGCCGGGCTCGGTGTGCCCGCCCACCTGGACCCAGAACTGGCCCTTGCGGTGGAAGCAGAGCAGCACGCGGTCCAGGTCCGGGCTGAGCACGAAGCAGCTCGCCGTGAGGTGCTGGGGTCCGCCGTCGCGCCGGACGGCGTCGGCACGCGCGCCGGAGCCGCCGCTGCGGAGGAACGCGCGGTACTCGGCCGCGAGCGCCGCCTGCTCGTCGTCGACCGGCTCCCACCGGTCGAGGCGGGCGAGGGCGTCGCGGGCGAGCAGGGCGGCGGGGTCGAGAGCGGTCACCGGGGAAGGTTACGCGGCGCGCGTGACCGTCCCCGTGCGGCGCTGCGAGAATGGGGTCCCGTGAGCGACCCTCAGCACGACGACGGAGGCCCCGTCGAGACCGGCACACGTCCGGCGGCCGACGACCTCGGCACGGACCCCGCGCTGTTCGACCTCCCGCCGGGCTCGCGCGAGGTCCCGACGCGCGTCGTGCTCCTCACGGGCGCGTCCGGCTCGGGCAAGACGTCGCTGACGCGGCGCCTCGGCCTCCCGGTCGTCGCGCTCGACGACTTCTACCTCGACCACGACCACCCTGACCTGCCGCAGCGGTTCGGCATCGTCGACTGGGACGACCCCCGGTCGTGGGACGCCGCGGGCGCCGTCGCGGCGCTCGTCGACCTCGCGCGGACCGGGCACGCGGACGTGCCGGTCTACGACATCCCGACGTCGCGCCGCACGGGGACGACGCACCTCGACGTCACGGGCTCGCGGGTCGTGCTGGCCGAGGGGATCTTCGCGGCGGAGATCGTCGCGGCGTGCCGCGCCCAGGACGTCCTGGCCGACGCGATCTGCCTGCGCCGACCACGTCTCATGACGTTCTGGTTCCGCCTGCTGCGCGACCTCGCGGAGATGCGCAAGCCGCCGCTCACGCTGTTCCGGCGCGGCTGGGCGCTGCTGCGCGCCGAGCCGGCCCTCGTGCGCCACTGGGAGTCGCTCGGGTGTCGCGCGCTGACGCCGACGCAGGCCGAGAAGGAGATCCGCGCGCTCCTGCGACCCTCCTCGGCGTAAGCGCTACCCCGACGGGGCGGCGACCTCGACCGTCGCGACGGTCGGCCCGCCGCACTCACCCCCGACGTCGCCGGTCGTCAGCACGAACTCCGGGTCCACCTCGCGCTCGACGACGACATCGCCCGACGCGAGCTTGACGACACGCACGAGGATCCGCCCGACCGGCCCGTTCAGCGCTGATCCCACCCACTCGCCTCGTGACGGTTCGGTCGGCGTGTCCTCTCCCGTCGGTTCGGACGACGTCTCGGCAACCTCAGGTTGGTACGGCGAGACCGGTCGGCCCGGCTGGACCGGCGCAATCGTGGTGGGGACCGGCTCCGGGGCGAGCCGGATCGTTCCGTCGCGCACGAGCCCGCACGGGTCGGCGCCGACGCAGTTCACGGAGACGCCGTAGGCGTCCCGATCCGGCCACGAATCGTCGAGCCGGACCTCGATACGCGCCACGTAGCCGACCGCGGGGCACGCGGTGACGAGGCCTCCCGGGCCGCTGCACGCCGCGAGCGCGGCGACGAGCAGCGCGCCGGCGAGGCCGAGCGCACGCCGTCGTCCCCGTCGGTCGCTCATCGTCGGCACCCCCCTCCGCAGGCCGGCACGTTCGCCGGACCCTCGTCCAGAGCCTGTCGCGTGCGGCCAGATCCTTGCACCGAGACCTGCGAGTCCACCCGCGGAGCCTGACGAGACGTGAGAAGTGGCCCCTGAACGGCACGCCCCGGGGGCCACTTCTCACGTCTCGGCGGGGAGCGTCCCGACGACGATCGTCGCGCCGATCTCGTCGTCGCGGACGACGCGCGCGCGCAGTCCGGCCCGTTCGAGGACGTCGACGGCGCCCGTCGCCTGGCGCTCGCCGGACTCGGTGAGCAGGTGGCCGCCCGGAGCGAGCCACGTGGGAGCCTCGGCGGCGACGCGGCGCAGCACGTCCAGACCGTCGCTGCCGCCGTCGAGCGCGACGTGGGCCTCGTGGTCGCGCGCCTCGTGGGGCAGCAGCGGGATCTCGGCCGTGGGCACGTACGGCACGTTGGCGAGGAGCAGGTCGACCCGGCCGCGCAGACCGGGCGGCAACGGGTCGAACAGGTCGCCCGCGTACGCGCTGCCGCCGACCGCGGCGACGTTGCGCGCCGCGCACGCGACGGCGGCCGGGTCGACGTCGCTCGCGTGCAGCGCGACGGTCTCCGCGCCGCCGAGGCCCACCGCGGTCGCGAGCCCGAGCGCACCGGCGCCGCAGCATACGTCGACCACGACCACGACCACTGCCGGGCCGACCGTCCGGCCGTCCGGGCCAGCACCCGGCCCGCCGTCGGGCAGCCGGACCGGGCGCCCGGCCTGCCGCCCGAGCGCGACCGCCTCGTCGACGAGCAGCGCGGTGCGCTGGCGCGGCACGAACACCCCGGGGTCGACGGCGACGCGGAGCCCGTGGAAGTCGACGTACCCGAGCACGTGCTCCAGCGGCTCGCCCGCGACCCTGCGCGCGACGAGCGTCTCGAGGTGCGCGGCGTCGTCGGCCCGCTCGGCGAGGAGCGCGGCCTCGTCCTCCGCGAAGACGCACCCGGCGGCGCGCAGGCGGGCGGCGAGGTCGTCGAGCTGGTCCTGGTCCACGTCCGGACGCTACTCCGGGCCGGGTCGCGCCCGCGCGGGGGACCCGCCCGTCACGAGATCGACCCGAGCGTCCGAGATCGACCCTCAGGAGGCCGATCTCGGGACGCACGGGTCGATCTGGGCGGTGACCGGTCAGTCGCGCAGGAGCGGGAGGAGGCGGGTGCCCTGGCGCTCTATCTCGCGCAGGTACGGGGTGTCGGAGAGGACGAAGTGCGTGACGCCGAGGTCCTGGTAGCGCCGCAGCGACTTCGCGACGTCCTCCGCGGAGCCGACGAGCCACGTCGTGCCCGCTCCCCCGCCGCCGAACCGGCCGGGCGTCGTCCACAGGTTGTCGTCGAGCACCTCACCCCGCGCCGCGAGGTCGAGCAGGCGCTGCTGCCCGACGGCGGTCCGCCGCCCCCGGTCGCGGGCGGACCACGCCTCGGCCTCCTGGGACCGCGCGGCCAGCTCCGCGACCTTCGCCTCGGCGTCGGCCCACGCCTCCTCGGTGGTGTCGCGCACGAACGTCGTGATCCGCAGCCCGAACTCGAGCGGAGCGTGCTCACGCCCCAATTCGGCGCTCAGGCGCTTCAGCCGGTCGATGCGCTCCGCGATCCCGTCGAGCGGCTCGCCCCAGAAGAGCTGCACGTCGGCCTCGGTCGCTGCGACCCGCTCGGCCGCTTCCGACGCGCCGCCGAAGTAGATCCGCGGGTGGGCGCGGCCCGCGCGCGTCACGGGGCGCGGCCCCAGCCGTGACCCGGTCACCGAGAAGTGCTCCCCGGCGTACGTCACCTCCTCCTGCGTCCACAGACGGCGCACGATCTGGAGGAACTCCCGCGTGCGGGCGTACCGGTGCGCGGGGTCGGCCTCACCGTCGCCGTACGCCTCCTGCCCGTCGGTGCCGGACACGATGTTGACGCGCAGCCGGCCGCCGCTGAGGTGGTCGAGCGTCGCGGCGGCGGACGCGAAGTGCGCGGGCCGCCAGAACCCGGGCCGGATCGCGACGAGCGGCTCGAAGGTCGTCGTGCGCGCCGCGAGCGCCGTCGCGACGGTGAACGTGTCCGGACGCCCCCAGCTCGTCCCGAGCAGCGCACCGGCGAACCCGTGGCGCTCCAGCGCGTGCGCGTGGCTCGTCAGGGTGTCGAGGCTGTTGTGGTCCGTGGTGGTGTCGTCGTCCCCGCGGTGTCCCGGCCGGACCTGGTTCGGGATGTACCAGAGGTGCTCGGCGGTGCGGCTCATGCGATGACCCCTTCGAGCTCGCGGGACGGGGCCTGCGGCGACGTACCCGACGGCCGGTCCGACGGTGTCGCGTACCGGTTGGCCGGGCGTTCGAGCCCGTAGTGCTCGCGCAGGGTGCGGCCCTCGTACTCCGCGCGGAACAGCCCGCGCTCGCGCAGGACCGGCAGCACGTGCTCGACGAACCGCTCGAGCCCCGACGGCAGCACCGCGGGCATGATGTTGAACCCGTCGGCGGCCTCGGCGTCGTACCAGTCCTGGATCGCGTCGGCGACCTGCTCGGGCGTGCCCGCGAACGTGCGGTGCCCCCGCCCGCCGCCGAGCCGCCCGATGAGCTGGCGCACCGTGAGCCGCTCGCGCCGCGCGAGCTCGACGATGAGCGTGTACCGGCTCTTGGCCCCCTCGATCTCGTCCTCGGTGGGCAGACCGTCGGGGAGCTCGCGGTCGAGGGGCAGGTCCTCGGGCGCGAGCCGGAGCGTCTTCGCGAGCTGGGCGCGCGCGTACTCCGGGACGATGAGCTCGTCGAGCTCGCGCTCCTGCGCGAGCGCCTCCGCCTCGGTCGACCCGATGACGGGGACGATCCCCGGCAGGATCTTCACCGCCCCCGCGTCGCGGCCGACGGCGACCGCCCGGGCCTTGAGGTCGCGGTAGAACGCCTGGGCGTCGTCGAGCGTCTGGTGCGCGGTGAACACCGCCTCGGCGTAGCGCGCCGCGAGGTCCTTGCCGTCGTCCGACGACCCGGCCTGGACGATGAGCGGCCGCGCCTGCGGCGAGCGCGGCGTGGTGAGGGCGCCGTGCACGGAGAAGTGCGTCCCCACGTGCGCCGGGGCATGAATCTTCGACGCGTCCGCCCACACGCCCGCGTCCTTGTCCGCGAGCACGGCGTCGTCCTCCCACGAGTCCCAGAGCTGGAACGCGACGTCGAGGAACTCCGCCGCGCGCTCGTACCGGACGGCGTGGGCAGGCTGGTCGTCGAGGCCGAAGTTGCGCGCGATGTCCGGCCCCGCCGTCGTCACGACGTTCCACCCCGCCCGGCCGCCGGAGACGTGGTCGATCGACGCGAACCGGCGCGCGAGGTTGTACGGCGAGTTGTACGTCGTGGACGCCGTCGCGATGAGGCCGATGCGCTCGGTCACGGTCGCGATGGCGGTGAGCACGATGAGCGGGTCGAGCGACCCCGCCGGGCGGCGTCCGACGTCGGACCGCAGCCCCGGGCCGTCCGCGAAGAAGATCGAGTCGAGCCTGCCCGCCTCCGCGATCTGCGCGAGGCGCTGCAGGTGCGCGATGTTCGTCGACGTCCACGACGGGTCGCTCTCCGGCAGCCGCCACGACGCCTCGTGGTGGCCCGTGCTCATGAGGAACGCGTTGAGGTGCAGGCGCCCGGGGCGGTGGCCTGCGGAGGAGTAGCGGGTCATGCGGCGGTGTCCTTCCTGTCGTCCCGGACCACGCCGAGCGCGTCGAGCAGCTCGGTGCGGAGCCGGGAGAAGCGGGGGTCGGCGGGGTCGCGCGCCTCGCCGGGGCGGTAGCTCTGGTCGATGCGACGCTCGGCCGCGATGCGTCCCTCGTCGAGCACGACGACGCGATCCGCGAGGACGATCGCCTCGTCCACGTCGTGCGTCACGAGCAGGACGGCGGGGCGGTGCCGGGCGCACAGGTCGCGCAGCAGCGCGTGCATGCGGATGCGGGTCAGGGCGTCGAGCGCGCCGAACGGCTCGTCGGCCAGCAGGAGCCGCGGCGAGCGGACGAGCGAGCGGGCGAGCGACACGCGCTGCTGCTCGCCGCCGGAGAGCTCGTTCGGCCACGCGCGCTCGCGCCCGGCGAGCCCCACCTCGGCGAGGCTCGCGCGGCCCGCGTCGCGCGCCGCGCTCCGGCCGCGCGCCCCGGCGTCGAGCCCGAGCACCACGTTGTCCAGCACGCGCGCCCACGGCAGCAGCCGCGAGTCCTGGAAGACGACGGACACCTGGTCCGGGACGACGACCTCGCCCGACCCGTCGACCCCGTGGTCGAGCGCGGCGAGCGCGCGCAGGAGCGTGCTCTTGCCCGAGCCCGAGCGGCCCAGGATCGCGACGAACTCGCCGTCGTCCACAGTGAGGTCGAGGTCGTCGAGGATGCGCTGCTCCCCGTACGACCGCACGAGCGAGCGGACCCGCACGGCCGCGCCGTCCGCCGTCGGGCGGCCCTCCGGGACGGTCAGTCCTCCAGCGTGCGCCGCCACGACAGCACCCTCCTCTGCAGGAGGCGGACGGCCAGGTCCGCGGAGTAGCCCAGCACGCCGTAGACCACGAGGCCGACGAGGATGATCTCCGTCTGCCCGTACGTCCGGGCGAGCTCCATCATGTAGCCGATCCCGGCCGTCGCGTTGACCTGCTCGACGACGACGAGCGCGAGCATCGACCCCGTGACCGCGAAGCGCAGACCGAGGAAGAACCCCGGCAGCGCGCCGGGCAGGATCACGCGGCGCACGAACTGCCACCGCGAGAGCTGCACCGTCTCCGCGAGCTCGACGTAGCGGCTGTCGATCGCCCGCAGGCCGTTGTGCGTGTGCAGGTAGATCGGGATGAACACCCCGAGCGCGATGGTGATGACCTTCATCTCCTCGCCGATCCCGAACCACAGGATGAGCAGCGGCAGGAGCGCCAGGTTGGGGATGGCTCGCTTGACCTGGATCGGGCCGTCGAGCACGGCGTCGCCGACCCGGCTCAGCCCGGCGGCCAGCGCGAGCACGACCCCCGCGAAGATGCCGAACGCGAGCCCGAGCGCGGCGCGCGTCAGGGACACCCCGAGGTGCGCGCCGAGCTTGCCGTTCGCGACGAGCTCCGCGCCGGTCGTGACGACCGTCCACGGCGCGGAGAGCACCCGCGGGTCGATGAGCCCCGTGGCGGACCCGACCGACCAGACACCCACGAGGAGCGTCACCCCGACGAGCGCCGCGAGCGGGATCGGCCGCCCCAGCCCCAGGCGCGTGCCGCGGGGGCGCACGTCGGTGGTGACCGCACGTGCGTCGTCGGGCCTCGGGGCCGCGAGGTCCACCCGGTCGACGACCGCCGCGCTCACTGCGCTCCCCCGTCCCGTGCCGCCGCGGCGGCCTCGCCCGCGACGGGGCCGAAGCGCTCGTCGAACAGGTCGGTCGCCTCGAACGGCTCCTGGTCGAGCTCGGTCGCGAGCAGGTCGATCGTCGCGTGCGTGCGCTCGATGCCCTCGGTGAGGTCGGACGGGATGTCGGGCACCGGGGCGTGGTCGATGAGGTACTGCGCGTCCTCCTCGCTCAGCCCCTGGTCCTCGATGTAGTACCCCTGCTTCCACTCCTCGGGGTGCTCGTCGATCCAGATCTTCGCCGCCGCCCACGCCGCGACGTACTCGCGCAGGGCCGCGGCCTTGGCCGGGTCCCGCACGACCTCGGTGGGTCCGTAGAGGTGCGAGGCGTCGTCGCGCAGGTGGTGCTTGACCGACGTCGCACCGTCGGCCTCGTACGTGCCCAGGTAGCGGAAGAGCTGCGTCCCGCCCAGCGGGGCGACGTCGACCTCGCCCGCGGCGAGCGCCGTCGAGTACACGTCGCCCGTGCTCGGCAGCTCGACGAGCTCGACGTCGTCTTGCGTGAGGCCCGCCTCCTGGAGCGCCTTGAGCACGATCGCCCCCTGCGCCTGCCCCGGGCTGAACGCGATGCGGTGGCCCCGGAAGTCTTCCAGCGAGTCGAGCTCGACCCCCGGCGCGCCCGCGAACTCGTAGATCGGCGCGTCCTCCCAGTTCTCCCGGTAGATCGACGCGTAGATCTGCACGTCCAGGCCCGTCCACGTGGCGTGGATCGGCGGAATCTCGGCCACCGCTCCCACGTCGAGGGAACCGGCGCGGAACGCCTCGGTCGTCGCCGGGCCGCCGGAGATGTTGGCCCACTCGACCTCGAACGAGAAGTCGCTGTCGAGGTCGTCGCCGGCGAGCTCGAACGCCTTCTGCGTCGTCGGGTCGCCGACGCGCAGGACCGTGCCCTCGGGCACCTCGGTGGGCAGGTCGGCGTCGGCGGCGAGGGTCGCGCCGTCGGCCGGGTCGGTGCCGCCGGACGCCTGCGCAGCGCCGCACGCACCCGTCGCGAGCAGCGCGGCGAGGCCGAGCGCGACGGCGGTCGCGCCGCGGCGGCCGGCCGGACCCGCAGACGGGCGACCGGGCGGTGCGGAGGAACGGACGAGCGGGTGTGCGGGCATGACGAGTCCTCTCGGGGAGAGCGCACATGGGCATGCGGGAGCCGTGCGCGGGAGGTGCGGTGGTGAAGGGGCCCGACGGCGGCCGGTGCGGCCGTCGGTCAGTGCGTCGACGTGCTCAGCGGCACGGGGTGGGACGACACGTAGCCCGACGGCGCGGGCGCGCGCAGAGCACGCGGCGACACGCGACGCCGGGCACGCGGCCGGCATCCGCGGCGGGGATGGCGGCAAGGCCCCCCGGTGTCGTCTGCATGCGGGCGACTGTGCCAGCGCGCGCACGCCACAGGAAGGGCACCCGCACCCCGTCCCACGACGAGGACGAAGGTAACGCCGTGCAACGTCGTCGCATCCTTCACCGCGAGGTAGAACCAGCGGTCTCGAGGTAGTACCCGCGGAGCTCTACGTCGCGACCGCTGCTTCTACCTCGCGCGGCCTCCGCTCTCCCGCGGCGGGACGACGACGGGCCCCGACCCTCCGGGTGGAGGATCGGGGCCCGTGTGTCAGGCGCTTCAGGAGTGCGTCACTCCGCGCCGGCCTGCAGCTCGCCCGTCGGGGGCAGGTCGCGGACCGAGACGCCGGTCGGGGCGTCGAGCGCGGCGGCCGCACCCACGCTCACCGGGCCGCGGTCGTGCTCGCCCTTGGAGACACCGCGGAAGGTGAACTCCCCGAGCAGGCCCTCGCCCTCGGCGTCGACCAGGACGATCTCGCCGGCCTTGAGCTCGCCGAACAGGATCTTCTCGGAGAGCACGTCCTCGATGTCGCGCTGGATCGCGCGGCGCAGCGGACGAGCACCCAGGACCGGGTCGTAGCCCTTCTCCGCGAGGAGGTTCTTGGCGGGCTGCGTGAGCTCGATGCCCATGTCCTTGTCCCGCAGGCGGGCGTCGAGACGGGCGATCATGAGGTCGACGATCTGGATGATCTCGGTCTGCGAGAGCTGCGGGAAGACCACCACGTCGTCGACGCGGTTGAGGAACTCAGGCCGGAAGTGCTGCTTGAGCTCGTCGTTGACCTTCGCCTTCATGCGCTCGTAGGACGTGACCAGGTCGCCACCGGCGTTGAAGCCGGTCTGGACGCCCTTGGCGATGTCCCGCGTGCCGAGGTTGGTCGTCATGATGATGACGGTGTTCTTGAAGTCCACGACTCGGCCCTGCGAGTCGGTCAGGCGGCCGTCCTCGAGGATCTGCAGGAGCGAGTTGAAGATGTCCGCGTGGGCCTTCTCCACCTCGTCGAACAGGACGACCGAGAACGGCTTGCGCCGCACCTTCTCGGTGAGCTGGCCACCCTCGTCGTACCCGACGTAGCCGGGGGGCGAGCCGAACAGCCGCGAGACGGTGTGCTTCTCGGAGAACTCCGACATGTCGAGCTGGATGAGCGCGTCCTCGTCCCCGAAGAGGAACTCGGCGAGCGCCTTGGCCAGCTCGGTCTTCCCGACGCCGGTCGGGCCGGCGAAGATGAACGACCCACCGGGGCGCTTGGGGTCCTTGAGGCCCGCACGCGTACGGCGGATGGCCTGCGACAGCGCCTTGATCGCGGCCTCCTGGCCGACGACGCGCTTGTGCAGCTCGTCCTCCATGTTGAGCAGGCGGCTGGACTCCTCCTCGGTGAGCTTGAAGACCGGGATGCCCGTGGCCATGGCCAGGACCTCGGCGATCAGCTCCTCGTCCACCTCGGCGACGGTGTCCAGGTCACCGGACTTCCACGCCTTCTCCTTGTCGGCGCGCTTCGCGGTGAGCTGCTTCTCCTGGTCGCGCAGGCCGGCGGCCTTCTCGAAGTCCTGCGCGTCGATCGCGGACTCCTTCTCGCGGCGCGCCTCGGCGATCTCCTCGTCGAGCTCCTTGAGCTCCGGCGGGGCGGTCATGCGACGGATGCGCAGTCGCGCGCCCGCCTCGTCGATGAGGTCGATCGCCTTGTCGGGGAGGAACCGGTCGTTGATGTACCGGTCCGCGAGCGTGGCCGCGGAGACGAGCGCGGCGTCCGTGATGGACACGCGGTGGTGCGCCTCGTAGCGGTCGCGCAGGCCCTTGAGGATCTCGATCGCGTGGTTGAGCGACGGCTCGGCGACCTGGATCGGCTGGAAGCGGCGCTCCAGGGCCGGGTCCTTCTCGACGTGCTTGCGGTACTCGTCGAGCGTGGTCGCGCCGATGGTCTGCAGCTCGCCGCGCGCGAGCATCGGCTTGAGGATGCTCGCGGCGTCGATCGCACCCTCGGCGGCACCCGCCCCGACGAGGGTGTGGATCTCGTCGATGAAGAGGATGATGTCGCCGCGCGTGCGGATCTCCTTGAGCACCTTCTTCAGGCGCTCCTCGAAGTCACCGCGGTAGCGCGAGCCGGCCACGAGGGCACCGAGGTCGAGCGTGTAGAGCTGCTTGTCCTTCAGCGTCTCGGGCACGTCGCCGCGCACGATGTCCTGCGCCAGGCCCTCGACGACGGCGGTCTTGCCGACGCCGGGCTCACCGATCAGCACCGGGTTGTTCTTGGTGCGGCGGCTCAGCACCTGCATGACGCGCTCGATCTCGAGGTTGCGCCCGATGACCGGGTCGAGCTTGCCCTCGCGCGCGGCCTGGGTGAGGTTGCGCCCGAACTGGTCGAGCACGGCCGAGCCGGACGGCTGGCCCTCGGCGGGGCCGCCCGCGGCGACGGGCTCCTTGCCCTGGTAGCCGGACAGGAGCTGGATGACCTGCTGGCGCACCTTGTTGAGGTCGGCGCCCATCTTGGTCAGGACCTGGGCGGCGACGCCCTCGCCCTCACGGATGAGGCCCAGCAGGATGTGCTCGGTGCCGATGTAGTTGTGGCCGAGCTGCAGCGCCTCGCGCAGCGACAGCTCGAGTACCTTCTTGGCGCGCGGCGTGAACGGGATGTGCCCGCTCGGGGCCTGCTGGCCCTCGCCGATGATCTCGGTCACCTGGGTGCGGACGCCGTCGAGGGAGATCCCGAGGGACTCCAGCGCCTTGGCCGCGACACCCTCGCCCTCGTGGATGAGGCCGAGGAGGATGTGCTCGGTGCCGATGTAGTTGTGGTTGAGCATCCGCGCCTCTTCCTGGGCGAGGACGACGACCCGACGGGCTCGGTCTGTGAATCTCTCGAACATGTGCTGCTCCTCGTGAGCGGCGTACACCTGCCCGCCGGACGACGGGTACAAGCCTGACCGCATTGACTCTATGCGGTTCGAACGAGCCGCACCCCCTCCGTATGCCGTTGTTCGCCAGGGGCGTGAAAGAGGGGTCGGGCCGTGACCTGCGGGGCCGCCGGACGCCGTCGTGCGCAGATCACCCGGCCCGACACGCGCGCGCCACGTTGACCGCGGCGCGCACCCCGTGCAGGCTCGGGAGTGCGCCCCGCACGGACGCCAGAAGGGTGGCGAGAGCGATGCACCAGCCGGACCAGCAGCCCGAGGACCCCGCCGCGCCGGGAGCCGACGAGCGCGACGCGCCGTCCGCGGGCGCGCCCGCCACGTGGGAGCAGGTCGTCGCCCGGTTCCACGGCGTCGTCGCCGAGGTGGACGACCCGCTGACCTGGGGCCTCGACCTCGACGAGGAGACGCTCACCGGGGCCGGGCACGGCGCCCACGACCCGGCGGAGGAGCGGTTCCTGCGCTCCTACGTGTCGTTCACCGGCGAGACGCTCGACCTCGAGACGCTCCGCGTCCTCGCCGCGCACGACGAGCAGGCGGAGGACATCGTCCGCACCGCCCTCAGCGGGGCGCTCGCCGCGCCGCTGCACTCCGACACCCCGGGCGACGACGACTTCCTCGACTCCTACCAGGAGTACCGCGCGGCGATGCGCGCGATCGTCGAGGAGGTCGACGTCGCGCCGGTCACGCGCACCACCTTCGTGGTCGACGGCGAACCACAGGCCTGCCTGCACGTCACCGTGCGGGAGCACGCGGCGGTGTACGTCCCGCTGGACGACCGGGCGCTCGTCGTCTCGGGTCCGGCCGACCTGCTCGCGCGCGTGGACGTCGTGACCCGCCCGCTGCGCAACATCCTCCAGGACGAGCCCGAGCCGAGGTTCTGACGCCCGACCCGGGCTTGCGGTCACCCGGGCTGCCGAATCCGGGGACACGGGTGGGTTCGGCGTCGGCAGGGACGGCAACCCCGGGTTCGGCGAGCATCCGGTGACCCTCGTCCGTCGGTCCGGGACCGGCGTCCCGGGCGGAGCGCGGCCTCGCGGCCTAGGGTCGTGTCAGCACCGGTGCCGGGCGGCGGCGCCGGGACAGCACGCCGACGGCGCACGCGGTCGGCAGACCGGGCGGAGGTGGCGCAGATGCGCGGCGTGATCGTCGGTGTGGACGGGTCGGAGGAGTCCGGCGGCGCGCTCGACTGGGCGCTGCGCGAGGCGGCGGACCGAGGCGTGCCGCTCACGGCCGCGCTCGCGTTCGAGTCGCGGCAGGGGCCGGGCGACGGCCCGGACGCGGCGGCCGACGAGAAGCGGGCGCTGGTCCAGGAGTGGCTGGACGCCGCGCACGCGCGCACGGGCCTCGCGCCGGACGCGGTGACGGCCACGGCGGTGGCCGAGCGCGGCAGCCCCGCGGCGGTCCTTCTCGCCCTCGCCCAGCCCGGGACGGCCCAGCCCGTCCAGGACGACGTGCGCCCCGACCCGGGCGACGGCGACGACGCGGACCTGCTCGTCGTCGGGCGCTGCGGCCGGGGGCGCCTGGGACGCATGGTCCTCGGGTCCGTGCCGACCGCCGTCGTGCAGCACGCGACGGTCCCCGTGACCGTGGTGCGTGGCACGCCCGACGTGCGGCACGACCACGCGCGGCCCGTCGTGGTCGGGGTCGACGGCTCGTCGACGTCCGTCGACGCGCTGCGGCACGGGGCGGACGTGGCGCGGCGCACGGGTGCGACGCTCGAGGCCCTGTTCTGCTGGCAGATCGTGTCGCTCGCGCCGCTCCCCGACTCGTGGGGGTGGACGCCGCCCCTCGACGACTACGAGAAGTTCGCCTCCCAGAAGCTCGACGCCGCGCTCGAGGCCGCGGAGGTCGACCTGCCGGACGACCGCCTCGTGCGCAGCGTGAAGCACGTGCACGCCGCGAAGGGGATCATCGAGGCGTCGTCGCACGCGGAGCGGCTCGTGCTCGGCAACCGCGGCGTCGGCGGGTTCGACCGCCTGCTGCTCGGGTCCGTGAGCCGGCACGCGGTCGAGTACGCGCACTGCCCCGTGACCGTCGTGCGGCCCCCGGACGCGACCCACCCCTCGGGCGCGCACGACGACTGAGCCCTGCCCGACGAGTAGGTGCAGCGCCTCTCGGTCCCGCGTGCGGGCGCCGGCGTGCGCGAGCTAGAGCTCGCGCAACCAGTCCCGCTCGCCCGGCCAGGGGTCCAGGCCGTCCGGGTATGCGGTGACGGCTCGAAGGTGCGGGAGGTCGTCAAGAACCTGTGCGTCGAGGAGTCGACCAGAATCGGCGATCAGCAGTTCCTCGAGCATCGGGCACCCCGTCAGAGGCGCCAGGCTGATCTGTCGCCTGTGCCGTCGGTTGCGTGGTAATTGGACACTGAGGCGGCGCAGGCGAGGCAACCGCCCGAACTCGTCCAGGCTCGCCACGGTTGCTCCCTCGACATCAACGCTCTCGAGGCGCGGGCTGCCAGCGAGACACGGCTCGACCACGTAGTCGCTGCTGCCCGCCTTGAACCCGAGGCGGAGCTCACGCAAGGAATCGAGGCTGCCGCTCCACTGGCGCGGTGAGCCCGGCACGAGCCTCTCCAGCGCGAGAAACTCCAGGCGCTGCAGCTCGGTGAGGTCTCCACCGAGAGCACCCCCGGGCATCGCGAGAGAACGCAGCTTGGGTGCCTCCGTCGGTTGCACAGCTTCAGCGAGCGTGCCGTCAACCCACAGCACTTCGAGGTCGCGCAGAGTCTCCGCGGGGATGCCACCAAGTCGACGTCGCGCCTGGACCTGGAAGAACCGCAGGTTCAGGTGCGACAGCCATCCCAGGTCGAGGATCCCTCCCGAACGCTCCCGCGGTAGCAGAAGGACGCCGTCGATCCCGCGCCGCGCCAGAGCACTCAGTTCAGCCGATGACGGTTCGGCGGAGAGCTCGACCGTCTTGTACGGGCCGTAGCGATCGGCAGCCAGAAACGGAAAGCTCGGAGGGAGCATCACGGCCGCACCGATCGCGGAGCGTGCGACGACAACCTTGGCGAAGTGTCCGGGCAACGCCGCAGCATGGAGCTCAGGCTCGACGGGACGCTCGTCGTCCCCGATCCGCTATCTGGCGTAGCCACCATCCCAGACGACCCCATAGAGCTCTCCGTAGTCCAGCGCAGCGTCCCAGTCCTCGCCCCACGAGTTGTACACGACGGTCAGGGTGCGCGGCGGACAGTAGAACACGTCCCAACCGCTCGGTTGCGCGGCATGAATCTCCACGCGCCACCCCGCGAGCTGGCCCCGCGTCGCCGAACCTGTCAATGCCGGCTCACCGGGTCGCGGCCTCGGCTCGTGGGATGTCATCGCCGTGACCGATCGTGGACCGGTGCGCCTCGGAACGCGAAGACGAGGACGCGGACGGCGAGCACGGTCCCGACGAACCCGAGCGCGGCGCCGAGGACGGCGAAGAGGCGCAGGCCCTCGACGAGCTCGGGGCCGGAGTCCGCGGAGACCAGCACGACCGCCGCCACGACGGCCGCGGCGGCGATGACGGTGGACACGACCTGCTGCACGAGGCCGGTGACGAACGCGCGGTCGTCGGGGTGGGCGAACGACCGGACGTTGACGGTGAGCCGCCCGGCCTCGACGTCGCTCGTGATCTTGGCGAGGCGGCGCGGCAGCCGTTCGAGCTCGGGCGCGAGGCCGAGGAAGAGGCTCGTCGCGCGCTCGCGCAGGCCCTCCGGCGTGACGACGCGCCGCACGAGCGGCTGCGCGGTCGCGCGGGCCCCGGTGACGAGGTCGAACCCGGGGTCGATGAGGCGCAGCGTCCCCTCGAGCGACGTGAACGTGCGGAACGCGGCGGCGACCTGCGCGGGGACGGCGAGCCCGGCGTCGGTGACGAGCCGGAACAGCGCGGTGAACATCGCGCCGCTCGCGCCGGCGCCGCGGAACCGCACGATCACCTGCCCGACGGCGCGTTCCAGGCGGCGCACGTCGAGGTCGGCCGGGGCGCCGAGCAGCTCGAGCAGGGCGTCGGTCGCGGCGACGGCGTCGTCGGCGTCGACCGCGAGCAGCACGGCCGCGAGCGCGAGGCGCTCGGGCTCGCCGAGGCGTCCGACGGATCCCATGTCGAGCAGGCCGAGCCGACCGTCGTCGGTGACGAGCACGTTGCCGGGGTGCAGGTCGGCGTGGAACGTGCCCGCCACGAGCACCTGGTCGAGCGTCGCGGTGAGGAGCCGGGAGGCGAGGTCGGCGCGCACGGCGTCGTCCAGACCCGCGAGGACGTCCGCGGCACGGCCGACGGGGACGCCGTCGAGCCGTTCCATGACGAGCAGGGTCGTGCCGGAGAGCTCGGGGTAGACCTCGGGGACGCGGACGCGCGGCCCAGCGGTCGGCTCGGCGCCGTCGGCGTCCGGCGGCGGCTCCCCCACCGAGCCGCGCGCGAGCGCCGCGCGCAGCGCGAGCGTGTTCTCCAGCTCGACGGTGTAGTCGAGCTCCTCGCGCAGCGACGCGGCAAAGCCGTCCGCGAGGTCGACGACGCCGAGCGAGCGCCCCCACGCGGTGTCGCGCTCGATGCGGCGCGCGAGGCGACCGAGGATCGCCAGGTCCGTCTCGACCTGCGCCCGCGCCCCGGGGCGCTGGACCTTGACCACGACGTCCCGCCCGTCGAGCAGGCGCGCCGCGTGCACCTGCCCGACCGACGCCGACGCGAGCGGCTCGGGCGAGAACTCCGCGAACGCCTCGTCGATCGGCTGCCCGAGCGCGTCGACTACGGCGGCCTCGACCTGCGACCACGGCGCAGGCGGGACCTCGCTCTGGAGCGTGGCCAGCGCGTCGGCGAACGTGGCGGGGAGCAGGTCGCGGCGTGTCGACAGGACCTGGCCGAACTTCACGAACGTCACGCCCGCGTCGCTGAGGGCGTCGCGCAGCGCGGCCGCCTGGCGGCGCTGGTCGGTGCGCGAGAGCCGGGACCCGTCGGGCTGCCGCGCGCCACGGGTGAGCGCCCCACCGAGGCCGTGCCGGACGCCGATCGCGAGGATCTGCGCGTACCGCCGGGTCTCGCGACGCCCCTGGCGCAGTCCCCGCAGCGCGCGCCACGGGCCGGGCACCGACCCCGTGGGGACCAGCAGCTCGAGCACGAGCAGCACGCACAGGCCCAGCACGAAAGCCCACGCGAACGCGAGGACGATCGCCACGAGCGCGACGCCGGGCGCGACGGTGAGCGTCCCGTCCGGGCGCGACCAGCCGACGTCGAGCAGGCCGTTGGTGAGCACCCACGACGTGACGGTGAGCATCGCGAGCGCCACCACGGCGGAACGGATCCAGCCGACCGCGGCCCCCATGACCCGGCGCGCCGTCGCCGCGAGGAGCACGAGCATGACCACCGTAGAGACGACGCCGACGAGCCCGATGAAGAATCCGGAGACGACCTGCATGACCGTCACTCTTCCCGACGGCGCCGCGGATCACCACCACGGCGCGCTACTGGGACGGGCACCGCGCCACCGGGACGGGCACCGCGACGCCGGGCGCGGCATGATGGAGCTCCCCGACAGGTCGGAGCCCCGATGACGAACGTCGACCTTCTCACCGACGCGCACCTCACCCACGCCCAGACCGCCCCGAACGGGCGCAGCGCCGAGGTCGTGCTGCACGACGGCCCCCTGCGTCAGACGATCCTCGCGCTGCGCGCGGGCGTCGAGCTCGGCGAGCACAACTCGCCGCCCGCGGCGTCGATCCAGGTGCTGCGCGGCCGGGTCCGCGTCACCGCGCTGGGCGAGGGCGACGTCGAGCTGGGCACCGGCGAGCTGCGCGTCCTCACGCACGAGCGGCACGCGGTGGGCGCGCTCGAGGACTCGGCGTTCCTCCTCACGACGGTGACGAGCATCCCGGACGCCTGAGCGACGACGCACGACCTCCGTCGCGCCGAACCCGGGTTCTCGGGTCACCGGGGCCCGGCCGTGCCCGGCGACCCCGGGTTCGGCGGGTCGTCAGCGCCGCACCGCCAGCGCCGCGAGGGTGAGCGCGACGGCGTCCTCCGCGACGGCGCCCGGCCAGTCGGGGCGCGAACCGACGGCGAGGCGTCGCCACGCCGCACCACCCCACGTCCCGACGGCGGCCCCGGCCGCGCCCGCGACCGCGGCGGCGACGACGCCCGCGGGACCCGTGCGGCGCCGGGCCAGCAGGACTCCGCCCAGCGCCCCGCTCGCGAGGCGGAACACCGGCCCGGGCGGGTCGAGGCGGCTCGGCGTCTGCGGAAGCTTGTCGCCGACCAGCTCGCCCGCGACCCCGGCAGCGGCCGTACCGCGTACGAGGACGCCGAGAGCACCCGGGCCGTCGCCCGACCCGCGAGCCCGACCTCCGACCCAGCCGCCGAGCACCGGCGCCGCGACACCGAGGCTGCTGCGCGACCCCGCGGCCACGCCGAGCGCGAGCGCCCGGGCGAGGAGCGTCGTCGTGCGGGACGTGGGCGCTGCGTCGTCAGACGTCATGGGGTCCTCCTGCGGCTCGTCGGTGGTGCGGGGGGTGGCGGTCTCGTCGAACGTAACCGCTCCGGGCGCGGCCCACCCGGGCTGCGGGAGCGGTCCCGCTAGCCTGGGTCCGTGCCCGGACCCACCCTGAGCGAGGTCGCGCGCGACGCCGGCGTCTCCCTCGCGACCGCCTCACGCGCGATCAACGGGAGCGCGAACCGCACGGTGCGCCCCGACCTGCGGGAGCGGGTGCTCGCGTCGGCCCGCCGGCTCGGCTACTCGCCGGACCCGAGCGCGCAGGCGATGGCGCGCGGACGCACGACGAGCGTCGGCCTCGTGGTGCACGACATCGCGGACCCGTACTTCTCGTCCCTCGCGGCGGGCGTCGCCGACGCGGCCGACCGCGACGGGCTCATCGTCACCCTGACGAGCACACGGCACTCGCCCGAGCGGGAGCGCGCGTTCGTCGAGCTCATGGACCGCCAGCGGGCGCGGGCGGTCGTGCTGGGCGGCGGACGGCTCGCGGAGGACGCCGACGGCGCGCTGCGGGGCGCGCTCGAGCGCTACCGTGCGTCGGGGGGCGGGGTCTCGCTCGTGGGCCAGCCGCTCGGCGACCTGCCCGCGGTGGAGATCGCCAACGCCGACGGCGCCGCGGACCTCGCGCGCGCCCTGCACGGCCTGGGCTACCGCGCGTTCGGGGTGCTCGCCGGGCCGGGGGGCCACCACACCGCGCTCGACCGGGCGCGCGGCTTCACCGAGGCGCTGGCCGGGCTGGGCTCACCCGTCGCCGCGGACGCGGTCGTCGAGTGCGCGTTCACGCGCGACGGCGGTCACGGCGGGATGCGCGAGCTGCTCGACCGCGTGGGGCAGGGTCGGCGCCGCACCGGCACCCCGCCCGTCGCCGTCTTCGCGGTGAACGACGTCATGGCCGTCGGGGCGATGGCCGCGGCGCGCGAGGCGGGCCTGCGCGTCCCCGAGGACGTCGCCGTCGCGGGGTTCGACGACATCGTGACCCTGCGTGACGTCACGCCGGGCCTGACGACGGTCCGCATCCCGCTCGCCGAGGTCGGGGAGCGGGCCCTGGCGCTCGCGCTCGCGACGCCCGACGACGACGCCGCGCCGCAGCGGGTCGTGGTCCGCGGCGAGGTCGTGCTCCGGGAGTCCACGCCCCCGCTCTGACGCCTCCCTGTTGACGCGGGAAAACGGTTCCCCTACGCTCACGGAAAGCGCATTCCGCGCCCGGCTGGCCGCCGGGCGCCCGACCGACGACGGAGTCCTCGATGACCACCACTCGAACCCTGCGGATCGCGATGAACGGCGTGACCGGCCGCATGGGGTACCGCCAGCACCTCGTCCGCTCGATCCTGCCGATCCGCGAGCAGGGCGGCGTCGAGCTCCCCGACGGCACGCGGCTCCAGGTGGAACCGGTGCTCGTCGGGCGCAACGAGACCAGGCTCCGCGAGCTCGCCGCGCAGCACGACGTCGAGCACTGGACCACCGACCTCGACGCCGCGATCGTCGACCCGGCGACGGACGTCGTCTTCGACGCCTCGATGACGGCGCTGCGCGCCAAGACGCTCACCAAGGCGATGCAGGCCGGCAAGCATGTGTACACGGAGAAGCCGACGGCGGAGACGCTCGCCGAGGCCGTCGAGCTCGCGCGCCTGCGCGAGGAGACCGGCGTGACCGCCGGCGTCGTGCACGACAAGCTCTACCTGCCCGGCCTCGTCAAGCTCCGTCGGCTCGTCGACGAGGGCTTCTTCGGCCGCATCCTGTCGCTGCGCGGCGAGTTCGGCTACTGGGTGTTCGAGGGCGACCACCAGGCGGCGCAACGCCCGTCGTGGAACTACCGCGCCGAGGACGGCGGCGGCATGACGACGGACATGTTCTGCCACTGGAACTACGTGCTCGAGGGCATCCTCGGGTCGGTGCGGACCGTCACCGCGCAGACCACGACCCACATCCCCACGCGCTGGGACGAGCAGGGCAGGGAGTACGCCGCGACCGCCGACGACGCCGCGTACGGGATCTTCGAGGTCGAGACGCCGGGCGGGGACCCGGTCGTCGCGCAGATCAACTCGTCCTGGGCCGTGCGCGTCTACCGCGACGAGCTCGTCGAGTTCCAGGTGGACGGCACGCATGGCTCGGCGGTCGCCGGGCTGCGCCGGTGCGTCGCGCAGCAGCGCGCCCACACGCCCAAGCCGGTCTGGAACCCCGACCTCCCCGTCACCGAGCCGTTCCGCGACCAGTGGCTCGAGGTCCCCGCGAACGCCGACCTCGACAACGGCTTCAAGACCCAGTGGGAGGAGTTCCTGCGCGACGTCGCCGCCGGCCGCCCGCACCGGTACGACCTGCTCTCCGCCGCGCGCGGCGTCCAGCTCGCCGAGCTCGGCCTGCGCTCGTCGGCCGAGGGCCGCCGCCTCGACGTGCCGGAGATCGCGCTGTGACCGCGCCGACGACCGAGGCTCCCGGCGCGCGCGAGCTGCGCGACCGCGACGGCAGCGGTGCCGTCGTGCGCCTGCCCCGCTTCGCCGACGACGGCCGCGTCGCCGGGGTCGAGGTGCGCGAGCTGCTCGTGCCCGGCCCGTGGACGACGCCGTCCGCGCCCTTCACGTCGCGCGTCGCCTTCGCGGCGGCGCACGTCGTGCCGCAGGTGGGCGCGGAGAACGTGCCCGGCGCGCCCGCCGTCGTCGACTGGGACACGACGCTCGCCTACCGCCACCGCCTCTGGGAGCACGGGCTGGGCGTCGCCGATGCGATGGACACCGCCCAGCGCGGCATGGGCCTCGACTGGGCCGCGACCCAGGAGCTCGTCCGGCGCTCGGCGGCCGAGGCGCGGACCGTGGGCGGCCGCGTCGCGTGCGGCGCGGGCACCGACCAGCTCGACCCGGCCGTCGTCGCGGGCTGGGAGCCCGGCGACCCCGCCGCGCTCGCCGCCGTCACCGACGCCTACCGCGAGCAGGTGCGCGTGGTCCAGGACGCGGGCGCCCAGGTGATCATCATGGCGTCGCGCGCGCTCGCGCGCGTCGCCCGCTCCCCCGAGGAGTACGCGCGCGTCTACGACGCCGTGCTCGCCGAGGCCGACGCGCCCGTGATCCTGCACTGGCTCGGGACGATGTTCGACCCAGCGCTCGCCGGGTACTGGGGCACGGGCGACGACGTCGCGGCCGCCACCGACGTGTTCGTCGACCTGGTCCGCGCCCACCAGGGGCGCGTCGACGGCGTGAAGGTGTCGCTGCTCGACGCCGGGCACGAGAAGGACCTGCGGGCCCGCCTCGCCGCGCTCGACCCGGGCGCCGGCGCCGCCGCGCCGGGCCCCGTCCGCCTCTATACGGGCGACGACTTCAACTACCCGGAGCTCGTGGTCGGCGACGGCCGGGCGCACTCCGACGCGCTGCTCGGCATCTTCGCGGCGATCTACCCCGCCGCCTCCACGGCGCTCGGCGCGCTCGACGCCGGGCACCCGGACCGCGCGCACGCGATCCTCGCGTCGACCGAGGCGCTGGGGCGCCACGTGTTCGCCGCGCCGACGTACTACTACAAGACGGGGATCGCGTTCCTGTCGTGGCTGAACGGCACGCAGCCCGCGTTCCAGATGGTCGGCGGCCTCCAGTCGGGGCGCTCGGTCGCGCACCTCGTCGCGCTCGTCCGGCTCGCGGACCGCGCCGGGCTCCTGCTCGACCCGGACCTCGCCGCGCGTCGCACGCGCGCGTTCCTCGAGGCGAACGGGGCGGCGTCGTGACCAGCGCGTCGTCCGGGGCCCGGAACGCACCCGACCTCTCGCGCTGCTCGCTCAACACCGCGACGGTCAAGCGCGCGACGCTCGAGGAGGCGGTCGGCCTCGCCGCCGAGGCGGGCTACGGCGCCGTCGGGCTGTGGCGAGACCGCGTCCAGGAGATCGGCGCCGAGCAGGCCGCACAGGTCGTCGCCGACGCGGGGCTGCGCGTCTCGTCGCTGTGCCGGGGCGGGTTCCTCACCGCGACCGGCGCGGACGACGTCGCCGCGGCGCGCGCCGACAACCGGCGCGCGATCGAGGAGGCGGCCACGGTCGGGACCCGCGAGCTCGTGCTCGTCGTCGGCGGGCTCCCCGCGAACAGCGCTCCCGGGCAGGGGCCGCGGCCCGACGCCGGCCCGGCCGACCGTGACGTCGTCGCCGCGCGCGGGCGCGTGGCCGACCGGCTCGCCGACCTCGCCCCGTTCGCCGCGGACCACGGCGTGCGGCTCGTGCTCGAGGCGCTGCACCCGATCTTCGCAGCCGACCGCGCGGTGCTCTCGACCCTCGGGCAGGCGCTCGACCTCGCCGCGCCGTTCGACCCGGCGGTCGTCGGCGTGGTCGTGGACACGTACCACGTGTGGTGGGACCCCGACCTGCGGTCGAGCGTCGCGCGCGCCGGGAGCGAAGGGCGCATCGCGGGCTACCAGGTGTGCGACTGGGTCCTCCCGCTCGCAGCCGACCCGCTGCTCTCGCGCGGCCACGTGGGCGACGGGTACGTCGACTTCGCGACCATCACCCGGTGGGTCGCCGAGGCCGGGTACGCGGGCGACGTCGAGACCGAGATCTTCCGGCAGGACATCTGGGACGACGACCCGCGCCGCGTCGTCGCGACCGTGGCCGACCGCTACGCCCGCCACGTCCTGCCGCACCTCACCGGCTCCTGACCGGCTCCTGACCGGCACGCGAACCGACCGGGCCCGCTCAGGTCCACCACCCCGCAGCCCGTGCGCTGCTCGGCTCCCCCGCCGAGCGACGCACGGGCTGTGCTGCGTCGGCCCACGACACCCCCGAGGGGTTGACGAATCGGACATGACGGTGCATGATCGTGAGCAGAGCATACCCCCTATGGGTATCTGGGAGGAGGAACGGTGGACCACCGTACGGAGCATGACCACGGGCACGGGCCCGGTCCGGGCACCGACGCCGGGCACCCGGGGTCGCACGCCCACGACGGCGGGCACGCCCCCGCCGCGCACGCGCCGACCCACGACCACGCGCAGCACGACCACGCGGGCCACGCCGAGCACGACGCGCACGCCGGGCCCGACCACGCCGGGCACGACGCGCACGCCGGGCACGACATGTCCGGCCACGGGGCCCACGCCGGGCACGACATGTCGGGCCACGGTGGCCACGGCGACCACGTCGGGCAGTTCCGCCGCCTGTTCTGGGTCATGCTCGTCCTCGCGGTCCCGACCGTCGCGCTCAGCCCAATGTTCGCGATGCTCCTCGGCTACGACCTGCCCGACGCGGCGTGGCTGCCCTGGATCTCGCCCGTGCTCGGCACGGTCATCTTCTTCTGGGGCGGACGGCCGTTCCTCACGGGCGCGGTGAGCGAGCTCAGCGGGCGCAAGCCCGGGATGATGACGCTCATCTCGCTCGCGATCACGGTCGCGTTCGTCTCGTCGCTCGGGGCGAGCCTGGGGCTGCTCGCGCACGAGCTCGACGTGTGGTGGGAGCTCGCGCTCCTCGTCGTCATCATGCTGCTCGGCCACTGGCTCGAGATGCGCTCGCTCGCCCAGACGGCGTCGGCGCTCGACTCGCTCGCCGCGCTCCTGCCGGACGAGGCAGAGCGCGTCGCGGACGACGGGACCGTGACCACCGTGGCGCCGACGGACCTGCGCGTGGGCGACCTCGTCGTCGTCCGCCCGGGCGGGCGCGTGCCCGCGGACGGCGAGGTCGCGTCCGGGTCGGCCGACGTCGACGAGTCGATGATCACCGGGGAGTCGCGGCCCGTGCGCCGCACCGTCGGGGACGCCGTCGTCGCCGGGACCGTCGCGACGGACGACGCGCTGCGCGTGCGGATCACGGCCGTGGGCGAGGACACCGCGCTCGCGGGCATCCAGCGCCTCGTCGCCGACGCCCAGGCGTCCTCGACCAAGACCCAGCGCCTCGCCGACCGCGCCGCCGGCTGGCTGTTCTGGTACGCGCTCGGCGCGGCCGCCCTGACGATCGGCCTGTGGCTCGTCTTCGGCACACCCGAGCAGGCGCTGATCCGCGCGATCACCGTGCTCGTCATCGCGTGCCCCCACGCCCTGGGCCTCGCCATCCCGCTCGTCGTGTCGCTCTCGACCGAGCGCGCCGCGAAGGCCGGCGTCCTGGTGAAGGACCGCCTCGCGCTGGAGCGCATGCGCACGGTGGACACCGTCCTGTTCGACAAGACCGGGACGCTGACGGCGGGCGAGCCCGTCGTCGCGCACCTCGCGACCGCGGGCGGCACGACCGAGGACGAGCTCCTCGCGCTCGCCGCCGCGGCCGAGGCCGACAGCCAGCACCCGCTCGCGCGGGCGATCGTCGACCGTGCGTCGGAGCGCGAGATCGAGGTCCCGCAGGCGACCGACTTCCGGTCGCTCACCGCGGTCGGCGTCGAGGCGACGGTCCCGACGCCGCACGACGCGCGCCGCGTCGCCGTCGGCGGCCCCGCGCTCCTGCGCGAGCGCGGCCTCGACCCGCTGCCCGACGCCGAGGCCTGGGCGCACGACGGCGCGACCGTCCTGCACGTGGTGGCCTCGACCGCCGCCGACGCGGACGCGCACCACGGCCACGGACACACGACAGGCGAGGTCGTGGGGGCGTTCGCCCTCGCGGACGCGATCCGCCCCGAGTCCCGCGAGGCGGTCGACGCCCTGCACCGGCGCGGCATCAAGGTCGTCATGATCACGGGCGACGCCGAGCCCGTCGCCCGCGCGGTCGGGCGCGAGCTGGGCATCGACCAGGTGTTCGCGGGCGTGCGCCCCGAGGACAAGGACGCGAAGGTCGCCGAGCTCCAGCACGACGGCCGCGTCGTCGCGATGGTCGGCGACGGCGTCAACGACGCCCCGGCGCTGGCGCAGGCGGACGTCGGCATCGCGATCGGCGCCGGGACGGACGTCGCGATCGCGTCGGCCGGGGTGATCCTCGCGAGCTCCGACCCGCGCGCGGTCCTGTCGATCATCGAGCTGTCGCACGCCTCGTACCGCAAGATGCAGCAGAACCTGTGGTGGGCCGCGGGCTACAACATCGCGGCCGTGCCGCTCGCGGCGGGCGTGCTCGCCCCGGTCGGGTTCGTCATGCCGATGGCGGTGGGCGCGATCCTCATGTCCGCGTCGACGGTCATCGTGGCGCTCAACGCGCAGCTCCTGCGCCGCATCGACCTCGACCCGGCCCGGCTCGCCGCCCGGTGATCTCCACGCCGACCACGAGGTTGCTGTCGTTCTCCGCGCGAGAACGACAGCAACCCCGTGCTCGCGGGCGAGCAAGGTCGTGGTCGGCGGTCGGGCTCGTGGGCCTGCTGGCGGCCGCCGTGCTGTGGATGCACGTCCTGGCGGGCAGCAGCACGCACCACGGCGTCGCGCTGCCCGACGCCGGCTCCGGGCACGGCGGTCCGGTCACCCTCCTGGAGGGTCGGCCGGCGTCCGCGGGCGACGCCGTCTCCGGGCACAGCCAGCCCTCGTACGCCGCCACCGGGCTCGGCCAGGACGACGCCACGCCGGCGTCCGGGCCAGGTCCGATCTTCTCGGCCGGAGCGGACGCGCACGGCGGCGCGGGGCCGCTGTGCCTCATGGTGCTCGTCACGCTGGTGACGCTCGCCGCACGGGCCGCGCTGCGCCGTCGGGCACCGTGGCCCCCGACGCGTGGCGATGCGCCTCTCCGCCACCTGCGGGCCGCGCTCCCGGACCGCCCGCCCGACCTCCACGCACTGGGGATCAGCAGGACGTAAGGCCGACGCCGGCCCCGTCCTGGGCGCCGTCGTGCGCCCGCTGCACCCCACGAACGGAGATCGACCATGACACGCACCGTCCGCACGACCCTCGCCGCGCTCGCGCTCGGCACCACGCTCGTCCTGGCGGGCTGCTCCGACGCCGGCACCGGAGACGCCGGTGAGCAGCCCGCGGGCACGCCCACGAGCACCGCGCCCCCGAGCGCCACGACGGCGTCCGACGCCGACGTGATGTTCGCGCAGATGATGATCCCGCACCACGAGCAGGCCGTGGAGATGTCCGCGATCGTGCTCGCGAAGGACGGCGTCGACGAGCGCGTCGTCGCCCTCGCCGAGCAGATCGAGGCCGCGCAGGCCCCGGAGGTCGAGCAGATGACCGCGATGCTCGACCGCTGGGGCGCTGACCCGTCCGGCGGCGACCACGCCGGGCACATGGGCGGCATGCTCGACGACGACGCGCTCGCCGCGCTCGAGGCCGCGCCCGCCGAGGAGGCCCAGCGCCTGTTCCTCGAGGGCATGGTCGAGCACCACGAGGGCGCCGTCGCCATGGCGCAGGACGTCCTCGCCGACGGCGCGGACCCCGAGGTGCTCGCCCTCGCGGAGGAGATCGTCGCGGCGCAGCAGGAGGAGATCGACGCGATGCGCGCGCTGCTGACCGAGCTCTGACCCGCCGAGCACGACGTGGGTGTCGTTCTGAACGCCTTCGCGACACCTGCGTCGTGCTCGACCGCGAGGAACGTCGTGCTCGCTGCGAGACTGGGCGGGTGACCACGACGTACCCCGCCGACCGGCCCGTCGCCGGCGTCCTGCTCACGCCGGGCGCCGGCGCGAGCCGCGACCACCGCGCGCTCGTCGCGATCGACGAGGCGCTCGCCGCGCTCGACCCGCCCGTGCCGGTGCGCCGCGTCGACTTCCCGTACCGGACCGCGGGCAAGCGGATGCCCGACCGGCCGCCGGTCGCGATCGCCCACGTCCGCACGGAGGCCGAGGCGTTCGCCGCCGAGCTCGGCACGACGACGGACCGCCTCGTGCTCGGCGGCCGCTCGTACGGCGGACGCATGTGCTCGATGGCCGTGGCCGAGGGTCTGCCCGCCGCGGGGCTCGCGCTCGTCAGCTACCCCCTGCACCCGCCGGGCAAGCCCGAGCGCCTGCGCACCGAGCACTTCCCCGACCTCCGCGTGCCCGTGCTCCTCGTCTCGGGGCGCACGGACCCGTTCGCGACCCCCGACGAGCTCACCGAGCACACCGCCGCGATCCCCGGCCCGGTCACGCGCGTCGAGCTCCCGGGTGCACACGACCTCAAGGGCCAGGACGCCGCGGTGTGCGACGCGCTCGTCGCGTGGCTCACGACGCTCGGTCGCTGAGCCTCGGCGTCGCCGGACCCGGAGCAGCGTGGCCTCGGCGCGAAGCGGCGGTCAGAACGCCGCGCCCGGCGCCGGCCTCCCCACGACGGCGCGAGCGACGACCCGGTCGACCGAATTGTCCGGGGCGTCTCCGGACCTTTCCGACGACGCGGCCGGACTGCGTACGATGTGCCGCGGACCACGCCCGAGCCGACCCGGAGGTGATGATGCGCGCCGCTGGCCGACTGCTCGCGCTCGCGACCCTGGGGGTCGTCACGACGGCGCTCGCCGCGTCCCCGGCGGCGGCCGACGACCGCGACGGCGGCGGCGGGCTCACCGTCACCGTCGACACCGTGTCCTTCGACGCGAGCCGCCTGCACGAGGGACCGGGGTGGCTCGGGTACGTCGTGACCAAGCCCGACGGGTCGCACGCACGCAACCTCGGCGACAGCTACTCGAGCGAGGACGCCGCGGACGGCGTGCTGGAGCTCGACGTCCCGCGGCGCGGGCAGTACAGCGACGGGTACTGCATCAGCTGGGTCCTCGTGACGGGCATCGACCGGCAGTACGCAGGGTGGAACGGCGACGCCGCCGTCTGCACGACCGCCGCCACGCCCCCACCGACGACGCCGCCGCCCGCGCCCGCGACGGAGGCGCCCGTCGAGGCACCGGCGGTCGAGGCCGCGGAACCGGTCGTCGAGGCGCCCGTCGAGACGGCGGAGGCACCCGAGCCGGAGGTCACCGAGGAGCCGACGCAGGAGCCGACGACCGAGGCCCCCGTCGAGCCCTCGCCCGAGCCCACGACGCCGCGGCCGGAGCCCTCTCGGACACCCCTCACGTCCGCGGCAGAGCGCATGGCACCTCCCCCGCCCGCGGACGAGGCGTTCCCGACGCTCGCCGTCGTCGGCGTCGGCGGGCTCGTCGCCGCCGCGGCGGGTGGGGCGATCCTGCTCCTGCGCCGCGTCGGCTGAGCCGCGCGCTCAGCGCGTGCGCGACGCGACGGTCCTGGCCGCGCGGCCCTGCCACCGCACCAGCTCGTCGACGTCGCCGGCCGTGTAGTCGGGGTCCGACGGATCGTGCGCGGCGACCACGGGGCGCGGGAACCGTGCGGTGCGCGCCGTCGGGTTCCCGGCAGCGCGAGGGGTCGGTGTATCGGTCTCGCGGAGAGTCATCGGGCTCTCGACCATCGTGGGCCTCGTCTCGTCGGACAGCATCGGCACGAGCCAAGACCGGGAACACGTCCGGCCGGTGACGGCAGACCGTCCGGCAGGCGAACAGTCGGCGGAGCCCCGGCGGTATGCCGGCCCGACGCGCGAGGCGGCAACGAGCCAGCGGGTTCCTGTCTGCCGTCCACGCCAGGGCGGGCGTGAACCCCTACTGACCGGAGCCGTTCAGCGGTGCTGCATGGCCGTAGGAGGCGCGGCGCTTGCCTGCGCGCTCGGCGAAGTCGTCGAGGGCGGCGAGGACCTCCATGGCCGACCATGTGACTCCGTGGCGATGAACGCGGGTCTCGTTGACGATCCCCGCCCGGGTCAGGACATCCATGTGGCGACGGACGTTCGTCGGGCCGATACCGAGCGCGTCGTCGAGCACCTTGGCATTGACGACCGGCTGGCGGGTGAGCAGGTCCGCGACGTCGTAGGTGCGCGCACCGCGTCGCACCGGAATGCGCTCGTCCCAGTCGGCCCGGATCGAGCGAACCTGCTCCACCAGCTGACGCCCGTTCACCACTGCGCGGGTGCTGGCCTGGACGAACTGATGGATGATCGCCGCGGGGTGCCCTGCGCGGTAGGTCGTCAGTGCGGCGTAGTAGCTGTCGACGTCGGCCAGGAGGCCCGCCGACAGCGGCATGGTGACGTTCCGGGTCAAGCCTGAGCTGTGCATCATCGCCTGCACCAGCGCGCGCCCGGTGCGACCGTTGCCGTCGGCGAAGGGGTGGATGGTCTCGAACTGGGCGTGCGCGATCGCGACGTGCGCCAACGGGACGACGTCGGCGCGGGCGACGAAAGCGACCAGGTCAGCGATACCCTCCGGAACCCGCTCGTGATGCGGGGGTACGAAGTCCGCTCCCGCGGGCGAGGTGTCAGAGCCGCCGATCCACACCTGCTCGGTGCGCCAGCGGCCCGCCTGTCCCGGGTCGTCGTCCCGCAGGAGCGCGTGGTGCATCCGCAAGATGGCGGCCTGGTCAGGCTCGTCGGACAACGCGAGCGCCGCACGCATCGCATGGGTGTTCGCCACGATCGTCGGGGCGTTGGAGCCGTTCTTGGCGGCACCCAGCTCTGCCATGGCGATGGCGCGGGAGGACGCGGTCAGCCGCTCGATCTTCGACGAAGCAGCCGACTCGCTGCGCAACAGGACCGAGGAGAAGGGTGCGAGCTCCCCGCCCATCTCGGCATCGAAGCGTGCGATCTCTCGCGACGCTTCGTCCGCCTCGGCAAGGAGCTCGCCGGGTAGCTCCACAGGCAGCGTGGCGATGGGCGGAACGATCGCCGCGACGTACTGTCGGGCAGGTGCACGCCCCATCAACCCCGCGTGCGAGTAGTGCCATTCCAGCTCTTCGAACGTCAGCGCGGGCCATCGCATCTGATCACTCACCACCTCGCTAACATATCAGTTGGTCGATAACTGATACATAAGTCCGACCGCTGTTATCAGTTCCCGCTCGCACCGGACATAGCAGGCTCAACCCTCGCGTCGCCTACGTCAACGACGTCCTGGAGGGAACCCTGGAGAACGCTGTTCGAATGCGCAGCATCTCTCCATGGAGCACACCACGTGGACGCCCCTGCCGCTCCCGCCGGTGGGAGCGCATGACGCACTGGCCCCGGCCCTTGAGCGACCGGTCCCACCCGTCGACCGTGCACGCGGTCGGGCGTGCGGCGCGCGCGGTGGCCGTCGTGGTGAAGTGCGCACGAACCCTGGCAGCGAGGTCGTCGTCGAGCCGCCAGCTCGCCGCCGCGGTCGACCTCCTCGTGCAGCCGACCCCGGACGGCGGACGCGGACACGGCGAGATCGGATGCGAGGGCGCTGGAGGTCGTGACGGGCATGGATCGCATCCCACGAACGGCGCTTCGCGACACGAATCGCTGCAGGAGGGGATTGTCCGGCAAACGCAGAAGCCCCGAAACCGTTACGGTTCCGGGGCTTCGGGGAGAGCCGCCTGTCGGAATCGAACCGACGACCTATTCATTACGAGTGAATCGCTCTACCGACTGAGCTAAGGCGGCATGCTACGTCCCGGTCCGCTCCGCGAACCGCTGGCAACGAGCGCCTACTGTACCCAACGACCGGGCCAGATTCCAAAGCGGCCTCGTGGGCCGCCGTCGGGCGCCCTCGGCGTCAGCAGCGCAGCCCGTCCTCGGGCACGGTCCCGTCCACCAGGTAGGCGTCGACGGCGTCGCCCACGCACGCGTTGGAGCGGCCGTAGGCGGTGTGCCCCTCGCCCTCCCACGTGAGGAGGACGGCCGAGTCGAGCGTGTCCGCGAGGCCCTCGGCCCACACGTACGGGGTGGCGGGGTCGTTGGTCGTCCCGATGACGACGATCGGCGCCGCGCCCTCGGCGTGGAGGTCGAACTCCTGCTCCGCCACGGGGTACGCCCAGCCGTCGCACGTGAGCCCGCCGAACGCGAAGAAGTAGCCCATGGTGGGCGCCGCCTCCTCGAGGCGCTCGAGCTGGGCCTGCATCGCGTCGGGGTCGTCGTCCTGGCGCCCGTCGAGGCAGTTGACCGCGCGGAACGCCTCCGACGAGTTGGACGAGTACGTCCCGTCGGGGTTGCGGTCGTTGTAGAAGTCGGCGAGGTAGAGCAGCAGGTTGCCCGTGCCCTCCTCGAACGCCTCCGTGAGCGCCTGCGTGAGCACCGGCCAGCTCTGGTCGTTGTAGAGCGTGACGGCGACGCCGTAGAAGCCGAGCGTCTGCGTCACGCGGCGGTCCGAGTCGGTGGGCAGCGGGTTGGCCTTCGCGGCGTCGAGGAGCGAGCGGATCTGCCGCATCCCCGCGTCGGCGTCCCCGCGCAGCGGGCAGTCGCCCCCGGCCTGGCAGTCCTCGACGTATGCGCGCAGGGCGTTCTCGAAGCCGACCGCCTGCTGCTCGGAGATCGTGTCGGGGTCGAGGCTCGTGTCGATCGCGCCGTCGAGCACGAGGCGCCCGACCTTGTCCGGGAACAGCCCCGCGTACGTCGCGCCGAGCTGCGTGCCGTACGAGTAGCCGAGGTAGGCGAGCTTCTCGTCGCCGAGCACGGCCCGCAGCATGTCCATGTCGCGGGCGGCACTCTGCGTGTCGACCTGGCCGAGCAGGTCGCCCGTGTTCTCGGCGCACGCGTCGGCCCAGGCGCGCCGGTCCTCCGCGAGCGCCTCGAGCCCCGCCTCGTCGGTGTCGAAGTCGCGCGACAGGGACTCGTCCTTCGCGGCGTCGTCGAGGCACACGACGGGCGAGGACTGGCCGACGCCGCGCGGGTCGAACCCGACGAGGTCGTACGCCTCGGCGACGCGCTCGCCGACCGTCGGGGCGAGGGACGTGACGAAGTCGATCCCCGAGGCCCCGGGACCGCCCGGGTTGGTGAGGAGCGAGCCGATGCGCTCCCCCGTCGCGGGCTGGCGCTTCACCGCGAGCTCGATCTCGCCCGCCTCCGGGTCCTGCCACGAGAGCGGGGCGCGCGCCGTCGCGCACTCCCAGCCCGCCCCGCAGTCCTCCCAGGCCAGGCTCTGGCCGTAGAACTCCTCGAAGCCCTCCGGGCCGGTCTCGCCCGTGCCGGACGCGGAGGCCGCGACGTCGTCCACGGGGGTCTGCTGCTTGGGCGGCACCGAGCACGCGCCCAGGACGAGGGCCAGCACGAGGGCCGCGGCGCCGGCCAGGGAACGTCGAGCAGCGCGGGAGAGGGGCGTCGTCACCCGCACACGGTAGCCGTTCCCCCGACGCGCGCAGGACGGTCCCGCCGGGGCGGGACCGTCCTTTCACGCGCTCTTCACCGCAGGGGCGGCTACTCCTCGACCCAGGCGGACTCGCCGGTCGTGCCGTCCGCCGCGGGCGGCACGACGACGGTCCCGCGGTCGCCGAGGACGACGCTCACCTCGCCGCTCGCGTCCACGTCGTCGGGGACCCCGACCACGGACGTCGACGGCACGTAGTCCATCGTGCAGGGCGTGTCCGGGGCGATCTCGACGAACGTCACGACGACGTCGCCGCCCTGGACCGCGGCCTCGTCCTCCGCGAGCACGGGGCACGTGCTCGACCCGTACGTCACGACGAACAGCAGCCCGGGCTCCGCGCTCCACGCGGCACCCGTCCCGCCCTCGGTCGGCGCGTCGACGCCGGGCGGCAGGCCCGTGCCGTGCGCGCCCGCCACGACGTCCATCGTCCCGGCGTCGGGCAGGCCCTCCTCCTCGGAGGCGTCGTCCGACGGCTCCTCGGACGCGTCGTCGCTCGGCGCGGTGGACTCCTCGGAGGCGGACGCGTCGTCCCCGCCGCCGTCGGTCTCGGAGGCGCACGCCCCCAGCAGGCCGACCGCGAGGACGAGCGAGAGCGCGGACGCGGTGCGAACCGTCCGGGAGACGGGGCGGCGGACGGGAACCATGAGCACTCCTCGGTCGGCGACGGTAGCGCGACCATCGTGGGCCCTGGTGGGCGGTCGTGCGCGGCGAACCGCGACGCGCCGGGCGATCGTGACCGGACGGTGACCCGGTGCCGGTGGGAGCATCCCAGCATGGACGCTCCGCTCACGACCCCCGGCACCGGGTCTGCCCCGCTGCCCTGGGGCCTGCGCACGGACCTCCGGAGGCACGGCGACGACGGCGACTCGAGCCGCGTCGGCTACGTCGAGCTCTTCTTCGACCTGGTGTTCGTCTTCGCGGTCACGCAGCTCTCGCACGGCCTCATCGCCCACCCGGGCGCCGAGACCCTCGCGCACACGCTCGTCCTGGGCGTCGCGGTGTGGTGGGTGTGGGTCTTCACGATGTGGGCCACCAACTGGCTCGACCCCGAGCGCGTCCCCGTGCGGGCGATGCTCGTCGTCCTCATGCTGCTCGGCCTGGTGCTCGCGAGCGCCATCCCGGAGGCGTTCGGCGACAAGGCCCTGCTGTTCGCGGTGATGCTCGTGACGATGCAGGTGGGGCGCAGCGCGTTCGTGCTCGTCGCCCTGGGCCGGGTCTGGCCGGAGAACGCGGTGAACTTCGTCCGCATCACCACGTGGTTCGTCGTCTCGGGCAGCCTGTGGATCGCGGGGGCGCTCGTCGAGGAGCAGCGGCTCGTGCTGTGGGCGGTCGCGTGCGTGATCGACCTGGCGGGCCCGCGCGCGATGTTCTGGCTGCCGTGGCTCGGCGCGTCGCGCGCGAGCACGTGGGTCGTGCGGGGCGAGCACATGGCCGAGCGCGTGAGCCTGTTCGTCATCATCTGCCTGGGCGAGTCGATCATCGTCACGGGCGCGGCGTTCGCGGAGCTGCCGCTCGACGCGACGACCGTGTCCGCGTTCTGCTCCGCGTTCGCGAGCACGGTGCTCATGTGGCTGCTCTTCTTCGACCGCTCCGAGCGGCACGCGACCGAGTACTTCACGTCGCGCGACGAGCGCGGCATGGTGGCGCAGACGGCGTACACGTACGTGCCGTTCGTCATCGTCGCGGGGATCGTGCTCACGGCGGTCGCGGACGAGCTGGTCCTGCTGCACCCGCTGGGGCACGCGGGCCACGCCGACGCGTGGACCGCCGCGCTCGTGTGCGGGGCGGCGGCGACGTATCTCGTCGGCAACGCGCTGTTCCGCCGCGCGGCCGGCGGCCCGTGGTCCCTCCCGCACCTGCTCGGCGCGGCAGCGGTCGGCGCGCTCTACGCGACGCACGGGTGGCTCACGCCCCTCGCCCTCAACTGGGTCACCGACGGCATCCTGCTCGCCGTCATCGTCGGCGACGTCGTCCGGGCTCGTCGTCGGGTGGTGACAGAGGAACCCGGGTGATCCGCCCCGAGAGACGAGGTACGGCCCGTTCGTGCGCTTCACCCGGCTTTCGCCGGGCGCGAACCCCCCATCGTCGCTAGGTTCGCCCTGTTGGTGCGCGGCAGCCGGCCGTGCTCCGGGTACGGGGATCCGTCGAGAAAGGGCGCGACCGTGGACTTCTGGGACTTCTTCTGGCTCCTCGTCTGGAGCTTCTTCTTCATCGCCTACCTCATCGTGCTCTTCCAGATCATCGCGGACCTGTTCCGTGACCGTGAGCTCTCGGGCTGGTGGAAGGCCGTGTGGATCATCTTCCTCATCTTCCTGCCGATCCTGACGTCGCTCGTCTACCTCATCGCCCGCGGGCGCGGGATGGCGGAGCGGCAGGCGGCCGCGGTCGTCCAGGCGAAGCAGGACACCGACGCGTACATCCGCCAGGTCGCGACCACGTCGCCGGCCGAGCAGATCACGCACGCGAAGTCGCTCCTGGACTCCGGGGCGATCACCCCCGAGGAGTTCGCGCAGCTCAAGGCGAAGGCGCTCGCCTGACGGGCCTCGCCTGACGGGCCTCGCCTGACGGGCCTCGCGTGACCGGACGGGCCGGTCGCACCCGCGTGCGGGTGCGACCGGCCCGTCCCACGATCGAGGCATGACCCGCTTCGGCTACACCCTCATGACCGAGCAGTCCGGCCCGCGCGCGCTCGTCGAGCACGCGGTCGACGCGGAGCGCGTCGGCTTCGAGTTCGAGGTGATGAGCGACCACTACTTCCCGTGGCTCGACGCCCAGGGCCACTCCCCGTACGCGTGGTCGGTGCTCGGCGCGGTCGCCCAGGCGACGGAGCGCGTCGGGCTCATGACGTACGTGACCTGCCCCCTGCTGCGCTACCACCCGGCAGTGGTCGCGCAGAAGGCCGCGACGGTCGCCCTCCTCTCCGACGACCGCTTCACGCTCGGCCTCGGCGCCGGAGAGAACCTCAACGAGCACGTCGCGGGCGAGCGCTGGCCCGCGGTCGGCGAGCGGCACGACATGCTCGAGGAGGCGGTGGAGATCATCCGGTCGCTGCTCGACGGCGAGCGCCTCACGTTCGAGGGCGTGCACTACCGCGTCGACTCGGCCCGGCTGTGGGACCTCCCCGACGAGACCGTGGAGATCGGCGTCGCCGTCTCGGGTCCGCAGTCGGTCGAGCGGTTCGCCCCGCTGGCCGACCACCTCGTGACCACCGAGCCCGACGCCGACGTCGTCCAGCGGTGGGCGGGGGTCCGGGACCGCGCGGACCTCGCGCCGTCGCGCGTCGTCGGGCAGATGCCGATCTGCTGGGACCCCGACGCGGACGTGGCCGTGGCGCGCGCGCACGAGCAGTTCCGCTGGTCCGTGGGCGGCTGGCGCGTGAACGCCGACCTGCCCACGACCGAGGCGTTCGAGGCGGCGAGCCAGTTCGTCCGGCCCGAGGACGTCGCCGAGGCGATCCCGTGCGGCCCCGACCTCGACGCGATCGTCGAGGCCGCTGCGACCTGGTGGGAGGCAGGGTTCACCGACCTCGCGCTCGTCCAGGTCGGTGAGGTCGGTCAGCGCGAGTTCCTCGACCAGGCCGCGGGACCGCTGCTGGAGAGGCTACGCGCCGCGAGCCCGACCAACACCCGCGGCGCGTAGCTCAGTCTCCCGTCGTCCTCCGGCGGAGCACGAGCACCGAGCCGGCGAGCACGGCGAACGCGGCGAGCACCAGGACGACGGCCACCGACGCGCCGGTCGTCGCGAGCCCGCCGGTCGGGCCCTGCGACGGCGGTGCCGCGAGACCGGGAGCCGGTGCGGACACCGGCGGGCCGCCGGGCGCCCCGGCCACCGGGTCGTCCGGTGCCGGCGCTGGTCCCGGTCCCGGTGCCGGCGCCGGCGCCGGCGCCTCGACCAGCGTGACGGTGCACGTCACGTCGGCCTCGAGCGGGACGTCCACGGCACCGTCCGCGGCGCACGCGTCGGCGAACCGCACGGTGTACCCGTCGACCGCAGGCTCGACCGCGACGGCGTACGCCCCGGGGACGAGCACGTGCCGGCTCCCCGGGAGGGCGAGCGGCGGTGCCGCCGCGACGGTCCGCCCGTCGCGGTCGCGGACGACGACGGCCGTCCCGAGCGGTACGTCGAGGACGTCCGCCTCGAGCACGGGCGGCGGCACGGCGAGGGCGAGCCCTCCGGCCGTGGGAACGGCGGAGCGCGTCGCCAGGGCGGACGGCCCGACGAGGCGAGCGGGCTCCCCGTCGGCCGTCTCCACCGCGGTCACCACCGTGAGTGTCGACGGTCGTGCGACGGTGTCCACGTCCTCCGCGGCATTGTTGGCGGGGGTCAGGTCGGCGCCGCTCGCGCCGTCGTCCCACGCCTCGGCGCGTACCGTCACCGGCGCGTCGACCTCCTGCGGACCGACGACGCGCGCGACGAACGTGACGCGGGCCGTCGCTCCGGCGGCGACCGTCGGGTCGCGCCAGGTGAGGATCCCGCCGACGCTTCCCGGCGCGTCGTGCTCGCCGGCATCGGATGCACCGACGAGCTCGAGCCCCTCGGGGAGCGCGGCGGTGATCTCGACGCCCGTCGCGTCGGCCGCGCCCTGGTTCTCCACCGTCACGGTGTACGTCACGTGCTCGCCCGCAGCGACGCGGTCACGTCCGTCGTCGACGGTCGTGACGAGGTCAGGACGCTCCGTGACGGCCGTGACGCACGAGCGCGACAGGGACTCGAGGACCGGCTGCGGGTCGCGGCCGAACGCCGCGATGTCGAAGACCGCTCCGCCGCTGCCCGTCGCGAGGTCCTGGTAGTCCTGCGTCGACGCGCCGGGCGAGACGATCGCGAAGAGGACCGCCTCGTGCTCCTCGAGCGCGGCACGCGCGTCCTCGACCGTCGCGCTCGCGCGCTGCGTGCTCTCGTCACCGACGAGCACGAGGCACGTCGCCGCCTCGGGGCGCAGACCCGTACCAGGTTCCAGTGCGTGGACGACCGCATCGATCCCCGGCTCGGTCCCGCCGCTGGTCCGCAGGCCGGCGAGCGCCGCCTCGACGTCGGTCAGCTCGTCCGTCGCGGGCAGGTGGGTGTGCGGCAGGTAGTCCTGGCCGTCGGCGCCGAAGCCCACGAGACCGATCTGGTAGTCGATCCCGCGCGCCAGCTCGCTCGCGATGAGGAGGACGTGGGCGCGCACGGCGGCCTGGTAGCCGCCCATGCTGCCCGACTCGTCCACGAGGAACAGGACGTCTCCCGGCGGCTGCGGCACGCGCGGTACCGAGTCCGCGTCCTGCGCCGCCGCGTGCACGGCGTCACCGGCGTACCGGGAGACGAGGTCGCGGTCGTCCTCCAGCGGCACGCGCGCCTCGGCGACGCCGTGCTCGTCCGTCTCGGCCTCGACCTCCCGGCCGGCGGTCCCGAGCGTCACCACGCGGCCCGCGAGCGGCTCCCACGTGGCGCGGTCCCACAGGACCGCCCGGGCCGTGACGTGGCCACGGGACTCGGTCCCCGGAACCACGTGCGCGCTGACGTAGGCCGGACGTCGCTCGACCGTCACGACCGTGCTGTCGCTCGCGGTCGCCCCGTCCTTGTCCGTCACGGTGAGCGTCGCGGTGTACATGCCGGCGGTCGCGTAGTCGTAGCGGGCGCGCACGGTCGACGTCGTGCACGGGCTGAGCCGCTCGACCGTTCCGTCGCCGCGGTCCCACACGCACTCGAGCGACCGTGCGTCGGTGCTCCCGGGGTCCGCGACGGAGGCCGCCGGGGCCCAGCCGTCGAGGAGGCGCACCGTGGTGTCCGCGCCCGCGGACACGGTGGGCGCGGCGTTGGACACCGTCACGGTCGTCGTCGCGGACGACGACCGTCCGCGCGTGTCGCGGACCGACATCGTCACCTCGTACGTGCCGTCGTCCGGGAACACGTGGGAGGGGGCGACGGTCCCGGTCGTGCGGCTCCCGTCCCCGAAGTCCCACGCGCGCTCGACGATCGCCGCGTCCTGCGGGACGGTCGTGTCCTCGATCCGGACGGACGTCCCCTCCACGGTCCGCGCGGGCGCCGTGACCTCCGCCTGCAACGGGCCCACGACCGTCTGCTCGAGCGTCGTCGTGCCCCGCTCGCCCGCGTCGTCCGTGACCGTGAGCGTGACGACGTACGTCCCCGGCGCGGCGTAGGTGTGCGTCGGCTCACGCTCGGCCGACGTACTCCCGTCCCCGAAGTCCCACTCCCACGCCACGACGGTCCCGTCCGGGTCCGTGGAGCGGTCCTCGAACGTCACGGTGGCGTCGCCCACCTGCCCGGTGACGACGCGCAGCTCGTCGGTGGCGATCGAAGAACCGCCCCGGTTGTCGAGCGCCTCGTAGCGCACGCGGTCCGCCGCGACGGGCGCGTCGAGCTCGACGACCTGGAGACCCGAGTCGTCCGCGAGCACGGCCTCGGCAACGGTGGTGAACGCGTCGGACCCGGCTGCCGCCGCGCCGACGCGGACGTTCACCGGACGGGTCGCGCGCGAGTACGACGAGCGGACCTCGACGCGGTCGACGAGGTACGTCCGGTCGAGCCGCACGGTCGCGTGCTGGTTCGTCACGGCGCCGTTCGCCGTCCGCCAGGGTCGATCCGTGCTCGGGTAGTCGACGTCGATCATCTCGACACCCGCGTACGTCGACGACCACTCGCTCGACACCTCCGCGAGCACGCCGCCGTGCGCGGTGAGCGCGACGTCCGTGCCCCCGCCCGCGGGTCGCGGGACGAAGGACGCTGCCGGCGGGCCGACGACGCGCACCTCGCCCGTCACGACGTGCGAGACCACGCCCAGCGCGTCCGTCACGCGCAGCGCGACCGTCCTCGTGCGGTCGAACGTCACCGTGGGCGAGGCGTCCGTGCTGTCGACGTCGAACGTCGTGCCGTCGTGGTCGAGGTCCCACTCGTGCCGGACGACGCCGTCGGCGTCCGTCGACCCGTCGACGAGCTGCACCGGCTGGCCGGGGGCGGGCTCGACCGGGGAGACCTCGAACCGGGCGACCGGGCGGTCGGTGACGACGACGTCGCGCGTGACCGTGTCGCCCAGGCCCGCACCGTCGACCACCTCCAGCGTCACAGGGACGGTGCCGCGCGCGGCGAACGTGTGCTCCGGACGCTCGGTCGTGTAGTCGGCCGAACCGTCCCCGTCGACGTCCCACGACCAGGCGACGGGAGCCCCGCCCGCGCTCGCCACGGTGGTGTCGCGCAGGACGGCAGCCTCCCCGACGATCGCGGGCTCCGGCTCGACGACGAAGCGCGCGACGGGAGGCCCGACGTCGGGCGTCGCGGGGTCGCAGTCGTCGTCCCTGCCGTTGCCGGGGACCTCGACCCCGTCCGGTCGCGCCGACGCGTCGGCGTCGTCGCAGTCGACGTTGGCGGTCCACCCGTCGCCGTCGGCGTCGGGGTGCACCGCGAGCACGCGCCACCGCAGCGCGCGCGTCGCGCCCTCCGCGGTGGTCACGACCGCGCGCACGTTCGCGATCGTCGCGTCGGGGGCGGCGGCCGGCACGTGGTCGTACGTCGTGCCCGTGCCCACGGGGGTGCCGTCGACGTCCCAGTCGACGGTCGAGCCCGGCGCGTCGACCCGGAACGAGCGAGTCGTCCCCACGGGGGCCCGCACGAGGTCGTCCGTCGGCGGGTCGACCGCCACGAGCGCCGGGCCGTCGAGCGCGGCGACGTCGACGTGGGCGAGGTCGACCGACCTGCGCCCGGCCGCGTCGGTCCCCCGCACGCTCACGACGGCGCTGCCCGCACGGTCGAACGTCCCGACGACGCTCGTGCCCGTCGCGTCGTCGTGCTCACCGTCGGCGTCGAGGTCCCACGCGACCTCCGTGCACGTCGCGCACGTCGCGGTGAGCGTCACCGCGGTCCCGGCGGTGGCCGTGTGCGTGCCGCCCGCGTCGACCACGGGGTACGGGGCGCCGCCGGAGCGCGCGACGGCCGCCTCGAGCGCCGGGACCAGCGCTCCCACGCCCGTGGCCACCTCGTCGAAGGCGGCGGTCATCGAGGCGTTGGCGGCCTTCTGCCCGGCGACGAGCGCGTCGAGGCTCCCCGCCGGGTTGTCCAGGTCGAGGCCGACGATCGCGTCCTCCAGGGCGGCAACCCCCGCGGCGTCGAGGCCGGCGTTGCGCAGCTCCCGCGCGTCGTCCGACGCGATGCCGTCGGCCGCGATCGCCGCCTGCTCGGCCGCGAGCGTCGCGAGCGTCGCATCGAGGTCCGCGCCGAGCTCCGCCTCGACCCGCAGGAGCTCGTCCGCCGCCGCGTCCTGAGCCGCCATCACGTGCTGCAGGTCGCGGGCGTACCCCTCGATCGCGCGTGCGTGCATGAGGGCCGCCGCCGCGTCGCCGGCCTCCTGTGCACCCTGGTACTTCTCGAGCGCGCCGAGGAACGCCGCGCTGAGCGCCGCGCCTTCTCCGGTGGTGTCGGCCCACGCCGCGGTCGCAGCGTCGAGCGGGTCGCCCAGCGGTGCCGGGAAGGTGTCGACCGGCCCGACGAGGGCGGGCCCGACGAAGTCGGGGTCCGGCGGGTCGGCAGCGATCCCGGCGTAGTGGTCGGACTGGTTGAGGATGGTCAGGACGACGCCGACGTACAGCTCGGTCATGAGGTTGACGCCCACCGTGGGGCAGTACCAGTCGGCCGGGTAGGGCGTGGGGATCGCCAGGCACACGTACGTGAGGTAGAAGTTCACGAGCTTGCCGCCCAGGCCCGGACCCGTGAAGCCGGACGCCATGGAGTACCCGATGTGCGCGGACAGGAGCGCCGCGTACGCGTAGGCCGCGGTGCGCCAGTGCTCGGCCTGATCGGTCGCGCCGGCCTTCATCGCCGCGATCGCGGGGTCGGGGAGCGGCGGGACGTCAGACGGGAAGCGGACGCTGAACGCCTCGCGCAGGATCGTGTCCGAACCGTCGAACACGCCGTTCTGGCACGTGTCCTCGACGACGTCGTACGTGCCCGGCCCGAGCGTGCCCGACGGCTGGGTGATCGCCAGCACCTCGTCGATGAACGCGCTGCCGAGCATCGCGCTCTGGATCGTGTTCGGCGTGCCGGAGACGTCCGACAGGCCGCTGCCCGTGGACACGGTCCCGCTCGGGACGACGTACACGTCAGACGCCGTGTAGATGAAGTCGCAGTCGCGGGTCAGGGAACCGCTCGCCAGGACCGACTGGTTCGGGCCGTAGACACCTTCCAGACCCCAGTACCCCGTGGCGTCCGCCTGTGCCGGGACCGCGCCGGCGGTCACGAGGCCCACCCCCAGCAGCGTCGCCGTCAGTGCCGCCGTGGCGCTCCGCCAGGTGCTCACGTCGTCGTGCCCCCTCTGCTCGTCCCCGTCCCGGGTGACGGGTGTACGCGCGAGGAACCCTACCGGCGGCCGCTCTCAGGAAACACCCAGCAACAGGCGAGCGGCGGGTGAAATCGCTCGTCCCGAGCAGCGCTGCGCCGCGTGCGCGGGCATGCCGGGGAAGGGCCGGCTCAGCCCTGCGGACGCAGCGCGATGACCATCGCCTCGACGGCGAGCAGCGGCGCGACGTTGCCCTCGAGCCGCTCGCGCGCGACGCCGATCGCGTCCATCCGCCGCACGGTCTGCTCCGGCGTGGAGTCCTCGGCCAGCGTGCGCACCGCCTCCGCGAGCTCGACGTTGACGAGCTCGACCTCCGCCCCGAGCTGCACGACGAGCACGTCCCGGTAGAGGGACAGCAGGTCGACCATCGCGCGGTCGAGCACGTCGCGCTGGTGCCGGGTCGCGCGCCGCTTCTGGTCGGCCTCGAGGTCGCGGAGCTGGGACCGCAGGCGCGGCGGGAGGGTCTCGCCGTCGGCGACGCCGAGCGCGCGCAGCAGCTCCGCCTTCTCGGCCGCGTCGCGCTCCTCGGTCGCGGCCTTCGCCTCGGCCTGCGCGAGGTCCACGAGCTCTCCCGCCGCGAGCACGGCGTCGCCCACCCCGCGGACGCGGCGCGCGAGCGAGAGCACCGACGTCCGCCGGTCGCGGGCCCCCGCGTCGCGGGCCAGCCGGCGCGCGAGCCCGATGTGGCTCTGCGCCGCCCGGGCCGCGACGAGCGCGACGCGCTCGTCGACGCCGTCGCGCTGGACCAGCAGCCCGGCCACGGCCTCGACGGGAGGCACACGGAGCACCACGCCACGGCACCGCGAACGGATGGTCACGAGCACGTCCTGCGGGCTCGGCGCGCAGAGGATCCACACCGTGTGGGGGGCGGGCTCCTCGATGGCCTTGAGCAGCACGTTCGTCGTGCGCTCGGCCATGCGGTCCGCGTCCTCGACGACGATCACGCGCCGTCGGCCCTGGGACGGGCTGCGGCTCGCGACCGTCACGAGGTCGCGCACCTCGTCGATCTTGATCGTGACGAGCTCGGTCGCGACGAGCGTGACGTCGGGGTGGGTCCCGGCGAGCGTCGTGCGGCACGCCTGGCAGCGCCCGCAGCCACCCTGCTCGCACTGCAGCGCGGCGGCGAACGCGCGCGCCGCGTTGGAGCGGCCGGACCCGGGCGGGCCGGTGAGCAGCCACGCGTGCGTCATCGCGGCGGGGTCCGTCGCGGCGGTGCGGAGCACCTCGACGGCCTGCTCCTGACCGACGACGTCGTCCCAGACGGTCACGCCGCCCCGCTCCCGGTCGCGGGCCCGGCCGCGATCCCCGAGCCGGGCTCGTACCCGATCGCGCTGTCCGTGTCGTCGAAGCCGTCGTCCGGGTCGGCGGCGACGGTGTCCTCCGCCTCCTCCACGACCGGCGTGAGCTCGAGCCGGGCCGCGACGTCGACGCGGATCTGCGCCTGCAGGTCGTCGACCGAGGCGGCGGCGTCGAGCACGACCCAGCGCTCCGGGTCCGCCGCGGCGCGCGCGAGGAACGCGTCGCGCGTGCGGCGGTGGAACTCCGCCCCCGCGCGCTCCAGCCGGTCGTGCTGTCGCCGGATCCGCGCCCCGGCCACGGCCGGGTCGAGGTCGAGCAGGATCGTGACGTCCGGCATGAGGTCCTGCACGGCCCAGCGCGAGATGAGCTCGACCTCGTCCGCGCCGAGCTCGCGCCCGCCCGCCTGGTACGCGACCGAGGAGTCGAGGTAGCGGTCCGTCACGACCACCGCGCCGCGCTCGAGGGCCGGGCGCACGAGGCTCGCGACGTGGTGCGCGCGGTCCGCGGCGTAGATGAGCGCCTCCGTGCGCGGGTCCATGTCCTGCCCGTGGAGCACCGCGGCGCGCAGCTCCTTGCCGAGCTCGGTGCCGCCGGGCTCGCGCGTCAGCACGACCTCGCGCCCCGTGAGCTCGCCGAGCCACTGCCCGAGCAGGCGGGACTGGGTGGACTTGCCGACGCCGTCGCCGCCCTCGAACGAGATGAAGTACCCGGGTGCGCTCACGGCGTCCACCCTATCCGCGCCGTCGGACACGGGTACGGCCGCGGGCTAGCCTCGGGGCATGCCCGACCCCGTTGCCGCCCGTTCCCTGCCCTCTCCCGGCGTCGCGTTCGCCGGACGCACGTTCGACGCCGTCCTGTTCGACATGGACGGCACGCTCATCGACTCCGTCCCGGCCGTGAACCGGAGCTGGCGCCGAATGGCGTCCGAGCACGGGCTCCCCGACCCCGACGACTTCCAGATCCCGCACGGGACCCCTGCCCGCACCCTCATCGCGACCCTCCTGCCCGCCGACCGCGTGGAGGCCGCGTTCGAGCGCATCCACGAGCTCGAGCTCGAGGACACCGACGGCGTGACGATCCTGCCCGGGACGCGCGACGCGCTCGCCACGCTGCCGCAGGCGCGCAAGGCGATCGTCACGTCGTGCACGCGCCCGCTGGCGGCGGTCCGCATCGCGGCGTCGGGTCTCGCCGCGCCGTCGGTCGTCGTGACGGCCGACGACGTCGCGCGCGGCAAGCCCGACCCGGACCCGTTCCTGCTCGGCGCGGAGCGCCTGGGCGTCGACCCGGCGCGCTGCCTCGTCGTCGAGGACGCCCCGGCGGGGATCGCCGCGGCGCGGGCCGCAGGCTGCGCGACGCTCGCCGTGACGGGCACCCACTCGGCCGACGAGCTCGCGGCGGCGTCCCCCGCCCCGGACGCCCTGGCGACGGGCCTGGCTGCGGTCCGCTTCGTCGTGGACCCCGACGGCGTCCGCGTCACCGACGCCTGACCACCCGCCGAACAGGGTTGCCTCCCACCCTCGCCCCCTGACGAGCCACGACCGCATGCTCGCAGGCTGCAGGCGCACGTTCGTCAGTAGACGCCGGCGCGCAGCGCGGCCGTGACGACCTTCGACGCTGCGGCGTGGACCTCGGCGAGCTCGTCGAGGCTGAGCCCGGTCGCGGCGACGATCGACGGCGGGATGCGCTCGGCGTCCTGGCGGCGCGCCTGCCCCTCGGCGGTGAGGCTCACGCAGACCTGGCGGCCGTCGTCGGGCGAGCGCGACCGGCGCACGTACCCGAGCGCCTCGAGCCGCTTGAGGAGCGGCGAGAGCGTCCCGGCGTCGAGGTGCAGGCGCGCGGCGAGGTCGCCGACGGTCGACGTCGTGCCCGCGGCGTCGTCCTGCCAGAGCGCGAGGAGCACGAGGTACTGCGGGTGCGTGATGCCGAGCGGCTCGAGCAGCGGACGGTACAGCGCGACCATGCCGCGCGCGCCCGCGGAGAGCGCGAAGCAGACCTGCGCCTCCAGCGCGAGGGGGTCGGCGAACAGCGTGGCCGCGCCCTGCGCGACCGTCCCCTCGACCGTCGTGTCGACCTCACCACCCGCCATGGCGCCATGGTACCGAGGATCGCGTTATTCTTGGTACACCAATGATTGGTGCACCAATCATCTGACGAGACCTGCAGCGGAGGACACCGTGGCGCGGAAGAACGACAGGCGCACGCTCGGCATGCGCATCACCGAGGGCTTCCTCCCGATCTTCGGCCCCGCCCAGGTCGGGCGCCATGACGCCGACGGCCGAGGCGTCTCCGACGCGGAACGCGAACGCGACCAGGACCTGAAGACGCGCTTCGAACGCGTGACGGGCCCGGACGGCCGCAGCTACGTCGTCGAGCACACCGACTGACACGACCGCGAGATCGACCCGAGCGTCCCCAGATCGACCCACCGAGGGTCGATCTCGACCGCTCGGGTCGATCTCGCGCCGGCAGCCTCACTCCCCGGGGTACACGACCCCGATCTGGCGGCGGACCTCGTCGAGCGTGCGCATGACCTCGAGCGTCGAGTCCCACGACATGCGCGGGCTCTGCGTCTCGCCCGCAGCGACGCGGCGCGCGACCTCGGCCGCCTGGTACTGCTTGCCCTCGCCCGTGAACCCGTCGTAGTACCAGGACGAGCCGTCGTGCCGGACCACGCGGAACGACGTCGGCGCGTAGAAGTTCCCCTCGACCTCGATGCGCCCCGCGGTCCCCGAGATCACGGCCGTCGTGGCCGTGCGCGACCACAGCGTCGTGGAGAGCGTCGCCTGCGTGTCGCCGTAGCCGAGCACGACGCTCACCTGCCCGTCGACGCCCGTCTCCGTGAGCGCGCCCACCGCGGTGACCGACGACGGCGCGCCCAGCAGGTCGTGCGCGAACGACACCGGGTACACGCCCAGGTCGAGCAGCGCGCCGCCCGCGAGCTCGGGCGCGTAGAGCCGGTGCGCCGGGTCGTACGCGAACCACTGCCCGTGGTCGGCGCTGAGGTTGACGACGTCGCCGATCTCCCCGCGCGCGATCACCCCGCGCAGCGCGGCCACGTGCGGCAGGAACCGCGTCCACATGGCCTCCATGACGAACACGCCGGCCGCGCGCGCGGCGTCGAGCACCTCGACGGCCTCCGCCGCGTTGCGCGTGAACGCCTTCTCCACGAGCACGTGCTTGCCCGCGGCGATGGCGAGGAGCGCGTGCTCGCGGTGGTGGGAGTGCGGCGTCGCGACGTAGACGACGTCGACCTGCGGGTCATCGACGAGCTCCTGGTAGCCGTGGTGCGTCGTCGGGACGCCGTGCGCGGTCGCGAAGCGCTCCGCGCGGACGCGGTCGCGCGAGCCGACGGACGCGACCCGACCCTGGGTGTGCAGGCGCACCGCCTCGGCGAACGACGACGCGATGCCGCCCGCCCCGAGGATGCCCCAGCGGATCGACGGCGCGCTGCGCGGGTCGGGGACCGTGCCGGTCACGTCGGCGGTCAGGTCGGGGACGGGGTGGACGGCGAGTCGTGCCGAGTTCTCGGCAGCCGCCTGGGCGTCGATGCTCATGGCCCCACGCTATCCCGGTGGGATCGCTCCCACGCCGAGGTGTCCACGGAACGTCGGGAGACGTGCGACCCCGCGGGACGGCATCTCCCCCGTGCGGGTGGTGCGGCGTGCGGCGCGGCGCGCCACGATGGGGACCATGACGTCCCCCGCGCCCCAGACCGACGCGCCGACCGACACCCCGGGCGTGCCCGAGGCGCGCGCGAGCGCCCGCGGGCTCGTCAAGGTCTACGGGTCCGGCACGACGGCGGTGCGCGCGCTCGACGGCGTCGACGTCGACTTCGCGCGCGGGCGGCTCACCGCGATCATGGGTCCGTCCGGCTCGGGCAAGTCGACGCTCATGCACTGCCTGGCGGGCCTGGACTCGCCGACCTCCGGGAGCGTCGTGATCGACGGGCAGGAGATCAGCCGGATGTCGCAGCGGCGCCTCACGGCGCTGCGCCGCACGCGCGTCGGGTTCGTCTTCCAGGCGTACAACCTCGTCCCCACGCTCACCGCGGCGGAGAACATCACGCTCCCCCTCGACATCGCGCGCACGCACGTGGACCGGGCCTGGTTCGACGAGGTCGTCGACTCGGTCGGGCTGCGCGACCGCCTGCACCACCGCCCGTCCGAGCTGTCCGGCGGGCAGCAGCAGCGCGTCGCGTGCGCGCGGGCGCTGGTCTCGCGGCCGTCGATCGTGTTCGCCGACGAGCCGACCGGCAACCTCGACTCACGCTCGGCCGGCGAGGTGCTGGCGTTCCTGCGCCGCTCCGTGGACGAGCTCGACCAGACCGTCGTCATGGTCACGCACGACCCGCGCGCGGCGTCGTACGCGCACCGCGTCGTGTTCCTCGCCGACGGCCGCCTCGCCGGCGAGCTGCACGACCCCACGCAGCAGGACATCCTCGACGCCCTCGCGCTCGCGGCGGACGACGACGGCCCTCCGGCCGGGCCGGCCGCCGGGCCCACGACCTCGGCCGGGCCGGCGGCGCCCGTCGGGCGGCACGCGGCCCCGGTCGACCCGGCATGATCCGCGTCGCGCTGCGGGGCGTGCGGGCGCACGTCGTGCGGTTCGTGCTCTCGGTGCTCGCCGTGACGCTCGGCGTCGCGTTCGTCGTGGGCACGTTCGCGTTCCGCGGCATGCTCTCCTCGACGTTCGACGACATCATCGCGACGACGCTCACCGCCGACGTCTACGTGCGCGGGTCGCAGGAGGTCACCGGAGACGCGACCGGGCCGGGCGGCGGGAGCGGCGGGAACGGGTTCGCGGGCGACCGCACGCTCGTCTCCGCCGACCTCGCGGGACAGGTCGAGGCGGTCGACGGCGTCGCGCGCGCCGTGCCGGACGTCTCCGGGCCGGTCGTGCTCGTCGCCGCCGACGGGACCGCCGTCGTGACGACCGGCCCGCCCAGCACGGCGTTCTCGATCGACCCCGAGGACCCGAGCCTCACCCTGCTCGACGGCGCGTGGCCCGGGCCGGGCGAGATCGTGCTCGAGCAGAGCGCGGCGGAGACGGCGGGGCTGTCGGCCGGTGACGCGACGACGGTCGTGCTGGGCGGCGAGCCGACCCCGGTGACGGTGTCCGGCGTCTTCGGGATCGAGGCCGCCGCGGCGGGCGCGGTGCTCGTCGGGATCGACGGGGAGACCGCGCGCGACGTGTTCGCGCCCGACGGGATGGTGCCGCAGCTCGCGGTCTGGGCGACGCCGTCGTCGGGGGCCGTCGACGAGGACGCGCTCGCGCAGCGCGTCGGCGACGTGCTGCCCGAGGGCGCCGAGGCCGTGACGGGCGAGCAGGCGCGCGCCGAGGCGAGCGAGGCCGTCGAGGAGGTGCTCGGGTTCGTCGAGTCGTTCCTGCTCGTGTTCGCGGCGATCGCGCTGTTCGTCGGCGCGTTCATCATCGCGAACACGTTCGCCATGTCGGTGCGCGAGCGCCTGCGCGAGCTCGCGCTCCTGCGCGCGCTCGGCGCGTCACCCGGCCAGGTGTTCACGTCCGTGCTCGTGCAGGCGCTCGTCGTGGGGCTCGTGGGCGGCGGGCTCGGCGTCCTCGCCGGCGCGGGGCTCGTGCGCGTCATCCGGTGGGGCCTCGCCCTCGCGGGCATGGAGTTCTCCGGTCGGGTGCCGCTCGGCACGCCGCAGGTCGTCGCGGCCGTCGGGCTGGGCGCGGTCGTCAGCCTGCTCGCGGCGGTCCTGCCCGCGCGCCGCGCCGCCGCGATCCCGCCCGTCCAGGCGATGCGCGACGACGTCGCCCCGGACCGCGGGACTGGCGTCCGGGCCGTCGGCGGGGTCGTGCTCGTCGCGGTGGGCGCCGGGGTCCTGTGGCTCGCCGCGTTCCTCGGGTCGTCGGTCGCCGACGCCCCGACCGGGTGGGCGTGGGTCGACGACCTCAGCCCGCGCGTGCTGCTCGGCGTCGGCGCCGGGCTCGTGCTCGTCGGCGTGCTCGTCGGGTCCCCGACCGTCGCGCGCGGCGTGCTCACCGTGCTCGCGTGGCCGCTCGTCGTCGCGCTGCGGCCCCTGGGGCGCCTCGCGCGCGGCAACGTGACGCGCAACCCGCGCCGCACCGCGAGCACCGCGGGCGCCCTGCTCATCGGCATGGCGCTCGTGTCGGTCACGGGCGTCATCGCGGCCTCGACCCAGGCGTCCGTCCGCAGCATCGTCGAGAACGAGGTGCGGGCCGACCTCGTCGTCGACTCCGCGACCCTCGTGGTCCCCGACGGTGCGGTCGACGCCGTGACGGCGACGCCCGGCGCCGCGGTCGTCGACACCGTGCGCCTCGGCCTCGCGCCCGTCGCGACGGTCGACGCTTCCGGGAGCGAGACGTCCGGGTCGGGCACCGGGCCCGACGACGCGTCGGGTGCCGCCGAGGCCCGCGGGACCGACGTCGCGGGCGTACCTGCCGGATTCTTCGACACCGCCCTGGACCCCGTGGCGCTCGCGGGAGACCCGACGGCGACGCTCGAGGCGGGGGACGTCGTCGTGCACCGGCGCACCGCGCGCGAGCGCGGCTGGGAGGTGGGCGACACGCTGCGCCTCGGCGAGGGCGCGACCGCGGTCGAGGCGCGCGTGGGCGCGGTGATCGACAGCCAGCTCGTCGGGACCGGGATCCTCGTGCGCGACGACGTGTTCGACGCCGTCGTGCCCGCCGCGCAGGCGAGCGTCCGGATCGTCTACGTCTCGGCCGCGGAGGGCGCGACCCCCGCCGACGTGGAGGACCTGCGCGCGGCGCTGACGACCGCCGTCGAGCCGTTCCTCGTCGTCACGGTGCTCGACCGCGAGGACACCGCCTCTGCGTTCGCCGACCAGGTGAACCAGGTGCTCGTGATCCTCTACGCGCTGCTCGCGCTGTCGATCGTCATCGCGCTGCTCGGCATCGTCAACACGCTCGCGCTGTCGATCATCGAGCGCACGCGCGAGATCGGGCTGCTGCGCGCCGTCGGGCTCGGACGGCTGCAGCTCGCGGGCGTCATCGCGATCGAGTCGGTGCTCACCGCGGTCTACGGCACGGTGCTGGGCGTCGCGACGGGCATCGGGATCGGCGCGGCGCTGCCCGGCGTGCTCGCCGACGAGGGCCTGAGCACGCTCGCGGTCCCCTGGGGCCAGGTCCTCGCGATCCTCGGCGTCGCCGTGGTGATCGGCCTCGTCGCGAGCGTCTGGCCCGCGATCCGTGCCGCCCGACTCCCCGTCCTCGACGCGGTCACGGTCGACTGACCCCCTCGCCCGCTGAGAGCTGGGTGTTCGTCGTCCCGGTGCCGTCAGCACGACACGTCCCCAGCACTCAGCGGACGGGGACCGGTTCCGGGGCCGGGGTGCGGTAGCGGCGGAGCGGGGCGTTGCGCCAGGCGACCAGCCCGACGACGGCGCTCGCCGCCAGTCCGCCCACCGCCAGGGCGACCGGAGCGGACGTGAGCGACGCGAGCAGGCCGCCGCGGAAGTTGCCGACCTCCGGCCCCGCGACGCCCACGACGTGCTCGACCGACGACACGCGCCCGCGGAACTCGTCCGGCGTCTCGAGCTGGACGAGCGCGCCCCGGGTCACGACGCTCACCGTGTCGGCGGCGCCCGCGACGGCGAGGCAGCCCAGCGCGAGCCACAGCGGGCCCGCGAGGCCGAACCCGGCGAGCGCGACACCCCACGTCGCCGCGGCGGCGAGCTGGAGCGCTCCGGCCCGCGGCGCCCGGGTCACCGCGCCCGAGAACAGGCCCGCCCCGATCCCGCCCACCGCGACGGCCGAGAGGAACAGCCCGAGGGTGCGCGGGTCGCCGTCGAACCGGAGCTCGTTGACGAGCGGGAAGAGCGAGATCGGCATCGCGAGCACCGTCGCCGCGACGTCGGTCGCGAACGACCCGCGCAGGGTCGGCCGGCGCCACACGATCGACCACCCGCCGGCGGCGGCCCGACGGCGCGGCGCGCGCGCGGCGCCCGTCGCGCCCGTCGCGCCCGTCGCGGTCGGCGCGGTCGGCGCGGCCCGCGCGGCCTGCTCCTCCCCCGCCGCACGGTCGTCGCCAGGTGCACCGACGGGGACGACGGCGGCCACGGCGTCGGACGGTCCCGGCGGCACCGCTGAAGGGCTGCCCGGCGGAAGCTGCGGGAGGCGCACGAGCCCGAGCAGCGCGACGACCGCCGCCGCGGCCTGGAGCCCGTACGCCGCCGGGAGGTCCCAGTGCGCGACCACCAGACCGGCGAGCGCCGGGCCGACCAGCATCGCGACCTGGAACGCGAGGTTCTGCAGCGCGAGCCCCGCGGCGACCTGGTCGGGCGGGAGCAGGCGCGGCGGCACCGTGCGCCGGGCCGGGGAGCCCAGCGCGTTGCACGCGGCGCCGAGGCTCACGAGGCCGAGGAGCAGCCACACGGACCGGTTGCCCGCGACGGCCTGCGCCACGAGCCCGACCGCGGCGAGCACCTGCCCGGCCGCGGCGAGCCGCATGATCGTCCGCCGGTCGTGGACGTCGGCCAGGTGACCGCCCACGAGCCCGAGCGTCAGGAGCGGGATGGCCGTGGCGAGACCGATCGTGCCCGTCCACAGCGGGCTGTGCGTGAGCTCCCAGACCTGGAGCAGCACCGCGACGCTCGCGACCTGGAACCCCAGCCCGCCGACGGCGGACCCGGCCCAGAGGTCGCGGTACGCGCGGCTGGATCGCAGAGGACGGACGTCGAGGACGCGGTCGCGCACCTCAGCGGCCCTCGGGCGGGGCGGCGCCGCGGTCTGGGCCGGTGAGTCCGGCCGGCCCCGCGAGCCCGGCGGGGTCGGTGGGTCCGGCGGGCTCGGGGCGCCCGGCGGGCCCGCTGGGCTCGGCGGGCATCGGGTAGCCCGCCGTGTCGAGCCGCTCCACGAGCCGCTCGCGCAACGACCGTCGTGCGAGGACGTGCTCGAGCTCGACCACGACGGCGCTCAGCGCGTGCGGGAGCTCGTCGTCGATCTCCGCGACGGACTCCTCCGTCGCGCGCCACTCCGCCTCCAGGAGCGGGACGAGCGCGCGAGCCTTGCCGGTGAGCGCGACCCGGCGCGTCCGAGCGTCCGGGCCGGGCTCCGTCTCGACCAGCCCCTCGCGCCGCATGGCCGTGACGGTCTGGCTCATCGCCGAGTGCGTGCGCCCGAGCGACTCCGCGAGCTCACGGATGGTGAGCGGGCCGGTGTGCGCGAGGCGGATCAACGGGTACACGAACCGCGACCGCACGCCCTCGATGCCACGGTCGGTGTAGACCGTACCGATCTCGTCGTCGAGCCGCCGCAGCAGCGCGTGCAGCGCATCCCAGCGCCCGGGAATCGTGGTGGGGTCGATTGATGTCACAGCACTGTTATAACAGCACTCACACGTTCACGCGAACAGAACGTCGCCGCCGCGAGGTAGAGCCCTGGTCACGCGAGGTAGAGGCGTGGTCATGCCCGACGGCGCGTGGTCGCCCTGGGTGGTCGGGGTGGGTGGTGGTGTCGCGTCTACCATCCGCCGCTCGTTCCTCGCGGCTCCCGCCAGGCCCGCCACGACGCGGCACCACCACCCACCCCGACCCGGCTTCGTCTCGCCCAGGTCTCCGCTCACCTCGGGCGACCGCCCGCGGTGTCGGTTCACCGTCACGCCCCGGTCGGCGGCCACCCGACCTGAGAGGCGACCCACCCGTCGTCGGGCATGACCACGGCTCTACCTCGGCCAACCGCGGCTCTACCTCGGCAGACCGCGGCTCTACCTCCGCGGGCCGGAGACCGAGCGTGCCGCGGACCTCGCTTCGCAGGCGTGAGCCCGGCCAGGGCCGTCCCGCGCGGGGGCTACTTCTTAGCGGCGGGCTTCTTCGCCGGAGCCTTCTTCGCGGCGGGCTTGCGGGTCGTGGTGCGCTTCTTGGCCGGGCCCTGGGCGCGCTTCTCGGCGAGGAGCTCGATCGCGCGCTCGGGGGTGATCGACTCGGGCGTGACGTCACGCGGGAGGGTGCGGTTCGTCTCGCCGTCGGTGACGTACGCGCCGAAGCGGCCGTCCTTGACGACGATCGGCTTGCCGCTGTTCGGGTCGTCGCCGAGCTCGCGCAGGGGCGGGGTCGCGGCGCGCTGGCCGCGGCCGCGCTTGGGCTGCTTGTAGAGCTCGATGGCCTCGTCGAGGGTGACGGTGAACATCGACTCCTCGTCGGGCAGCGAGCGCGAGTCGGTGCCCTTCTTGAGGTACGGGCCGTAGCGGCCGTTCTGCGCCGTGATCTCCTCGCCGGACTCGGGGTCGGTCCCGACGACGCGGGGCAGCGACAGCAGGCGCAGGGCGTCGTCGATCGTGATCGTGTCGAGCGTCTGCGTCTTGAGCAGCGACGCCGTGCGCGGCTTGGGCTGCGCGGCCTTCGCCTTCTTCTGCGCGGCGGCCGAGAGGCTCGTGTCGATCGGCGGGAGGTCGAGCACCTCGGTGACGTACGGGCCGTAGCGGCCCGCCTTCGCGACGACCTCGTTGCCCGAGACGGGGTCGGTGCCCAGCACCTTGCCGTCGTCGGCGCCGGCCGCGAGGAGCTCGCGCGCCTTGGCGACGGTCAGCTCGTCGGGGGCGACGTCGTCGGGCACGGACGCACGCGGCGGGTTCTCGCCCTCCTTGACGGGGACGGAGAGGTCCTCCACGTAGGGCCCGTAGCGCCCGACACGGAGCTGGATGCCCTCCCCGATCGGGACCGAGTTGATGCCGCGCGCGTCGATGTCGCCGAGGTTCGCGACGAGGTCGCGCAGACCCTCGGCGTCCTCCCCCTTCGCGGCGTCGCCGAAGTAGAACTCCGTGAGCCACGCGACGCGGTCGCGGCGGCCCGCCGCGATCTCGTCGAGGTCGGCCTCCATGCGCGCGGTGAAGTCGTAGTCGACGAGCCGGTCGAAGTGCTCTTCGAGCAGCCGCACGACGGCGAACGCGAGCCAGCTCGGCACGAGCGCCTGCCCGCGCGAGAGCACGTACCCGCGGTCCTGGATGGTCGAGATCGTCGACGCGTAGGTCGAGGGCCGCCCGATGCCGAGCTCCTCGAGCGCCTTGACCAGGCTCGCCTCGGTGTAGCGGGGCGGGGCCGACGTCGAGTGCCCGTCGGCCGTGAGGTCGTCGCCGCGCAGCGGGTCGCCCTCGGCCATCTGCGGCAGGCGCGCGTCGTCGTCGCCCTTGGCCCCGACGACGGGCGCGTCCTCCGCGTACCGGTCGACGTCCGAGCTCTCCTCGTACGCGGCGAGGAAGCCGCGGAACGTGATGACGGTGCCGGACGCGGCGAAGACGGCGTCGCGGCCCGCGACGTCCCCCGCGGCCGCGGACAGCGTCGCGCCGAGGCGGACGGACGCCGTCGACCCCTTCGCGTCGGCCATCTGCGACGCGACGGTGCGCTTCCACACGAGCTCGTAGAGCTTGAACTGGTCGTCGCTGAGCTCGCGCTTGACCTGCGCGGGCGTGCGGAACGAGTCGCCCGCGGGACGGATCGCCTCGTGCGCCTCCTGGGCGCCCTGGTTCTTCGCGGTGTAGACGCGCGGCTTCTCCGGGACGAACTCGGGGCCGTAGAGCTCCGCCGCCTGGCGCCGGGCCGCGGTCGTGGCCTCGGCGGAGAGCGACGGCGAGTCCGTACGCATGTAGGTGATGTAGCCGTTCTCGTACAGCGACTGGGCCGTGCGCATCGCCTGGCGCGACGACATGCGCAGCTTGCGGCTCGCCTCCTGCTGGAGGGTCGACGTCGTGAACGGCGCCGCGGGGCGGCGCGTGTACGGCTTGGTGTCGAGCGACCGCACGGCGAACGCGGCGTCCGCGAGGCCCGCCACGACGGCGCGGGCGGTCGCCTCGTCCAGGTGCGCGACGTCGTCGCGCACCGCCGCGGCCTTCAGCTGACCGCGGTCGTCGAAGTCGCGGCCCGACGCGACGCGCGCGTCGCCGACCTGCACGAGCCGGGCGCCGAACGCCTTCCCGGCGTCGGCGGCGGACGCGTCCGCGTGCTCGAACGTCCCCGTGACGTCCCAGTACTCCGCGGCGACGAACGCCATGCGCTCGCGCTCCCGCTCGACCACGAGGCGCGTCGCGACCGATTGCACGCGCCCGGCCGAGAGCCCCTGCGCGATCTTGCGCCACAGCACCGGCGAGACCTCGTAGCCGTAGAGGCGGTCGAGGATGCGTCGCGTCTCCTGGGCGTCGACGAGGTGCTCGTCGAGGTCGCGCGTGTTCTGCAGCGCCCGCTGGATGGCCTCGCGCGTGATCTCGTGGAACACCATGCGCTTGACGGGGACCTTGGGCTTGAGCGCCTCGAGGAGGTGCCACGCGATGGCCTCGCCCTCGCGGTCCTCATCGGTCGCGAGGTAGAGCTCGTCGGCGTCCTTGAGCGCGCGCTTGAGCTCCGCGACCTTCTTCTTCTTGTCCGCGTAGACCTCGTAGTACGGGTCGAAGCCGTGGTCGACGTCGACCGCGAACTTGCCGTACGGGCCCTTCTTCATGTCCGCGGGCAGCTCGGACGGCTGCGGCAGGTCGCGGATGTGCCCGACGCTCGCCTCGACCTCGTAGTCGTCGCCGAGGTAGCCCTGGATCTTGCGAGCCTTGGCGGGCGACTCGACGATCACGAGCTTGCGTGGCATCCGATCCTGCTTTCGTCCGTGCGTACGTGTCAGTGGTGGGCGCTCCCGCCCGACGGCGACCGGGCACCACCCCGGGCGTGTGCGGCGCGTCGTGGCCCCCTGGGACGACCGTCCGGTCGTCCGCCGTGGCAGCCTACGACGTTACTCCCGTCGCGCCAGCCGCACCCTACCCCCGAACGGCGTGCGCGTCCGGGCGAGCTGTGGACTGCCGGACGAGGAGCAGGACGGCGAACGCGGCGGCCGTCACCGCGAGCACGCCCGCCACCCCTCCGGCGTAGGCGGTGACCTCCTGCGCGGCCGTCGTGCCCCACGTCGCGGGCGTCGCCCGCAGCGCGAGCGCCGCCGCCACGCCGGCCGCACCCGCCCCGAGAAGGAGCAGCACGGCCATGACCGTCGAGCCCGGCGACGGGCCGGCGCCCGGGTCGAGGGCCGACCGCGGCGTGAAGGCGCACACGAGCGCCGCCCACGCGAGGACGACGAGGACCGCGGCGACGACGTCGCTCGGGCGGTGCCACTGCCCGACGAGCGTCGAGACCCCGGTCGCGGCCGTGTACGCGCCGCCGAGGACCGCCACGAGCGGACGCGCCGCGCGCGGCACCACGAGCAGCAGGGCGGCGGCGACCGACCCGGCGACGGTGGTGTGGCCGCTGGGCAGCGAGTTCTCCCAGTGCCAGCCGCCGATCAGCTCCTCCCGACCGAGGAGCGAGTGCTTGACGAGCTGCGTCGTGACGTTCGCCCCCACGACGAGGAACGCCACCTGCACGGCGAGGCCCCAGCGGCGGCGCAGGAGCGCGATGCCCATGGCCGCGCCGAGGCCGCCGACGACGAACGCGACCGAGACCGTGTCCAGGACCGGCTTGGCCACCGCCCAGAGCTCGCCCTGGCCGGTGACGGCGCCGTCGAACGCGGCCCGCTCGAGCATCTGCCCGGCGAACGTGTCGACGAAGAACCGCCACACGAGCCACGCGCCCGCGACGGCGAGCGCCGCGACGACGGCGGCGACGACGCGCGACGCGGTGCTGGGCCCGTCCGCCTCGGCGCTCGGGAGGCGCCGGGGCGCCGGGTGCGGTGCCGGGTGCTGCGCCGGGTCCGGTGCCGGCGGGTACGACGCCCCGGGCGGGTAGGGGGCGCCGGACGGGTAGGCGGCGACCGGAGGGGGCGGCGCCACCGGCGGGTACGGGGCGCCGGAGGGCGTGGGCGGCAGCACCGGCGGCGTCGCCGGGAGCGGTCGCGTGCCCGTCCCGCCGCTGGTCGGCAGCGGCCGGGTCGGGGCGTGGTCGGCTGGCATCCCTCCACCGTAGAGGACGCGTGTGTGCGTTCCGGGAAGACGACGGGAAGAGGCTCCGCGCGCTACTCCCCCGCGCTGGGCACGAGCCGGGAGAGGATCAGCGACGCGGCCGGGCTGGTCGGCTGCGGCGACGCGTACGGGTCGGCGTCCGACGGGAACCCGGTGTACGCGACGGTCGAGTACTGGGCGGCCGTCGGCCGGCCGAGAAGCGGGATCGCGGGGACCTGGTCCACGTAGACGCGCTGGATCGTCGCCAGCGCCGCGGCGCGCTCCGCCTCGTCGGTCGACGACGCGTAGACCAGGAACGCGGCGTCCGCCTCCGCGTCCTGGAACCGGCCGAAGTTCGCGCCGGCGGTGGTGCCGAGGGGACGCAGGTGGGCGCCGTTCATCTGGCTGGAGTACGTGTCCCAGGGCGTCGCGCCGCCGTCGGTCCAGTGCATCGAGGCCTGGAAGTCGCCCCTGCCGATCTTGTCGAACCAGTCGGCCTCGTCCTGCCCCTCGACCGTCGCGACGATGCCGAGGCGCGCGGCCGCCTCCTTGACCGCCTCGAGCTCCCACATGTAGTCGGTCCACCCCGAGGGGTTCGTCAGCGTGAACGTGACGGGCGTGCCGTCCTCGTCGTGCAGCACACCGTCCACCAGCTCGTACCCGGCGTCCGCGAGGATCGCGACGGCGCCGGGGACGTCGACCACGAGGCGCCGGTCGGCGAGGTCCGGGGCGAGGAACGTCTCGCCCGCGGGGAGCGGCAGTCCTGTCGCGCTGCGCAGCGGCGGCCAGACGCCCGACGTCGCGAGGTTCGAGATGTCCTCGCGGTCGAGCACGGCGTTCAGCGCGCGCCGCACGGCGACGTCGTCGAACGGCGGCACCTGCGTGTTGAGGAAGAGCGCGTCGATCGCCAGACCGGTGGGGGCGAACTGGTGGAGGTGGTCGGGGTCGGCGGCGACGTAGACCGTCCTGTACCCCGGGATGTACGCCCAGCCCCACTGCACCTCGCCGCTCACGTACGCCGCGGTGAGCGAGTCGTTGTCCGGGAACGCGACGTACCGCAGCTCGGGGACGGCGAGGGGCCCGCCCCAGTAGTCGTCCCGGGCGACGAGCGTGACGCCGTCGGGCGCGAACTCCTCCAGGACGTACGGACCCGTGCCGACGGGGGCGAGGTTCGGGTCCTCCAGGAGCGTCGCGGCGGGACGGGCGGCCCACACGTGCTCGGGCACGACGAACGTGTTGATCGCCTTCGTGCGGTTGACGTACTGGCCGCTCCCGAACGTCACGACGACGTCCCGCCCCTCGACACGGACGTCCTCGTACGGGAGGAGGTCGGGGTTGAGCGCGGGGTCGTCCTTGCGGAGCCTGAACGTGAAGGCGACGTCGTCGGGCGTGAGGGGTTCGCCGTCGGACCAGAGCACGCCCTCGCGCACCGTGACCCGCAGCTCCGTGAAGCCCGCGTCCCAGGACCAGGCGCTCGCCAGCCAGGGGGTCGGGTCCTGGGCGGGGTCGACGAGGTTGACCTGCGCGAGCGGCTCGTAGAGGACGTTGGCGTACCCGAGCTTCTGCGCGGCGGACCCGCTGTCGAAGGGGTTGTTGTCCTCCCCCTCCACCGAGTTGGGCATCCCGATCGTCAGCACGGTGGAGACCGCCTCGGGCGTCGGCTCCTGGGCCGGGCCCAGGAGGCCGCACGCCGCGACGACGAGCGCGGCCGGGACGGTGACGGAGACGACGACGGCCGCACGACGCACCGCGGCGCGGACGGTACGGCGAGCGACGGGACGAGTGGTCACGCGGGGCTCCTCAGCGAGTCCGTGGTCTGCGGCGACGTCGGGCGCTCCGTCGCCCTCGACGCCATTCCGGAGGCGATTCAACCACACATTACTGACGAGTCAGTAAGAGACAGCGGGTCACAGTATGGTTGCGGTCATGACCGACGCCACCCCCGCGAGGAGCGCCACCGACGCCGCACCCGCACGGACGCCCCGCCCCCGCCGCACGCGCCCGGCGACGCTCGAGCGCCGCGAGGAGATCCTGCGCGCGGCGATGCGCGTGTTCGGGTCCAAGGGCTACCACCAGGGCTCGCTCGCCGAGGTCGCCGAGCAGGTCGGCATCACGCACGCCGGGGTGCTGCACCACTTCGGCTCCAAGGACCGCCTGCTCACCGAGGTGCTGGAGTTCCGGGACCGCGTCGACGTCGAGCACCTCGAGGGGCAGCACATCCCCGGCGGGCTCGACCTCTTCCGGCACCTCGTCAAGACCGCCGCGATCAACGCCGAGCGGCCCGGGATCGTCCAGGCCTACACCGTGCTCACGGGCGAGGCCGTCACCGACGGCCACCCGGCGAGCGCCTGGGTCACCGAGCGCTTCGCCGGGCTGCGCGCCGACATCGCGGGCGCGCTGCGCGAGGTGATCGAGGAGCGCCGCGCCGCGGGCGACACCGACACGGACTACGAGCTCACCGACGCCGCGCTCGACCTCGCCGCGTCCACGATCATCGGGGCGATGGACGGCCTCCAGACCCAGTGGCTCCTCGACCCCGACGCCGTGGACCTCGCCGAGGGCACCGCGTTCGCGATCGAGGCGATCCTCGCCTCGACCCTCGCCGGGTCCCGGCGACCGCGCCCGCTCGACTGACGCCCCGCCGTCGGGCCGCGCCGTACCACGGCTCTACCTCGGCGCACCACGGCTCTACCTCGGCGCAGCACGGCTCTATCTCGGCGGAGCCGAGTGCTAGCTCGCGGCTGTCGCCGTCTCGATCTCGGGAGCCGGGGCGGGCTCGGGCCCGGGGCGGCCGTCGCGGTACGCGGCGATCGACAGGGTGCGCAGGCGGGACGACCGGCCCGACGGGTTGTCCACGAACCCGACGGCCGAGATGTAGGGCTCGATGACGTGGATCTTCTGCAGCGGCGTGACGATGAGGAGCTGCAGCCCGAGGCGGCGGAACAGCTCGAGCGCGAACCGGGTCGACTCGTCCGACCCTCGACCGAACGCCTCGTCGATGACGACGAACCGGAACGCCGTCGAGCGCACCGCGCCCCAGTCGAGCTTGAACTGGTAGGCGAGGGACGCCGCGAGCACGGTGTACGCGAGCTTCTCCTTCTGCCCGCCGGACTTGCCGCCGGAGTCGGAGTAGTGCTCGTGCTCGGAGTCGTCGGCGCGCGAGCGCTCCGACGCGGAGAGCACGAACCAGTTGCGGACGTCGGTCACGCGGCGGCGCCACGCCTCGTCGAGGTCCGTCATGCCCTCCCGGCCGCGGAACCGCTCGACGAGCGCCTTGACCCGCAGGAACCGGTCCTCCGAGTAGGACAGCGCGGCGTCGGCGAGCGACCCGTCGCCCTCGGCGAGCGCGCGGTCGTCCTCCGCGAGGATCCCGTCGCCGTCCGTGCACGCGCGCAGGTCCTGCTGGAACTCGCGCACCTCCAGGTTCGGCGTGCGCGACATCTCGAGCCGGATGTACCGGCCCGGGTTGTAGTCGATCGCGCGCAGCGAGTCGTTGATCGTGTCGATCCGGTCGCGGATGACGTCGGCCTGCTTGGCGAGCTCGGCCGCGAAGCCCGCGATGTCGCGGATCGCGTTGGTGTTGAGGTACGCCTTGAAGTCGGCCTCGAAGCGCGGGAGGTCGTCGCGCACGAGCCGGTCGTGGATCTCGCGGTAGCCGTCGGCCGACCGCACGTCCGCGTCGAGCTCGGCCGTCTCGACGGGGTACGCCGAGCGGAACGACGCCATCTGGCCCGCGACGCGGGTCCCGAGGTCGGCCCGCTCACGCTGCGCCTGCTCCGCCTCGGCCGTGAGCCGTGAGCGCACCGCGTTCTCCACGGCGTCCAGGTCGGCCGCGCGCGTCGGGCCGGTCGCGCCGTCCCGGTCGGAGCCGTCACGGTCGACGCCGCCGGGCGGGCCGACCGTCGCGAGCTCGCGGTCGAACTCCGCCGCGAGGGCCGCCGTCGTCTCCTCGTCCAGCACCTCGCCCGCGCCGTCGAGCACCGCCCGCGCCCGCTCTCGCGCGGTGCGCGCCTCGTCGAGCGCGTGCCGGTCGGCGCCGAGCGTCGCGACGACGCGGTCGCGCTCGGCCTCGAGCTCGTCGTGGCGGCGCGCGTTGTCGTCGAGCAGCGTCGCGATCCGGCCGAGCTCGTCGCTCGCCTGCTCGAGCCGTCGCTTCTCCTCGGCGAGCTCGGCGATGCGCGCCGTCTCGGCGCCCCGGTCGAGCTCGTCCCAGTCCCGGTAGACGTCCAGCCGCCCGAGCGCGGCGGAGCGGGCCTGGAGGTCGGACCGCTCGGCTGCGGCGGCCTCCCGACGGCGCGCGACGACGTCGCGCCGGGCGGTCACCTCGGCCGCCTGCTCCAGCAGGGCGTCGATCTTGGCCTGCGTGGACCACCCGAGGACGTAGCCGCGGCGGTCGTCGACGGCGCGCGTGTCGTTCTTCTCGTGGTGGTCCGGCGAGTGCTTGACCTGGCCGGCGCGCGTGATCGCGCGGGGCAGCCGACGGAACGCGTCGAGGTCGGGCGCGCACGCGTGGTCCGCGCGACGCTCCAGCTCGGCCTCGACCCACGCGGTGAGCGACGGCGCGTCGTCGAGGCGGCGCACGTCGAGCAGGTCGGCGAGCAGCGGGACGTCGTCGCGCGGCGCGGGGCGGGCGGCCGGGACGCGCGCGGGCACCCGGTGGTACACGAGACGCAGGCCCAGGTGCTCGCGGTCGACCCACGCGGACACGGCGTCGTAGTGCGCCGCGGGCACGAGGAGGGAGAGCGCGAAGCCGCGCAGCACGCGCTCGGCCGCGCCCTCCCAGTCGGCGTGCTCGGGGCGCACCGCGAGCAGCTCGCCCACGAACGGCACGTCGCCCGGGGTCACCCCGACGCCGGCGCACAGCCGGTCGCGGACCTCCAGGTGGGTGCGCGGCAGGTTGGAGCGCCGGTCGGCGAGGCTCGCGAGCTCGGCCTTGACGTCGGCGGTCTCCTGCTCGACGGCGCGCAGCTCCGCGGCGACCTCGCTCACCCGCTCCTCCGCCCGGGCGAGGTCGTCGCGCACGCGCACCGCGGCGTCGTCGGCCGCGCGCCGCAGCGCGGCGAACGCCTCGGCGTCGACGAGCGCGGCGGCCACCGCCGCCGCCCCGCCGTCGAACCCGGGGTTACTTGTCACCCCGACGCCGCCGAACCCGGGGTCGGGCGTCACGGATCCGCCGTCGTGGCCCGCAACCCCGGGTTCGGCACCGTCCGGGCCGTCGAGCGTGAGGCCTGCGGCGGCGGCGTAGCCCGCGAGCTGGGCGACGCGGCGCTCGCGCGCGGCGCGCTCGACCTCGCGGCGCGCCACCTCGCCCTCGATCGCGGCGAGCCGGTCGCCGCCGTGGCCCGCGCGCTCGAGCTCGAGCCGCTGCCGCTCGGCCGCGAGGAGCCCCAGCTCGTCGCCGACCCGCTGGCGGCGGGACTCGCCGTCCGCGACGCGCTCGTCGAGCGCGCCGATGAGCCCGTCGAGGTCGGCCACCCGCCGCGAGGCCGTGAACGCGCGCAGGGCGTCGCGGCGCGCCACGAGCGCGGCGGACCGCTCCCCCAGCGCGTCGTGCGCGTCGCAGTCCGCGAGCAGGGGCGCGAGGCGCTCGATCTGCGCGGTGGCCCGCACGACGGCGTCGTGCGCGCTCGTGAGGTCGTCGAAGTGGGCGACGAGCCGGTCCGTCCAGCGGTCCGCGTCGAACGGCTCCAGCATGTGCTCGCGCACGAACTCGCCGAGGTCGCCCACCGACTTCATGGACACCGTCTGGTGGAACAGGTCCATCGCCTGCTCCGACGGGATGCCGAGCAGGCGGCGGAAGTCGCGCCCGTACTCGGGGAAGTGGTCGCGTACCTGCGCGCCCGACTCGCGCAGCCGGCGCCGCAGCGCCGCCACGTCGCCCCCGAACCCGGCGAAGTCCTCGGTGATCGTCAGCGGCCGGTCGGCCGTGACGAAGAACCGGTCCGGCTGGCCCGACTGCCCCGGCGCGAGCCAGAACACCTGCGCGAGCGTGACCTCCTGGTCGAACCCGCGGTTGGAGAACCGGCCCAGCACCACCGAGTACGTGCCGCGCTCGCGCAGCCCGACGTGGCGCGTCGTGCCCGTCGCCTCGTCGCGCTCGGACTTGTAGTGCCCCGCGACGTACGACCGCAGGGACCGCTCGCGCGCGCCCGCCCCCGCCGCCTTGTTGTAGGAGATCCGGTGCGACGGCACGAGCAGCGTCGTCACGGCGTCGACGATCGTCGACTTGCCCGACCCGATGTCGCCCGTGAGGAGCGCGTTGCGCCCGTCGAGGTCGAACGCCCACACACGCTGGTCGAACGTGCCCCAGTTGAGCACCTCGAGCCGCTCGAGGCGGAAGCCCGCCCGGGCGTCGAGGTCCGCCGCCGGGTCGTGCAGCTCGACCGCGCTGAACAGGCCCTCCATCACGCCACCGTCCTCGTCGTCGTGCCTGCGCTCGTCCCTGCGGCCGTCCCTGCGCCAGCGCTCGTGCCCGACGACGTCCCGCGCGTCCCGCCGTCCGCGGCCAGCTCCAGGTACTGCGCGAGGCGCGCGTCGAAGTCCGCGAGCCACTGCGCGTCGACGAACGCCTTGAGGATGCGGCGCACCTCGTACCGCCGCGCGTCCCCCGCGGCCGGGTCGCCGTCCTCGACCGGGACGGCCCCGCCGTCGGGCGCACCGTCCGGGTCAGGACGGCCCGCGGGACGGAGGAAGCCGAGCTCCACGACGCGCCGCACGAGCCCGTCCACGCGGTCCACGAGCCGCGCCTCGTTGGCCGCCGCGCCGGCGTCCTGCGCGAGGAACACCCGCAGCAGGTCGACGATCTCCGTGCGCGCGAGCACGAGGCGCGTCTCGCCGCCCTCGGAGTCCGCCTGCGCGAGCCGCTTGCGCAGCAGCGCGAGCAGCAGGCTCACGTCGAACGGCAGCTCGCGGCGCGGGATCAGGCGGGGCACGCGCTCGTCGCGCTCGTGCTCGGGCTGCGAGCGCAGGTACGCGTAGCCGTCGCCCTCGTCCACGACGACCTGGAGGCCCATCATCGCGACCGTGTCGCGCACCTGCGCCTCGCGCGCGAGCAGGTCGCGCCACAGCGCCTCGCCGGACTCGCGGTAGACGACGCCCTTGAGCAGCGACGTCACGACGACGGACAGCTCCGGGTCGCGCGCGGTGCGGGTCGTGCTCACGGGGTCTCCTCCGGGGCGGTGTCGGCGGTGTCGGCGGTGTCACGGGGGTGCTGGCCTGGCGGGGTGCTCGGCACGGGCACCGGGTCGCGCGGAGGACCGCCCGCCCCCGTGCGCCGCGCGTACGTGACGCGCGGCAGCCGCGCGACGCGCAGCACCGGGTCCGGCGCCCCGTCCTCGGCGACGGGCCCGGTCGGGGCCTCGCCCTCCCAGCGCACCTCGTCGGTGCGCTCCTCGTCGTGCACGACGACGAAGCGCGGGTCCTCCAGGGACAGGTACGTCACGAGCTCGGCCAGCCCGTGCTCGAGGGGCGCGTCGGCGAGCAGGTCGGCGAGCGCGACCTCCCCCGGGCCGCCGGGCCGGGAGAGCGTCGCGCGGACGGCCCGCGCGAGGCGCTCCGGGTCGACGTGCACCTGGTCGTACAGCGCGTCGACCTCGAAGTCGTCGTCGCCGGCCTCGACGTGGTCGGAGTCGAGCCGGGCCGTGGGGCGCGGCGTGAAGAGCGGCCGCTCCGTCGGCAGCACGACCTCTGGCGCGACGGCGTCGACCGCCATCCCCGGGGGGCCTCCCGCGCCCGGGCCGCCCGGCCCGCGGGCGACGTCGCGCGCGGCGAGCGCCTTCGCCTCCACGCCGCGCAGGATGTCCATGACCCGCCGGTTCTCGAGCCAGACCTGGTCGTCGAGGAAGCGGCGGAGCTGCTCGGAGAGGGTCCGCACGGTCGCCTGCGTGCGCTCGCCGGCGTCGAGCCAGTCGTAGTGCACGCGGCGCAGCCGACGGTGCTCGTCGTCCGCCGCGGCCCGCACGGCCGCGTCGGGGGCCGCGGGGGCCTCGGGTGCCGGCCGCACGACGTCGGGCACGATCGCGTCGAGGGACTGGACGCGCTCGACGAGCGCGGCGAACTCCTCCTGCCGGCGGCGGTCGAGGAGGAAGTCGTAGAACGCGTGGAACGACCGGCCCTGGTCGGACTCCGCGATGGCCGTGCGCGACCGCACGACCTCCTCGAGCAGCTCGCCCTTGGCGCCGTCCCAGCCGGTGATGCGCTCGCGCAGCTCGCGGTCGAGCGAGCGGAAGTTCGCCTCGACCTCGCGGAAGTCGGAGAGCAGGTCGGCGGCGGTCTGCGTGAGCTGCTGGTAGCGGTCGCGCTGCGCCGCGGCGTCGAGCACGGCCACGCGCCCGGCACGAACCTGCGCGATCTCCTCGTCGATCGCGGAGCGGCGCTCCTCGAGCTCGCGCAGACGCTCCGCCGGGTCGGTCTGCGTCCCGACGGCGAGCTGGCGCAGGAGCTCGAAGACCGTGTTGAGCCGCGACTCGGTGCCCACGAACCCGCGGCCGCGCAGCGACGCGACCCAGCGCACGGCCTGCTCGACGGCGGGCGTCGCGTCGTAGTGCGGCTCGCCCGAGCCCGGCGGGTACCAGGCGCGCAGCCAGCCCTGGTCGGGGTGGGCCCAGTGGTCGACGTACGCCTGCGGCGTGCGCGGGTACCGCGGCTCTGCACCGTCGCGACGACCGCCGCCCCGGACGGACCCCCCGTCGACCGCCCACAGGTGGTCGTCGAGCCGCGCGACGAGCTCGCTCTCGGGGATCGCGCGCACGTTGTCCTCGACGAACAACGTGCCGAGGAACGACAGCACGAGCGGCGCCGTGTCCGCGCGCAGGAGCCGCCACGCCGCGCTCGACCGTCGCAGGGAGTCGACGTCGTCGTGCTGCACGCAGGTCCTCTCAGGGGTAGGGCGACCCCGCGGGAACCACGGGCGCCCCCAGATCTTAGGTCGGGCGGCCCCCGGCGCCCGGACGACCCACCGGTCGGGCCGACCCGGCCCGACGGCGAGCGATGCACCAGCGCTCGAGAGATGCGCCCAGAGGTGCATCCGTGGTGCCGCGGTGCACCGCTCGGCAGCGGCCTGGGTGCGGGGCCAGGATCCGGGACCATGGTCCCTGTCGGCCGGGGGTGCGGGCTTCGTAGCCTGGGTGCGGCGCCGAGCCGGCAGCGCGCCCACCCTGCCGGCCGGCGCCACCTTCTGCCCGCCCGCCGGGGCGTCCCCCGACCCGGCGGGGCCCCGCGGACCCGAGGACCGCCCGTGACCGGAACGACCACCGCCCTGACGGACGACGCGCGACCGGGCGACCGGACGCCGTCGGGCACGGAGCGTGCGCAGGACGCGGCGTTCGACCCGTTCGCGAGGCCGACCGGCTGGACCCACTCCCGCGGCGTGCTGTTCGGCGAGATGCTGCTGTTCGGCCTGCTCAGCCTCACCGCGGCGTTCGTGCTGTCGTACGACGCCGTGCTCCTCGCCGCGAACCCCACCGCCACGCTGTCGTGCGACGTCAACACCGTGCTGTCGTGCGGGACGGTCGCGCAGTCGTGGCAGGCGCAGGTGTTCGGGTTCCCCAACGCGTTCCTCGGCCTCATCGCGGAACCCATCGTCATCACGACGGCGGTCGCGGCGCTCGGCGGCACGCGGTTCCCCCGCTGGTTCCTCTTCGCCGCGCAGTGCGTGTACTTCCTCGGGGTCGTGTTCGCCTACTGGCTCTTCTACCAGTCGATGTTCGTGATCGGCGCGCTGTGCCCGTGGTGCCTGCTCATCACGGTCTCGACGACGCTCGTGTTCGCGTCGCTCCTGCACTGGAACGTCCTGGAGGACAACCTGTACCTGCCGCGCGCCGCGCAGGCGCGGCTGCTCGGGTTCGTGCGCTCGGGGGCCTTCGGCTACCTGGTGGCGGCGTGGCTCGTGGGTCTCGCGATCCTCGTGGTGCTCAAGTACGGCCCGGCGCTGCTCGCCTGACGGGACCCCGGAACGCGGCGAGCCACGCCGAGAACGTCCCTGCACGCCGTCGAGCACGAGGTTGCTCCCGGAAAGAGGACGGGAACGACAGCAACCTCGTGCTCGACGCGGACGGCGTCAGACAGGCAGGGGCTCAGGGGGTCGTGGTCCCCAGCGAGTAGGCGCCCGAGCCTGCGTAGGCGTGCACGACGAACCGGTAGTAGCCCGCCGCGCCGTTGTACGTCAGGGACTCGTTGGCCCCCGGCGACGTGGACTGCGCGACCGTCACCCACGAGTACCCGTTCCACTGCTGCAGGTACAGGTCGTAGTCGCTCCCGGCCGGACCCGTGACGCAGCCGCGGTGGGAGCCCGCGGTCGCGGCCGTGTAGTACGACCCGTTCGGCTGCACGGCCGTCGCCCCGGCGGAGAGCGTGCCGGTGTACGTCCGGGCGTAGCCGGTGCATCCGGTCGGGGGCTCGGGGTCGCCGCCCCCGCCGTCGCTCGTGACGAGCGTGAGCCCGTACGCGGAGAGGATCTCCCCGACGGGCTGGAAGTACGTCGTGCCGCCGGAGCTGCAGTTGCCGGACCCGCCCGACGTGACGCCCTGCGCCTGGTTGCCCGCGAGCAACGAGCCGCCGGAGTCGCCCGGCTCGGCGCACACGTTCGTGCGGATGAGGCCGGTGATGGTGCCCTGCGCGTACGTGACCGAGGCGTTGTACGCCAGGACCGTCCCGCAGTGCCAGCCGGTCGTGGAGCCCGACCGGCACACCGACGCGCCGACCGGCGCCTGCGTCGCCCCGGCCACGGCCACGCGACCGCCGGCGTAGTTGTTCACCGCGCCCACCGGCGTGTTGCCCGCGTCGACCTGGACCCAGGCGTAGTCGTTGCCCGGGAAGCTCGACCCGCGGAACGTGCCGGCGGGGCCCGAGGTGCGCGCACCGACCGAGCCGCAGTGCCCGGCGGTGACGAACCCGCCCTGGACCGCGAACCCGACGGAGCACCGCGTCCCGCCGCCGATCGTGTAGGCGTTGCCGCCGACGACGTCGATCAGCGGCCGCGGCACCTCGGTCGTCTCCTCGTACGCCACCGCGTCCGCGGGCACGCCCGCCGCCGCGACCTGCGCGGCGACGTCGGACTCGCCGCCCTCGCGCACGGAGACGACGACGCGGTTGCGCGTCACGTCGACGTACCAGCCCGGCAGCGCCGCCGGGTCGTCGGCGAGCGCGCCGTCGAGGGTCGCGCGCCAGGTCTCGAGGTCGGCGAGCGTGTGGTCCACGGCCACCGCGGTGGCGCCCTCGGCCCGCACCGCACGGGCGTCGGCGGCGTCGGTGACGCCGACGTAGAGGACGTTCGCGGCGTCGTCGACCCAGGCGCCGGCGTAGTCGGCGCCCAGGCGACGCTCCAGCGCCGCCTCGGTGCCCGCCGCGTCGGACTGGAAGGCGAGCCGCGTCCGTGCGTCTCGCGCGCTGAGGCCCAGGTCGCGCTGCAGCGCGCGCTCCAGGCCGGGGGTCGTCTTGGGGACCGCGCGCACCGTCACGCGCTGGTCCTCGGGGGCGGGCGTGCCCGCGACGGCGTGCGTCGCGGCCGCGCCCGTCAGGAGCGTCGCGGCGGCGGTGACCGCGGCGATCCTCCTGCGGAGTGGTCGTGTCATGTCGTCCATTCCCTTCGCCGGGCCGGGCGGCCCGGTCGAGGGTCACGCTAGGGAGACGTCCAGCGCACGCCCAGATCGCGATCAGGTCATACGCGGGCGCTATGTGCGGGCTCGCCCCTACGCGATCTCCACCGGGTGCTCGGCACGCCAGCGCCGGTAGCGCGGCGAACGCTGCACCGCGTCGCGGTGCGCGCCCGCGGCGGCACGCGCGATCGCGTCGACCGGGAGGCGCTCGGCCGCGTCGCGACGCCAGCCCACGTGGTGCGTCCAGCGCAGCGGAGCCCCGTCGAGGGCGACCGTCCGCACGCCCGGCGCGTCGAGCAGCACCGGCTGGACGAGCGCGACCGCGTGACCGCCGCGCACCTGGTCGATGCACGACGTCCGGTCCGACTCCCCCATCGCCCGCGGCGTGAACCCCGCCCGCACGCACGCGCTCACGAAGCACCGCTCGAAGCAGCCGCTGCCGGGGGCCGTGAGCCACAGCGCGTCGGCGAGCTCGCCCAGCCCGACGGCGTCCCGCGCCGCGACCGGGTGGTACTCGTCGACGAGGACGAACACGGGGTCCGTCGAGACCGCCGTCCATACGACGCCGCCCTCCGCCGGCGGGGCCGCGTCGCCGCACATGCCGACCAGCGCGACGTCGAGGGTGCCGCTCGCGAGCCGCTCCGCCGTCTCCTCGACGGACCACGACGTCGCCGTGGTGACGAGCAGGTCGTCGACCCCGAGCGCGGCGGGCAGCGCCGCGTGCAGGCGGTTCGCGAACAGCCCGCCGATCGCGGAGCTCACCGTCCCCACGCGGACGGCCCCCGTCGTCGCCCGGTCGGAGACGTGCCGCCGCGCGTCGTCGACGAGCGCCGACATCGCGGGCAGCACGACGCGCGCGTGCCGCAGCACGAGCTCACCGAGCTCGGTCGGGCGCGCGCCCAGGCGGTCGCGCGTGAACACGCACCCGCCCAGCGCGCGGTCGATCCGGTTGAGCTGGGCGGTGAGGGCGGGCTGCGCGAGACCGAGCGACGCCGCCGCCTTGGTCACGCTGCCCGACTCGGCCACCACCACGATCATGCGCAGGTGCCGCACCTCGAGGTCCATGCCACCCGAACGTATCGGTGCGGACCCGCCCTGTCTCGCCCGTCTCGCCCGTCTCGCGACCGCGACCGTCGCCGGGCACGGGCGTCAGCCGACCGGCACCAGGAACCCGTCGCCCACGAGGCCCCGCACGGCCGGCAGCAGCTCGCCCGCGAGGTCGTCCGCCGGCACCTCGAAGAGCGCGGCGATCGCCCCGACGAGCTGCCCGACGGTGAGCTCGCCGTCGCTCGCGCCGACGAGCGCGGCCAGCCCCGTCGACGCCTGGACGGCCCGCCCGAACCCGTCGCCCTGGCGCAGCAGGACGACCGTCGGGTCGGGAGCGCCCGGCGTGTGGAACCGCTCCTCGGTCACGTCGGGCGCGACGGCGAGGCGCGCCTCCGCGAGCGCGGCGTCGTCGCGCGCCGTGAGCCAGTCGTGCGCCGCGAGCGACGCCGCGAGGTGGCCGCCGAGGGGCTGGCGGACCGGCCCGGTGCGTTCCTCGAGCCGGCGCAGGGTGGGGCGGGCACCGTCGAGCGGGCGCCGCAACGTCACGATGCCGAACCCGACGGCCTCCACGTCGCGGGCCGCGAAGTCGTCGAGCCACGCGGCGTAGGCGGCGGCCCAGGCCGCGGGCTCGCGCTCCGGCGTCGTCCCGCCGTCGCGGATCCACGTCTCGGCGTACTCGGCCGGGTCCTGCACCTCGCGCTGGACCACCCAGCCGTCCAGGCCCGCCTCGTCGAGCCACGCCCCGACGCGCTCGTCCCACGGGACGCCGCGGCGGTGCTCCCAGTTGCCGAGGAGCTGGGCCACGCCGCCCGGTGCGAGCACCGCGCCGACGCCCGTCACGAGGTCGCGCACGACGTCGTCGCCCGCGCGCCCGCCGTCGCGGTACTCGTACTCGGGCAGCGCGCCGGCGCCGCCGGCGCGGGGCGTGATGACGAACGGCGGGTTCGACACGACGAGGTCGAACCGCTCGCCCGCCACGGGCTCGAGCATCGACCCCTCGCGGAGCTCGATCGGTGCAGCAGGCCCCGCAGTCGTGTCGGGCTCCGTGCCGGCCGCCGTGTTGAACGCCCCGTTGAACGCGGTGTTGAACGCCGTGAACCCGAGGGCGCGCCGCGAGATGTCGGTGCCGACGACCGACCGCGCGTGCCGCGCGGCGTGCAGTGCCTGGATCCCGCAGCCCGTCCCGAGGTCGAGCACGCGCCCGACAGGGGTGCGGACCGTCACCTGCGCGAGCGTCAGGGACGCCCCGCCCGCGCCCAGGACGTGGTCCGGCGCGAGCCGGCGACCCGTCGCGAGCTCGCTCAGGTCCGAGGACAGCCACCACGTCACCGGGCCCGCCGCGTCCGACGCCGCGTAGGGCCGCAGGTCCACGACGGCGCGCACGGCGTCGTCGTCCGCCGCGCCCGCGGCCTCGACCAGGCCGAGCCGCCGGGCGCCGTCGACCCCCGTGCGCCCCAGGGCGGCGTCGACCGCGGCGCGCGGGACGTCGTCGCCCAGGAGGAAGAGCGCGGCGAGCGCGGCCGTGGGGTCGCCCTCGCGTCCCCGCAGCGCGCGCCGCGCGGGCACCGCCTGCTCGCGGTGCAGCGCGGCCGAGGCGACGGGGCCGAGCACCCGCTCGACGCCGTCGACCGTGAACCCTGCCGCCGCGAGGTCCGCGCGCAGCGTCGCGGCGGCCGCCGCGAGCTCCGCGGGCGCGAGGCCCGCACCGGGCGCGGCGGGGCTCACGAGACCGTCCGGCGCGGCGGGCGTGGACGAGGCAGGGACGGCGTCGGCGGGAGGCATGGGTCCATCCTGGCGGATCCGCGCGCGGGACGGTCGGTCCGGCCCCGGACGCGCCGGACCCCGGCGCGCCGAGGCGGGCCGGGGTCCGGAGGGAGCAGGGGACGTCAGCAGTTCTGCGTGCCGTACACCGCGACGTTCTGGGCGGAGGTCTGGAACGACTCGTCGGTCATGAGCGACGTGATGGAGGACAGGTCGGCGCTGGCCGGGTCGTCCACGGCGGTCTCGAGCGTGTCGGTGAGCTGGCGGAACACGCCCGTCACCGTGTCCCAGTCGCCGCTGATCTCGGCGGGAGCCTCAGCCGCCTCGAGGGACGCGGTGAACGTCTCGAACTCGGTCACGGCGGCGGCCGGGTCGCTGGAGTCGATCGAGCCGAGCGTGCTCTGGGCGTCGAGGAGCGTCTGGTAGGCCGTGCAGAAGTCGCCCGAGGCCTCGGCGTCGCCGGACTCCTCCTCCGTGGACTCCTCCGACTCGGCGGCGTCCGTGGACTCGTCCTCGGCCGGGGTCGTCTCCTCCGACGCGGTCGTCTCGGAGTCGGTGCTCGCGTCGTCGCCCGAGCCACCGCAGGCGGCGAGGCCGAGCACGAGAAGGGCGCTCGTCGCGAGGGCGGTCGTGGTCTTCGTGATCGTCAGTCGGTTGCGCATGTGCCCCATGGTTTCGCATGCCGTCGCGTCGCGCGCCCCCAAACCGCCGGGGTGGGGACCGCTCCCCATGTGGCGAGCGCCACGGGACGAGAGACCTGCGCGCCCCCGGTCAGCGGGTGCAGCCCGCCCGGAAGTAGTCGGTGACCGCCTGGGACGACGACGTGAGGGCGCCCGTGTCGATGCGCCGCCCGACGCGGTCGATCGCCCGGGACAGCTCGCCCGTGTCGCGTGCGCCGGTCGCCTCGACCTCGTCGGCGATCATCGTGAGATACGTCGTCACGACGGCCCAGTCGCGCGCGATCTCGCCGGGCGGCGTGGCCCCCGCGAGCGTGTCGCGGGCCGTCGTGAACCCCTCGACCAGCGCCTCGGGGTGCTCGACGGTCAGGTTCACCTGCGCCTTGGCGGCGACCCCCCACGCGACCTCCGCGTCCCGGCAGACCGGGTCGACGGCGGTCGCGGCGGCGGGGTCCGCCGTCGTGCCCTCGGCCTCGTCCCCCGGCTCGGCCGCCTCGTCGTCGGGCGTGGTCCCCGGGGTGCCGTCGGCGCCGCCGTCGTCCACCGGGGCGACGTCCCCGCCCTCCGACGCGGCGGGCGGCGACGGCACGGCGGCCGGGGCGGCGTCGGGCAACGACACGACGTCGAACGCCCCGCTCGCGACGACGGCCAGGCACAGCCCGGCGACGACGGCGAGGACCGCGGCGTGGGCCACGGCGCGCACCGGTGATTGCATGGCCCCTATGATGACGCCTCGCGCGCGCGAGGCGAACCCCGCGAGCCGTCCCGGCCCGCGGGGTCCTGCCCACCCGCCGGACGTCGGCCGGTCGTCAGCCCATCGTGTTGACGATGAGCCCGATGTGGGTAAAGAAGTTCATCGCGCCGAACAGCAGGAACGCGACGCCGGACAGGCCCCACGCCCACCCGATGACGACGCGCACGACCCGGCGCCCGGAGCGGACCGCGAACGGGAAGAGGATCGCGCCGACGCCGACGAGCGCGATGAGCCCGGACATGAAGATCGCCTCGACGAGCGGGTAGGCGGCGAACGCGCCCGAGATGGGCTCCTCCGGCGGGGCGGCGAAGAGCTGGTACGTCACGCCGGCGATCGCGATGGCGACGAGGCCGAGGCCCATGCCGAGCACGAACACCGAGACGGGGCGGGCCACGGCCTGCAGGTGCTCCGTCGCGTCGGCGCGCTCCAGCGCGGTCCGGCCACGGGTCCACAGGTAGAACGCCGCCGCGAGCAGCAGCACGCCGAACGCGAGGCTCGTCTCGCCGAAGATGATGTTGTCGAACGGGAAGCCGCCCGCGGCCAGCGGCCACGTGAGCGTCATGTGCAGCCCCGTCGCCGTGAGGATCGTGCCCAGCACGCCGAACGCGAGCGACCACCCCTCGACGACGACCTTCCCCGGCGACCGCAGCAGCTCACGCCCGAGCATGACCAGCAGGATCAGCCCGGCGCCGACGGCGACGGACATCACGGTGTTGTACGTGGGCATCTGCGCCCAGTCGATGACGAGCCCCTCGGCGGCGACCATCTCTGTCCACTCCTCGTTCGTTCCACGAGCCGCACTCACGACCCGAGGGCGATAACCATACGTGCGTATAGGTTATTCCTCGCCCACGACACCAGGTCGTCCGGACCGCCGACGAAGAGCCCGGGTCCCGTCGAGGTGGGACCCTCCTCGGCCCGGAGCGCGCGGGTCGACCTCACTACGATGGCCGCGTGGACGAGGGAGCGGGGACCATCGACCGGGAAGCGCGGCGTGACGGGCAGAGCGCGGGGGCAGGGGCGGTCCACGACGCGCCGCACGGCGCGCGCGCCACGGTGCAGGGACGCAGCGCGCAGCGGCAGCGCGCGATGGCCGAGGCGGCGGCGCACCTGCTCATCGAGGAGGGCTTCGGCGCCGTGACCCACCGCCAGGTGGCGCGCGCAGCGGGCGTGCCGCAGGGCTCGGCGTCGTACTACTTCCCGACGAGCGCGTCGCTGGTCTCGACGGCGGTCGAGGCCGCGGAGGACGTGCGCGCGACGGCGGCGCAGGAGCGGGCCGACGCGCTGTCGCGGGAGCCTCGTTCGAGCGCGGCGACGGCGCGCGAGCTGATCGAGACGCTGTACGCGCCGCACGTGGACGACACGGTGGTCGACGTGCGGCTGGACCCGATGCTGACGGCGATGCGCGACCCTGCGCTGCGGCCGATCATGCGCGCGTCGCGGCCGCGTCTGCTCGCGGCAGCGCGGACCGTGCTGGACGCGTCGGGCCACGCGCACGTGTCGGACGTCGACCTGGTGGCGCACGTCGTCGACGCGGCGCTGCTGTCCGCGGCGGCGGCGGAGGACGGGCGCGTGCTGGACCACGCGACGGAGACCGTCGCGCGGTTCCTGGACCACTGGCACTGAGGCGCACAAACTTACTTACCGGTTATTCAGTTTTGCCGGTAGAGTGGCCGCGCCCGGGCCTCCCGAGCGCGTGAGACGTGACCGCTCGACGCGCACCCGGGAACCGTCGCCGTCGCCGTGGAAGGACCGTCCGTGAGCACCCTCCCCTACCTCGACCCCGCTCTGCCCGTGGCCGACCGCGTCGAGGACCTCCTCGCGCGGATGACGCTCCCCGAGAAGGTCGGGCAGATGCTGCAGCTCGACGCGCGCGACGGCGTCGGGCCGGCGGTCCTGGACAAGCACGCGGGGTCGCTGCTGCACACGTCCCCGCAGAACGTGGTCGAGGCCCACGCGCTCACCGGGCAGACCCGGCTCGGCATCCCCCTGCTCGTCGCCGAGGACTGCATCCACGGCCACTCCTTCTGGGTCGGCGCGACGATCTTCCCCACGCAGCTCGGCATGGCCGCCACGTGGGACCCCGAGCTCGTCGAGCAGGTCGCCCGCGCCACGGCCGTCGAGGTCGCCGCGACCGGCATCCACTGGACGTTCTCGCCCGTGCTGTGCATCGCGCGCGACCTGCGCTGGGGGCGCGTCGACGAGACCTTCGGCGAGGACCCGTACCTCATCGGTGAGCTCGCGTCGGCGATGGTGCGCGGGTACCAGGGCGAGGGTCTCGCGGACCCGACCGGGGTCCTCGCGACCGCCAAGCACTTCGCCGGCTACTCCGAGACGCAGGGTGGCCGCGACGCGAGCGAGGCCGACATCTCGCCGCGCAAGCTCCGTTCCTGGTTCCTGCCCCCGTTCGAGCGCGTCGCCCGCGAGGGCTGCGCGACCTTCATGCTCGGCTACCAGTCCATGGACGGCGTGCCCGTCACCGTCAACGGCTGGCTGCTCGACGACGTCCTGCGCGGCGAGTGGGGCTACACCGGCACGCTCGTGACCGACTGGGACAACGTCGGCCGCATGGTCTGGGAGCAGCACATCCAGCCCGACTACGTGCACGCCTCCGCCGCCGCCGTGCGCGCGGGCAACGACATGGTCATGACGACGCCGAAGTTCTTCGAGGGCGCGCTGGAGGCGGTCGCGCGCGGCCTCGTCGAGGAGTCGGCGATCGACGCGGCCGTGCGCCGCATCCTCACGCTGAAGTTCCGGCTCGGCCTGTTCGAGGACCCGCGGCGCCCCGACGTCGCGCGCCAGGAGGCCGTCATCGCCTCGGCGGAGCACACCGCCGTCAACCTCGAGGTCGCGCGGCGCTCGCTCGTCCTGCTCGCGAACGACGGCACGCTGCCCTTCACGGGCGGGCGCACGGTCGCCGTCGTCGGGCCGAACGCGGACGACGACCACACGCAGCTCGGCGACTGGGCCGGCGCGTCGGGCCAGGCCGACTGGCTGCCCGACGGCCACCCGCGCGAGATGACGACGACCGTCCTCGACGGCTTCCGCGCCCTCGCCCCCGAGGGGTGGACGGTCACGCACGCGCGCGGCGCCGACATCCTCACGCTCGAGCCCGACCCCGAGGGCGAGCTGTTCCCCGACGGGCAGCCGCGCCCGCAGGTCGTCGTGCCCGCGGAGCCCGACGACGCGCTGAACGCCGAGGCCGTGGCCGCGGCGCGCGACGCGGACCTCGTCGTCGCCGTCGTCGGTGACCGGATCGAGCTCGTGGGCGAGGGCAAGTCGACCGCGACGCTCGAGCTCGTCGGCGGCCAGGTCGCCCTGCTCGACGCGCTCGTCACGACCGGCACGCCCGTCGTCGTGGTGGTCGTCGCGTCCAAGCCGCTCGTGCTCCCGCCGTCTGCCCACGCCGCGGCCGCGATCGTCTGGGCCGCGAACCCGGGCATGCGCGGCGGGCAGGCCGTGGCCGAGCTCGTGCTCGGGCAGATCGAGCCCGAGGGTCGGCTCCCGATCTCCTTCGCGCGCCACGCCGGCCAGCAGCCCACCTACTACAACGTGGTCCGCGGCCAGCACGGCGACCGCTACGCCGACCTCACCCAGCGCCCCGCCTTCGCCTTCGGGGAGGGCCTGAGCTACACGACGGTCGACTACGCGGACCTGCGCGTCCTGGGCTCGGTGCACGGCCCCGACGACGTCGTCCGCGCCCAGGTCACGCTGACCAACACCGGCGCGCGGCCCGTCCGCGAGACCGTGCAGGTCTACGTGAGCGACACCGTCACGTCGGTGACGTGGGCCGAGAAGGAGCTCAAGGCGTACCGCAAGGTCGCGCTCGCGCCCGGCGAGCAGGTGACGGTCGACCTCGAGGTCCCCGTCGCGGACTGCACCCTCGTCGACGCCCAGGGCCACCGGGTCGTCGAGCCGGGCGAGTTCGAGCTCCGCGTCGGCCCGTCGTCCCGCGAGGACGCACTCCTGCGCGCGCCGTTCACCGTCAAGGGCTGAGAGCGGACCCGCTCCGCGAGACCAGCACACGACGACGCCCGGGCCATGGGGGCCCGGGCGTCGTCGTGTGCTGGTCCGCGGCCGGTCAGGCGCCGGTCGCGACCCGCTCCGGCTCGACCGAGGACTCCTCGCGGTCGACCCGCGCCGCCCGCAGGCGGGACATGATCACCGCGCCGAACGCGATCGCCGCGGCGACCACGGCGATGCCGATGCGCAGTGCGTGGTTCGCGTCCGCCGGCACGCTCATCAGCACCACCGCGGGGGCGATGAGCACCGAGACGAGGTTCATGACCTTGATGAGCGGGTTGATCGCCGGGCCGGCCGTGTCCTTGAACGGGTCGCCGACGGTGTCACCGATGACGGTCGCCGCGTGCGCCTCGGAGCCCTTGCCCCCGTACGCGCCGTCCTCGACGATCTTCTTCGCGTTGTCCCACGCACCGCCCGAGTTGGCGAGGAACACCGCCATGAGCACGCCCGCACCGATCGCCCCGGCGAGGAACCCGGCCAGCGGGCCGACGCCCAGACCGAAGCCGACCGCGATGGGCGCGAACGCGGCGAGCAGACCCGGCGTCGCGAGCTCGCGCAGCGAGTCGCGCGTGCAGATGTCCACGACCTTGCCGTACTCCGGGCGCTCCTGGAACGTCATGATCCCCGGGTGCTCGCGGAACTGGCGGCGCACCTCGAACACGATCGCGCCGGCGGCCCGCGTCACGGCGTCGATCGCGAGGCCGGAGAAGAGGAACACCGTCGCGGCGCCGAGGATCACGCCCACGAGCGTGATCGGCGAGATGATCTCGTAGTCGAGCATCGCCGTCACGAGGCCGCTCCCGACCGTCTGGACGTCCGCCATCGCGTGGCTCACGGCGTCGGCGTACGACCCGAACAGCGCGGTCGCGGCGAGGACCGCCGTCGTGATCGCGATGCCCTTGGTGATGGCCTTCGTCGTGTTCCCGACGGCGTCGAGGTCGGTGAGGATCTGCGCGGCCTCCGGGTCGCCGTCGCCCGACTCGCCGACCGACATCTCGTAGATGCCCTGCGCGTTGTCGGAGACCGGGCCGAACGTGTCCATCGCGACGATGACGCCGACCGTGGTGAGCAGCCCGCACCCGGCGAGCGCCACGAGGAACAGCGCGAGCCACACCGAGCCGCCCGCGAGCAGGAACAGGCCGCAGATCGCGGCGGCGATCACGCCCGCCGTGTACACGGCGGACTCGAACCCGACGCCGATGCCGGACAGGACGACCGTCGCCGCGCCCGTGCGGGAGGTGGCGGCCACGTGCAGGGTCGGCTTGGACGTCGTGCCGGTGAAGTAGCCCGTGATCCACAGGATGATGCCCGCGAGGACGATGCCGATGACGACCGCGAGGCTCGCGACGACGCGCGGGTCGGCCGCGAGGCCGGAGAGGTCGCCGAGGTCCGCGGTGCCGTCGAGCGCCGAGAACGACGAGGGCAGGTAGACGAACGCGGCGACCGCGGCGAGCACCGCACCGATGAGCGCGGAGAGGTAGAACCCGCGGTAGATGGCCTTGAGCCCGTTCTCCTGGCCGCGGACGCGCGTGATGAAGACGCCGAGCACCGCGACGAGCGCGCCGATCGCGGTGACCACGAGCGGGAAGACGAGACCCTCCTCGCCCATCGCCGCCTTGCCGAGGATGAGTGCCGCGACGAGCGTCACCGCGTACGACTCGAACAGGTCGGCGGCCATGCCCGCGCAGTCGCCGACGTTGTCGCCCACGTTGTCCGCGATCGTCGCCGCGTTGCGCGGGTCGTCCTCCGGGATGCCCTGCTCGACCTTGCCGACCAGGTCGGCGCCGACGTCGGCCGCCTTGGTGAAGATGCCGCCGCCGACGCGCATGAACATGGCGAGCAGCGCGGCGCCGAAGCCGAAGCCCTCGAGCACGGCCGGGGCGTCGCCCTTGTAGATCAGCACGACCCCCGCGGCGCCGAGCAGACCGAGGCCGACGACCGACATGCCGACGACGCCGCCCGTCCGGAACGCGATGCGCGCGCCCTCGGTGCGTCCGCCGGGCCGGGTCGCGGCCGACGCGACGCGCACGTTGGCCCGCACCGCGAGCCACATGCCGAGGTAGCCGATCGCCGCCGAGAACCCGGCACCCACGAGGAACGCGACCGAGCGCCCCACGCGGATGCCGCCGTCACCGGGCAGCAGGAACAGCAGGCCGAACACGATCACCGCGAACAGGGCGAGCGTGCGGAACTGGCGGCTCAGGTAAGCCCCGGCGCCCTCCTGCACGGCCTGGGCGATGTCCTGCATCTTCGCCGTGCCGTCCTCCGCGGCCAGGACCTGTCTGCGCAGGACGAACGCGAAGACCAGCGCGACGAGCGCGATCACCGCGATGACGGTGACGATGGTGAGACTTTCCGAACCGAGCGTGAGCATCCGTCCTCCTTGACGAACCGCGCGACCGTCGCGCCGGTCCCCTGCCGGAGCGATGGGGGTGAGTCTACGCACGTGTGGCGTGCGTCACGAGCACTCGTGCAGGACGTCACAAACGCGGCGCGCCACGCGCCTCCGCGCGTCCGCCCGCGGGCACCCGACCCCGGTCCGGGACGGCGTGCCGCACCTGTCAGGGGACGCTGCCCGGCACCCGAGGTCCCGCCGCGAGGCGCGCGACGACGTCGGGCCGGACGAGCGGGAACAGGTGCCCCTCGCCCGCGAGGCCGACGCGCGGGACGGCGAGCCGGTCGGACAGCTCGCGCTGCTGCCGCAGGAACCGCGCGCCCGCGCGCAGACCCGTGACGAGCAACGGGTCCGCCGCCGCGGGCAGGGAGCGCCCGGCGTCGAGCAGCGCGCGCACGCGCGGCGCCTGCTCCCAGCTCGCGAACCACTCGTGGGCGAGCATCGTCCAGGTGCTCGCGCTCCCGTAGCGCTCCCGCGCCACGTCGCGCGGGAGCGGGTCCGGGCGGCGGGCGACGACCCGCACCGCCCCGCGTCGCAGGGCCGGTCCGGCCGTCCCGAGCGCGCTGCCGACCAGCGCAGCCAGCGCGTCCCCTGCGCGGGCGGTCGGACGCCCCGGGTGCAGGGCCGGGAGGTGCGGCTCCCACGGGCTCGTCGGGTCGAGGAGCACGAGGCGACGCACCTCGTCCGGGTGGAGCAGCGCCCACTCCAGCGCGGCGAGCCCGCCCACGGAGTGCCCCACGAGGCCCACCGGTCCGGAGCCGTCGACCCGCAGGGCCGTCCGCACCGCGTCGACCGGCCCGGTGACCGGGGTGCGCCACGCGTCGAGGACACGGACGTCGTCGACGCCCGCGACGGCGCGGAACTCGCTCGCGAGCGGGGCGAAGTCCTCTGGGGTCAGGGCCAGGCCCGGCAGGACGACCCAGGTCATGCGGACTCCGTTCTTCCCGTGCTGCGCTCCGGCCGTGGCCCGACCACCCTACGGAGCGCTCCTGGGCGTGCGTAGGGTGGAGCCTGTGTCCACGCCCACCACTCCCGTGACCGACCCGACCCTGCGCGACAGCGCGCTCGCGCACGCGCACGACCTGGCGACGTTCGTCGAGGCGTCCCCGTCGTCGTACCACGCGGCTCACGAGGTCGCGCGCCGCCTGGAGGCGGTCGGGTTCGAGCGGCTCGACGAGACGGCGGCGTGGCCGCCGGCGACCGGCAGCGGGGGCGACGGGCGCGCGGGCGGGCGGTACGTCGTCGTGCGCGACGGCGCCGTGATCGCGTGGGCTGTCCCCGCGGGCGCGACCGCGACGACGCCGTTCGCGGTCCTCGGCGCGCACACCGACTCACCCGGGTTCAAGCTCAAGCCGCGCCCGAGCGTGGGCCGCGAGGGCTGGTGGCAGGCGGGCGTCGAGATCTACGGCGGGCCGCTGCTCAACTCGTGGCTCGACCGTGAGCTCGAGCTCGCCGGCCGCCTCGTCACGGCCGACGGCGTCGAGCACCTCGTGCGCACCGGCCCGCTCCTGCGCATCCCGCAGCTCGCGATCCACCTCGACCGTGCGGCGAACGACGGGCTCGCGCTCGACAAGCAGCAGCACACGCAGCCCGTGTGGGGGCTCGCGTCAGCGTCGGGGCCGGCCGGGTCCGACGTCGCGGGCGCGGCGCACGGGACGAGCGGCGGGGACGTGCTCGCCGAGCTCGCGCGCCACGCGGGCGTGCGAGCGAGCGAGGTCGCGGGGTACGACGTCGTCGTCGCGGACACGCAGTCGCCGCGCGTCTTCGGTGCGCACGACGCGTTCCTCGCGTCCGGCCGGCTCGACAACCTCCTCTCGGTGCACGCAGGGCTCGTCGCCCTGCTGGAGGTCGCGGGCTCGCCCGACCGACCCGTCGAGGGCGACGTGATCCCCGTGCTCGCGGCGTTCGACCACGAAGAGATCGGCTCGGAGTCGCGGTCCGGGGCGTCGGGCCCGTTCCTCGCGGACGTGCTCGACCGGATCGCGGCCGGCCTCGGCGCGACGGAGGAGGAGCGGCACCGCCAGCTCGCGGCGTCGCTGTGCGTGTCGAGCGACGTCGGGCACTCCGTGCACCCCAACTACCCGGAGCGGCACGACCCCGCCAACCGTCCCCTCGCGGGCGGCGGGCCGATCCTCAAGATCAACGCGAACCAGCGGTACACGACCGACGCGCACGGTGCGGCGGCCTGGGCGCGGGCCTGCGCACGCGCCGGGGTGCCGAGCCAGGAGTTCGTGTCGAAGAACACCGTGCCGTGCGGCTCGACGATCGGCCCGCTCACGGCGACGCGCCTCGGCATCCGCACGGTCGACGTCGGCGTCCCCATCCTCTCGATGCACTCCGCGCGCGAGCTGACGGCGGTCGTCGACCCGTGGTACCTCTCCCGCGCGGTGATCGAGGTGTTCCGCGGCTGACGGTCCCCCACCCGGCCGAACAGGTGGTCCTGGCTCGTCCCGCGCGTCGGACGGACCAGGACCACCTGTTCGGGCGGCCACGATCGCCTGGTCGGCGGTCCGAGCGGTGGCGGGGGCGGGGTCGGCGAGCGGCTTGTACCCGCGTTACTCACGTTCGGCGCGGGCGCGGACGCCGCGCAGCATCTTCTGCGTCATGAGGAAGCTGACCGGCTGTACCGCCTCGACGGTGGCCCGGCCCACGGCGCCGAGCGGCAGGTAGCGCTCACGGACCAGCAGGCGCGACCGTGGCGTGCCGTCCTCGCCCGGCGGCAGCGGGCGGACGACGAACGCCCACGAGAACCGGAACGGCATCGTGTCCGGCTTCCCCGGCCCGGGCGCGCCGAGCAGCACGAGGTGCGAGCCCGGCTCCAACTCCGCGACGCGCAGGACAGCCTCGTCGGCGAGGTGGACGTCGTCGCCCACGGCCAGGTCCTGCCAGCGCTCCTCGATCGCGTCGGCGCTGCGGATGTCCAGGCCGACCAGGTTCTCCAGGGCGTCGTAGGAGTAGAAGCCGCCGCGGCCCTGGCCGAGCTGCACGAGCCACGGCCACACGTCCGCCGGTGGCGTGTCGATCGTGACGGCCCGCGTCGCGACGACGGCGCGCGCGTCCGGCACGAGGTCGTCGCCCGGGAGCACGCACTCGTGCTCGCCCTCCCACGTGCCCCACGTCTGGGTCATGCGCCGGGTGAGCAGGAGCGCCCCGACGGCGAGCGCCGTCGTCACCACGACCCGGACCCCGCGCACCGCTCCCATGCGTCGATCCTCGGCCGCGGGGCGCGCGCCGCGCGAGGGCCGGAGGTCCCGCGCACGGCCGCCGTCGGGCCGAAGGACGGGCCGGAGGTGGGAGACTCGGAGGCGTGCCGCACGCCCCCTCCCCCACCTCCCTGCGACCGACGAGCGCGGCCCTGCTCGACGTGCTGCGCGCGGGCGGACGGCGCGACGAGCGGCTGCTGCACGTGCGCGAGCTGCCCGCGCGGGAGGGCGCGCAGGCCGACTGGCCGGGGTGGGCCGACGCGTCGCTCGTCGCGGGCTACCGCACGCTCGGCGTGGAGCGCCCGTGGGAGCACCAGGTCGTCGCGGCCGACGCCGCCTGGTCGGGTCGGCACGTGGCGCTCGCCACGTCGACCGGGTCCGGCAAGTCGCTCGCGTTCTGGCTGCCCGCGCTCTCGGCGGTGCGGGCCGACGCCGCCGCGCGCGTCCTGGACCCCGGCCGCATCGAGTCGGTCGCACGCCGCGGCTCCGTGCTCTACCTGTCCCCCACCAAGGCGCTCGCCGCGGACCAGCTCTCGGGGCTCCAGCGGCTGCTCGACGCCGCCGGGACGCGCGACGTGCGGGTCGCGACGTGCGACGGCGACACCGGGCAGGACGAGCGGCGCTGGGTCCGCGAGCACGCCGACGTCGTGCTGACCAACCCCGACTTCCTGCACTTCGCGCTCCTGCCGTACCACCGCGGCTGGTCGCGGCTGCTGCGCGACCTGCGCTACGTCGTCGTGGACGAGGGCCACGCCTACCGCGGGGTGTTCGGCGCGCACGTCTCCCTCGTCCTGCGCCGCCTGCGGCGCCTCGCCGCGCACTACGCGCGCGAGGGCGACCGCACGACGACGTTCGTCGTCGCGTCGGCCACGACCGCCGACCCCGCGACGAGCGCCGCGCGGCTCGTCGGGGTCGAGCCCGACGACGTCGTGACCGTCGCGCAGGACACCTCGCCCGCGGGGCGCAAGTCGTTCGCGCTGTGGGAGCCGCCCGTCGTCGTGGGATTCGACGCGGCGTCCGCGGCCGGACCCTCCGACGCGTCCGCCGAGGGCCGCGAGGACGACCCGACCGTCCCGACGACGGTCGACGCCGCGGCGGAGCATCCCCGTCGGAGCGCGACGGCCGAGGTGGCGGACCTGCTCGCGGACCTCGTCATCGCGGGCGCGCGCACGCTCGCGTTCACCCGCTCGCGTCGCGGCGCGGAGTCCGTCGCGGTGCAGACGCAGGACAGCGTGCGCGTCGTCGACCCGCGGCTCGTGCGGCGCGTCGCCGCCTACCGGGGCGGCTACCTGCCCGAGGAACGGCGCGAGCTCGAGGACGCCGTGCGCACGGGCGACGTCCTGGGCCTCGCGACGACCAACGCGCTCGAGCTCGGCGTGGACATCTCCGGGCTCGACGCCGTCCTCATCGCGGGGTGGCCGGGCACCCGCATGTCGGTGTGGCAGCAGGCGGGCCGCGCCGGGCGCGCGGGCGCGGACGGCCTCGTGGCGTTCGTCGCGCGGGAGGACCCGCTCGACACGTTCCTCGTGCACCACCCCGAGGCCGTGTTCGACGCCCCGCTCGAGGCGACCGTGTTCGACCCCGCGAACCCCTACGTCCTCGCGCCCCACCTGTGCGCGGCCGCTGCCGAGAACCCCCTGCGGTCCGACGACCTCGCGGCGTTCGGCGAACCCGACGCCGTGCGCGGCCTGCTCGACGTGCTCGTCGCCCGGGGCGCGCTGCGCCGTCGTTCCTCCGGGTGGTACTGGACGCACGCGCAGCCCGCGTCCGGCATGACCGACCTGCGCGGCTCGGGCGGCGCGCCCATACGGGTCGCCGAGGCTCGCACCGGCCGGCTGCTCGGCACGGTCGACGCGGCGTCCGCGGACGGGTCCGTGCACGACGGCGCGGTGTACGTCCACCAGGGCCGCACCTACGTCGTCGAGCACCTCGACCTGGCCGACCACGTCGCGCTCGTGCGCCGCCAGGACGTCGACCACGGGACGTGGTCACGGTCCACCACGTCCATCACGATCGTCGACGAGCCCGCGGACGGGGACGTCGCCGCCGGGCGAGAGGTCGTCGAGCGGTCCTGGGGGCCCGTCGGCTGGGGGTACGGCCCGGTCGACGTCTGCTCGCAAGTCGTGAGCTTCCAGCGCCGACGGCTCCCGGACATGCAGGTGCTCGGCACCGAGACGCTCGACCTCCCCGAGCGCACGCTGCCGACCATGGCCGTCTGGTGGACGGTCCCCGCGTCCGTGATCGAGGAGGCGGAGGTCGACGCCGACGAGCTGCCCGGCGCCCTGCACGCCGCCGAGCACGCGTCCATCGGCCTGCTCCCCCTCCTCGCGACGTGCGACCGCTGGGACCTCGGCGGCGTCTCCACCGCGCTGCACGCCGACACCGGCGAGGCGACCGTGTTCGTGCACGACGCCTACCCCGGCGGAGCGGGCTTCGCCGAGCGCGGGTACGAGCTCGGCGAGACGTGGCTGCGCGCCACGCGCGACGCCATCGCGCGCTGCCCGTGCCACGACGGCTGCCCGGCGTGCGTGCAGTCCCCCAAGTGCGGGTCGTACAACGCCCCGCTCGAGAAGGCCGCCGCCGTCCGCCTGCTCGACGCCGTCCTCGCCCACGCCCCCACCCCGTAGAACCGTGGTCGCGCGAGGTAGAGCCGTGGTCGCGCGAGGTAGAGCTCTGGGCACGCGAGGTAGAGCCCTTGTTCGCGCGAGGTAGAGCCCTGGTTTGCGCGAGGTAGAACCGTGGTCTTGCGCGAGGTAGAACCGGGTTTCTGTGCCCGACGCCGCGTGGTCGCCTGGGGCGGTCGGGGTGGGTGGTCACCGCGACCAGGGCGCTCGTTCAGCGTGCGGTCGCCGGGCCGGCGCGGGCGGCGGCGGTCGCCCGGCCCAGCGCGACACCGAGGACGGTGACGCCGGCGGTCGAGGCGACGTCGACCCGCACGACCCCGCTACCCTGCTCGGCGCACGCCGTGACCGCCACCGCGTTGCGGGCCGCGACCTCACGGGCGCGGCCGCAGGGCTCCCAGCCGTCGCGGGCGGCCGTTGCCGCCGCGAGCGCCGCGAGGTCGGCGCCGGTCTGGGCCGCCCCGCGGGCTGACTGGGCGTGCGCGAGCGCGCCCAGCCCGAGGGCGAGCACGAGCACGGCGGCGACGATGCCGAGCACCAGCACCGTGCCCGCGCCGTGCTCCGCGTCGGGCGCCTCGTCGGGCCGCCCGATCCCGACCAGTGCCGTGCGGCGACCGGTGCTGTGCCCCGGCCGCGTGCAGGCGGCCGAGCCGCGCCAGCCCACGGCCCGCTCGCGGGTCATGGCTCGACCCACGCGACGGCCTCGCCGCTCGCGCGCAGTGGCGACCCCGAGAGCCACCCGCCGACGACGGGCGTCGTGACCCGGACCTCGACCCACGGGTCGCCGCGCACGACGCCGACGGTCGCGTCGTCCCCCGCCACCCGGAGCGCCGTCGCGCGCACGGTCGCGTCGTCCTCGCCGATCGCCGCCGCACGGGCGGCGGCCCTCGCCGCGTCGGCGGAGCGCATCTGGGCGCCCGCCGCCGCGGCGAGGGTGAGGACGACGACGAGGACGAGGACGACCGCCGGCAGCGTGACGGCGAGCTCGGCCGTGACCGCACCCCGCTCCCGGTCGCCGCGCGACCGGGCCCCGCGCGAGCCGACCTCATGCGAGTCGACCTCGTGCGAGCGGACCCGGCGCGGGCGGAGCGCCCACGGCCGGGGCGTGCGCCACGCACCGGTGCCCGAGCCTGCGTCCCGTCGCACGGCTCAGCCCAACGACAGCGCGCTGCGCACGATGCCGAGCAGCAGCTCGCGCACCTCGCCGCTCTTGAGCACGACGATGAGCAGCCCGGCGAAGCCTGCCGCTGCGACGGTCGCGATCGCGTACTCCGCGGTCGCGAGACCGGCCTCACCGTCCTGTCCCGTGCTCGTCCCCGTCAGGCGCGCGAGCACGCGCCGAACCCGTCCTGGCATGTCAGGTCTCCCTTCTCGTGGCCCGCGACCGCGGGCGGTCCAGGACACCGTGGCGGGTCGCCGACCGGGTCCGCACCCTGCCCCCGGCCGCCGGTGGACGGGACCCTCGCGCGACCGGCCTGTGGACGGCGACCGTCCCCGCGCGCCGTGGCATCGTCGTGCCGAAGGCCCTGCCCGTGTGCGCGCCGAGGGTCCAACCCGCCGGTCGCGCGCGTCACGCTGAGGACCCCGCCGGTGTGCGGGGCGTCAGTCCCAGGTCAGCGGGTCCAGGAAGAGGTGGAACCGGAGCCGGTCCGTGTCGACAGGCGACCCGTAGAGCGATGGGAGCTGGTCTAGGGCGTGTCCGGTGAATCGCGGAGCCAGAGGATGATCGCGGCGATGGTGAGTTCGGAGCGTTAGTAGGCGGCGCGTTTGGTGAAGCGGGTGGCCAGCGCGCGGAACTGCTTGAGCCGGT